>Ga0326727_10001637_pt1 | contig 81547 bp, 69 predicted proteins | sample MB2enrmetagenome_FD_207643 | JGI IMG/M metagenome (GOLD analysis project Ga0326727, IMG submission 207643) | Lab enriched peat soil microbial communities from McLean, Ithaca, NY, United States - MB29MY | ecosystem: Environmental > Terrestrial > Soil > Wetlands > Peat | place: USA: New York... | reverse complement strand
GCGGCAATCCATCTTCGCGCTCGCAGGCCACAAAGTAATCGCGAAACAGGTCCACCGCTTCCAGCGCCACATCGTCGCGATGCGCGATGCGCTCCGTCCAGTTCTCGCGCCCCGGCGCATCCACTGGCGCCGTCACCAACCGGTAGTTCCGCCCCTTGTCGTTGGTGCGGATAAACCACAGCCCGTTGCGATGGTCGATGAAGTACTCGTGGTCGTCCTCGCGCGGCGCGATCGGCGTGAACTCGCCCCCGGGCTCATCGGCCGCGAGGAATCGCCACTCGGTGGTGATGTGGCTGCCGGCTTCGAATACCAGGTATCTGCCGTCGCGCGTGCGCCCCACGCCCACGTTGAAGCGTTCATCGTCTTCCTGGTAAACCAGCACGGACTCAGGCAGGCGCCGCCCATCGGCCCGGAACAGCTGGTACTGCCGCTTCTGCTGCTCGTCCTCAACCGTGTAAAAGAGCGTCTTGTTATCCGCAGCCCACACCACCGATCCCACCCGCTCCACTTCGCCCGGCAGCGTCTCGCCGGTCTCCAGATCCTTCACCCGCAGCGTGTACTGCCTGAAGCCGGTGAGGTCCGTTGTATACGCGAGCCAGCGTCCGTCGTCCGAGATATCGGTGCCGCCGATCGCGAAGTACGCGTGTCCTTGCGCGAGCTCATTCCCGTTCAGCAGTACCTCTTCAACGGCGTCGGCATCCGGCCCCGCCTCGCCGCCGCGCTTGCGGCAGTAAATGGAGTACTGCAATCCCTCCTCGGTGCGCACGTAGTACCACCATGCTCCGTCGCGATAGGGAACCGAGACGTCAGTCTGCTTTACGTGGCTCAGCATTTCCTGGTAAAGCTCTTCGCGCAGCCTGGCCAGCGGCGCCATTACCGCCTCGGCGTAGGCGTTTTCGGCTTCGAGATACGCTGTCACCTCGGGTTTGTCTTTGTCGCGCAGCCATGCGTAGTCGTCGCGCAACATCACCCCGTGCTTCAGCGTTTCGGTGGACTTTTTCGGTGCGATTGGCGGTACGGGAATTTCGGTCATAGTCTTCCAGTTTAGCGGCCTGGCCCGTCCTTTCCCTGCCCCGCCGTCTCGCTGCTTCTGGAACCGTCTCCCACTCTTCCACGTACAATAGGGAGGAATGAAAGCCCATCGGCGCGCCAACAGGACTGTCTTTTTGCCCCTTCTGGCGGCTATTCTCCTGCTTTTGCCGTTTGCGGGCCGCGCCGAAAAAATCTCCGACCTTCCCCAGCCTACCGATTACGTCAGCGACTTTGCCCATGTGCTTTCGCCTGAGGCCGTTGCGCGCATCGACGCCATCTGCGCTGCGCTCGACCACTCGGCGGCCCACGCCCAGATCGCCATGGTCACCATCAATTCACTCGAAGGTGACGATGCCGCCGAATTCGCCAACCAGCTTGAAGATCACTGGAAGATGGGCGACAAAGGCCAGAACCGCTACGCGCTGGTCCTGCTGGCCGTGGACGACCACAAGTACCGCATCGAGACCGGGTATGGAGTCGAGGGCGTCCTCAACGACGCCAAGGTGGGCGACATCGGCCGCGCCATGGTCCCCGACCTGCGAGCCAAGAACTACGATGGGGCGGCGCTGTACGCCGTGGGAACCATTGCCCAGGATCTTGCCGACGACGCGCACATCGCGCTCAATGTCGACATGCCTGCGCAGCCTGAGTCCGCTCAAGCGCCCCATCGCGGCAGCGCACTGGGCAAGATCATCCTGGTCTTCATTGTTCTCTTCTTCTTCGGGGGCTTCTCGCTGTTCAGGATGCTCCTCGGCGCGGGGCTCTTTTTCGGCGGCTGGGGCCGCGGCGGCTTCGGAGGCGGAAGCGGAGCCGGCTTTGGCGGTGGCGGTTTTGGTGGAGGCGGCGGCTTCGGCGGCGGAGGTGGTGGAGGCTTTGGTGGATTCGGCGGCGGAGGCGGCGGTTTTGGCGGCGGCGGCGCTGGAGGAAGCTGGTGAAAAAGCGGTTTTCAGCCCTCAGCTCTCAGCTTTCAGCGAGCATCAAGCCGTGGCTAAGAGCTAAAAGCTGACAGCTGACCACTGACGACTGAACACTGTTTTTACGGTGCCTTCCCAATCGGAAGGCCGGAGGAGAAGGAAAGAGTATGAGTCGTGGACTAGGAATTACGCTGGCCGTGTTAGGCGTGTTGCTGCTGGTGGTCTTGATGATCTTCGGCAGCTTTAAGACCGCGCAAAACCAGATGGTGGCCAAGGACCAGAATGTGAAGACGGCATGGTCCGAGGTCGAGGTGCAGTTGCAGCGCCGCGCCGACCTCATCCCCAACCTGGTTTCGACGGTGAAGGGATTCACTAAGGAAGAAAACAGCGTGTACGCCGATATCGCCAACGCGCGTGCCGGCATGTTGAACGCGCAAACCCCGCAGTCGAAGATCGCGGCCAACGGCCAGCTCGACTCTGCGCTCGGCCGGTTGCTGCTGTTGACTGAGAACTACCCGCAACTTCGCTCGAGCGACCAGTTTATGCGCCTGCAGGACGAACTTGCGGGGACTGAGAATCGCATTGCCGTGGCCCGCAAGCGTTACAACGAAGCTCTGCAGGACTACAACACCTACATCCTGCAATTCCCGAACAACATTTGGGCGGGAATCCTCGGGTTCCAGCAAAACAACGCTCGCTTCGATGCCAGCCCTGCTGCGCAGAACGCGCCGCAGGTGAACTTCTAGTCGGGGTTTTCGACTCCGGGTGCCCCATCCTTGCGGTGTTTTTGTATTTGCCGCAAGGGTGGGACGGGACTCCGGTCGATTCCCTCTGGCTGACTCGCTAACCTGCCGATTCATCAACGCAAAAAGGCCATCCGCCGCGGCGGGATGGCCTCTTCGTCAATGCCCGACTGCGCGGGAGCGCCTACTTGTACGAAGCGATTGCGCTTGCCTCGTCGTCGTAGATGTCGAAAACTGTGTAGAGCTTGGTCAACTGGAGCAAGTCGTTCACCTTCTTCGATAGCCCCAGCAGCTTTAGAGCCGCGCCCTGGTTGCGCGCCGTAGTGTAGGCGCTCACCAGCTCGCCCAGGCCCGAGCTGTCGATGTAGTTCACCTCGCTCAGATTGAGCAGGATGTTCTTTTGTCCTTTGCCGATGAGGTCGCGAATGGCGTCGCGCAACTGTACGCTGCCTTCGCCCAATGTGATCCGGCCGTTGAGGTCCAGAACGGTTACGCCGTCTACTTCTCGGGAAGCGATAGATAGTGCCACTGAATGTCTCCTCCTACTGGGTAATACGGTTATAGCACCTCAGGGGGCGGCTGCGGGTGAAGCACCCGCTGCCGGCCCGGCTGCGAACAGGCCTCGAATCGGCCTTCGCGTCAGCGCTTCAGGTTTTGTTCTCCGCCGGCGCCAGATGCTTGACCAGCGTTAACTCGGTTCCGGGATGCAGTTGTCGAAAGTGTACCTCATCCATCAACGATCGGATAAGAAATATCCCGCGGCCGGTGCCGCGGAGCAGGTTTTCCGGGGCCAGTGGATCGGGTATGTGGATGGGATCGAATCCTCGCCCCTGGTCGGCGATAGTAAAAATGAAGTCCTTCCCTGTGTTTTCCAATACTACGTTGATCAGCCGCGACGGGTCGTACTCGTTTCCATGTAGCACCGCGTTCACAGTGGCCTCATGCACGGCCATGGTGATGTGGAAACGCAGATCGTCATCGAGCCCGGCCTCCGCGGCCATCTTATCCGCCGCCGCCTCTACTTCGCTTACGCTTTCCATGGTGGAATTCAGCTTGAAACTCCACCGTCCTTTTATGGATTCATCCACCGGGTCGGCTCCGCCTCCGTTGCGTGGGTTACGTCACCACACTGCTGCGCATTTCACGCTTGCTCGCAGTTTCAAGTCTCAATGCGATTGTGTCAAGTTGCAATGTATTCAGGCAGCTACTTTGACGGCGCAGCCTCAACCACCATGCGCACCAGCCTGGCCATCTCCCGCTTGTGGACCACGCGTTTTGTCTGGTCGCGGTCCACCCGGCTCACCACCACCAGGTCAAGCTCCGGCACCACCACTGCATATTGCCCCAGATGACCTTCCGCCCAGAAACTTCCCTAGGGGAAAGCAATCTCAGGCCTCGCGCCGCTGGCAGAGTCGGCCGTCCACCACAAATACCCATAGCCGCCTGACTCGGTGTCGGAGTATGGCCGGGTGCTTTCGGCAATCCAGCTTTCGGGAACCACCTGCACGCCATTCCAGTTACCGTGATGCAGGTAGAGCAGCCCGAAGCGCGCAAAATCCCTGGCGCTCATATCGAAGAGATAGGCAGGGAACCGCGTGTCGTCGCCGGACACATAATGCCCGTCCCGCGCCTTGAAATCCTGCATTCCGATCGGCTGTGCTATCCGCTGGTAAAACGCGTCGAAGATTCTTGTTCCGGTGGACTGCTCGTAGATATAGCTCAGCGTGTTGAAGTCCCAGTTGTTGCAATACCAGAACGTTCCCGGGGCGTGCGATCCACGCGGCGGTTTCGACTCCTCCATTCCCTTCGTCTCGTATACCGTTGGGTGATACACCCCTGACCGAGCCTCGAGCAGATCGCGTACTCGGGCTTGTTTTTCTTGGTCGGTCAGCGAGGGCTTCTTGTCGTCGATGCCGAGTTTAGCCAGCGTGTCGTCCGGATTGATTTTGCCCTCCGAGACGGCAATGCCTATCAGGGCGCTCAGCAGGCTCTTGCGGCAGGAGTGCAGGTTTGATTTGTGCCTCACATCGCCCCAGGCCGCAACCACCACGCCACGCTGCACGATCATTGCCGATGTCGATCCAATCTCCTCGATATACTTTCCGATTTTGGCCAGATCCTCGCTCGACCAGCCCGCCTGCTGGGGCGAGCGAAGCTGCATCCAATCGGCTCCAGGAAGATTTCCTGCCTGGCTGTGAATCTGCACCGACGCGAAAAACAGCAGTGCGGCCGCAGTCCAGAGACCTCTCTTCACCGGGTGGCCCCCCTTGAAAAAAAGCAAACCAAAGAATACATCCACTGCCTGAATGCGAGATAAAATCAGCCCCTCCATCCCGCGACAGGATCTCCACCCCGGCCCCTGTCAAGGTCTACACTCTTCCCATGGAGCCTCGAGCCGAGAAACGAGCCGAGAAACAAGCTGAACAACATACCGCGACCCGCGTCAGCCTCACCGCGCTTCTCGGAACTCCCGTCACCGATGCGCAGGGCCAGCTCCGCGGCAAGCTGAAAGACATTGCAGTCACCACGGGTCCGGATGGCGGTAAGGTTGCCGGCCTGGTCCTCAAAAACCGCGCCGGTCTGGCCATCGTCCCCTCGCAAGACGTGTTGGAGACCCCCGCCGGCACGCTGGAACTCCGCTCGCTCGACGCGCTGGCTCCTCTCCATGACCCCGGCAATTACCTCTACCTCCGGCAGGACCTGCTCGACCGCCAGATCATCGATACCGATGGCCGCAAGGTGGTCCGGGTCAACGATGTCGATCTGGAGTGGCTCGGCCGCGGCAGCGTCCACCTGCTCCGTGTGGCCGAGGTCGAGGTCGGCCTCAGCGGCGCCTTGCGGCGTCTCTTCAAAGGCCTGATACCCCGTCCGCAGTTGGAAAAACTCTCCCGCCGGTTCCATGCCCGCGGCATTCCCTGGAGGTTCGTTGATGTCATCGAGGTCGACCCCGCCCGCCGCGTCAAGCTGCGCATCGAGCATGGGCGCCTGGCTGGGATTCATCCCTCCGAGCTTGCCGAGATTCTCGAGGATCTGCCCCGCGCCGAGCGCGAAGTCGTCTTTACCTCGCTCGATGAGGAGGTGGCCGCCGAAACCCTAGAGGAGGTCGACCCTAAGCTGCAAAAGTCCCTGCTGGAAAAACTCGACGAAGAGCGCATCGCCGACATCGTCGAGGAGATGGACCCCGGCGCCGCCGCCGACCTTCTCGCTGAGTTGCCTGAAGACAGGTCCGACGCCATCCTCGAAGAGATGGAGCCCGAGGAGCGCCATGAGGTAGAGGAGTTGCTAGAGTTTGACGAGAACTCCGCCGCCGGCTGCATGACCACCGACTTTGTTTACGTTGGCGTGAATGCAACCGTGGCCCAGTCCGTGCAGGCACTGCGCAACTTCGACGGAGACCCCGAAACTGTAACTGAAGTCTTCCTGCTCGACGACAAGCAGGTCCTGCGCGGCGCCGTCTCGCTCGCCCGCCTGGTGATGTCTCAGCCCGAAACCCGCCTTAGCGTGCTTTCCGAGCCCCGAGTCCTCTCCTGCCCGGCTGACATGAAACAGAACGAGCTGGCCGAGATCTTTGACAAGTACAACCTCCACGCGCTGCCGGTTGTGGATGCCCAGAACCGCATGGTGGGCGTCGTCCAGTCCGAGCAGGTAATCAGCTTCCTGCGCGAAAAGCTGTAGTCATCTAATGCCGCCAGCCGCCCGGCAGCTGGCCGCTTTGCAACTACCGGTCCTGATCGTCTTCGGTGAGCATCTCGCCGAGCCGGTCGAGCCTCTGCTCCCACGCGGTCTTATGTTCGCGAATCCATTGTTCGAGCGCGCGAAATCCGCCGGGCTCGATGCGGCAGACACGCACTCGGCCGACCTTCTCGGTAAGCACCAGCCCCGCGTCCTCGAGTATCTCGAGGTGCTGTATCACCGCCGTGAGAGTGATCCCGAGCGGCCCCGCCAGCTTCGAAACCGATGCCGGCCTCTCGACCAGGGAGTCAAGAATCGAACGACGGGTTGGATCGCCAAGCGCGTGGAAGACACGATCGATGTCAGCGGTTCTGGCGCGCATCCCTGCTCCAGCATTATGCTCTCGCATCACTTGCCGAGGTGGTCCGCAAGACGGTCGAGGAGCGCGCCCCAGCCGTGTTCGAGCATCTTTGCGCCATCCGGCCAGTCGACAAACGTTCCCTGGTTAGTCAGCACCAGGTCCGTTCCTGTTCCCGAGGGCAGAAACTCGATGGTGGAGAGAGTGATGGAGATAGGCTTTCCGTTCAACGACATCTTTGAGGTCACAACAATCCGCTCGTTGGGGACGATGTCCTGATAATGAGACTCGTTCGCGATCTCAGAGCCCGCGATGGGGTGACCCTCCCTGAAACGGTAGTGGAGACGCTCGTTTCCACCGATGCGAAAGTCCATTTCAAATTTCTGGATCTCGTGGTCGCCATCGGCATACCAGCGGCGCTTGCGGTCGAGCTCAGCAAACGCGGCGAATACGCGGTCTTTGGGTTGCGGGTAGTTGCGTTCAACGACAAATGTGTCGTGGATGGTGGTGGGTTCGGTGGCGGTCAAATTGGTTTCTCCAGAGCAGAGAGTTAAGCAACGACTTCAGTATTGAACGAGTCGAGAAAATTGTCAAGCGAATACTTCAGTGTCTTGCCGGTAGGGGCAAACCTCAGTTTTACGGTTGGCCAGGTTCTCAGCGAAGGCCGGAAATACCACCGCCATTTCCGCGGTCGGGCTTAACGCACTCCAGGAAATACTGTAGGGCGAAGCCGATTCACTAAAGTCGGCGCGACCATCCCGGGGTCCCCAACGAGAGATCTCCGTCGTTGGGGTGGGAGCATCAGGGAGCGACGACCTTGCACCCAGGCAAAAATCTCACACAATTTCCTAAAACGCCGTAGCGTCAGTAACAGATTCCCAATTACCGTATTTAAATTCGGTGGTACACTTTCGCCAATTGCAGCTAATTATGATCTTGAGCGCCTTTCGAGCGTCGGCCGCGCTCGCTGGCGAAGACCCTTGGGCGCCTCCTGCGAAGAAGGAAAGGGGATGCGGTGGAAGCGAAGAATCAGCCTGCGAACCAATCCGCAAGCCAGCCCCCCAGTCAGACTCCGGCACAGCCGGCCAATCGCTGGACGCCCGTTACCGATCTCTACCAGCAGGAGCTTGAAGGCCCCCCGGCGCCGGCTGTCGTCCAACCGCCGAAGCCCGCGCCTGTTCCGGTCAGCCAGAGGGACCTTCCCAAGCGCTCCCTTGTGCCGATGAGCCTGAACATAATCACCGCCCTCTTCTTTGTGCGCGCGGTTATCTACTTTGTGCTCGCCGGCAGACTCCTCTCCGCCCCCGATTCCGACTTCTCCCGCTGGGTCGTTTCAATCTCCGGCAGCATTATTCCCTTTACCATCTCCCACCGTCATCCTGAGATTTATGTAAGGCTCCTGGGCCAGGCCTTTCTTTTTTTGGCGGGAGTATCCGTGGTCGTTGGCGGCATGTGGGTCTTCCGCTCATGGAAGATCCGCTGGATCACCATGGCCTACGCGGGGGGCATGGTTCTGCGCGCCGGCATCTACTACCTTGCCGGACTCGCCTCTGGGGTGGGCAGCAGCCTGTCCGGGAATCAGACCAGCATCCTGCTGCTCGGATGCTTTATTAACGCGATTGTTTTCGGCTATTTGGCATCTTATCCGGGGGTGAAGGCGGCTTTCGAGAAGCCCTTCTGAGCACGATCCCGGCGGAATCCCTGCCCCTGCCTCTAGCTGGAGTTTGCCCGAAAGTCACCGTTTTACGACATTTGATCACCCAATTTGCGACCTTTGGGTGATACACTTTCGCAGTTGGCTGCCGCATAGTTTCTTCACTGACCTGATTGCAGTTCAGGTTCGGCTTAATTGAAACGGCACGTCTCCTCCCACGTAGGGAGATTGGTTGACGTGATGCACCACGCATTAGGCAGCGGGCCTTGGTTGTTCCCCTATTGCCGCAGTACGTCCGTTTAATCTGGCTGATTCCCGGAACTCAATGCTTGAGGGCGAGAGGAGAGCTCCCCCGTGGAAGCAAGAAATCAGTGGCATCCCGTTACTGACGTCTACCAGCAAATCGCGGATCCCGTGACCGTGGCCAGCCTCGACGCCGACCCGATAAAGCTTGTTGAGGCTGTTCGCCGCGCCCGCAGTCTGGCTGAGGGAAAGGTTCCCTTCGGCATTACCGCCATCACCTTTATCTACTTCCTGCGCACCGCCATCTACGCGCTATTCGCCGCCAAACTTGTTGCAGCGTCCGATTCGGATCTCGCGACCTGGATTACATCCTGTTGCCCGGCCCTGATTCCGCTTTCACTCGGCGCCGTCGACCGCAAGAAGCTGCCCACTACCATGGCTGAAGCCCTGGGCGTCATGGCCGTCCTTTCTCTAGGCATCGCCATTATGTGGCTGCTTCGCTGGAAACCGATTCTCTTTATCTCCGCGGCCTTCTCGGGCTTTGTGATTGTTCACTTCGTGATCTCCTACTTCAACATTGGCGGATTCGGCGATCCTAACCTTTTCGGGTCAGCGCAGTTGGATCTTGTAGTCGCTGAAGGTGCGCTCAACTTGCTCATCTTCTTCTACATAGCCCTCTATCCCGACCTTAAACACTCGTTCCAGCGTCGATTTTGAGTGTGAACTCCTCCGCCTGTTTTGCAGTATTCGAGTTTTTCCGGCCCCGGCTCTCCCCGGGGCCTTACTTTTTGTGCGAGCGCCGAAACGGTCCAATGCGAGTGATATAACTCACAGTTCGACCGGCCTCGTGCCCGCATACTGAGAATCAAGACAGCGAGGAATTGGTTCCACGCCGATCGTCTCAGGGCCTGTTTGATCCCCGCGCCACGGCAGTTCGTATATCGAACCGAATCTGACCGTCAATCATCAAATGAGTGGGAGATCATGAATATGACCCTGAGCCAGAGCATCGAAATTGCCTTCGAGGGACCTGCCTCGAGATACGTTCGGAATCGCCCGCAAACCAGCCTCTCCGACGCCGTCGAGCAACTCGCCGGTTTCCGATTTTCGATTGTGCTTTCGGCCAGATGGGAGAACTCCGGCGTTCTTGACGCGCACGCCCGGGCTGAACTCCGCGATGAGCTTTGCCAACTCCGATCCCTGTATTCCGACAAGATCGACGAGATCGCCATGAACTACGGCGTGCAGGCAGCCATCGACGCCAAAGAGAGCGTCGAGCGCGAGGTCATTCTCCCGAACGCGATGGTGCCGCCGCTCAAGACGAAGAGTGATGGGCAGGATGAGAGCTGAGTAGCAATCTGCGGTTGGGTGACCATCCACCCGGAACGAGGATCTCGAACAAGAGATCCCAATGGTTGAGGATCCCTTGACAGACCCAATTTCTGACAAGCCCGCTGTTTGCATGCAGCGGCTCAACCATGTCAGGCCCCTGCGAGGTTATTCGGAGCGCAGCGCCTGCATCGGTTCAATGGAAGCCGCGCGGTGCGCGGGGATGTAGCTGGCCAGAACAGCCACGCCGGCCAGCAGCAGCGAAACACCGGAGAAGGTGAGCAGGTCCGTCGGCTGAACTCCGTAAAGAACGCCGGACAAGACTCGCGTTACTGCGAAGGCGGCCGTCAATCCCAGGACGAGGCCGATGAGAACCAGCCGCAAACCCTGGCCAATGAGAATACGGAGCACGTTTCCCGGCTTGGCGCCAAGGGCCATGCGAACTCCGATCTCATTCGTGCGCCGCTTGACAGAGTGAGAAATCAATCCGTAGAGGCCGAGGGTGGCGAGGAAGAGAGCAATGATGCCTTGCCCGCCCACGATGATGGTGCCCATGCGCATGGGAGCCATGCCCATCGGGCTGCTGGCGATCTGCTGGTCGAGGGTACGAATGTTGTAGACCGGCAGATCGGGGTCCAGTTGGGCGACGATTTGCTTGACCGACGCGGTGACTTGCATCGGGTCCATTCCTGTGCGCACAACGATGGTGACGTTGTTCTGGAAATGCTGCGCCAGCGGGTAAAAGATCAGGGGCCGATTGGTGTCGGAGATGGCCCAGATACGCATCTCGCCGACCACGCCGACGACCTGCATCACGTCTCCTTGCAGCGAGAGCCGTTTGCCGACAGCATCGCCATAGGGCCACAACTGCTGAGCAAGCGTTCGATTGATGATGACCACGCGCGGCGCGGCCTCATCGTCGTGCGCGGTAAAATCGCGGCCCGCAACGACGCGCGTGCTCAGGGTTGCAAGATATGCATGATCGACAGACGTACAAACAACGCTCAGAAACTTCTGGATATAGGTTGGGGTTTGACCCTCCGGCCAGACGCCGGAGTGCATACTGCCTCCAACATCGAATGGCAGATGCGTTGAGAGGCTGGCGCTGGTGACGCCGGGCAGGGCGCGGAGCTTATCGAGCAACTGCGCTTGAAACCGCCGGCTGCGCTCATCGCTGTAGCGTTGCAGCGAAGGATCGACCGAGGCGAGAAAGATGTGATCGGGGCGAAAGCCGAGATTGATCTGCGCGAGCTTTTGCACGCTGCGCGCTGCCAGTCCGGCGCAGATCAGCACCACGCACGAGAAGGCCACCTGGCCGATGACCAGCAGGCTGCGCAGCCGATGGCGGTCCCCAGCGATGGCGGGCGAGTTCTTCAGCAATGGTAAAATCTCCAGTCGAGTCGCCTTCCATGCGGGTATCACTCCGGCCAGGATGCCGGTGGCCAGCGAGGCGGCAAAAGTGAATACAAACAAGCGCCAGTCGGTTCCGGTGTCGGCCGCGGGCGCCATGTCGCCGGAGACGATCATCTTGTTGAGCAGGGGTGTAACGGCGATGGCGGCCATTGCGCCGACGGCTCCGGCGGCGAGCGCCAACAGCGTGCTCTCGGCGAGCAACTGGCGCAACAGCTGCCAGCGCGTTGCGCCCAACGCGCCGCGAATCGCCACTTCACGCTCGCGATCGGCGGTGCGCGCATAGAGCAGGTTCGCTATATTCGCCACCGTAATCGCCAGCACCAGCAGCGCCAGGATCATCAACGCGCCGGCAATCAGCGGCGTGAAGTTGGCCACAAACGGCGAAGGCCGGCTCATCGATTCGCGAATCACCACGGCGGAGGCGCCCTGCGGGTGCATTCCAGCGTAGTCCTTCATCAAGCGCGCCATCACCAGGGATGCCGCGGCGCGGGCTTGCGCAAGGCTTGCGCCCGGCTGCAACCGTCCCATCATGAAGACCGATGTGTCGCCGCGGTCAGAGAAGAGTTGGCTGCTCCCTGGATTCATTTGCGGCAGCATCGTATACGGCACGAATCCGCTCAGCGCCGTGCCCCATTGCGCGCCAACGAATTTGGGCTGCGTCACGCCCGCCACGGTAAACGGCAGGCCGTTGATCTTCACCGTCTGGCCGACGATATGCGGATCGGCGGCAAAGTGGTTCCTCCATGTGTCGTACGTGAGAACGATGATGGCATCTGCGCCCACTGTGCGGCCCTCATCGGGCAGAAAGAGCCGCCCCAACATCGGCTGCGCACCCAGCACCGTAAAGTAGTTACCGCTGACCAGGTGCACATAGGTTCGATCGGCGGCTTCGCCCGGGCGGCTCATCTGGACTGCCGATTCCAGATAGGCCATGATTCCTGAAAATGCCTTCGCCATCTCTGGAAAATCATGGCTGCCTCCCTCGGCAGAGCGCTGAAAGTCCAGAAAATCCGGATACGAAAACGGAAACATCATCTGCGACTGAGTAGTTGTTTGCGCGATCATCACCAGCCGCCCAGGATCCGCAGCCGGCAAGGGCCGCAGAAACAGGTCGTTGATCAAAAAGAAGATCGTGGCGTTGACGGTCAGTCCCAGCGCCAGCGTGACGATGGCTACCGCCGTGAAGCCGGGAGTCTTGCTCAATTTGCGCAGCGCGTAGCGAATGTCCTGAATCAGCACGGTGACGTCTCCACTTCTTCTTCGATCCTCATCGACTCAATTTCGGATGAGGCTTTGCCTTAGAAGAGATGGACTTCGCACTCAACGTGGCGGGCGAAGCGGGGGCTGTGGATAACCATCCAGATGGGCGTGCGAGATCCATCAGTGCTATAGCAAGCACTTGCCGTTCCATAGGATCGTCAGAACATTCCTTTGAAAACAACTCACTTACAGTGAGCGCAAGATCGAATTCTTGCGCTGCAGTGACCGTTTGCGGTTCAAGTTGTGCGATTCCGGACGGTCGGACTGATCAGGTAATCTCTCGCCGACCTGGATTCCGGACGGATGACCGGCTACTGTGGATTTGCTCTCTCGTCGACACCCGTCGGAACAGGAGACCCTGCACACGCGCTGACCTCCGCCGGCAGCAAAAAGGCCATCCGCCGCGGCGGATGGCCTTTTCTCAATCAACCTCAACTCCCGGGTGCCCCACCTGGGGACCCTCTGGGTACCGAGCCTTTGTTTTTCCCCTCTAGGGTGGGACTCAACTTACCTCGACGCCGCCAGCGACGGACGCGTGTCAAGCGACCCGTCGGCGTAGCCCTTGGCGATCTCCGTGATCGGGATCGGCTTGTAGTCGCCGGCGTGTCCCGCCTGCCCGAACTCGGTCATGCGTGCGGCGACAACCTTGGCCATGGCCTCGCGGGCCGGCTTCATGTAGTCGCGCGGATCGAACTTCTCAGGGGTCTCGGCAAACACCTTGCGGATGGCGCCAGTGATGGCCAGGCGGTTGTCGGTATCCACGTTGATCTTGCGCACGCCGTTGCGGATGCCAAGCTGAATCTCCTCGATGGGCACACCCCACGTCTGCTTCAGCTTGCCGCCGTACTGGTTCACGATGTCCTGCAGCTCCTTGGGCACCGAGCTTGAGCCGTGCATCACCAGGTGGGTGTGCGGCAGCCGCTTGTGGATCGCGATCAGCACGTCCATCTTCAGCACCGAGCCGTCGGGCTTCTTGGTGAACTTGTAGGCGCCGTGGCTGGTGCCGATGGCGATGGCCAGCGCGTCAACACCGGTGCGCTCGGCAAACTCCACAGCCTGGTCGGGATCGGTAATGTGCTCGAGGCCCGTGCCGCCCGCGCCGTGGCCGTCTTCCACGCCGCCCAGCACGCCGATCTCGCCCTCGACCGTCACGCCGCGCTCGTGCGCATACTCCACCACCTTGCGCGTCACTTCAACGTTCTCTAAGAACGTGGATGGGGTCTTGCCGTCTTCCTTCAGCGACCCGTCCATCATCACGCTGGTGTAACCAAGCGCGATGGCGCTCCGGCAGGTCTCAAAGCTGTTGCCGTGATCCTGGTGCATAGCAATCGGAATGTCGGGATTCAGCTCTGCCGCCGCCTGGATCAGCCTGAACAGGTAAAGGTCTTCGGCAAACGCGCGCGCCCCGCGGCTGGCCTGCACGATGACCGGCGACTTGGTCTGCTTGGCGGCCATCATGATGGCCTGAATCTGTTCCATGTCGTTGACGTTGAACGCGCCCACGCCATATCCGCCCTTGGCAGCCTCGTCGAGGAGCTGCCGCATCGATACCAGAGGCATAAAAATTCTCCTTTTGTGTTGGCTCCGGCGGCCTTTGCGCCCCAAATATCGGCCCGGTTGCGGGAGCCACAATCATCCCTATGGTAGCAGAGGGTGACAACGAAAGAGTGTGGCGGAAAGCACATAAATGCAGGGACTAGGGAACAAGAGCCAGTAGCTGGACGCTACGATCTTCTAGCTGCTCGCTACAGGCTACGAGCTGCGAGCTACTGGCCACGAGTCACGAATCACGACCCACGAACCGCGACTCGCGAGTCACGCGCCCGAAGCCAGCAGTTTCTTCACCAGCACCAGTTGCCCCACATGGTAGGCGTTGTGGTCGGCGATCAGCATGGCCTCGCGCAAAATCGTCTGACCGTCTCCATGCGGAATGTGCGCGTAAAGATCGGTCGCAGGGTCGGAGATGAGCGCGCAGAAGGCCTTAAGGTCCTTGCGAAAGGCGCGCACGCTCTTGTCCCAGGCCTTCTCATCGGGCGGATCGGCCGTCGCCGGCCAGTAACCGCTGGGCCAGTCGAGAGCCTTGTAGTTGGGATTGCGCGAGAAGTCCAGGATGTCCCATTGGGCGATGCGCAGGTGCTCAAGCAGCTCCCAGGGCGAGTGGTCTGCGCCTTTGGGCCGCTTGCCGCGCAGCTCCACAGGCAGGTTCTTGATGGCGGCGTCAAAGCTGACGTGCGCCTGCTCGGCGGTGAGCAGTTTTAAGAGGTGCTGGCGCAGCGAGGCGTCGCGGTCGGCTGCATTCATCTTCGGCATGGAATCTGTCTCCGGAGCGGAGCCGTCTTTCGACACCGCTCCGCTCCCGAAGGATTCGCCGGCGCTCGAAAAAGATGCGGAAAAACTGGGAACAAGGGAACATCCGCCAGCCAGTAGCCAGTAGCCAGTAGCCAGTAGCCAGAACTTAGAAGCTAGAAGCTGTCTTTACAGCACCGCCCTCTGCGTCGCAAAGATCTCCTTCAAGCCGGCCTCAGCCAAGTCAATCAGTCCGTTCAGAAAGGCACGCGAGTACGAACCTTTTTCGGCGGTCGCCTGCGTCTCGATCAGGCCGCCGTCCTCGGTCATCACCACGTTCATGTCCACCTCGGCCTGCGAGTCCTCCTCGTAGCACAGGTCGAGCAGCGCCGTGCCGCCCACAATCCCCACCGAGGTCGCGGCCACCAGCTGCTTCATCGGCGAGGCCTTCAGCGTGCCCGCCTTCACGAGCGCATCGAGAGCCAGCTTCAGCGCCACTGCTGCCCCGGTGATGGCCGCCGTCCGCGTGCCGCCGTCGGCCTGTATCACGTCGCAGTCGAGGATGACGGTTCGCTCGCCGAGAGCGTGCATGTCGACGACCGAGCGCAGGCTCCGGCCGATCAGTCTCTGGATCTCGTGCGTCCGGCCGCCGATCTTGCCCCTTTCGCTCTCGCGGGGCGTGCGCGTGACCGTCGAGCGCGGCAGCATGGCGTACTCGGCCGTCACCCAGCCGCGGCCCGAGTTGCGCAGCCAGCCCGGAACCCCCTGCTCCACCGTGGCGCAGCACAGCACCCGCGTGTTGCCCAGCGCCACCAGCACCGCGCCTTCGGCGGTCTGCACGTATCCGGGAGTGAGGGTCAGGGGACGAAGCTGGCCGGCGTCTCTGCCGCCGGGACGGAAAAAGGGCGTTTGCATAAGGGAATTTTAAGACAGCCGTGCCCCTCGACGGGTCTCGGCCATTTTCGTTCCCGCAATGGGAATCTCCTTCCCGGCCCGGTCCGATCCGGGAATCTCCGCTCATCTCATTCAAAATAAGCGAATTTTCCTCTACCCCGATGAGTGGCAAGTCCCATTTCGGAACCCGTTCCGCCCAGTGATTCGGCAGCTGCTTACCCCGAGTCTTCAGTAAAGATCATCAAATCAATCATTTGCGAAAACTGTCCGAGTTTGGCACACCGCGTGTATAGGAAAGGGACAGTTCCACGGTGAAACTGGGACTGTGGGCTCGGGAACATGAACCACGAACCGCGATTCACGAACCACGAAGCACTGACCACTGATCACTGCCTTGAAAGGAAACCCTATGAACGAGACCGGACTCATTGCTTCGCGGCACACGGAACCAGTGCCGATCAACGCCGCTTTGGCAACCTTCGCCGAGCAACCCGGGCCGGGGAGCGACACCGTCGCCGCACTGGCCCATGATGCCCGCAACCTGATCACGGCTCTCGGCCTATACTGCGACCTTCTCGACGAGCCCGGCGTTCTGGCCCCGCCCTTCACCCACTACCGCAACGAACTGCGCCTGGTTGCGGCCGCCGGCCGCCGCCTTGTCTCAAAACTCGTGGCTCAAAGCGAGCGCAATACCGCAGCCGCATCCGCGGCGCTCACGGCCATTCCGGCGGCTAGTCCTGCTGCGGCTTCCGGCGAGGCCTCCGGTCCCTCCTCACCGGCGGCGGCGCGCCTCATTCGGCAGCGGTCCTTATTGGCCCGATTCGACGACGAATTTGCCGGTACCCCCATCACCAATCTGGCCGAGGAGCTTTTGGCCACCCGCAACCTGTTCGCGGCCCTTGTCGGCGCTGGCGTCGCCGTCACTGTCGATGTCGAGGGCGGTGCGCGCGGCATCCAGCTTACTTCTGAAGACCTTACCCGCATACTGGTGAACCTGGTCAGGAATGCGGCCGAGGCCATGCCCTCGGGTGGCCGCATCCATATCAGCCTCACGGAGATCGGCCCGGAGGGCCAGCCCTCCCTGGCTGGGGCTCCAACCCGCCTGCTACTGGCTATCGAAGACAACGGTCCCGGAATCGCACCGGAGCTCCTCGACAAGGTCTTCGATCCCGGCATCACCACCCGTGCCCGAGCCCAGTCAGGCGAGAATTGGCCGATGCTTCACCGCGGCCTGGGGCTCGCCATCGCCCGCTCCGTTGTTGAGTCTGCATGCGGTCGGATCCAGGTCACGAACCGGCCCGGCGGAGGCGCGCGCTTTCTGATCGAGCTGCCGGCCATCTGATCTTGCATCGCCCCATCTCATTCAACCGGTGGCCGCCCCTCAATCGACAGTGACCTTCAACATATTTTCAACGCGTGCGAGGCGAATAAAATGCTCTCAACAGTCTTCAATACACGCTCCATGGAGTTGATCCCTCAAATCGCCGATCCGGCGCCGCGGCTGCACCTGCTGGTGGTCGACGCCGATCCGGCGGTCCGCTCGGCCTGCGCCGAGATTGCCTCGAGCCTGGGCTACGCCGTCGCCAGCACCGGTGATCTGGGCCAGGCGCGGATCCTGTTGCGCGGCCGGGCCGCCGACATCCTGCTCGTCAACCTGCCCTACGGTTCGTCGAGCGGCGTCGATCTGGTGACTGAGGTCAAGCTGCTTTACCCCGACACCTCGGTGATTGCCATGACCGCTTCGCGGTCTGTGAACGCCGCGGTGGAAGCCATGCGTTGCGGCGCTTCGGATTACCTGACCAAGCCCTTTACCGTCGACGAGCTCTCCACTGTTCTTGACCGCGCCGCCCGCAGCCGCCGCGCCGATACCGAGACCCGCGTGTTGCGAGAGCGCCTGCGCCTCTCCGAGGGCCTCGGCGCCATGATCGGCCGCTCGCCCGAGATGGAAAAGCTCTACCGCATTCTCTCCAAGGTTGCCCAGACCTCGTATCCGGTCCTGGTCCTGGGTGAAAGCGGCACCGGCAAAGAGCTGGTGGCCCGCACGATTCATGCCTTCGGCCCCAACGCCCTCAAGCCCTTCTTGCCCGTCGACTGCGGGTCGCTGGTGCCCACGCTCATCGAGAGCGAGCTCTTCGGCTACGTGAAGGGTGCCTTTACCGGCGCCAATCACTCCAAGGACGGTCTGCTGGTCTCGGCCGAGGGCGGCACCGTCTTTCTCGACGAGATCGGCGAGCTTTCAATCGACCTGCAGGCCAAGCTGCTGCGCGCCCTGCAGGAGAAAGAGGTCCGGCCGGTCGGCGCCACGCATCGCGTGTCCATCAAGGCGCGCATCGTGGCCGCCACCAACCGCGATCTGGCCGGAATGGTTGAGAAGGGCACGTTCCGCAAGGACCTTTTTTACCGGCTCAACGTGGTCAACCTGCGGCTGCCCGCGCTGCGCGACCGGCGGGAGGACATTCCGCTGCTCGCGGCTCACTTTCTCGATCGCATCAGCCGCGACCATGGGGCCAAGTTCACGCTCTCCGACGAGGTCCTGCGCACCATGATGCGCTACGACTGGCCGGGCAACGTGCGCGAGCTTGAGAACTCGATCGAGCGCGCCTGCGCTCTCTCCTCGGGCCCGGTGCTGCGCCTGGGCGATCTGCCCACGCAACTGCAGCAGCGCGGCCTGGAGTGCGGCCGGGACCGGAGTCCCGATGCCCGCCTAGCCGGGGGCGACGGGGAGCAGAGGGCAGACGGCGTCGCCGTCAAGCCCCTGGCCGATCTCGAGCGCGAGGCCATCCTCGGCGCCATCCGCGCCCTCAACGGCGACAAACTGCAGGCCGCGCGCCTGCTCGGCATCGGCAAGACCACGCTCTACCGCAAGCTCAAGGAGTACGGCATCGCGGACCCGATGCAGGACGAGTGAAACATGGCCACTAGCTTCTAGCTACTAGCTGCCAGCTCGCTCCTGATGGTGGAGGCCGCCGCGGGTTTTCTCTTTGCTCTCCATCGGAACAATTCCAACAGCAACGATCAACCGCAATTGAAACGCAACTGCCAGAGATTCTTGTGAGCAACGGCTAGAAGCTAGGAGCGAGAAGCTAGCGGCCATCAGCGAGATGAGGAGAACGACCATGAGCATTCTTATGGTTACCGGAGTGGAAGGCGCGCGCAACTGCGCGGCGGCGGTGGGCGCGCAACTGGGAACGGAAGTGGAAGTGGCCGAAGGCCGCAGGAGCGCGCTCGCCCTGTTGCGCCGCGGCGAGTTCCAGGCAGTGGTGATCGACGAGACTCTGGCCGGGTGCGATCCGGCCGCGGCCGGCGCCATCTGCGAGCACGCCGGCCTGGCCATCCCTCTGCAGATCAACTTTGCCCTGGCGGGCGCCGCTCGCCTGGTGCGCGAGATTCGTTCGGCGCTCTATCGCCGCGAGCGCGAGCAGTTGCTGGCCCGCCGCGCCGCCTCGGCCGCCATCGAGGCGGAACTCAAGTCCACAGTCGCCGGCCTGCTTCTCAACTCCGAGCTCGCCCTCAACGGCGGCAATCTGCCTCCGCAGGTGGCCGAAAGGCTCCGCGTGGTTGCCGATCTGGCCGGCAGCCTGCGCAGCTATCTGAACGCGCCGTCCGTCCAGACCGGAGGCCGCACCGGCCAGCGCGGCAGCGCCGCTGCTTAACGAATTCCGACGCCCCGGTTTCGTGCGCCCGCGTCGCCATCTCGATTCACATCGGCCAGCTAGATGCTGGCCCTCGCCCAAGTTTTCTTGCGTTGCACGCGCAGACTGCCCTTCGCCTGCGCAGATTTCGGGCCGAAGGATTCAAGCCGGGGCGCATCCCGCCCCGGCATTTTTTCGAGCGAGCCTGTGCCCTCGTCCAAAGAGTCGGCGCCCGCAGGGCATAATCTGGACTGAGCATGAAAGATTCCGCAGTTCTCCTTATCGATTGCCCCGACCGCAAGGGCCTGGTGGCCCGCGTCTCCGGCCTGCTCTACCAGCACGGCGCCAACATTCTGCACGCCGACCAGCACCAGGACCACGACCAGGGCCTCTTCTTCATGCGCGTCGAGTTCAGCCCTGCGGGCGGCGACTCTTTGGACGAGAGCCGAGGCAAGCCAAGCCAGCCCGAAACCGGCAGCATCAGCCTCGACGCGTTCCGCACGGCCTTCGCGCCGCTGGCCGCCGAGCTCAACATGCGCTGGAAGCTCGCCTCAAGCGCGCGCTGCCCGCGCGTCGCGCTCTTCTGCTCGCAGTACCTGCATTGCATGGCCGACCTCTTGCACCGCTGGCGCACGGGCGAGCTCGGCTGCGAGATTCCCCTCATCGTCTCCAATCACCGCGCTGTCGAGAACCTCGCTGCCTTCTACGGCATTCCCTTCGAGCACACGCCCGTCACCGCGGCCGCTCGCGCCGAGGTCGAAGCCCGCCAGCTTGAACTGCTCGCACAGAACGGCATCGAGCTCGTCGTCCTCGCCCGCTACATGCAGATCCTTTCGCCGGCCTTTGTCGCGCGTTACCCCGCGGCTATCATCAACGTGCACCACTCGTTTTTGCCCGCATTCACCGGCGCGCGCCCCTACCACGCGGCGCACGCCCGCGGCGTCAAGCTCATCGGCGCTACCAGCCACTACGTCACCGAGGTGCTCGACGACGGGCCCATCATCGAGCAGGACGTGGCCCGCATCTCGCACCGCGACCAGGTGGAGGACCTCGTAGCCCGCGGCCGGGACCTCGAACGCATGGTGCTCAGCCGCGCGGTGCGCTGGCACCTCGACCGGCGCATTCTCTGCTACGGAAACAAGACGGTGGTGTTCGATTAAGGCAGGGAACGAGGGAACAAGGGAACGAGGGGCTCACAGCTGCACGGCTTTGGATGGCGCTGCACAGCACTGCACAGCCCCTGCACAGTTGGAACTGTGCAGTTTTTGGATGTCAACTTGTTGATTTAATTGGGGCGGCTTACGGCTGCACAGTTTCTGCGTGCTTCTTAAAAAAATCCGACAGAGCGCGAAAAATGGAGCGGGGCGGAGGGGCGGAATGCGATGCTCTCCGGGCGGGGGCTTTATCAGAGACTCCAAGGGCGGCCTGCATCCTGGCGGCGCGGTCCTGGACGCGGGCCTGGTGCCTGACGTGGTTGATCAGCATCCCCGTGTCCCCATGGGAGGTCGTGGCGGGAAGCTTCACCATGAGTATCTCGACGGCCGCGGATATGGAGGTTCCGTGTTCGGCGGCCCAGTTGCGGGCGTCTGCGTAGGTTTTGTCGGTGACAGATACGGTGATGTTCTTCATGTTTCGTGCCTCAATTCCCTTTATTTAGAATTGTGCGCCGGGAGAGGGGAATTGCCTGCAAATTCAGCGGAGCTAGCGGAGTTAGCGGGGTTCCGTCCCACTAACCGATGAAAAAGCAGATCCTTCGGCTCCGGTCGCTGCGGCGACCTTCGCTCAGGAGGATGGGGCACCCGGCAATTGTCGCTCGGAATTGCACCCCCCATATATACCCCCTTTTTGGCCTTAAGTGGTTTAGTTTCAGCAGCTTGTACCTTTTACCTTTTGCCGCAAGCCGTTGATAACAAAACACTTAAGGTATCAAAGTCCTCATAAATAAGGACTTACGGGCGATGTTTTGCGCCATTTGGTGCGTCCGAGGCGGCGCAAGACCCAGAGGAGCGGCTGATCCTGGAGTGAGTGCTCAACTCACAGTAGCGCAAACGTGCGAAATTCTACGCAAGTGGAGTTGATATTGGTTCGGATCGGAGCGCGACCACGGCGAGGAGTAGCGAATTCAGCGAATCAGCGTCACTCGCCCGTCGCCGAGATTCATGACTGGTCCTCACTCGCAACGAAGTGCAACCATGGGGTCCACGGTTGCCGCTCGGCGCGCCGGCAAGAAGGTCGCGCCGAATGCCACAGCAAGCAGTACGCAGGGGACGCCGGCAAAGACCAGGCCGTCTCTCGGGTTGATGCCGTAAAGCATGGCTCGCAAGATGCCTGAGAGCATCAGCGCAACAGGCAATCCAAGAGCCACACCGGCGAGAGCCGGAATCAAACCTCCACGCAGGGCAAGCCGAAAGATGACGGAGCGGGACGCGCCCAGCGCCATGCGCACGCCCATCTCGCGCGTGCGCTGCTTGACGGCATAATCCACGATGCCGTAGATGCCAATCGCGTCGAGTAAAAGGGCGAAGCCCGCGAAGGCGGCCAACAGGTGCATCAGCAGCCGCGCTGTCGAAAGCGAATCCTCGAAGACTCGATGCATGGTACGAATCTTCATCAGGGGCAGATTGCCATCGATGCGGTGAACCGTTGTGCGTGCCGCCTCGGTAATCGCGGCCGCATCCCCGCGGGCCCGCAGCGTAATCCACATCCAATGCGAGGGCCACTGCGCAGCCGGCGCATACACGCCGGGCACGGGAGGCGTCGTCGGCTGCTGGTGCGCTATGGAACCCACCACGCCTACGATCGTCCGCCATTTGCCGTCATAGTCGTCGCGATACCTGCGCCCGATGGGGTTCTGCCCTGAAAAGTATTGCCGCGCCAGAGTGTCGTCGATAATCCCTACCGGCTGCGCGGATTCAGTATCTTCCTCGCTGAAGTCGCGGCCGCGCAGAATCGGGATTCCCATGGTGCTAAAGTAGCCCGGAGTCGACGCGTTGTATTGCACCATGCGGTCACGCCAGTCGGGAGGTTTGGGACGGTCGTCGAGCAGAAATGCGCCGCCGCTGAACCCGCCGGTCATGGGCAGCGTGACGACGCCTGAGGCAGCTTGAACTCCCGGCGTGTTATGCAACTGCTCGATTAACTCCCTGTAGAATGCCGCGGCCTGAGCATTTGTGTAGCGCGCCGCGGGAAGCCCGATCTCGAAACTCAACACCTGCTCGGGACGCATGCCCGTGTCAACGTGCAGCGCATGCACCACGCTCTTCACCGTCAGTCCCGCGCCAGCCAGCAGCACAAACGAAAGCGCCACTTCTGCAGCGACCAACGCCGCCATCAGCCGGTTGCGCGAGCGTGCGCCGCTGCCCGCATTGCCCGCATCTTTAAGCACAGCATTCGGCTGGGTCCTGGATGCACTCCAGGCCGGAAACAGCCCTGCCAGCACCCCCGTAACCATTGACATCCCGAGGGTAAAGCCCAGCACCGCGGCATTCAGGTGCAAGGTCGAATCGAGCGCAAGCTGCGCGGGGGCCGCGCTGCGTATGACTTGCGTAAGCGCGAGTGAAAGCGGAACTCCCAAACACCCGCCCAACAGGCTCAGCAGCAGCGTTTCGGTCAGCATCTGCCGCATAATGCGTCCCCTGCCGGCGCCGAGCGAGGTGCGGATCGCCACTTCTTTCACGCGTCCTGCCGCGCGCGCAATCAGCAGCCCCGCCACATTGATGCAGGCCAGCAGCAGCACCAACCCGACGATCGAGAACAGCGCCAGCACGGGATTGCCCACCTCCTCGGCCAGCGCGGCGCGCAGGGGCTTCACTTCGATCTCCCAGCCCTTGTTGGTCTCAGGAAACTGCTGCGCCAGCCTGCTCGCAATGGCGTTCATTTCAGCTTGCGCCTGGCCCGCACCGATGCCGGGCTTCAGACGCGCAACCACATCGTACTGGTGTTGCCTTCGTCCCAAATACGAGCCACCCTGCTCGAGGGCGGTAAAGAACTCGCAGGTCTCGATCCCCGGAAACACGAAGCTGCTGGGAAGGACCCCAATTACCGTAAAGGACTGTCCGTTGAGCGCGATTGCGCGGCCCACGACTGCCGGATCTCCAGCGAAACGCTGTTTCCACGCGGCATAGCTCAACACTGCCAGCGGCGGGTTGCCGGGACGGTCTTCATCGGCGGTAAAGAACCTTCCCAATGCCGGCTGAATTCCGAGCACGCGCCAGAAGTCCGCTGTTGTTGCGCCGCCGGCAATCTGTTGAGGTTCGCCCTGCCCGGTCAGTGTGTAACTGCCTGTCCAGGGCACGATCGCCATTGCTTCAAACACGGTGCTTTGGCGCTGCCAGTCGAGAAAATCCAGGTATCCGGCGCCGCTGTTGGCGGCTGCTTTGTTCTCGGCGTCCAGAGAAACTATGCGGTTCGCCTCAGGGAATGGATACGGGTTCAGCAGCAGAGCATATACAGCGCTGAAGACGGCGGCGTTCACCCCGATCCCACAGGCCAGCGTGACAATCGCAATCAGGCTGAACCCGGGCTTTCGAGCGAGCGTTCGGAGCGCGAACTTCAGGTCTTGCCCGAGCCGGTCGAGCGCACTCCATCCCAACGCCTCACGGCTCTTCTCTTTCAGCAAAGCAGCATTGCCGAATCGCCGGCGCGCCGCTCGCCCTGCCTCTTGCGCATTCAGTCCATTGGCTCTGTGTTCCCTAGCGCGGCTTTCAATGTGAAAACGCATTTCATCTTCCATGTCGCGATTGAACCGGCTCCGTTGCACAAGAATCAGAAGCCGCCGCAATATCTCGCCAGGGCCTTCCATAATCCCCTCAAGTTGACCGCACAGCCTCGGAGGCGGGCTCAATCACCCGCGCGATGGCCTCCATGACACGCTGAAACTGCGATACCTCTTCGGCAAGCTGCCTGCGTCCCGCGCTCGTCAGCCGATAATAGCGCGCGCGCCGGTTGTTCTCAGACACCCCCCACTCCGCCTTCACCCAACCCTTGATGAGCATTCTCTGCAGGGCCGGGTACAGCGAGCCTTCTTCCACGGCCAGCACCGACGCCGACATCCGCTCGATGTGCAGCGCGATGCCGTACCCGTGCATCGGCCCCAGAGTGTCGAGGCTGCGCAGAATGAGCATGTACAGCGTGCCCGGTGGTATCTCGATTCTTCCCATAGTTAGACTATTGGAAGAATGCGCCGGTTCGGTCCGGTTGTCAAGTGAGTGCGGAAACGGAAGTACACGACGGCGATCGCGAGTGACGGTATGGCAGTGCGGCATCCAATCGGCGATTTGGCGAGGCGGCGCATCGGCGGGTGCGCGGCGGAGGAATCTGTTATGGTCCATTCTGAGCAGGTGATGATGCACCCGCCAAAAGCAAAATCGAGACCTCCCTACCCATTCATCGTGGAAGCGCTCGCGCCCTTGAATCCCGAGGTGCGGCGGATGTTTTCGGGCTTCTCCGTCTACATTGGCGATCGCATTGTCTGCATGCTTCGCGACCACTTGAAATCTCCTGAGGACAACGGCGTCTGGCTGGTTCTTTCTGAAGGCACAGACCCCGCGGACCCAGCACTGCGCCGTGAATTTCCTTCCCTGCGTTCCATCGAGCTGCTGGGCGGCGCGATCGGACACTGGCTTCTGATTCCGAGCGATGGCCCGGACTTTGAGACAGAAGCGCTGCACGCGTGCGATCTGCTGCTGCGTCGCGATCCACGGATTGGGCGAGTTCCGAAGTCGAGGAAGTGAAACAGCCAGTAGCCAATAGCCAATAGCCAATAGCCAATAGCCCGTGGCCGCGAGCTAAGAGCTCGTGTGGCGTCCCTGTTTGTTCTTTACAACGTCGTATTCAGAAGGGCATCCCTCAGCGGCTAAAGCCGCGTTCATTTTGAGCCTTTACGGCACGACTAAAGTCGTGCCCTTTCAAAACGCGGTAGCCAACTCTAATGTGGGACAGGACACTAGCAGCTGCCTCTCCGTTTGCAAGCCACGCGGGCAGGGTCTATAAATTGGAGCGGAAAGGAATCGTCCCATGAATCTGCGGCGAACCGCGCCCTTGCTTGTCTTTGTTTCTTTCGTTGCCACCTCAATTCCACTGGTTGCGCAGCAGCAGCCCAAGCCCCGGCCCGAAGATACCGAGGTGTGGCAGCCGGTGCCGGCGGTAGTCACGCCAGGTGCGAAAGACTCTAACCCACCCTCGGATGCGATCGTTCTCTTCGACGGCAGTAACGAGGATGAGTGGGTTTCTGCGCAGGACCATACGCCGGCGCGGTGGGTGGTGCACGACGGCATTCTCACCGTGAGCAAGGCGCCGGGGGTAGGCAACATCGAGACCAGGCGCAAGTTCAGGAACTACCAACTGCATATCGAGTTCCGGATACCGGAGAACATAACGGGCAGCGGGCAGGGGCGGGGCAACAGCGGAGTTTTTCTTGCCTCCACCGGCCCGGGCGACGACGGATACGAGCTGCAGGTGCTGGACGCCTATAACAACCCGACCTACGTGAACGGCCAGGGAGGGAGCATCTACAAACAGAGCCCGCCGCTTGTGAACCCGGCGCGCAAGCCCGGCGAGTGGCAAAGCTACGACGTGGTGTGGACGGCGCCGGCCTTCAACGACGACGGCTCGCTGAAGACGCCGGCCTATGTGACCGCGTTTTTCAACGGCGTGCTGGTGCAGGACCACTTCCAGTTGAAGGGGCAGACGCTGTACATCGGCCGGCCGTTTTACAAGAGATACGACCGGGCGCCGATCAAGCTGCAGGCCCACGGCGACAAGAGCGAGCCCCTCAGCTTCAGGAATATCTGGGTGAGGGAACTGCCGTAGATCCGATGATCGGCCTTGAAACAGGCTGTGCGGGCCTGAGTTTCCCCGTTTTTGCGGCAGCGGAACCCTTTTTGGACCCCATTTGATCGGGTCCCCGGAAGTTTTCCACAGGCGCAGGAACCGAAGAGGGACGCTAAATCGCTTAAGGCGCAAAAAAACATTTTAATTTTGACAAATTTAAGTTGCAACCTTTTGTTAAGGTTCGCATCATATTAGGTAATTAGCAGAGGCTTCCCCATGATGTCCTACCTACGAAAGGTGTCTATTCCTTTTTGAGGGTCCGTTTGCGGACCTCTTCCCAAAATCCCCCCTGGATTCCCTCCCTTAACTGCCTCTCGAGCGGGCCTACCGGAAGGTAGGCCCATTTGCTCGTTTGGGCTCCTTTCAGTCTGCGGCACAAGCAAGTTCGGTCCCACTCCAGCGGTTCCAGAATTGCTGTACCCCGGAACCAGGACTGCTGAGTGGCATTTTCCTCAAGAAAATGCCACTTTTCACGAAGCTCGTAAGTGTACATGAATTCTGGAGCCGCTCTAGCCTGCATCTCTTACATACGGCGGGAACCGAGTGTACTATACGGCCGAGGCTGATTGTGCTGTATGCTTCTGGCATGAAATCAGCCTATGTTTTCAAGCTCGCTTTTTTAGCCGTACTGGGCGCGCTGTTCGGCACGCTTATTCACGCGGACGCAGAAAAGTGGCATCAGTTGGGCCGGGATGCGTTTTTGACGTACCAAGCCGGAAAGTTCGCCGAAAACATGGTTTCTCCAGCCCCTTTGGGGTTGGTGATTGTGGTTGTGATTATTTTCGTCACAGGCCTGGCTGCCTGCTACGAGTTCTGCGGATTCCTGGGCGAGAAGCTGCTCTCGAAGCTGGCCGCCAAGAAGCCCGGAGAGCTGGCATAGCGAGTCAGCGAGCGGGCGCGGCCTTGATTGCGGCTTCGACTCGCGCGAGCGAAATGCCGCGCAACAAAAAGACCTTGCTGCGCGAAGAAGCGCCGGAACGGATTTCTACCGCACTCTTCGGCAGCGAGAAGAATCCGGCCAGGAATTCAATCAGCGCGTCATTGGCGCGGCCTTCAACCGGCGGCGCGTTGACGGCGATCTTCAGTTGCGCGGCGAGGCCTTCGCCGTAGACGCCAACAATCGCCAACTTCTTTGCGCCGGGTTGCGCGCGCACTGCGAGCGTGATGCCGTTTTTGGCCACGCGCAGCATCAGTCCTGCTCCACTTCGAGTTGCGCGGGCGGCGTGCGCTTTCCGAACAATGCAGTGCCGACGCGGATGCGTGTTGCGCCTTCGGCAATGGCCAGGGCAAAATCGCCGCTCATGCCCATGGAGAGCACGTCGAGGTTGAAGCGCGGATGCGCCTGCGCCCAGCGGTCGCGCCACATGCGAAGGCTGCGGAAACAGGCACGGGTGATTTCGTCGGGAGCGCCCCAGGGCGCAATGGTCATCAGACCGCGCGTTTCGAGTGAGGCAAGACCGGGTAGGGCCTCGAGCAGTCTTGCGGCGTCTTCCGATTCGGGGTCGATGCCCGCCTTGGTCTTTTCGGGGCTGAGCTTGACTTCGATCAGCACCGGCAGGCGCTTGCCGAATTTGGCGGCTGCATCGTTCAACCGCTCGGCGAGGCGCAGCGAATCGAGTGAGTCGATGCCATCGAAAATCTCAACCGCGCGCAGTGCTTTGTTCGACTGCAGATGTCCGATCAGATGGCAGCGGCACTCCGTGCCTTTGCGCTTTGGACCGAGAATTGCGGCTTTAGCAGCCCACTCCTGCACGCGGCTTTCGCCGAAAAGTCTCAGGCCCAGCGCCGCGGCTTCGAGGAGCGTTTCGGCGGGAAAGGTTTTGGAGACGGCCATCAGATCCACCTCGCCGCGCGGGCGGCCCGCGGCGCGGCAGGCAGCGGCGATCGCGCCTTCCAGCTTTTCAAGATTCTCTGCGAGTGAGTTCAACGTTCTCCTTGGCCTAGTCTGACGGGACTGATCCCTCGATGATCGCGCGCCCCTACGAGGCTGGCGTCAATAATATGACCCGGTCTCTCCCACGCTTCCACCCCAAGAAACAGAGGCCGTTTCTTGGGGACCCCGGTGAAGCGCGGGGCTAACTACCTTTGCGCCTCCGGCGTGCAAAATCAGTGGCCCCGCTCCTCGAGGTATTTTTCCGCCTCGAGCGCGGCCATGCAGCCAGAGCCGGCGGCGGTAATGGCCTGGCGGTAGCGGCGGTCCTGCACGTCGCCGCAGGCAAAGACGCCCGGAATAGTTTCGCCTTTATTCGTAGTGAATACGTTGTTGATGGTCTTGATGTAGCCATCCTCGTCCAGATCCATTTGCCCTGCGAACATTTTTGCGTTGGGCTCGTGGCCGATGCCAAGAAAGAGCCCACCGATATCGAGCGTGCAGGTCTCGCCGGTCTTTACGTCGCGCAGCTTTACGCCTTTCACTTCCTGCTCGTCGACGCCCAGCACCTCTTCGACCACGGTGTTGGTGCGCAGCTCGATGTTGGGGTGCGCCATGGTCCTCTCCAGCATGATCTTGGAAGCGCGGAACGCTTCGCGCCGGTGCAGCAGCGTGACCTTGGTGGCGAAGCGGGTGAGGAACAGCGCCTCTTCCATGGCCGAGTCGCCGCCGCCGACCACCGCGATCTCTTTGCCGCGGAAGAAGAAGCCGTCGCAGGTGGCGCAGCTTGAGACGCCGTGGCCGATGAGCGCCTGCTCGCTGGGCAACCCGAGCCAGCGCGCGCTGGCGCCGGATGCAACGATTAGAGTGCGAGTGTGTATCTCGCCGATGGAGGTGTGCAACTTGATGGGGTGCGCGCCGAGTTCGACCGAGTGCAGATGGGCCATCTCGAAGGTTGCGCCGAAGCGCTGCGCCTGCTTCTTCATGTTGTCAATGAGCTCGGGGCCCTGGATGCCCTCGGGCCACCCTGGGAAGTTTTCGACCAGAGTGGTGATGGAGAGCTGGCCGCCGGGCTCGTGGCCCTCAAGCACGAGCGGTTTGAGGCCGGCGCGGCCGGTGTAAATGGCGGCGGTGAGCCCGGCGCATCCCGAGCCAAGGATTACGGTATCGCGAATTTCAGTCATGTGCAGTCCCGAGTTGATTTTAGCTGGCGGAGCGTCCCATTCGGACCGTCCGCCGACGGGAGGGGTTTGCCCGATCTCAGCCCGCCGCGGAAACCGGCCGCGTGGCCGCATCCCGTCCCGTATAAGATGATGCACATGGCGAATCTGACTCTTATCTACGGACTGCGGCTGCTGCCGGAAGGAGAAGTGGCGTCCATTGAGGACGCCAAGCTGAAGCTGGCCAACGGCCACGAGGCCCACGTGACCATGCACATCATCGAGGGGTCGCGCGAGGAGATTGAGAAACAGCTCAAACGCAGCCTCGACGCGTTCTTCGACTTTTACCCGGAGATATAGCGAGTCAGCAAGTCAGCGAGTCAGCAAGTCGGCAAGTCAGCAAAAGAGCGGAGCTAGTGCAAGGCGCCACTGACTTCGATAGTTATATCTTGTCCGAGCGCCGAGCTCGCGATGCGGGCGCCAGACGGTAGCCCCAGGCGCCAGCCTGGAGAAGCAGTTGAGTTTAGAGAATTCAGCCCCCGCAGGGGGCGTAAGAGGCAATGATCGCGAGTTCGACGGGCCGGATTCCTTTGCCGGATTACGACGCCGATACGCTGGGCTGGTTCAATCCTCGAATCTTAAGAACTTCTCATCCGAGTCCCCTGAAAAAGTTAATAGTCTCTTTCTAAAACTTCCTCCGCATGGTCCCGTTTTTGCCGCGAATCCTCTGTCCGGAGGATTCCCGTGCGGGTCTTGAGGCGTGGCCGCAACAATAGTTGCTGGTGCGAGCGCCGCGTTGTTTTCGGCTCTATTGCCGTGCTGCTGGCGCTTGCGCCCGCCGCCGCCTTTGCGGGCGGACCTAAGTACGTCGCCGGCGTCAGCTATTTCAATCCGTCGGTGGTCGGCCAGCCGGTGCATTGGGCCAACGGCCAGGTGAACTACTACGTTGACCAGGGCGCGCTGTCGAGCACCGTGACCAACCAGCAGGCCACGGCCATGGTTGACGCGGCAGCCGCTTTGTGGAGCGCGGTTCCAACGGCAGGCGTAACGCTAACCGATATGGGCTCGCTGAACGAAGACGTGAATGGGTCGAATATCGCCGTTAACGCGACTGGCATCGCGGTCAACGCGACTGGCCAGATCACCGCCCCGGCAGACGTGACGCCCGAGGCTACGAACTATCCGCTGGGCGTCATCTACGATGCAGACGGATCGGTGATCGATGCCATCTTCGGCGCAACCACCAGCACACCCGAGGCCTGCCAGGACAATGGCGTTTACGTGTGGATGGACAACCTGAACAACGATGCGACCATCGCGCACGCCATCATTATCTTGAACGGGTTGTGCGCCACCACGCCCCCAATGCTCGAGATGATGAGCTACGAGATCGAGCGGGCCTTCGGGCGCGTGCTCGGGCTCGACTATGCGCAGGTGAATCCCGAGGCGCTCGAAAACGGCGAGCCCGGCGGCGCGCAGGGCTGGCCGGTGATGCAGCCTTTGAGCGGAGTCTGCGGGGCAAGCGGTGGCGTTTGCATTCCCGAACCCAACGTTCTGCATTACGACGATATCGCCGCCCTCAATCGCATCTATCCCATTACCGCGGCCAACCAGGCCGAGTTCCCGGGCAAAGATATTACGGCGGCCAACACGGTTTCGATTCAGGGGACGGTTGAGTTTGCGAGCGGCTACGGTATGCAGGGCGTGAACGTGGTGGCGCGGCCGCTGGACGCGAACGGAAAACCGCTTTACGAATACACGGTGAGTTTTGTCTCGGGCGCGTATTTCAGCGGCAATCACGGCAACCCGGTGCTGGGGTGGGACAACTCGAACGGCAATCCGCTGGCCATGTGGGGCTCGAACGATCCGGCGATGCAGGGGTACTTTGACCTGAGCGGCATTCCGCTGCCGCCGGGCATAACGTCGGCGGATTACCTGGTTTCTTTTGAAGCCATCGATCCGCTCTACATCCTCACTGACTCGGTCGGGCCCTACATGCAGGGCCAGGTCGTGCCTTCGGGCACGCTCAATGTGGTGGTTCTTCCCGCGCTGGCCGCGGGCAGCGCGCAGACCCTCAGGATCACGGCCGCGGGTACGCCCGAGCCCGGCTTCAACGACGCCATCGGCACGGTTGCCCACCCGCGGCAGATGCCGGCCACGGGGATGTGGTGCGGGCGGCTGAGCCAGGTGGGGCAGACCGACTGGTTCACGTTCCCGGTGCGCGGCAACCGCAATTTCACCATCGTGACGCAGGCTACCGATGAAACCGGCGCGTCCTCGAATCGGAAGGCGATGCCCTCGATCGGGATCTGGGATGCATTCGACCCGGTGGGCGCAGCGGCTGTGGCAGGTGCGCCGGGGCTCAACGGCCTGGCTGTGGGCGAGACTTGGCTGCAGGTGAACACCCTGGGCGCGGACGTGGTTCGCGTGGGCGTTGCCGACACGCGCGGCGACGGACGGCCCGACTATAGCTATAACGGGTGGGTTCTCTACGCCGATACGGTCGAACCCGAGCGGCTGCCGGTCTCGGGCGGGCCTATGGTGATTCACGGCATGGGCTTCAGACTCACAGATTCCGTGCTGGTGGGCGGCCAGGCGGCGCTGGTGACCAGCATCTCGCCCACTGAGATCATTGCCATTGCGCCGGCGGCGGCAGCGGGCGTGACGGGATCTGTGGATGTCGAGGTTGACGACGCGCCTGTTTTCTACGCGTCGACGGTGATACCGGGCGGCATCAGCTACGACTCTGGAAACGGCGACGCGTTGACGCTGGTAACCGGTCCCTTCAACACCATACCCATCGGCGTTCCAACGCCGTTCGCGGTGCAGGCGCTCGGGCCGACGCTTGCTCCCGCCGGAGGCGTGAGCGTTATCTACGCCGTGACGAGCGGGACGGCGACGCTCGGCTGCGGTTTGGCAACCTGCCAGGTGACTGCAAGCGGAGACGGCCGCGCGCAGATGAGCGTGACTGCGGTGGATGGTTCGCTCTCGACTGTGACGGCATCGCTGACCAATGGATCGAGCCTTGAGGCGCAGTTCTCAGGGGGAACTCCGCCTGCGCTGGCCTCGCTCACGCCGAAGCTCTCGCTGGCGGCGGGAACTACCTTGACCTGGACCGTGCAGGCGCTGGCGCTCACCAACGGCAGTCCTGCGCCGGGCCAATCGGTGCTGTGGACAAGCGCGAGTGGAATCGTGGCGCCGGCGGCCGCGGTGCTTACGAATGCGAGCGGAATAGCCACGCAAACGCTGACGGTGGGCCCTCTGGCCGAAGGACAGTTTGCCACCATCAATGCCTGCGTGAACGGAACCGGCAGTTGCACTGTTTTCACGGCGATTGGCGCGCGGCCGGAATACGCAACGCTTGTGCCGGTAAGCGGTACGAGCCAAACGCTGAGTGTATCGGGAACGCCGAGCCAGGTGGTGCTGCGCGTGCTGGATATGGACGGAAATCCGATGGCCAACGGAACGGTGACCTTTTACCAGGCGCTTTATGCGTGGACTCCACCCTGCGAGCCGCATGCGGTTTGCGCGCGGGGGGTGCTGCTGGCATCGCAGTCGGCTACGGCTACATCGGCCATTGATGGAAGCGTGAGTTTTACGCCGCTCTCCATTCCCGGCGTGGCGACGGAGTTGGTGGGAATTGCGGCGACGGGGAACACATCCACCGCGGGCGTGGCGATTGAGGAGAGCTTCTAGCTTCTAGCTCACAGCTTTCAGCTCTCAGCTCTCGCGCCAATTCTCGGCAGCCGCACGCCCGAAGCTCGAGGCTAGAAGCTAGTAGCTAGAAGCTGTATCTCACGACGCCACCAGCGTCGGCCTACGGCGCGGCGCCAGCAGCGGGCGCACCTGGTTGTACGCATCTTCGGGCGTGAGGCCGTAACGGGCGCGGAGATGATCCACCTTGCCGTGCTCGATGAACCGGTCGGGCCAGCCGATGCGCACCACTGGAACCTGGCTGCCCAATTCTTCCAGCGCCTCAACCACCGCCGAGCCGAAACCGCTCATCAGCACATGATCCTCAAAGGTGACGAAGGCGCCCACGCGAGAGGCGTAGCGGGCCAGCATCTCGCGATCGATTGGTTTGACGAAGCGGGGATTGATGACGGCGGCCGAGTAGCCGTCGCTCTCAAGCATCGTAGCAAGCTTCTGCGCCATGGCGGTCATGGGGCCGAGGCCGAGGATGGCGACGTCCGATCCATCCTGCAGCACCTCGGCCTTGCCGATGGGCAGCACCTCAGGCTCCGGCTTGCGGGTCACGCCGGCAACCGCTCCGCGCGGGTAACGAATCGCCGAGGGGCCGGGGAGCTCGAAGGCGGTTTTCATCATATCGGCCAGCTCGTCCTCGTCCTTGGGAGCCATGAGCACCATCCCGGGCACCGGGCGCAGGTAGCCGATATCGAAAAGTCCGTGATGCGTCGGGCCGTCGTCGCCCGAGAGTCCGGCGCGGTCCATGCAGAAGACCACGGGCAATTTTTGCAGGGCGATGTCGTGCACGATGGGGTCGAAGGCGCGCTGCAAAAACGTTGAATAAATCGCGCATACCGGGCGGAATCCGCGAGTGGCCATGCCGCCGGCGAAGATGACCGCGTGCTCCTCGGCGATGCCCACGTCGAAGTAGCGCGTGGGATGCTTGGGCTTGAAGAGATCGAGGCCGGTGCCGTTGGGCATAGCCGCGGTGATGGCCACGATGCGCGAGTCTTTGTCGGCCAGATTGGCGAGCGTGTTGGCGAAGACTTCGGCGTAGGTGGGCACGCCGTCGGGCGTCTGGCCGGTTTCGGGATCGTAGGGGCCGAGGCCGTGGAACTTCTTCTGGCCGTCGAGGGCCGGCTGGAATCCGCGGCCCTTTTGCGTGAGCACATGCAACAGCACGGGGTGGTCGAGGGTCCTGAGGAACTTGAAGCTCTCGATGAGCAGCGGCAAGTTGTGGCCGTCGATGGGGCCGAAGTATTCGAGGCCGAACTCTTCGAAAAGAATTGAGGGCCACAGCATGCTTTTTGCGGCCTCTTCGGCGCGGCGCACCACCTTGATGGCGGTTTTGCCTGCGAATCGCTCAATGAGGCGCGTGGCGCGATCATGCAGGTGCTGGTAGTGCTCGTTGGTGACGATGCGGTGGAAGTAGCGGGCGATGGCGCCGACGTTGCGGTCGATGGACCACTCGTTGTCGTTGAGCACAACGATCATGCGTTTGGTTTGCTCGGCGATGTTGTTCAACGCCTCAAACGTGATGCCGTTGGTGAAGGCGGCATCGCCGGCAACGGCGACAACATGCTCGTGGCCGCCGGCCAGGTCGCGCGCCACAGCCATACCCAGCGCGGCCGAGAGCGCGGTGCCTGCGTGGCCTGCGCCGTAGCAGTCGTGCGCGCTCTCAGTGCGCAGCATGAAGCCATTCAAGCCGCCCGGCTGGCGGATGGTGTCGAAACTGTCGTTGCGGCCGGTCAGCAGCTTGTGCACGTAGGCCTGGTGGCTGACGTCGAAGAGGATCTTGTCTTCAGGGGTGTTGAAGACGGCGTGGAGAGCGATAGTGAGCTCGACAACTCCGAGATTGGGGCCCAGGTGTCCGCCGGTCTTTGAAAGCGTCTGGATGAGGCACTCGCGGATCTCTTCGGCGAGCCCGGTCATCTGCGCGGGATTCAGTTTCTTAACGTCGGCGGGAGTGTGGATGGACTCCAGCAGTGTTCCCATATCGTTCCTTCCCCCGGGGAAAAGGCAAAATTCAGGGAAGTGCGAAATCCCTGCAGCGAAAGACCTTACAAATAGCCGGGTGCGGAGACTATTATGCCAGTCTCCAGTATACCTTCCGCCAACTTTCAGAGCCCCGCAACTTAGACGCTGCGAAAGACATGCCGGATCCGCAGTTGTAGGATGGGCGCATAGGCTTTTATCCAGGGAGGAGCACGAACGTGGCGGTTCCGGGCAAGTGGGTCATAGCGGCGGCAGTGGCGGGATTGGCGTTGGCAACGGCACAGCAGGCGGCCCGGGGGCAGTTGGCGTTCCCCTCGGGGAATTCACCGCAAACCGCGCCCAATCCCCTGACGGATACGACCGTGAATCCGGGGAAGATTGTGCTCTACAACCTGGAGGCGCAGTTTGCCAGGGATGTGGCAGCCAAAGGCGGCGCCGCGTTTGCGTTGTGGTGCGCGCCCGACGCGGTAATGCTGGGCAACGGGGCCGCGCCGGTGGTGGGCAGAGTGGCAATCGAGAAGGCGGCCAACTGGTCGCCGAAGGATTACCAGCTTAACTGGACACCCACTGACGCCATGATGGGCCCCTCGGGCGACATGGGTTATACATGGGGGCACTACGAGGGCCGCAGCAAAGACGCGAACGGTAATTCGGTAGTAACTAGCGGACGTTATATGACCGTCTGGCGCAAGGAAGCCGACGGAAGCTGGAAATTTGTGCTGGATGCCGGAGCAAACGACCCGCCGGAAGCCGGCGATTGCTGCAAGCTGCCGGGGCACTGAGGCAGAATTCAGTCTCATTTTTCACAGGGTCTGATTACTTTGGACCGAGCCGGATTGCATATCCAATAGGGGCTCTGAAGCGATTGCCGCAAACACCTCGTAATCAACGATCTGCGCGCAAGGGAATCGTTGGTAACTCAAATGCAACTCTCTTGAGCTGAAAAGCCGGTTACTTGAGTTGTATGCCTAACCGCATTCTCCTGCCCGGTTTGTGTCAGAGAAAACGCCTTCGAAAACCCTGATACTCATAGCGGGTGTGTTAAAGCATGCACGCGATGCTTGGCTTGCAACTGGGTGCCGACCAGGAGGCCATGTTGCGACCGGAGTCTGCAATGCTCGATCGCAGGTCTGATCCCGCACTTGACGAACTGGGCGATGACCAGGAGGCAACATTGCGACCGGAGTTTACAAAGCTCGATCGCAATCCTGATCCCGCCCTTGACGAGTTGACCGAACTCGCCGCCGAATTGTGCGGAGCCGACTATGCCTACATCGGCTGGTTGGACGAGGATCACCTGACATTTAAATCGCGCTTCGGCTTTGAGGGTGCGGAGCAGCCCCGCGAGGACAGCGCCTGCCAATGGACGCTGAAGAGCAACCTCCCGCTGTTGATTCCCCACACCGGCAAGGACGGGCGTTTTCCGCGGCTTGGCATCGAGCTGCAGCCGGGCCTGCGCTGCCTTTCCTACGCAGGAGTTCCGCTGATTTCGAGTTCGCAGCAGGTGATCGGCACACTGGCCGTGCTGGCTGCCACGCCCAATCGCTTCAATCAGACCCATATCAAACGCCTTGTTGTACTTGGCCACCAGGCAAGCACCCGATTTGAGCTCGATGGGCGCATTCGTCTTGAGGAGCATGCGCAGCTTGTTCGGCAGCGCACCGAGCGTGCGCTGGCAATTGAACGCTGCATGGTGACCGCGACGCTCGATTCCATTCCGGCGCTGGTGACCGTGCTTGACACCGCCGGCCGTGTGGTGAGGATCAATGAGCCGTGCACGCAACTGACCGGGTTGAGCAGCGAGGCAGTAGTGGGCCGGCCGTTTGTTGAGGAGTTTCTTGAAAGCGACGATCGCGGCTGGGCGGCAGCCACGCTGCGCGAAGCCGCGGCCGGGCAGGCTTCAGGCCCGCATGAGACCGTCTGGAGGACGGTTGGAGACATCGCCCGCAAAATCACGTCCTCCAGCAGCGGGAACGGCAAGCGGCGCGTGAGCTGGACGGTCAAGGCTCTTGAAGGCCCGAATCGCGAGATTCAATACCTGATCGTGAGCGGCCAGGACGTGACCGGCCGGCGCGCCATTGAGGCGGCGCTGCTGGCCAGCGAAGACCGTTACCGCGAGATGGTTGAGAACAGCCTGGGCATCGTCTTTGCCTGCTCCATAGATGGCCGCCTGGTCGCGGTGAACGACTTCACGGCAGACACACTCGGCTACAGCGCCGCCACGCTCAAAGAGCTGGTGATTACAGAGCTCATGGATTCGGCCGGAGCCGCGGCCTTTCAGGAGTGCATGCGCGCCCTGGAGGCATCCGACGAGTGGCAAGGAGCGCTCTCGATTCGCCGCAGCGACGGGTTGATTCGCCGCATCGCGGTGCGCACGCGGCGCATCGGCATTCCCGGCGGCGAACCGTTTGTGCTTTGCAATGGCATGGACGTGACCGAGCAGCACGAGGCCGAGGAAGCGCTGCTTTTGGCCACGCGGCAGCGCGAGCTGATTCTGGAGTCGGCGGGCGACGGCATCTTTGGCATCGATCTCGAAGGCAAGATCACCTTCATCAATCATGCCGGTGCAGCGGCCCTGCTCTTCACACCCGACCAGCTCGCCGGCGAGGACGTGCATGACGTGATCCACCACAGCCACGCCGATGGAACGCCCTACTCGAGAGCCACCAGCCCGATTCTGCAGGCTTTGCGCCGCGCCGAGTCGGTCTGGCTGCGCAATGAGGTTTTCTGGCGCAAGGACGGAACCGCAATTCCGGTTGAATACACTGCCAATCCCCTCATCAGGGAAGGCCGCAACTCGGGCATGGTGATCGCCTTCCAGGACGTTACCGAGCGGCGGCGCCTGGAAAGGATGAAGGAGGAGTTCATCTCGCCGGCCTGAAAAGCAGAAGCAGATGATCCAGATGGCGATCGGCAACAGCGAGCGGCTGATGCGGCTGGTGAACAACATTCTTGATTTCGATCGCGGCGAAAAGGGCAGGCTGGTGCTTCGCCAAGAGCAGGTTGAGGCCGATGACTTGCTGCGCCGCGCTGCCGACTCTGCCCGCCACGCCGCCAGCCTGGCGCAAATCGCCTTGAAGGTCAGCGCCCCGGCAACGCCGGTGTATGCCGACGACGATCGGATTCTGCAGGTATTTAACGAGCTGATCACCAACGCCATCAAGTTCTCGGCGCCCGGGACCACTATTCAGCTTTCGGCGCAGCTGGGAGGAATGAGCGCGCTGGGCCGCCCCGAGTTGTGCTTTGTGCGCAAGGGCGAGGTCTGCTTTATTGTCGAAGACGAGGGAACCGGCATCCAGCCTGAAAAGCTGGCCCGCATCTTCGATCGGTTCCAGCAGGGCGACGGTTCCGATTCGCGCATGCTGGGCGGCACCGGCCTGGGCCTGGCGCTCTGCCGCAGCATCGTGGAGCAGCACGGCGGACGCATCTGGGCCGACAGCGTGGTGGGCAAGGGCAGCCGCTTCTACTTCACGCTGCCCATCCTGGCCGAAGTGGAAGTGCCGTAGGGAGCGACTTAATTCCGCGTCTTATTCCCCGTTCAACGCCAACCGCCAAATGATTTCAAGAAGTTTTATGCATCCCCGCACCGAATCGGGTGTATGCTGGCGGGGATTTCCCAGCCAGGAGGAACCTATGGGTCTAGCGGGCCGTACTCTGCTTATTCTGTCCATCCTTTATGGTTTGGTTTTTGCCTTGGGCGACTATGTGCTGTTGCATGGGCGCGCTCCAATCTGGATAGGCATCCTGTTTGTCATGGTTCTCATCGGTGTGCAGTACCTGCTCTCGCCGTGGTTGATCAAGCTGTGCTTCACCATCGATTGGGACGAGGATGGAATTCCGCCTTACGTGCGCGCGTTTGTTGACCGCCTGTGCCGTGAGCACAACCTCCCTCATCTCCCGATCGGGATTATCGAGAGCGGGACGCCGAACGCGTTTGCTTTTGGCAGGCTGCGGAGCGATGCGCGGATCGTGGTGACGCGCGGGCTCCTCGACATTCTCACGCAGGAAGAAGCCGAAGCGGTGCTGGCCCACGAGATTGGACACGTGGCGCATTACGATTTTGCTGTAATGGCGGTGGCGTCGATGGCGCCTCTGCTGCTGTACCAGATTTACGTGTGGACCCGGAACCAGAACAATCTGCGCATTGTGAGCTACGGAGCCTACGTGGCGTACCTGGTGGGACAGTACCTTGTGCTGCTGGTAAACCGCACGCGCGAGTTCGGCGCCGATCATTTTTCAGCAGAGGCCGCGCACACTCCCAATGCGCTGGCCAGCGCCCTGGTGAAGATCTCATACGGATTGGTGAAGGAGCGCAGCGAGGCAGAGCGGCGGGTGAAGGAAGGCGACAAGGAGGCCAAGAAAGAGGCTCGCAGACAGCTGCAGTTCGGCCATTCGCTTTCGCTGATGGGCATCATGAGCGCCAGCAACAATGCAGGCGCGCTGGCGTTGACTGCGGCGACCCCTGAAGATGCGGCACGGGCGATGCGCTGGGACCTGGTGAATCCCTGGTCGCGCGTCTATGAGCTGAGTTCGACGCACCCGCTGACGGCGATGCGGCTGAAGGCGCTGAACCGCGACGCGCGCGAGCTGGGACAGGCCGAGGTCTATCCGCTGCCGCAGGATGTGCACGTCAATTGGGTGGGATTCCCGATCGAGTTCCTGGTGTGGGTGGCGCCGCTGGCGTGCGGATTCCTGCTGTTTACCTGGGCGTGGATCGGGAAGGATCTGCGCAAGCTCGGTTTTGTGCCTCCTGAGAATCTTCTGCAATGGCTGCTGATCGGCATGGGTGTGACGTGGGCGATCCGCATCGGATACCGCTATCGCGGCGTGTTCAAGCGCAGCCAGGTGCGGGAACTCATCGACGACCTCAGCGTTTCGCAGATGAGGCCGCGCGCAGTAGAGCTCGAGGGCGAAGTGATTGGCCACGGAGTTCCGGGAGCGTTTTGGAGCCCCGACCTTGTGCTGCGCGACGATACGGGAATGATGTTCCTGCTGTATCGCTCGTCGATTCCGCTCGGGCGCCTGTTTTTTGCCCTGCGCAGCGCCGACCGGCTGGTGGGAGAGCGCGTTACGGTGCAGGGATGGTACCGGCGCGGGCTCAAGCCGTATGTTGAAATCTCCCGCGTCGAGGCGAAGGTATCGAAGGCGACCGGCGGCAGCGGGCCCGTGACCTTGTTTGGCAGAGAAGGCTCGTCGGCGCCGATCGAGTACGAGCTACTGGTCGAGCGCTCCTATTCCCGCTGGATTCAGCTGGCTGGTTCGGCGCTATGCACGGCCATAGGGATCATCTGGCTGCTCGGTGCCTATTAGAGCATCTCTCCTCAAGGTGTAAAGTGTGGGCGCCCCAGGTCTCGATTTTGAGACCTGGGATAGCACAATCCTCACCAGACCATAATCATGTGTGCCCCGCTCTCGCCGCGTCTTTGTTTTTGCCGCGCTGGCCTCACTCTGATCCCTGATCCCTGTAACCTGATCCGTGCGCCAGCATGAGACAATCGCTTCGAGCGGCCTTCCCTGCAATGACTCTGGCCGCTGGACCTCTCTGAATGGCGATTACTTCCCGCGTATTAAGTCTGCTCTTTGGCCGGCCGCTGGCCACCAGCGAAGAGCGCGCCGAACACATCGGCCCCATTGCCGGCATACCCGTCTTCGGTCTCGACGCTCTCAGCTCCGCGGCGTACGGTCCTGAGGCTGCGCTCACGCTGCTCATTCCCCTCGGCCTGATGGGCGTGCACTACATTGTGCCCGTGAGCACGGCGATCGTGATCCTTCTGGCGATCGTCTACTTCAGCTATCGGCAGACCATTGAGACGTATCCGCACGGCGGCGGCTCGTATACGGTGGCCAGCCAGAACCTGGGCGAGGGAGCAGGACTGCTGGCGGCCGCGGCGCTGATGATCGATTACGTGCTTACCGCGGCGGTAGGCATCTCGGCGGGTGTAGGCGCGCTCATCTCGGCCGCGCCCAGCCTGCAACCGCACACGCTCGCGCTCTGCCTGGGCGTTCTCGTCATCCTCACCCTCGTGAACATGCGCGGCGTGCATGACACCGGAGTGGTCTTCATGATTCCCACCTACCTCTTCACAATTACCCTGTTGATTGTGATTGGCGTGGGCGGCTGGCAGGTGTTCGCGAGCGGCGGTCATCCGCAGGCCGTCTCGCCGATGCCGGCGATTCCCACTGCCACGATGGCTGTGGCCGGTTGGTGGCTGCTGCTCAAAGTTTTTTCGTCGGGCTGCACCGCGATGACCGGTGTTGAAGCCGTGAGCAACGGCGTCATGGCCTTCCGCGACCCCACGCGCAAAAATGCCAAGATCACGCTCACCATCATCATTGTGCTGCTGGCGATCATGCTCCTCGGCATCGCGCTGCTTTGCCGCGCCTACGGTATTGCGGCCACCGATCCCGGCGCCGCGGGATACGAGAGCGTGCTCTCCATGCTGACCCGCGCGGTGATGGGCCACGGCACGTTTTACTACGTCACCATTGGCTCAGTGCTGCTGGTGCTGGCGCTCTCGGCCAACACCGCATTTGCCGATTTTCCGCGCCTCACCCGCGCCATCGCGCTCGACGACTACATGCCGCGCGTTTTTCTGATTCGTGGCCGCCGCCTGCTCTACTCGTGGGGCATTTATGTGCTGGTCGCGCTTACGGCGATTTTGCTCATCGTCTTCGGCGGTGTCACCGACCGGCTGATTCCGCTCTACGCCATCGGCGCCTTCATGGCCTTTACGCTTTCCCAGGCCGGCATGGTCATGCACTGGAAGCGGCAGGGCAACGCGCCGGTGCGAATGATGGTGAATCTGCTGGGCGCGGTCGCGACCGGCATCACCACGCTGGTGGTGCTGGTGGCCAAGTTCGCCGACGGCGCATGGATCACCGCTCTGCTTGTCGTCGTCATGATTGTGGTAATGCGCACGGTGAAACGGCACTACGAGCGCGTGGCGGCGGAGATCGATCTTGACCGTCCCATGATCCCGGTGGAACCGGAGGAACCGGTGGTGGTGATGCCGGTGGATCGCTGGAGCCGGATCTCGGAAAAGGGCCTTTCGTTTGCGCTGTCGATCTCTTCGGATGTTCGCTGCATTCACGTGCAGATTGGCGAGGACACCGATCCATTCTGCGCGGAATGGGAGCAGAACATCGTGGCGCCGCTCAAGGCGTCAGGCCGCAACGTGCCCACGCTCGTCACCCTGAAGTCGCCGTATCGTTACATCATTCAGCCGGTCGTGGATTACGTGCTGAAGGTGGAACAGGAGACCGGCAACCGCAAGGTGTGCGTGCTGGTGCCGGAACTGGTGGTGCGGCACTGGTGGGACGGGCTGCTCCACAACCGCCGCGCCGATCTGCTCAAGGTGATCCTGCTGTTGAAGGGCAACCGGCGCATCGTGGTGATCAATATTCCCTGGTATCTCGACGCCGGAGAACCATTGCGCAGCTCCTTGCAATGAGCCTGCATGGGCGGCCGGCGCAGCAAGCGCCAACAGATTTGAACTCCTCTGCTTTCCTAATAGTGGCCCGTGCCGTCACAATGGTGTTTGATTCCGAGACTCAATCCGGAGTGCGGCAATACTGTAGTGGGCCTGGCGTCATTCATTCTTCGGCGGGCCCGCGGCCTGAGCCTTGGCGGGCTCATGGCTATTACGCTGGCCGCTGCTGCGCATACGCAGGAACCGCTGCAGCCGCTTCCGACGGCCGATACCCAGCAGAATGCCGCGGGACAGCTTCCGCTGCAATCGGCGCCGGTGCTGGCCACGCTGCACGGAGTCGTGCGCAACGCAGCCGGCGGCGAGCCGCTTCCGCGCGCGCTGGTTTCAATCGAAGGCGATGCAGCCGCCGGCGCATTGACTGACGGCGAAGGAAAATTCGAGATCCCCAATCTTCCCGTTGGGCCCGTCATCGTTTCCGTACGCAAGCCGGGATACCTGGACGCGAATTCGAGCGAGGCGTCGGAGGTGATGGATATGGTCCCGGCTGCGTCGCACAACGTGATGCTGGCAGAGGACATGGCCGATGTGGAGTTTTCGCTCACGCCCACCGGCGCCATTCGCGGGCAGATTGGCCTGTCGAACGGCGAAGCGGCCGGGGGAATCACGCTGAACCTGTTGCGGCGGGTGTTGTTGGATGGGCGCGCGGGCTGGGCGCCGGCGGGAAACACCAAGACGCACAGCGATGGCGCGTTTCGCTTCGGCGGATTAGCTCCAGGCGTCTACGAGCTCTACTCCGAGCCGTCGCTCGATTCAGAGGCTTTGAATCTGCCGGTCGAGGCGGGCCGCGGCGGCGCGACCCACAAATGGGGATTCGCGACGGTCTACTACCCCGACGCGCGCGATCCCTCGGGCGCATCAATAATCACAGTGGAACCGGGCGCAACGGCGCAGGCGAATCTGACGCTCTTACGCGAGGCATTTCAGACCGTATCTGCAATGGCGGTTCTGCCCCAGGCGTCGGCAGGACGCAGCCTCAACTACGAGGTGCAGGTGACTGACATCTCCGGCCGGGCTCTGCCGTATCCGGCGCGCTTCGATCCCAATGCAAAAACGATCGAGGCGTCGCTGCCCGATGGCAGTTACAGGCTGGCCGTCACCACATCGCCGCAATTGCAAGGGTTCTCTTTACAAAACCCCTCTATTTCACAAAGCTTCTCTACTGACGGCGTCCCGGGCATGGGGCTCGGACCGCCGCTCCAAGGCGCGGTGGACCTGCAGGTCGCGGGGCAGCCCGTAACCAATTTGCGTGTGGCGCTCACTGAAGCGCCCGAGACCGAGGTGCAGCTGAATGTGCTGCGCAGCGGACCGGGCGAGCAGCCCTCCGCGGACGGCCAGATTGTTGTGACAGTTGCGCTGGCGGCCACGTCGCCCGGCCAATTGCCCGATGAGAGCATGGTTACCGAGCTTGCGAACGGAAAACTCCCGGGCCCTCTCATAGGCCAGCCTCTTCCGCCCGGCGCCTACTGGGTGCATACCGTAATTGCGCAAAGAAGCTACTGCGAAAGCTCGTTTACCGCAGGCGGGGCAAATCTGGCGCGCGAGCCGCTGCTGGTTGGGCAGGCAGGCGTACAGGTTCCGCTTGAGCTCACCCTGCGCGACGATTGCGCGAGGCTGACTTTGAGCCTGCCCGAGATTCTTGAAGTAATGGGACCAGGCGAAGAGAAGTTCTACACGGTGTACGCCGTTCCCGATTTTGATTACACCGTCGATCTGCAGTCGCTTATTTTGAGACCGTCGACAGGCGGAACGGTCACGCTCAACGGACTGACGCCCGGCAACTATCACGTGTATACGCTTGAAGGGAACGCGCCGTTCGAGTACAGAAATCCGGCGGTGCTGGCGGCTGTGCCGGGCCAGGCGGTGACGTTGTCGCCGGGTGCGACGGCGAATGTGGTGGTGGAAGTGCCGGCGAGAAGGGAGTAGGGAGGAGCGAATAGGGAACAGGGACCAGGGACTAGGGACCAGGGACCAGGGACTAGAAGCCGTCTCACAGATCACGCTTTGAAAGGGCACGGCTTTAGCCGTGCCGCAAAATCCCCAATAAAGACGGGAGCTTTAGCCCCTGAGGGGTGCTTTTAAACGGTTTGAATCATGCTTATGAGTTGGCTTCGAGGAACTGAGGGAGCACGAATGCCGGGAGCGATTGGCCAGCGGATGAGTTTTGCGGCGATGGTTGCTGCGATCGCGTTGACTGCTGCTTGCGCGCAGAGCCCTTCGGCGCGAAGCAGTCCCGCTGTCCAGGGCTATCGAGTCTCCGGCACGGTGGTGAATGCAAACACCGGCGAGCCGGTGCGCGGTGCGGCGGTGGCGCTGCTCACCGTTGAAGACAGCCACATCGTGGCATCCACCGAATCGGGTGACGACGGCCGGTTTCAGATGGATTCGCTGGCCGCGGCAAAGTACCAGCTGACGGCTTCGAAGCGCGGTTACTCGAACAGCTTCTACAACCAGCACTGGGAGTACAACTCCGCCATTGTGACAGGCCTCGGCCAGGACACGGAACACCTCGTCTTCAAGCTCTCGCCCGCAGGCGTCATCTACGGCACGGTCACGAGCGATGGTGGCGATCCAGTTGAAGGCGCGAGCGTGATGCTCTTTGAAAAGCCGCACCGGCACGTGCCCGGCGAGCGAATCTTGCAGGTACAAACGCAGCAGACCGACGATGCCGGGGCATACGAGTTTGCCGGCCTCGAGCCCGGAGACTACATGATCGCGGTCAAGGCCCGGCCGTGGTATGCGACAAGCCCGAACAGGGGAGGCGCGCAGGCGCAGGAGACTGAGGCAGAGGCCGCGCTCGATGTAGCCTATCCGGTCACGTATTTCGATTCAACCACCGATGAGAGCTCGGCGGGGACCGTCACGCTCGAAACAGGCGCCCGTGAGGAGGCCGACATCAGCATGCACGCGGTTCCGGCATTGCACCTGTCTGTGCAATCAACGCGACGGCAGGACGGTGCAGTACAGCACCAGGAGCTTGTCCAGACCATCTTTGGACTTCAGGTGGAGGGAGAAGGCTTTGGGCAGTCCGACGGTGGACGAGCGAATTCGGCCGAGTACACCGGCGTCGCTCCCGGCCACTACGAACTGACGCAGGGCGATCCGCCGCGCCTGGTAGAGATGGATGCGACGTTGAGCCAGCAGGTGGATCCATCGGCGGGTGTGCCCATGCAAACGGTCTCGGGCGTGGTGCAGACCGCTCCCGGCGTTCCTTGGGCCGGCCGTGGCGTGATCATGTTGGAGTTTGCTGACGGCACAGGGCCCCCGATCGCGCCGGCGCAGATCGAGAATGGCTCGTTCAAGGTGAACAACGTTCCAGCAGGAGCTTGGCTGGTCGAAGCCATGGGCCAGGAGACGCAGATGCCGATTCTGGCCATAGGGCCGCGCGGGGGCAGGGCGCAGGCCGGGAATCGAATCACGGTGGATGACAAGCCGCTGGCGCTGGTTGTTACGGTAAGCGCCGGCAATACGCGCGTTGAAGGATTTGCGCGCAAAGACGGCAAGGGCGTTGCGGGAGCAATGGTGATCCTGGTTCCCAAAGACCTGTCAGCGATTGCCGAGCTGGCTCGCCGCGACCAGAGCGACTCCGACGGCAGCTTTGCCCTGCTGAACGTAGCGCCGGGCGATTACACGCTGGTGGCGATTGAAGATGCCTGGGGGATGGATTGGTTCGATCCGGCAGTGATTTCCCGCTACCTTCCGCATGGAATGGCCGTCACAGTGAAAGACAAGCCAGATAAAGTGCAGCACCTGGCCCAGCCGGTGCCGCTGCAGGCCCGGTGAGAGCGTCTCAGGGCCCGCAACCGCTTCGTGGATGTGGGGGGTAGAGGGTAGTCTATTGAAGGATTACTGTCTGGGTTTTAATTGACATTGCCGGCGCCGCGCCGCTGATGGATCTACTTGTGCGCCGCGATTGGGTATAGGCCGGCGAGTGGCAGCGGTTCGAGGAGATTTTCACGTTGAAGAAAAAGTCGTTGCGTAAGATCTTGTGGAGTTCTTTCAAGCTGGCGCTTGCTATCTCGCCGGCATGGCTGTTTTTCCCCCTGCAGGCTGCGGGACAGGTGAGCTCGCCTGAGGGCAAAGGCTCGAGTGGCCAGGCAGCGGCTCCCAAGTATGAGGTGTATGCCGGTTGGGGCTACACCAGCATCAATCAGGTAAACCAGTCGCGCTATGGATTGATGGGCGTTGACCTGAGCGTTACGCGAGACTGGGGCAAGTATTTTGGCCTGTCGCTGATGGGCAATTACTACAAGCCGGCGCTCAAAATCGGCAGTGGCGGCGGCGGTGTGAACAACAACACCTCCAATCCCGGCGACCCATCGGTTTACGAGGTCTACGCGGGGCCCGAGGTTCACGCCGACATTTACGACCGTCTGGGCGGATTCGTTCATGGGATGATGGGCGCCGAGCACACCGGCGGCGAACATATGACCCCGAACCTTTCGTTCTCAGGCGGATTCGGCGTCGGCATGTACTACCGGTTGAACGACCGCTTGTCAGTGCGCGTTTCCGGCGACAAGCTCGGCGCATCGTTCTCCCTGAACAACAACACAAACCTGCTGGGCTACTCGCCGCACACCACGTGGAACTCGAGCGTCACGGTCGGCATGGCCTACCGATTTTGATTCCCGGCGCTGGAGCGAAGACGTTAAAACGGCCCTTGTAATAAGGAAAGAGAGCCAAGGTTGACGCCGAAGAAACTGCTTCGAGTGGCTGCGGCAGCACTGATCGTGCTGGCCGGAGTGGGCTTCGTTGGCACGGTCTACAGCTTCATCCTCACCGACAAAAGCGCGGCGGAACGGGATTTCATCTCGTACTGGAGCGCAGGGCAATTACTGCACCACGGACAGAATCCTTACGATTTCGAAGCCGTGCACAAGCTGGAGCTTGAGGCGGGACGCGACCCCAAGGAGTTGCTGCTTACGATGCGCAACCCTCCGACGGCTTTTTTTCTAGCCTTCCCGCTGGGATTCGCCGGACCAAAGACCTGCCTGATTGCGTGGATGGGAGTTCTGCTCGGGGCACTTTCACTCGCCATTCTGCTGATATGGAAAACCAATAGCAGCCCCGACAGCCGCTGGCACCTGCTGGGATACATGTTCGCGCCGGCCTATGCATGTCTGATGGCCGGTCAATTTGGCATCGTGATGCTGCTGGGCGTGGCGCTCTTCCTTTACCTTCACCGAACGCGGCCCTTCCAGGCGGGGATGGCTTTTGCACTCTGCGCGCTGAAGCCGCATTATTTTCTGCCCTTCGGGCTGGTGCTGGTGCTGTGGTCGGCTTCCACAAAATCCGGCCGCATTCTGGCCGGTTTTTTTACAGCGGTGGCCGCAATGTGCGCTTTCGCCTGGGTGCTCGATTCTCACGCGTGGGCGCAATACTCGCACATGATGCAGGCGGGTGGCGCGCTGAATGAGGTTATTCCCGTATTAAGCGCACAGCTCCGCCTCCTGGTCCATCCGCAGGCAGCGTGGATTCAGTTTGTGCCCGAGGCCGGGGCCTGCCTTTGGGCTGCGTGGTACTTCTGGAACCATCGTTTGTCGTGGAACTGGAACGATCACGGACTTCTGGTATTGCTGGTCGGAGCTCTCTCGACCCCATTCGGATGGTTCTTCGACGAGTCAGTGCTGCTGCCCGCGGTGGTGGCGGGCATCTGCCGGGCAATCGAGGGACGGCGGCCGGTGTGGCCCGTAATAGTGATTTGCGGGGTAGCGCTGCTTGAGATCGTTGGGGGCGTAGAGGTTATCTCGCGCTTCTATCTTTGGACCACGCCGGCGTGGCTCGCGTGGTACCTGTATGCGACGCGGGGCAAAAGGAGCACGCTTACTCCGGTCGCACAACCGAGTAGCTGAGCATCAGCACGCCGCTCGGCAGGGCCTTGCTCTCGTTCAGCTTGAGCCGCACACGCGCGCCCTCCGGCAGCAGCGGTACTCCGGCGCCTAGCATCACCGGGAAGACCGAGATGCTGACTTCATCGACGAGGCCCGCGTCGAGCAGACTGCGGAAGAGTACGCTGCCGCCGAAGAGCCAGATGTCTTTGCCGGGCTCGGCCTTGAGCGCGGCCACGGCTTCAGGAACATCGCGGCTCACGATGGTCACGCCGGCATTCTGCGCCGGATCGAGCGTAGTTGAGACCACCACGATCTTCATTCCCATGCCGCTGAGCAGGCCGGGGCGCGTCCTGGCAACATCGTAGGTGCGGCGGCCCATAATCCCCATGTCGAAGCGCCTGTAGAGCGCGGCGAAGTCGATTCCCGAGTCGGGCGCGATCCAGTCGTACTCGCCCTTCGGCCCGGCGATAAAGCCGTCGAGGGTCGTGGCGACGGAGTAGACAAGGCGGCGCATGGTCAGAAGGATAATGCAATCGAACACAGGTTTCCCAGTCTGGCAGCTAACTCGTTAGCGTTTCAGGGAATTCAACGACCCACAATTGGGGATACCTGACTTTATTTGCGTCTCAAAGTCACGGTCCGGGGATCCATGGATTTGAGAGTACTATCTCGAAGCTATACGGACTGGCGGAGGTGGTTAGATAATACTGGCCGGAAGCCTTGCCGTTGTTCCAACTGTTTTCGTTTGTTGCGGTGCTCACCGTGTCGGTGCTGTTTGCGCTGAGTATCCAACCGGTGCTGCCAATAACTGCAAATTCCACCGAGAGCGGATCCTCGTCCGCGGTGGAGTCTCTTCCAATGGAAGTGTAAGCATAAGCGGTCGGGTTCGTCAGCGGAAGCGAAGCGACCGGTACTTGGGTATAGACACTTGCAGCGCCCGTGTTGAGGGGAACCACATATACCGGAGGATAGCCGTTCTGGCTGGTCGCATTGGCAAAGAACGCGCTGCAGGCATCGATGTATGACTCGCAGTTACCCTCCGTTGTGCATTTCGTGGTAGGAGGGGCACATCCGTTCATCAGTACGAATTGACTTATGTACTGCTGTTCCATCTGCGCGCCAGTCAAAGGGCTGATTGCGTCAGCTAGCGAGGTGCGGAACGCTTCTTCGCAAGTTAAAGGCCCGGTCATCACGTAGGCCAAGCCGTTCGCTTTGCCTCCACCGGCAATATAGTTTGCTATCGCCTGCCTTGTAACCTGAGCGCAGTTCTCATAGTTCGTGCAGACATCGCCGGGATCAAACTTGTTCACCAGCGCAATGTTCCATGCGGCAGATTGACGAAGTTCGCAGCCGGGTGTCCAGGCGCCAATTGAGAAAAGACCATCGTGCCCGTAATAATGCCGGAAGACTTTCATCGTTGGGGCGCCAAGCTCACTCGGTCCGCTGGAAACCATGCCCCACATCTTGATATATCCAAGATCGATCCAGTGGTGAATGATCGGCTGGGTAACGGCGCAATCGATATCCCCGTCGCAGTCATCGTCATAGATCATGTTTATCGCAGCCTGCGGCGGAGGGAAGGACACCCGATTGATATACGCCTTGCAGCCAGCCGTGAAAAGCGCCAACAGGAGAACAAGGATAGACGATGAAGTGCTCCTCGACAGAAATCGCTCCTTTGGACTCATTGTCATTCTTGTGCCTTCGTACTGAGCGGTTATCTGCTGCAGCGCCGCCTCAACCGTTGGGCCACGTGACCAGATCCTCTGTGTTCAGATTTAAACTCCATTGTAATGCGATTCATGTAACGGTCGCTGGAACTCCGGAGGTGCGACCCCGTGATCTGCAACCGGGCCTCATCGCTCGATACTCCAACAAATGGATCATTTAAGTAATGTAACGATGAAAATCATCGTTACATTTGCGCGCGCCACAGAACAGTTCTTATCAGGATTAGTGCAATCTTCAGTTCCGTTTCGCGTTTTACCTCAGATTCACGATTGCGGTGAAACCCCCGCTTCTAACTGACTCGCGCACCACGCGCTCTCGATCGTCTCGCTCACCACTTCAAGCAGGCCGGGCAAGGGCGCAAAGCTCGTGCAAACGAGTTGAAGCACGCAGCCGATCGTGGCAGCACCAATCATTTGCTCTCCCTCGACGCCCAACAACACCGGCGGTCCCGAAACCGACTCAACCCCTAAGCCAACGTGCAGTGGAGGCAATTCGACGCTCCTGAGATTGCTCACCTGCACATCGTGTCCGAAACCCTTGATCAGCAAGTGAACGAGAGTGGCGAAATAGAACTTCTGAGCCATGATTGCTTCGACGTTCGTAGCCGCTGAGCGGGCGAAGCGTTTCCCGGCCAACTGGCAGAGGTGAATCGTGCTGAATTGTCAATCGGCCTCCTGGGAAAGTTACTTCATCAATGCTTGCGATGATTAAAAAGGGCCCAGGGGGAGTTAACCATGCGCTCAGCCTTCTTCCGCTTCGCGCAGCTTGGCGATCACGGTGAAGTCTTCGAGCGTGGTTACGTCGCCCTTGACCTCGCCGTGCGTGGCCAGCTCGCGCAGCAGGCGGCGCATGATCTTGCCACTGCGCGTCTTGGGCAGAGCCTCTGTAAATCTGATGTCATCGGGCCGGGCCAGCGAGCCGATCTCTTTCGCGACCCACTTGCGCAACTCGTCCTTGAGCGAGTCAGAGGGCTGATTGCCGTGCTCGAGGGTGACGAACGCTGAGATGGCCTGCCCCTTCAGATCGTCGGGACGGCCGACGACCGCGGCCTCGGCCACCTTGGGATGCGCGACCAGCGCCGATTCCACTTCCATGGTTCCCAACCGATGGCCGCTCACGTTGATCACGTCGTCAACGCGGCCCATGAGCCAGAAGTAACCGTCGGCATCCTTGCGCGCGCCGTCGCCGGTGAAGTAGCAGCCGGGCACGTCACTCCAATATGTCTTCTTGAAGCGTTCGGGATCGCCATAAACCGTACGGGCCATGGAGGGCCAGGGACGTTTGAGCACCAGCAGGCCGCCGTGGCCTGCCGGGACGGGCTCGTAGTGGCCGTTGGCGTCGGGGCGCGTGACCACCTCAGGCTCGATGCCGAAGAACGGGCGCGTGGCCGAGCCGGGCTTGGTGGGCACTGCTCCGGGGATGGGCGCGATGAGGATGGCGCCGGTCTCAGTCTGCCACCATGTGTCGACGATGGGGCAGCGGTTGTGCCCAATCTTCTCGCGGTACCACATCCACGCCTCGGGGTTAATGGGTTCACCAACGGTGCCGAGCAGACGCAGCGAGTCGAGCTTGTATTTGTCGACGTACTCATCGCCCCACTTGATAAAGGCGCGGATGGCCGTGGGCGCGGTGTAGAAGATGGTCACCTTGTGATCGTCGACGATCTTCCAGAAGCGCGAGAAATCGGGCCAGTTCGGCGCGCCCTCATACATCAGCACGGTTGCGCCGTTCTGCAGCGGGCCATACACCACGTACGAGTGGCCCGTGACCCAGCCGATATCGGCCGTGCACCAGTAGATGTCGTCGTCGCGCAGGTCGAAGACGTATTTCGAGGTAATGTAGGTTTGCACCGCGTAGCCGCCGGTGGTGTGCAGCAGCCCTTTGGGCTTGCCGGTCGAACCCGAGGTGTAGAGGATGTAGAGTGGATCTTCGGAATCCTGCTCGGAAGGCGGGCACTCGGGCGCGGCGGCTGCCACGAGGTCGTGCCACCAGTGGTCGCGGCCGTCCACCATCTTGACCGGCGAGCCGGTGCGCTTGTACACCACCACGTGCTTGACGGTGTGGCAGGCGGGCATGGCTTCGTCCACGGTGCGCTTCAGTTGGATCTCGTTGCCGCGACGGTAGCTGGTGTCTTGCGTGATGATAGCCACGCAGCCGGAATCGTTGACGCGGTCGGCGATGGCGTTGGCGGCGAATCCGCCGAAGATGACGGAGTGGACGGCCCCGATGCGCGCGCAGGCCAGCAGCGCGATGGCCAGCTCGGGCGTCATGCCCATGTAAACGGCTACGCGGTCGCCCTTCCGGATGCCGAGAGACTTGAGCGCGTTGGCGAACTTCTGCACTTCTTTAAGTAATTCCGCGTAGGTGAGGCGGCGAACCTCACCCGGCTCGCCCTCCCAGATGATGGCCGTCTTTTGCGCGCGCGCGCCGCCGGTTTGGGGATCGACGTGGCGGTCCAGGCAGTTGTAGCTCAGGTTTAGCTTGCCACCTGCGAACCACTTTGCCCGGGGCAGATCCCAGTCCAGCACCCTGTCCCACTTCTTGAACCAATGCAGGTCGCCTGCCACTCCGGCCCAGAATTTCTCGGGATCCTCGATCGATTCCTTGTACATGGCCTCGTACTGCTCCAGGCTCCCGATGTGCGCCGCTCGAGCGAACTCCGGCGGCGGCGGAAAGACGCGATATTCGCGCAGCGTGGAGTCGATGTCGAGATTCGCGGCTGGGTTGGCGGGGGTGGGCACGGGGACGGAAGACATGGAGGAACCCTCTTGAAAATCGATGGATGGGAAGATGTTGGCCGGCCGGTAGACGGCGCTCGTCCGCACAGGCCTTATCGGAGACACTCTATCGGGCGGGAGGCACGATGGGCAAGGGGTGAAGACGGGGATCAGGGATCAGTTTCCTTGCGGGGTTGTGGGGCGTGCTTTCCCAGGTCTCGGAATCGAGGCCCTCGACTTCGCCAGGGACGGGCTCTCGGGGCTAGCCAGCGTCAGAGGTTGATTTGCCTGTTTATTTTGAAACGGCTGGAACGCCGGGGAGAGATCTGACGTATTCTTGCCTGGGTTGAAAGGAGAACGATGAAAGTCCACTTCATTTCCAGATTCGCCATCATTGCTCTCGTTGGATTGGCTCTGCTGCCGCTTGGCCGGGCGCAATCGCCGCTCGCCGGAGACTGGCAGGGAACCCTCAACGCCGGGGGAGTGAAGCTCCGGCTTGCCCTGCATTTTACAGCCGCCAAGGATGGAACCCTCACCGCCACGCTCGACAGCCTCGATCAGGGCGCGATTGGCATTCCAGTCTCTTCAGTCGATTTGAGAGGGACCCAGCTCACCCTCGGCATTCCTGCGGTGAACGGGACCTACACCGGCACGGTAAACAAGGACGCAACCGAGATCGACGGTACCTGGTCGCAGGGCCAGCCGCTGGCTCTCAACTTCAAGCGCGCGCCCGCCGCGCCGGCGCCGGCAGCACCAAAGCCTGCGGCGCCGTCCGATATCGATGGCTCGTGGAAGGGGATGCTGGATACCGGTTCAACGCAACTGCATATCATCTTCAAAATCGTCAACACGGGGGACGGCTTGACGGCGCAGATGCAAAGCCCCGACCAAAATCAGGCGTGGATTACAGCATCTTCGGTGACCCGCAACGGAAGCGCGCTGACCATCACCCTGCAGGGGGTTGGAATCACGTACGAGGGCAAAATCAGCAAGGACCTGGGCTCGATCGACGGCACATTCACGCAAGGCTCGGCCAATATTCCGTTGCTGCTCAAGAAATGAAGAATCAGTCCGCGCGCCGCCGCGCGTAGTGCGTTCGGGGTGCCTTACTGGATCACCACGTGCAGGTTGAATTGCTCTTTGTTGCCGTTACCACCGAATCAGCGGCAGCAGGCTTGAGTGGTCGCCGGCCCAGAAGGATCAAGCCGGAAACTGGTAATCCTCCTGGCGAAAGAGGTTGACGCAGGCGTCCACGACGGCGGGGTCGTATTTCAAGCCGCGCAGGGCGAGAACCTCGTCGAGGGCCGCGTCCATGCCCAGTGCCACTCTGTAGGGCCGGTGGGTAATCATTGCCTCAACCACATCCGCGACGGCAAGGATTTTGGATTCCAATAGAATATCTTCGGCCTTCAGCCCCTGGGGATAGCCTGAACCATCAAGCCGCTCATGATGTTGCCGAACCATAACAGCGATAGGCCATGGGAAATGGACCTTCTTGATGATCTCGTAGCCCATTTCCGCATGGTCTCTCATCAGGCTGAACTCCGACTTGCTCAAGTGCCCCGGCTTGGCAAGCAACTCAGAGGGAATGCCAATCTTGCCCAGATCGTGAATGTTGGCGGCCAGTTGGAGTCCGTGAGTGCGATCCGCAGAGAGCCCCATCGCCTTGGCTATATGCCCGCACAAATCTGCAACACGCCGCTGGTGCCCTGCTGTGTATGGATCTCTCTGTTCAATGGTTCCAGCAACCACCAGGATAGTCTGCTCAAGGCTTGCGCGAAGGTCTTCCTGGAACCGGTCTTTGGCGATCTCGGTGCGCAGCGTGGTAATGCCGAACCCCAGTGCTGACGCAACCTGATCCATCAGCTTACGTTCCGGATCGGACCAGCGGCTCACTCGCGTTCCATATGCCGTCAGGCAGGCCATTTCGCTCGCAGATTGCCGAAAGGGAATGGAGATGCACGACTTATAACCCCGCTTGGCCGCCTCTTCGTGCCAGGGAGCGGTCGCCGGATCCGCGGCGAAGTCTTTCACCACAGCAACTTCCCCGGTCCGAATGCAGCTCCCGACCGGGCCCCGGCCGCGTTCCGTGTCCGACCATGTGGCATTGAGCAGCTTCAGGTACCCGTCCTCATGCCCGTAATGCGCAACCGGAAGAATGCGTTTTTCTGGCCCCTCCTCAGCAAAGCCGACAAAGGCCATCCTGTAGCCGCCTAGCTCGACCAGGATCCTGCAATACTCGGTCAGCAACTCCTCTTCGGTCCTCGCGTGCAGCAGCGCGCTGTCCATTTCGCTCAGCACGTTCAGCTCCCGGACCCTCGCGCTCAGGTCAACCTCCAACGCCTTCCGCTCGGTGATGTCCTCCATGAATCCCTGGTAATAGAGCGTCTCTCCGTCCTGCCCGCAGACTCTCCGCGCGGTAAGGGACACCCATATCGGCGTTCCATCCGTGCGCTTGAATTGACACGGAAAATCACGGACCTCGCTCTTATCCTCCAAAAGTTGGACGTATCGGGCGCGATCCTCCGGATTGAGCCACACGTCGTGCGCCGAATCCGTAATAGATGCGACCGCATCGTCAGAGGATGGAAAACCCAGCATTTTCGCTCCCGCCGGATTCAGCGCCAGCGATCTGCCCTCCTTGGTTGTTTGAAAAATGCCTTCCGGCGCCGTTTCAAAAATCTCCCGGAACCTCCTCTCGGTTTTGCGAAGAGCTTCCTCGGCGGCTCTCATCTCGCTGACATCGCGCATTACGCTCAGGGCGCAGGCAACGCCGCCGATCTGAATCACCGATGCCGAAAGAAGTACAGGAATGACCGCGCCGCTCTTTTTTCTCAGCCATGTTTCGAAGTTCCGAAATTCGGCGCGCTGCTGCAGCAACTCGACAAATCTATCTCGATCTCGAAGGTCGGTCCAGAAATTCAGCTCGAACGTCGTGTGACCGATGACCTCCGCGCTCTCGAATCCCATGGTGTCGAGGAATGTATTGTTGGCATCGACAATAACCCCATCTTCCACCTGGGTAACAGCGGTCATGACAAGACTGGACTGGAAGATCGTGCGGTAGCGCTCGTCGCTTACCTGCAACGCCTCCTGCGCGCTTGCCAATCGCTGTTCTGCGGCCTTGCGTGCATTGATGTCTTCAACCACTGCGATAAGATGAATCGGCCGCCCCTCCGTGTCGTGCTGAAATGAAACGGTGATCCTGACCCACGTATAGCTTCGGTCTTTGCGGACGTAGCGCTTCTCCCAGACTGCCGAGCCGGCTTGGCCGACTGTTATTTGTTGCAAGTAGCTTTGGCTTGCGGCCATGTCCTCCGGGGCGGTGATCTGCCCGATGGTCATGCCGGGTATTTCCTCTTTCGGGTAGCCCACAATCTCGGCAAACCGCGAATTGCAGCGCAATATGGCGCCTTCGAACGACGTGTGAATAATGCCCACCGCGGCCTGCTCAAAGGTGGCGCGGTAATTCTCTTCACTGTTGCGAAGCTTTTCCTCGAACAGCTTCTGGTCTGTGATGTCCTGCAACGTGTCGACGAGCTTGCGCACCCTGCATGATTCGTCTCGTACGGCCTCGCCCCGCGCGCGCGTCCAGCGCAAAGCGCCATCCGCGCGAACGATTTGCAACTCCAGATCGTAAGGATCTCCGGTATCAAGGGCGTGTCTGACCGCCGCATCCAAGTGCGCGAAGCTCTCCGGGGTATAGAGCTTTTTGCGCTCGGCATGATTGGGAGGCGGGGTGGACGGGTCCCTGCCTGTAATGCGATAAAGACCCTCGGACCATATAGTTGTGTCGGCGTCCGCATCCCATGTGGAGTTGCCGAACATGGCGAGACGCTCAGCCTCTTTGAGCCGGGCCTCGCTCGCGCACAGCGCATCGAGGGCCTCCTTGCGCTCAGTGATGTCCTCCAGGAATCCCTGGTAATAGAGCGTCTTGCCGTCCGGCCCGCAGATTTTGCGCGCCGTCATGATGGCCCAAAGAAGTGTTCCGTCCCTCCGTCTGAATTGACGAGGACCGCTGGACGCTTCTCCTTGCTGTTCCACAACTTCGATGAAGGCGGCTCGCTCTGCAGGGTCGGACCATACCTGGCGGCCCCAATCGTTGAGGACAGCAATTGCCTCCCCCGGCGAGTCGTATCCAAGCAGCCTTGCCCCAGCCGGGTTGATGGCGAGCGACTTGCCTTCTCTCGTGTTGCGGAAGATCGCCTCCGGTGCGTACTCGAAGAGTTCGCGATACTGCATCGCCGTTCTGAGCAATGCGTCTTCAGCGGAATTCTGCCGCGTCACGTCCTTGCCGAATACTGAGACACCGACCTTCCGGCCATCCTGAAGGATGGGGTTGAAGGTCATTTCAAGGCAGCGGCCGTCCGCGAGGCGATACTGGGCTGAGCATGGCCCTTCGCAAAGCGCTTTCTCGTAGAGGGGAGGGAAAAATGCCGCCTTTTCAGGCGAAAGCAGATCGCGCGGAGTCATTCCGGCGGCGATCTTCACTCCATAGCCGCGCGCGAAAGCTCCGCAAAGAGCCTTGTTGAAGGATACGAGACGGTAATCCAGATCGACGGACCAGATGAGGTCCCTGGTGCTCTCAATCAGTGCGGCCAGATGTGCGGCGGCAAAGGACGACGGCTTATCCTGCTGTGGCTTCTCGCGAGTCGCGTGCTCATTTGCCAATCAGGTGTCCTTCAGAATCCAAAATCGCCGGCTCCAGAGCCTTCGTATGCAGCCAATAGAATGCGCTTGGAAAGCGGCGTCCGTGATTGATGCACCGTTTGGTGCTGGATACATTTGATACAGTAGTCCCACTTTGTGAGATTGACAAGAGTGAACCGCACAGGAACACCCAGGTCTGGCATATGTCCAGGTAGAGCATTTCGGGTTGTTCAGACAGCCCGGCGAGTGTGCAAATCGGCCGCCGCCTGCTGACAATTGGCTGGCGTAGCGCTACCACCGAATCAGCGGCAGCAGGCTTGAGTATTCGTCGGTCCAGAGGCGCAGGCCGGGCTTGAGAATGGGCGGCCTGGCCGCGGCAGCGACGGCGGGTTGCGCGAAGAACGCAGCGTTATCGCTGACCAACACCCAGTAGGCGCTGAACTCGCCGCGGCTGTCGTTGGCGAGGCTCGAGAAGCGCATTGCTTTCATGCCGTCCGATTGCGCGAGCAGGGCGATGGCCGGCTCCAGATCGACGTGCTGGTTTGAGACGTGGAAGGCCAGGATGCCGCCGGGCGCGAGATTTCGGCGATAGAGCGCGAGGGCTTCGCTGGTGAGCAGGTGCAGCGGAATGGCGTCGCCTGAGAAAGCGTCGACCACCAGCACGTCGAAGTTCTGGGGGGCCTCGCGGGCGAGCGAGGTGCGGGCGTCGCCTTTGACGATTGAGACCTCGGCGCCGGACTCGCGGATGTAGGTAAACACGTTGCGCGCGATGGGTGCGACCGCGGGGTTGATCTCGTAGAAGCGGATGCGGTCGCCGGGTTGGCCGTAGGCAGCGATGGTTCCCGCGCCAAGACCGATGACGCCGATGTTGCGCGGCTGACCGTGGCAGCAGAAGCGCAGGGCAAGCCCCACGCCGGAGTCCTCGGCATAGTAAGTGGTGGGCGTTTTTCTTTGCGCATCGCTGCCGAAGATCTGCGTGCCGTGCTGGATGGCGCCGTTGGTGAGCGTGCGCAGCACCGTGCCGGAAAAATTGAAACTCTGCTTCACGCGCAGCGCGCCGTAAAAGTTGCGCACGGCCACGGTGGTTCCGCGCTGGTAGGCGATGTTGAGCCAGATGGTGAGGACGAGCATGGATGCGGTTGCGGCCGACCACAGCAGCCGTTGCTGCCAGCCGGTCCTCCACGTCGCTGCGAGGGCCAGCAGCGCGGTGGTCAAGAACGTGATGGCGAGATCGTAGTTGAACGAGAAGAGGAGCGGGAAGGCGATGCCGACGAGGAACGAGCCGAGCGCGCCGCCGGCTGCGAAAAGCAGATAAAAGACGGTGGACTCAGAGGGACGCTTCGGGCGTAAGGCGTAGGCTTCGGCGTGGCAGAAGAGGCAGGCACAGAAGAGCTCGACGAGGAAGAATGCGACGCCGATGCGCATTGGGACCGTATGGCCGACCTGCGCGAGCATGTAGGCCAGCCCCGCCAGCATCACTACCAGGAAGCGAACGATGATTCCGCGGGGCAACAGGCGGGGAAATTCGAAGGCCAGGATGATGGTGATGAGGTAAACGCCGAGCGGCAGAATCCAAAGCAGCGGAATGGGCGCGATGTTGGCGGTGATGTAGCTGGTCACCGCGCTGAGCTGCATCGACGCGCCCATGGGCAACAGAAGCCAGAGCAGCTTGTGCCTAAAGGGCGTGGAGGGGAGCGTGCGTGCGGCGGGCGCTGGTTGCGCGGGGGCGGCGTTGCGCGTACGCAGGGCGATCACGGCGGAGAGCGCTGCGAAGAGGGCGAATCCTGAGAGCCAGCCGATGCGCTGGGTGCGAAGAGCGAAGTTGGGTTCGATGAGCGTGGGGTAGGCGGCGAGCGCCAGCAGCGAAGCGAGATTCGAGAGCGCAAAGAGCCGGTAGGGAATGCCCTGGCCCTCGATCTGCGACCACCAAACCTGGAGCAGCGGGCTGGTGGCGCCGAGCGCGAGGAAGGGAAGGCCGATCCAGAGCGAGAGCGCGAAGAAGATTGTCGCGGCCGGATGCGAAGAGCCATTTGAGAAATCGAGACCGCCAAGCGCCCAGTAGCTGGCAAGCGCGAGTCCCGCAATGAGCAGGCCGAGATGGAGAAGCCAGCGCGGGCGGCGGCTGAGCCAGTGCGCGTAGGCGTAGGCCACAAGCAGAGCGGTTTGAAAGAAGACGAGACAGGTGATCCAGACCGCGGCAGAGCCGCCGAGCGAGGGTAGCAGTTGCTTGGCGGCCATCGGCTCGACCAGGAAGAGAAGGAACGAGGCGAGAAAAATGGCGCCGGCGAAGAGCGATCGGGTACGCGACACGACAGGACCTTTTGACCCGCGCATTCGCGGGAAAAGCGATGCTATCACAGTGGGGCTGGCGGAGTTAGCGAGTCAGCAAGTCAACGAGACGACTCTGCAGCAGAAGCACAACGCCCTGCTCAAATGAGCAGGGCGTTGTGTGAAATCGATTCGGATAGGTTGGGCTTCAGTTCTTTTCCGCCGCCGAGGATATCTTGGCTTCGGCTTCTGAAATGACGCGGAGGGCTTCGTTGTAGGCCGCTTCGCTGTCGCCGGATTCGCTCCACAGCTTGTCGCCGCGGTCCAACTGCTGATGGGCGCGCGGCACGTCGATCTCCTCGGGCTTGAGAGCGTCGGAAGCGAGAATGGTGACGCGGTCGGGCAGCACCTCGACGAATCCCCAGCTCACGTTGTAGCGCGTGGAGTCAGTGCTCGACTGCTCGATGCCGGCGCCGGTGTGGATGCGGACATCGCCCGCGCCCAGCTCGGCCATGAGCGGCGCGTGGCCGTAAAGCACCTCGAAGGCGCCGTTCCTCGCAGGCAGCTCTACCGCCGTGGCGCTGCCCTGAAAGAGCGTGCGCTCGGGAGTGACGAGGCGAACGCGGAGGTTGTTGTCTTGATCTGCCATAAAGCCTTTCCGTGGTCGGTGAACGGTGGACGGTGATCAGTCGCTTCCGAGTCGAGCCGACCGATCACGGTTCACCGTGCACAGTTCAGGATCCTTACGCCGTCGCCTTCAGCTTTTCGGCGGTTTCCAGCACTTCTTCAATGCCGCCCTTCATGTAGAAGGCCTGCTCGGGCACGTCGTCGTGCTTGCCCTCGATGATCTCCTTGAAGGCGCGCACGGTGTCGGCGATCTTCACATATGCGCCGGGAATACCGGTGAACTGCTCGGCCACGTGGAAAGGCTGCGAAAGGAATTTCTGGACCTTTCTGGCCCGGGCGACCGTCAGCTTATCGTCTTCAGAGAGTTCGTCGATGCCAAGGATGGCGATGATGTCCTGCAGATCCTTGTAGCGCTGCAGGATCCTTTTCACGCCCTGCGCCACGTCGTAGTGATCCTGGCCGACGATGCGCGCCGAAAGAATGCGCGACGTCGACGCCAATGGATCGACGGCCGGATAGATGCCAAGCTCAGAGAGCGGACGGCTCAACACGGTCGTAGCGTCAAGGTGGGCGAAGGTGGTTGCCGGCGCGGGATCGGTGAGGTCGTCGGCGGGCACGTAGACGGCCTGCACGGATGTAACCGAACCTTTGCTGGTCGAAGTGATCCTCTCCTGCAGTTCGCCCATTTCAGTGGCCAGGTTGGGCTGGTAGCCCACGGCCGAGGGCATGCGGCCCAGCAAAGTTGAAACCTCGGAACCGGCCTGCGTAAAGCGGAAGATGTTGTCGATAAAGAGCAGCGTGTCGGAGCCTTCAACGTCGCGGAAGTACTCGGCGACGGTGAGCGCGCTCAAGGCCACGCGCAGGCGAGCTCCAGGCGGCTCGGTCATCTGCCCGTAGACCAGCGCGCACTTCGAGTTGGCGAAGTCGCCGGGCTTAATGACGCCCGACTCGGTCATTTCGAGCCACAAGTCATTTCCTTCACGCGTCCGCTCGCCCACGCCGCCAAAGACGCTGTAGCCGCCGTGGTTCTTGGCCACGTTATTGATGAGCTCCATAATGACGACCGTTTTGCCCACGCCGGCGCCGCCGAAGAGGCCGATCTTGCCACCCTTCAGGAAGGGCTGGATGAGGTCGATCACCTTGATGCCGGTCTCGAACATCTCCTCCTGCGTTGACTGCTCGTCGAAGAGCGGTGCGGGGCGGTGAATGGGCATGAACTGCGTTGCGCCGATGGGGCCAAGCTCGTCCACCGGCTCGCCGATCACGTTGATCACCCGGCCCAGCGTCTCTTTGCCCACGGGCATGCGTATGGGACCACCCAGGTCGATGGCCTTCATGCCACGGACCATGCCGTCAGTGGCTTCCATGGCAACCGTGCGCACGCGGCCTTCGCCCAGGTGCTGCTGCACCTCAAGGATCACGTTGATGGGCGTGGGGACAGTAAAGCCCTCGTCCGTCACGCGCAGCGCCTGATAGATAGGCGGCATGGTTGCTTCTTCAAACTGAACGTCTACGGCCGGGCCGGAGACCTTAATGACTTTGCCGATGTTTTCTGCCATTTCGTTTTGCCTCGGGGGCTAAAGCCCCGGAATTCTTATCAAGCGTTCTGCGGCACGACTAAAGTCGGGCCCTTTCAAAACTGCTCAGGGCTAAAGCCCTGACGCTCCAGCCGTGCCCTCTCAAAACCCGACTTCTGTCGCCCCTACGGGGCTAAGGAGCGTTATCGGACCTCTTTCCCAGGACTGCCCCTTCCCCTTCGACTTCGCTCAGGGTCAGGGTTGTCCTGGGCTAACCTCTTGCGCTCCCTCCGGGAGCTTGTCCTGCGGCCTCTATAGCCGTGCACGGTCAAAACCGTGGCGCATTTCTCCGGGGCTAAAGCCCCGCGTCGTTCTGCTGCTTCGTTCAGGGGCCTAAAGGCCTCTGCTCCCTCCCGATCTGCGGGTCTGGAGACCGGCGCTACAAAGCCGCCGCTCCCGAAACGATCTCAATAATCTCCTTGGTAATCGCCGCCTGGCGCACCCGGTTCATGTGCAGCGTCAGCGCGTCGATCATGTCGGAGGCGTTGTTAGTTGCCGAATCCATCGCCGTCATGCGGGCCGCTTGCTCGGCGGCTACCGATTCCGTCATGGCATGGTAGAGCATGGCGAAGATGTACTGCGGAAGCAGTCCGGCGAAGAGTTCCTCGGCCGGCTGCTCGTAGATGTAGTCAACGTTGGCGGTGCCGAACTTCTTGGCTTCTTCTTCCGCCTCGGCCGTGTCGGCGGCTTCGAGCTCGATTCCGGCCGACAGCGCCGCCTCGGCGACGCGTTCTTTTTCTTCGGCCGTGGGCTCAACTGCGCCGGTAATCTGCGGGGCGCCGATCTTAATGAGCGGCAGCAACTTTTCAACCACCAGCCGCTGCTGGATCACCGACTTGAACTCGTTATAGACGATGTAGGCAGCGTCAATTTCTTCGCGAACGTAGCGGGAGACGATGCTGTGCGCAACTTCCTCCACGCGCGAAGCTTCGAGATGGAGCAGGATGCCGGGATAGTCGTCGCTGATTTCGACCTTGCCCTGGCGCGGGCCGCGCACTGTGTGGGTCTGGCCATTTTCGTCAGTCTGCTCGGTATAAACGGCCGTTGGAAAGCGGCGGCGCATCTGGTCGCGTCCCTTGCGTCCCACGGCCGCGATATCGATTTCCTTATCGGGGTTGCCGTTGATGAACTGATAGGCAATCTTGAGGATGTTGGCGTTGAAGGCGCCGGCAAAGCCCTTGTCGCCCGTCACCACGACGAGCAGTACACGCTTCTCAGGCCGCGTGAGGAAGAGCGGGTGGGCGAGGTTGCCGCTCTTTTCGTCGTAAAGATCCACGCGGCGGGTGAGCGACTCCAGCACGCTGGTAATCATTCTCGCGTAGGGGCGAGCCGAGAGCGCGCGCTCCTGGGCGCGGCGCAGCTTGGCCGCCGAGACCATCTTCATGGCCTTGGTGATCTGCCGCGTGTTCTTCACGCTGCGGATGCGCCGACGTAGATCTAAGACATTCGCCATTGCTTTTTAGCTCTCAGCCTTCAGCTTTCAGCTGTCAGCCTGGTCCTGCCACTGCCTTTTTCTTCGCCAAAATCGGCGTTTCGATCGTTTAGCTGAGGGCTGAAGGCTGACAGCCCTCTGGCCGTTTATTTTGCTGCCACCGCCGACTCAAGTTCCGCCTTGAAGTTCGCCGAATATTCCTTCAGAGCAGCGTGCAGGCGATTGCGCAGATCGTCGTCGAGCGCCTTCTTCTTGGTCAGGTCTTCGAGGAGCGCGGTCTGCGCGCTCTCGAAATACTTGTAAAGTCCAACCTCGAAGGCGCGAATGTCGGTGACCTCGAAATCGTCCAGATAGCCCTGCGTGCCGGCAAACAGAATCACTGTCTGCTGCTGCCAGGTGAGCGGGTGGAACTGGGGCTGCTTGAGCAATTCGGTGAGGCGCTGGCCGCGGTTGAGCTGCTTCTGGGTGAGCGGGTCGAGGTCTGAGCCGAACTGCGCAAAGGCCGCCAGCTCGCGGTACTGCGCCAGGTCGAGCTTGAGCGTGGCGCCCACCTGCTTGACCGCCTTGATGGCCGCCGAGAAGCCGACACGGGATACCGAGAGTCCCACGTTCACGGCCGGGCGGACGCCGGAGTTGAACAGGTCGGTCTCGAGAAAGATCTGTCCGTCGGTAATCGAAATGACATTCGTCGGAATGTAGGCCGAGACGTCGCCGGCCTGGGTTTCAATTACCGGGAGAGCCGTCAGCGAGCCGCCGCCGCGCTTATTGCTGAGCTTGGCGGCGCGTTCGAGAAGACGCGAGTGCAGGTAGAAGACGTCGCCCGGGTACGCCTCGCGGCCCGGCGGACGGCGGAGCAGCAGCGAGATCTCGCGGTAAGCCATGGCGTGCTTTGAGAGATCGTCGTACATCACCAGCGCGTGCCTGCCGTTGTCGCGGAAGTACTCGCCCATGGCGCAGGCCGCGTAGGGCGCGAGGTAAAGCATCGGCGCCGGTTCCGAGGCCGATGCGGCCACCACGATGGTGTGGCCCATGGCGCCGGCTTCAGTAAGCGTCTGAACGACCTGCGCGATCGAGGAGCGCTTCTGGCCGATGGCGCAGTAGATGCAGATCAGGTCGTTTTTGGCGTTGTTGATGATGGTGTCGAGCAGCACGGCGGTCTTGCCGGTCTGGCGGTCGCCGATGATCAGCTCGCGCTGGCCGCGGCCGATCGGAATCATGGAATCGATGGCCTTGAGGCCGGTGGCCATGGGCTCGCGTACAGGCTGGCGGTCAATGATGCCGGGCGCCAGGCGCTCGACGGGCAGCGTCTCCGTAGTGGCGATCGGGCCCTTGTCGTCAATGGGCGCACCAAGGGTATTCACCACGCGCCCGATCATGGCTTTGCCCACCGGGACGGAAAGAATCCTGCCGGTGCGCTTGACCTCTTCGCCTTCCTTGAGCTCGGTGTAATCACCCAGGACAACACAACCGACCGAGTCTTCTTCCAGAGAAAGAGCTAGTCCGGCAATGCCGTGCGGGAAGCTCAGCAGCTCCCCGGCCATGACTTTGTCGAGGCCGTGCAGGCGGGCGATGCCGTCGCCGAGCGAGGTGATGGTGCCGACCTCGTCGACCTGGACCTTTGAGTCGTAATTTGCGATCTGTTCGCGAAGAAGCTCTGTGATTTCGTCTGCTTTTATCTGAGCCATTGCTGTTCCTTGCGGCCGGCTTCATCCGGCCAGTAACGATTCCTTGAGCCTTTCGAGCCGGCCTTTGAGGCTGCCGTCGTAAACGGTAGACCCGATGCGCACCACAGTGCCGCCAAGAATGGATTGGTCAAGCGTAAAACTCGCGTCGATTCTGCCGCCGGCAAGCTTTGCCACCTCGCTCACCAGTTCAGCGCGCTCATCGGCGCCCAGCTCGCGCGCGGTTGATATCTCTGCCGGCCTTATGCCCAGGTGCTCCTGCAGTAACTGACGGTACGAGGCCGCAACTTCGGCCACGTGCGCAACGCGGTCATTATCGATCAGCACCGCGATCAGGTTGCGCAGCTCCTTCTGCATGCCGAGTGTGGCGTTCAGCTTGTCCAGAATCGCAACCTTCTGCACTGCGGGAATCGCCGGATTCACAAGGAATGTGCGCAGCTCGGTGCTGCCATCCCAAGTGGCCAGAAAATCATTGAGCTGGCGGTCGATGGCGGCGGTGTCGAGCTTGGCGGCAATCACCACCTCAAGAAAGGCCGTGGCGTAGCGGGGAACAAAGGCGGGCATCTAGTTCTGTCCTCCTTTGCCAGGGCCGCTCGCCGATACCTGAGAGATGAACTCGCTGATCAGAGCGCGATCGGTCTCGGGAGTAAGAACCAGTTGCTTTTCGGCGTGGGCAATGGCCAGGTCGGCGGCGAAGGTGCGCAGCCCGCGCCGGGCCTGCGCAGTGGCAGCGGCAATCTCCTGCTCGGCTGCGGCCACGATGCGGGCGCTCTCGTCGGCCAGTGCAACCTTCACGCGCTTCTCGTCTTCGAGGCTGTCCTGTTCAACCTGGGCGCGGAATTTGGCGATTTCCTCGCCGAGCCCGGCCAGCTTGGCCTCAACGGCGTTGAGACGCGACTTGGCGTCTTCAGTGGCTTCGCGGGCGGTGCGCAGATTCTGGCTCAGAGTCTCCGTGCGATTGCGCAGCATGCGCGGAACAAATTTAGCCAGCGGAATCACGATCGCCAGGAAGATGATGAGGAAGTTCAGAAACTCGAATAGCTTGGCCGTGGTTTCGACGCTCAGCCCCAGCTTCTTGCCGATAGCGGCAACGATACCGGAGTGGCGGAACACGTCGAGTTCCTTTTGTTCGTCGCTCGATGCAGAGGTCTCGCTTTGGCTGGTCGAAGATGATGCTGCGGGGGACGAAGCCGCAGGCGACGAATTCTGGGCATGCAGGCGATGCGGAGCGGCCGAGACCACCAGGGCCAGCGCAGTCAAAACGAACAACGGCAGAATTGACGAATAGAGGCGCGGCAGACGTGCGGAATTTCTCACCTGGACCCTCCGGCGGCTGCGGGCAGAACGGCGCGAACGGCCTGGCGAGCTAGATCGGAGATCGTGGCCTCAATCGTAGCGCGCGCTGTGGCGGCTTCGGCGTCAATCTCAGCGCGGGCGGCGCTTATGCGGCTTGAGGCTGTTTTGCGGGCCGCCTCAAGTGCGGCTTCGCGCTCGGCATTCCACTGGCGGAGGCGCTGCTCTCGAATCTTGTAGACATCGGCCCGGGCCAGGCGCAACTTCTCAGCGTAATCGGCGGTGCGCGTCTCGGCCAGCTCGATAGCCTTGCGGGCTTCTTCCATGCCGCCCTCGGTGAGCGCGTGCCGCTCTTTGAGGGTTTCAGTCAGCGGCCCCTGAACCAGAAATTGATAAGCCAAAACCAGCACGATAAAGAGCGCAGCCGTGGGGATGGCTCCGACCAGGAGAGCCCCGAGTTGTATGAGAATATCCATGTTTTGGGGGATTCGCTCCGGTGTTCGGCTAAACAGAATCAAACCGCCGAACACCCTTTTGTATCAGGCGCGAAACCCCTAAGTCAACGCGCGAAAGGGCGTTCGTACCGCGTGCTGTGACTCCTGTCACGAGCGGGGAGAATTAACCCAAAAAGGACTTGCTTTTGCACAAAAGAAGCCTACACTGGAGTTACCACCTAGACCCGGTCCAGGGTCCAGCGGGCATCCGGCTTAGGGAAGACCTTCCACTCCCGAGCCGGACGCCCGCTTCTTACTTTTCAGGGGCATTTTTCCAGCCATCAGCTTTCAGCCATCAGCTTTCAGTTTTTTCCGCGCAGGGTGCGAAATTAGTGCTCAAGACGGATTGAGCCTGTTGAGCCCGCCGGTGTTAACCCGCCCGGAAGCTAAAAGCTGAAGGCTGAAAGCTGAGAGACGCTGTTACGGCTTTGCCACCGCAGGCGTCAGCAGGCCTTTGGCCCGCAGCCAGTTTTCGAGCAGCGCCGGCCACTGGTCGAGGGACGGGTCGCCCTTGCCCAGGCCCGAGCCATGTTCGCCGTGCGCAAACACATGCAGCTCAGACTGTACTCCCGCCTTGACCAGCGCGTCGTAGTAGCGCAGCGACTGCTCTACCGGGACGGTCTGGTCGTCAAAGGTGTGGTAGATGAAGGTGGGCGGCGTGTCTTTGGTGACGTGCAGGTCGGGCGAATAGTCCTGGGTGAGCTGGGCGCACTGATCCATTAGCTTGAACATTTTGCAGTAGTTCAGGTGCGAGGTGTCAGCAGAGATGGCGCCGAGCCAGGGGTAGCCGAGGACCACAGAATCGGGCCGGCTTGGGAAGCGGGAGACGGTGTCTTCGGCTTCGGGATCGCCGGGGACGGGTTCGGTTGAAGCCAGAGCGGCCAGGTGCCCGCCAGCCGAGAAGCCGATGATGACAATGCGGTCGGGCGCGACGTGATAGTCGGCGGCGCGGGCGCGAACGGTCTGGATGGCCCGGCGGGCGTCAAGCAGCGGAACCGGCATGACGTAACCGTGCGAGGTGAGGCGGTAGCTGACGATGAAGGCGGTGAAACCGCGGGCTGTGAACCAGTCGGCCACTTCGCGGCCCTCGAGATCGGCCGCGAGGCCGGCGTAGGCTCCGCCCGGGAAGATGACGATAGCCGAGCCATTCGCGGCGCCCTGGCGCGGCGGAAAGACGGTGATGGCGGGGATGTCGAAGCAAGTTGTTCCAGTGGCCTGCGGCGCGGCTCCCGGCCACAGGCGGACGGTCTGGATGCCGAGGAAATCATTGTTCGTGCCGGGCACGGCGCACGAGGTGGTCTGGGCAAGGGCGGGCGAAATGGCGGCAACAGCGCCGAGGAAGAGCGGGACGATACGGTGCATCGAGACCCCTCCGGGATAGTTCGCGAGGATTATAGCGGGGCGTAGGGAACGGGGAGAATCAGCGTCTTCCTCCGACCCCTGATCCCTGACCCCTGACCCCTGCCTTTCACAGCCACACCGCACGATGCCCCGGACACGCGTTCGCGGCCTGCGCGGTGAGCGTTTCGGCGAGCTCCAGGCCGTAGCGGGCAAAGTAGAACGCTGCGCCGTGAACGCGTTCCTGTATGGAGCCATCGGGAGCGATGGCGTTGATGATTGATTCGGCGTGGCGGGTGAGCGAGGCCTCGCGCTGGAGCTCGAAGTTGGCGGCGAGATTCCGCAGGCGGTTCATCTGGTAGCGCATCTTGCTGGCCGCAGTTTCGGCGCTGCGGCCCAGGCCCTCGTCCTGCGTGCGCATCCAGTCAAGCAGCGTCGTGAGCTCGGCATCGAGCGCGTTGCCGGTGGCGGCCAGCTTCTTTTTGGTCTCTATTGGCATGACGCGCGCTGCCAGCCGCTTTGCGAGCGACGGCGCGTCCTCGCGAAAGAGCTGGTCGAGGGTCAGTTCGTGGCGGCGAAGCAGCTCGCCCACGGCAGGCTCAATCAACGTGCCGGAGAAGCGCGCCAGGGGCGGCGTCTGGCGGCCGAGAATGCGATGGAAGAGAACCGCGGATTGGGCGAGGTAGGCGATCTCGGCGGGTCCGCCGACCTGTGCGGAGCTGCCGAATATGAAGTCCTGGAAGAGCGGGCGCAGAAGCGCCGATGGCGAGATGCGCTCGGGGGACTCGTTCAGGATTCCCACCAGCTCGTCTGTCGAATAGGTCTGGCGCCCAGCTTGCCACAGGCCGTTGGGCTCGGCAGCGGTGGGCGCGGTGCGTTTGAGGGCCAGGCGTGCGCCGGTAGCACTGTCGATGAGGAAGAGCAGGCTCGACTGCGGTCCAACCGCGACCTGGGCGTGATACCCGGCGGCCTCAAGGGCCTGGTTGCGCTCGAGGAGCGCTGCGTGCAGCTCGTCGGCGCGCTCGATGCCGGCGCGCAGCACCGGTGCGCCGAGGCGATGGAATTCGCGGCCCGAGGCGTCGACGATGAGCAGGCCCTGCGCGGCGAAGATCTTCGCGTAAAAATCGGCGAAGGCCTGGGCGAAGGTGCGGCCGGGCCTGTAAGCGGCTGCCAGGGCCTCCATGGCGTCGGAGAAATCGAGCAATTCCCAGGCGCGATCGATGAGCGGGGCGATTGAGTCGTCGATAACCACGCTGCCCACGGGCACGGGCGCCGAGGGGGCCGAAGAATAGAGGAGCTTTTCAGGCGAGCGGCGCGCGGGAAAGGTGACGTGGTTGATCTCGGCAAAGTCGTGGTCCTCGGTGGCCAGCCAGAAAATGGCCGCGTGAGAATGACCGGCGGCCGTGGCAGTGCGGGCGCGAGCCAGCGCTGTCGCGGCCTTGAAGGGGGTAAAGAGCGGTCCCCCGAAGAGTGTGACCTGCTGGCCGGTGAGAACCGTACCGGCGCCGTTGGCCAGTGCTTCAAGGGCGGGCGCTGCGGAGGGCGTCGGGTTTTGCAGCGCCAGGAGCGAAACCAGCTCAGGCCAATGCGAGGGTGTCGGCGGCCGGTGCGCGAACCAGTTCTCGTCAGAGGGAAGGAACTGGGGGACAGCGGAGGCGCAGAAATCGGCGTAGAGCCGGCTGGTGCCGGGTGTCGCGGTGATGGGAAAACAGTCTGTAGTGCTCACTGGCTCGCTGGCCTGCCCTCAGGGAAGATGGTTCGAATGATGGATCGGTTTAGTGCTGAGTTAAGGATGCCACGCGGGGCCGGTTTGATGCAGAACCCGCGGAGAGAGATTCGGACCAGACCCGCTTTTCGTATACTCTTCTTTGCGTTAGGCGCAAACGCGCCGGGAATTTGCGAGGTAGCGATGGCGAAGAAGGAAAAGGCGAAGGCGGCGAAGGCCAAGCCACAGAAGAAGGCAAAGAAGGGCGCAAAGCCCGTGGTTGTGGAGCGGGCCACGGTGGTCAGCTCTGAGGTGGTGTACTCGGGGCCGCTCTTCCGCGTGCTGCACGACAAGATCGTCGAGCCGGGCGGATTCGAGAACGAACGCGATGTGATCCGCCACAACGGAAGTGTGGTGATCTTGGCCATCGACAATGCCAAGAACAAGAAGAATCCGTGGGTGGTGATGGAACGGCAGTACCGGCACGCGGCCAACCAGTTCCTGTGGGAACTGCCGGCGGGCAAACTGGAGCCGGGCGAGGATGCGCTGGAAGGCGCCAGGCGGGAATTGGCCGAAGAGACCGGCTACCGCGCGAAGAAGTGGAAGCCTCTGTTGGAGTACTACGCCAGCCCTGGGTTTCTGGGCGAGTCGATGAAGGTCTTTCTGGCTGAGGGGTTGGAGGTGGGCGATGCCGCGCCGGAAGAGGACGAGAAGATTGAGCTGAGGCTGGTGAAACTCTCAGAAGTGATTGAAATGATTGAGAAAGGAGCGATTCTGGACGGAAAGACTCTGTCGAGCGTCCTGTTCTATGAACGACTGCGGCGAGGGAAGGGCAAGAAATAGGTTCCTCGAGTTGCAGGAAGCGTTGACTCCAGCGAAAAACCAAAGGTAGTTTCCTGCCTTTTGACTGAAGATAGCGATCTCACGAAACTCGGTATCACTTTGTGAGATTTGTTTTGTCTAAGGTAATCAACCTTTCACGAATTATTATCGTCTTAGCTATTGTCGGTGCGAAGCTCCCCCTCGCTCGACGAAATCCCCGAAAGATCCCCAACAGGAAGGCAGGAATTTGTGGCTCAGTACAAAGGTAAAGTGAAGTGGTTCAACAACGCCAAGGGCTACGGATTCATCGGACGCGAAGACGGGCCAGATGTATTCGTTCACTATTCCGCGATTCAACTGGACGGATACAAGACGCTGAAGGAAGGCGATGAGGTCGAGTTCGATATCGTAGAGGGCCAGAAGGGACCACAGGCAGACGCTGTGATTCGCTTCAGAGACAATGCCCATAGCGCAGCCTAGGCTGCAGCTGACCTTCGAACGTTTCAGTACGGCCGCCTCCCGGCGGTGATGCGGCAACTTGTGCCCGAAAGTCGAGGCATTATCACAACTCCGCCGCGAACCGGCGACAGCTTGGCTGGCTCCCTCGGACTCTTCAAATAAGGCCCTCCCCCATCCCTCTCCAATCGATCGGAACTCCGATCCAGCCTCTGATGCGCCCAGCGCCGCTTATTGCGGCACCGGGGCTGCGGTGCTCGCTGGCGGAGGTGTATTCGTGTCGGTCTGTTTGGTGAAGCTGAAGGTGCAGGTACGGCCCAGGATGCCGACGCCTTTATCCCTGGTTCCGGTGCCCGAGTTGGCGGTGAACTGGGCGTGGATGATGTAGTCGTAGTTGTTGCCCTTGAGTGCAAAGATTCCATGGGCCTGGGATTGACTTACCCAGCCCTTGGCGCTGAGCTTGGCAGTGCCGTCGGCGCCAATGGGACCGTTGATCTCAAGATAGCCGGCGGTATCCGGCTGGCTGTGCATGCCGTGAAAGTTACCGTCTTTGATGACGCTGGGGAAATCCCATTTGTAAGCAGACATCTGGCCGTGCGCCTCGCACGCCATGCTGGTGGTCCAATTGCCGTCGAAACTGCTTCCCGCGGCCTGCGCCACCACGGTTTGCGTCCAGACCAGGAGCGCGGGCGCGCAGAGGAGCGCAAGGCAGGCCATTTGAGGCGAGACAGTTTTCATCATTCGCATAGGCGACCTCCTGTGGAGGCAGGATAATCTTTCCTGCCGCTCGGCCGGAGGAATTTTTGAGCGGAAGGCCTGTCCCGACTTCTGCCCCTGCTCTCCGGCCCCTGTTTTGCGGGATACTGTTCGCGAGGGCTCGCATAATGGACAACCGCGTGATTGCCCGGCTGCTGGGCGAGACGGCCGATCTGATGGAGATCGACGGGGCCGACAGCTTCAGGATCCGCAGCTACCGGCGCGCCGCCGAGGCCGCCGAGCAGACCACGGTTGACCTGGTGGAGGCCGCGAAGGAGACGGCGCGGCTGCTTGAGATTCCCGGCATCGGCAAGAGCATGGCGGCGCACATCCAGCAGATTGTTGCCGCCGGGAGCCTGGAGCTGCGCGATGAACTTCTAAAAAAATATGGCGCCGGGATTCTGGAACTGCTGAAGCTGCCCGGGATGGGGCCAAAGACTGTGGCGCTCTTCTGGGATGCCGCACAAATCGGAACCATCGATCAGCTTGCCGAGGCGATTGAGGCGGGGCGGCTGGCCGATCTTCCGCGCATGGGCGTAAAGCAGCTTGAGAAGCTGCGCAAGGGCATCGAGGACTACCGCAGGTCGGCGGGGCGGTTCCGCATCGACGTTGCCGACGAAGAGGCGAAGAAGATTGCGGCCTACCTGATGAATTTCAAGGGCTTCGAGCGGGTGACGCCGGCCGGCTCGCTGCGGCGCGGGCGCGAGACGGTGGGAGACCTGGATTTATTGGTCACGGGACCTGCCTGCGCGCCGGAACACACTGCGGCAGCGGTTGAGTATGTGGCGGCGTATCCCGGCATCCACAGCATGATCGCCAGGGGCGAAAACAAGGTGAGCTTCAACCTGGAGCAGGGGTTGCAGGTGGATGTGCGGCTGCTGCCCTCGGCCAGCTACGGCGCGGCGTTGCAATATTTCACCGGGTCGAAGGGACACAACGTAACGCTGCGGCAACGGGCGCTGAAAATGGGTTACACGTTAAGTGAGTGGGCGCTGGCGCGCCTGGACGACGGCGCGCCGGTGGCGGCGGCGAGCGAGGAAGAGATCTACGCGGCGCTGGGGATGGATTGGATGCCCGCGGAGATGCGCGAGAACCTGGGCGAAATTGAGCTAGCGGCGCGGCACGATCTGCCGAAGCTGGTAGAGAAGGCCGAGATCCGCGGCGATCTGCACATGCACACGACTGCCAGCGATGGAAGGAACTCGATTCGCGAGATGGCCGAGGCGGCGCTTGCGGCGGGGTACGAGTACATCGCAATCACCGACCACTCGAAGAATCTGGCCATGACCAACGGGCTCGACGAAAAGCGGGCGCTCGCGCACATCAAACGGATTGGTGAAGTCGATCGGGAGATGGAGGGGCGTATCCGTGTCTTTACCGGCATAGAGGTTGACATTCTGGCCGATGGAGCCCTGGACCTTGCCGACGAGGTACTCGCCGCAATGGAGATCGTGATTGCCAGCGTGCACACGCGCTTTGAGCAGAGCCGGGAGGAGATGACGGAACGCGTAATCAGGGCGATTGAGAACCCCTACGTGAGGATTCTGGGACACCCCACGGGACGGCTGCTGCTGCGGCGCGAGCCGTTTGAAATCGACATTGCCGCGGTGCTCAAACGGGGGGCCGAGCTGGGCGTGGCGATGGAGCACAATGCTGCTCCGGAGCGGCTCGATCTGAACGACCGGAACCTGCGCATGGCAAAGGAAATGGGATGCAAGATCGTGATGTCGTCTGACTCGCACGACGCGCGCAACCTGGGGAAGATGGATTACGGGGTCAAGCAATTGCGGCGGGCGTGGCTTACTGCTGAAGACGTGCTGAACACGCGAGATGCGGACGAGTTCCGCGCCGGACTACGCAAGCGGCCACCATGAAATGGAGTTATGATGTGAGCGCGAGCAGCCTCGAAATCGACGCTCAGGCTGTCGCTCGAATCGCGCAAGGGGCGTCGCTACGGGAGCAGGCCGATGAGAATCGCATGGCAGGCTGAAACAGGGTCGATCGAATGCCGCTGGTCCCGGGCGCTCGAATCCCGCAACGATAAACCGCTTTGGCTTCAGGAGCTTTCGGCCATGGAATCCCGCCAGGGGTTTTCCCCTGCGCTGCCGAACTTCGCCGCGCACAGTCCATTCGGTTCAGGTGAGTGGTTTGTTCCCTGGAGCGCCCGCTGGCGCGTGCCGCGCCCTTGAGCGCCGGGAGACCCCTTCCCATGTGTCGTTATCGCAGGCCCGAAAGCTCCACCGCATCGTCTCCGGTGCAATCTTCCCTGTTTCCCGCCCGCTCTCCATTTTCGTAGATTCTTCCGCTCGATTAGCGATAAGATGAGGTCGCGATGAGCTTACTGCAGCAGGATAAGACCGAACTGGATGACGCCGCGAAGGGCGAAGAGCTGACCAAGGGCACCAGCAACATTGGCAAAGCCGTGATCGTCGCAACCATCGCGCTCTCGATTGCAGCCTTCGTGTACATCTACGCCGGCGAAAAGCCGCCCAAGGCGACAGGCGAGATTCTCAATATTTGGGCGCACCCCATTCACACCGAGACTTCGGGATTCGACGCGAACGGCGCGCCGATTGCCAAGGAAAGCTTCGACCAGGTGTTCGTGTTCACCCAGGTCAGGCTGCACAACCAGAGCAACATTCCGTTGTTTCTTGAGAACGTGCTTACCAACCTGACCGAGCAGGACAAGATCGTTTCGAGCTATGCCGCCAACAAGGGCGACTACGACCGGATCTGGGTGGCTTACCCCAGTCTGCAGATACCGCATGGGCCGGCTCTGTCACCGCTCGACACCGAGATTCAGCCCGGGCAGACGGTTGAGGGGACGGTGGTCTCGGCGTTCAAGATGACCAAGCAGGAGTGGGACGCGCGCAAGGGGCTGGACATGACCTTTGTCTTCAGGTACCAGCCTTCGCTCAAGCTTACGCCCCACGTGCCGGTTATTGACCGTTAGGCGGCGCGGTCGGCGGAACGGGCGCCGACTTCGGCGTGGTGAGATAGCCCGAGACCTGGTTCTTGGAGCTGATGGCGTTCACCACCACCTCAAAGAGCAGCGGTTCCTTGCCGCTATAGAACTGCAGCGGCTCGTCGAGACCGCGATCCTTTTTCTGCACAGCCTTGTCGTCGGAGTAGACCACCAGCGTGAATGTGTTCTTCTTGGTGTCGACCTTCTTGAGCTCCAGGCTGACCGTGCCTACCGGTTTCCTTTGGCCCTTCGCCAAGCTGAACTCATAGTAGTTGCGGTCGCCCTTGTGCTCCAGCAGGACCAGCTCGTCGTGATTGCGGGCGATCACGCTGTTGGTGTTGCTTAGGTCTCCGCGGATGGACTGAAGCTGGCTGACCGCACTGGCCAGATCGCTCTGCGTGTGGCTCAGGTCGGTCTTTACGCCGCCCACGTCAGACTTGACGTTGGAAACCTCGCTGGAGACGGCGCTGACCTGCTGGGAGGTCTGCTGCTGGGCGGTTTGCAGGCCCTGCAGGCGCTGGCTTTCGGCTTGTTCGCGGCGCATGAATTCCTGGGCCCGTTCGTCAAGCTGCTTTTGCGTGAGACCGAGCGATTTGCCCAGCTCGTCGGTGGCCACGCGAAGACGGGCGTCGGTTTCGCGAAGCTCGGCGGCCAGCTTCACATTTTCCTGCTTGGCATCTGCCAGCTCCTGTTGCTGGGTAGCCAGGCGGCCGCCCAGGGTGTAGCACCAGATGAGGCCGCCGAGCGCAGCCACAAGCGAGACTGCGAGTACTGCCAGAAGCGCGCCCGAGTAAGTTCGGGGCGGGTCGAGAGTTGCGGGAGTGTTTTCGATTTCGCTCATTACATGCCTTTCATTTCCTGGCGGCCGGCGAACCTGGCCGCTGCCAGTGAATATCCGTCAACGTGATACTTAGACGCTTTTGGAAAAAGAAAAATTCTCTTCGCAAGCCGGAACTTGCTCAAAATCTGTGGCGGCGATCACCCATCCATCGTAGGGCGTCCGCTCCGGATCGTCCCTCTTGCAGGCCTCCGGGGAAGGAACAGAATACCGGACCACCCCTTGAGTGTGTAAGGGAATGATAAGGAAGGCGGCGGGCGCGAGCCGTAAATGCAAAAGGCGCCCACCTTTCGTGACAAGCGGCGAACCCCTCGGTTATAAACATCATTACTGCGATTTTTGTTCCAGACCAGTTCTCATACCGTTTACTGCGTTGTGCAGCCAGTTTTGGATTATGTCAGGCTCCTCGCTCAATTTGAAGGACTGGGAAAAGGTCGAGCCGGTCAGTTCCCAGGAGTGCACCCAACAGGCCGGGATTCGGTGGAACGAAATCCAGCGGACCGAACGCTTTAACGGCGTGGGAGTTTGGGTGTCGATTCAAGTGACGCCGATCACAAGACGTTGTTTGTGAGCCACACGAAACTAACGAAAACTCATACTGCAGGAAAAGGGAGAGCCGAAGGTTATGTCGACCGTTGTAGCTGGAAAGGGCCTGGAGGGGATTGTCGCCGCCAACTCTGGAATCTGCTGGATTGACGGAGAGGCGGGAGTCCTTTCTTACCGGGGAATCGACATCCACGAACTGGCCGAGCACTCCACTTTCGAGGAGACCACGTTTCTGCTCTGGAACGGATTCCTGCCCAACGAGCTGGCTCTGCGCGAGTTCAGCGCGCAACTGGCCCTGGCCCGCGTGCTCGACCAGCGGGTGATCGATATGCTGCGCAGCTTTCCCACCTCGGCCACACCGATGGAGGTGCTGCGAACCTGCGTGTCGGCGTTGAGTTTTTACGACGCCGACGAAAAAGACAACTCGCACGACGCCAATGTGCGCAAGGCGTATAACCTGACGGCGCAAATCGCCATGATCGTGGCGATTTACGATCGCATCCGCAAGCGCAAGGAGATTGTTCCTCCCGACCGCTCGCTTAACCACGCAGGCAATTTTTTGTGGATGCTGAACGGGGAAATGCCCTCGGAGACGGCGACCAAGACCCTCGATGTCGCCCTCGTTCTGCACGCCGACCACGAATTGAACGCCTCAACCTTCGCCGCCCGCGTTATCGCCGCAACCCTCTCCGACATCCATTCAGCCATCACCGGCGCCATCGGCGCGTTGAAGGGTCCGCTGCACGGCGGCGCCAATGAGGGCGTGATGCGCCTGCTGCTCACCATCGACAAGGAAGGCGCCGACCCGGTGGAGTACGTAAAGAACATGCTGGCGGCCAAGCAGAAGATCTCCGGTTTCGGGCATCGCGTGTACAAAACTGAGGACCCGCGTGCCACGCACCTGCGCAAGATGAGCGAGCAGCTGGGAAAGGACTCCGGGCAGCCGAAGTGGTACGAGATGTCGCGGGCCATCGAGCTCTACATCAACGCTGACAAGCGGCTGAACGCCAACGTGGATTTCTACTCCGCTTCAACTTACGCAACGCTGGGCATCGACATCGATCTCTACACGCCGATCTTCGCGGTGAGCCGCATTGCCGGCTGGGCCGCGCACGTCATCGAGCAACTCGACGACAACCGGTTGATCCGTCCGCGCGCCGAATACATCGGGCCGGCGTATCCGTCGCCGTGGATCCCGGTGGCCGAGCGGCCGTAGACGGAATGAGTCGACGCTATCCGAAGAGGTTACAACCCCTCACGCGGATGAGGCATCGTAATCGGTCATGAGGCCGCAAGGGGAGCCCCAAGCCATGAAGACACGCACGCTTGTTCTGCTTTGCGCCGTTGCTTTGCTTTCGGGTTGCTACCGTAATGGCCGGCTTTATCCCGTGCAGGGGCCGCTGGCGGCCCAGACTACCCCACCCGTCTACACGGCGAAGATGACCGGGGCGTTCAATTCCGGAAACATGAGCGTGACCCTCGCCGGTGGCGAAGTGTGCAAAGGCGCATGGGGCCTGGTGAGCCGCGCACCAACCGATGCCGGTACTGTGCCCGCCGCAGCGGCATCGAGTGTTGACTGGCCGAAGGTCTGGGACGCGGTCTATGGGAGCGGGTACTATAACGCGAATGTGCTTGGTACACCACTGCACGTGCGGAGCACGCTGACCGGATCCAATGGCACCGTGCTCGATGTTGAGCTTTATCGCCGCGACGTTCCCGGCCAGCTGACCGAAATCCACGGCGTCGCCCAGGACAATCGCGGGAATATCTACAAAGTGGTGATTTAGCGCCGCTTTTCTCGCAGGTCGCCGAGAACGGTAGCGCCGGTCTCCAGACCGGCCGTATTGAGGGTCTCCAGACTCTCAGAATCTTCGCCAATACCGCAATTCCTGGCAGCCACGGGTTCTGTGAGAAATGCGGGCTATCGTTTGGCCTTCCACATCAGATAGAGTCCCCAGGCTGCGAGTGTGCTGCCATCCCGGATCGTGCCATCGAGCATCATCTGTTGGAATTCCTCAATCGTGAAGGAGCGCGGAATCAGATCGTGTTCTTCCGCATCGCGGTCGCCGGGCGCGGGCGTGAGCCCGGTGGCAAGATAGATGTGCTGCTTTTGCCGGGTGTAGCCGTAAGCAATCCAGGTCATGCCGAGGCAGGTCATTAGAGCGGCATCGAGGCCGATCTCCTCGCGCAACTCGCCGCGGGCCAGCTCCTCGGGGTTTTCGATCTCCATCTCCCAGCCGCCCTGGGGCAGCTCGAGCGCGCGCTGGCCGATGGTGTAACGAAACTGCTCCACCAGCCAGATGCGGCCGTTGTCAATAGGGATGATGATGGCCGCGTCGTCTTTTTCAATTACTCCATAGATGCCGCGAGCGCCGTCGGAGCGCAGGATCTCATCTTCGCGCAGCCGCATCCAGTGGTTGCGGTAAACCTCGCGCGACGAGAGCGTGGTGATGGCGGGAGGTTGGGGGCCTTCGCCGGATTTCATCAATGCCTCCTATCGGGCTCTTCCATGCGCGCCGCGACAGTTGGAACTTTACAGGATACCCGCGGAGCGAAGAAAGCACTATGAACGAAGGGGCGATGGGAGGTCCGCAATCCCATAAGGGGTAAACACTTCGGAATCACGATTAGTGCGCACGAAATCTCCTCATGCGGCCGACCAGCGATGCCGGCCCACTCACCGAAAGCTTTACCAGGTTACCCTCGTACTCGCGCGAGTGCACCAGCATTCCTGCGTCAATGGCGGCGAGCGCGGCGCCCTCGTGCTGCGGTACGCGAAGCTCGGCGTCGACGATGGGGTCGGACTTGAGGGCCTCGTCGATGGCGCGCAGCAGAGCCTCGGAGCCTTCGCCGGTGAGAGCAGAGACCGGGATCTCGTTCCGCGACGAGGCGCGCTCGGCAATTGACTGCCGGTCGGCGTCGCTCAGCAGGTCGATCTTGTTCAGCACTTCGATGCGCGGCTTGGAGAGAACCTCGAGCTCGCCGAGAACTTTTTCAACCTGTGTCTTCTGTTCTTCGCCGTAAGAGGACGATGCGTCGCGGACGTGGAGGAGGACTTCGGCCTGGCCCACTTCTTCGAGCGTGGCGCGGAAGCTGGTCACCAGCGTGTGGGGCAGGTTGCGGATGAACCCGACCGTATCGGAGAGCAGAACCTTGCGGCGGCTGGGCAGCTCGATGGCGCGCAGCTTGGGATCGAGCGTAGCGAACATGCGCGAGGAAGAGAGCACCTGCGCGCCGGTGAGTGTGTTGAAGAGCGTGCTCTTGCCGGCATTGGTGTAGCCCACCAGGGCGACGGTGGGGACGGGCACGGCTTCGCGGCGCTGGCGCTGCTGGCGGCGCACGCGCCGGACGGCTTCAAGATCGAGCTTCAACTGATCGATTCGCCTCTGAATCCTCCGCCGGTCGGTTTCGAGCTGAGTTTCGCCGGGTCCGCGAGTGCCGATGCCGCCGCCTAATTGCGACATGGATTTACCGCGGCCGGCCAGCCGGGGCAGCAGGTACTGGAGCTGCGCTAGCTCGACCTGGAGCTGGCCCTCGCGGGTGCGGGCGTGGCGGGCAAAGATGTCGAGGATAAGCTGGGTGCGGTCGAGGACCCGGCAGGGCAGCAGCCCTTCGAGGTTGCGAAGCTGGGTGGGCGAAAGGTCGTGGTCGAAGAGGACGAGATCGGCACTCACCGTTGCGGCGATGCCGGCAATCTCCTCCACCTTGCCGGAGCCGATGAGAGTTGCGGGATCGGGATGCGGGCGTCGCTGCAGGACCTCTGCGGCAACGTAGCCGCCCGCGCTGAAGACCAGTTCCCGAAACTCGGCCAGAGACTCCTCGGCGTCGAGACCCGCTCCGGGAGCGATGCGCGCGCGGGAGGTCGAGGGAGAATTGAGGCGCGATGGCGACGAAGACGCTGAAGACACCACACCCCTGCGGTTATCGGCGATGTCTGTGTCAACGGGTGCAGGGGGCGCAGGAACTCGAGAATCAGCCGCCGCGTTTCTGCTGCGGCCGAATTCAACTCCTACCAGAACCGCTCGTTCAAGCCGGCTACCGGGGGAGCGGCGGTCGAACTCTACCGGCTGCGAATGCGGTCTGTTGCGGCCAAAGTGGCGGGAGCCCGCAATTGGATTTGCGGCGGCGCCTGAATTTTCGTTCCCGCCTGGCAATCGAGAATGCTCCCCGCGGGCTAGTGTTGTTCCGCGGTTTGAGGTGCAGACGGAGCTGGAACCGCCGTGGGTCCCAGGCCGGGTGCGCCTGTGGCGGGGCGATGCTCAGTGTGCATGACGCTACGGTTACTCACCACCGTAGAGATTGCGTGCTTGAAGATAAGTTGTTCCTGGCTGTTGTTCTCAAGAAGCACGGAATACTTATCGAAGGACCTGATCTTACCAGTCAGCTTGACGCCGCTGACCAGATAAATAGTGATGGGCGTTTTGTCCTTACGCACCGTGTTCAGAAATGTATCCTGAATGTTTTGTGCCGGCTTGTTCTCCATGTGCCGATCTCCTGCTTTCCTGAAGGTTTTGACTTCAAAGATGCTTTTTCGTGACAATGAAAATCCGCGAGGATGGAGCCGGAAATCCCGGAGCCATAGCCCCCGCAATGTGACAAAGATATAAGGGTTTGCGAACCATTTCAACTCCGCGGCGCAAAAGGAGACGGTTCTGAAGGCCGAACCGCTCCTTGTTTCTGCGGTGTTTTCTGTATTGAAAAGAGTTGCCGTTGGAGCGGGAAGCACTGTGCTCCCGGCCACCCTCCGATGGGTAAAGCGGTTGTTAGAATAAGGGCGTGCAACCCGCTGTCAGCTCGCCTCACCCCGCCGCCGCGCCTGTCTCCCAGCCTGTTCCCATGCTTGCTGTTCCCATGCTCGATCTGAAACGGCAGTACGAGCCGCTGCACCAGGAGTTGCTGGCTGCGATTGACCAGGTGCTGACCACGCAGCAGTTTACGCTGGGACCGGCGGTTGCGGCGTTTGAGCGCGATGGCGCGGCGCAACTGGGCGTGGCGCACGGAATTGGGTGCTCGTCGGGGACGGATGCCCTGTGGCTGGCCCTGGCCGCGGCCGATATGGGGCCGGGCAAAACAGTGATAACCACGCCATTCAGCTTTTTTGCCTCGGTAAGTGCAATTCTGCGCGCAGGCTCAAAGGCGCTCCTGGCCGATATCGACCCGGTGACGTTCAACCTGAATGCCGCTGCGGTGGAGAGATTGCTGGATTCTGAGGCCGGCGCAGAGGTTGGTGCAATTTTGCCGGTGCATCTCTACGGCCAATGCTGCAACTGGGATTTTTTTTCTCGTCTTGGACGAGAGAGAGGGTTGACCACCATAGAAGACGCCGCGCAGGCGTGGGGCGCCGAGTGGAAGGGCACAA
>Ga0326727_10001636_pt1 | contig 81548 bp, 67 predicted proteins | sample MB2enrmetagenome_FD_207643 | JGI IMG/M metagenome (GOLD analysis project Ga0326727, IMG submission 207643) | Lab enriched peat soil microbial communities from McLean, Ithaca, NY, United States - MB29MY | ecosystem: Environmental > Terrestrial > Soil > Wetlands > Peat | place: USA: New York... | reverse complement strand
GCCGGAAGATCGGCTGATACCAGATCTCGAACAGGCGCTTCTCCAGCACCTGGTGCAACTCCTGCTCCTGTTCCTGGAGGCTGGCAACGTGCACCTTCAACTGCTTGTCGAAGATCTCGTAGCGCCCTCCGCCATTCTGCTTGGCGCGATACATGGCAAAGTCGGCATCGCGGATGAGCAGTTCGGGGGCGGTGTGGTCAGGTCCGGCTACAGCTACGCCGATCGATGCGCCGGCGTGGACGGTGTGTCCGCACACGTCGTACACGCGTTCCATCGCCTCCAAAACACGGGTGGCCACAATCTCTATGGCGGATACCGACAGGATGTCCTCCACCAGGATGGCGAACTCGTCGCCGCCCAGCCGGGCCGCCGTATCCTGCGGGCGCAGCGCGCCGCGCAGCCGCTCGGCAACGGCGATCAGCAGCGCATCGCCGGCTGCGTGGCCCAGCGTATCGTTGATCTCCTTGAAGCGGTCCAGGTCCAGAAAAAGCACGCCGCAGTTCTGTCTGCGGCTTCGCGATCTGCGGGTAAACGCCAGGGTCAGCCGGTCCAGAAATAGCGCGCGGTTAGGCAATCCCGTCAACCCGTCGTGCAAGGCATCATGCTGCAACCGGGCTTCCGTGCGCTTGCGTTCGCTGATATCGCGGAAAGCGAAGACATAACCGATTCGTTCTTCGTTCACCACCAGCGCGCGGGCCTCGAGAGCCACTTCGATCAGTCCGCCATCTTTTGTCATGCGCACCGTCTCCAGCGATGCAGAACCAAATTCATCCACGGCATTTCGCACACGTACGATCTCATGCCGGAGCGATCGGGGCACAAGGAACTCTCGCAAGTTGCGGCCTATGACCTCCTCTGCGGAGAAACCGAAGATTCGCGTGAAGGAGGCATTGATATAGATTGCTTGCGTGCCGCGCACCACGGCCACGGCATCGGGAATGCAGGTCAGCACATCCTCTACCTTTAGCCGCAGCTGCGCGGCCTCCGAGTTATCAGGAAGATTCAAACGTATGCCCCTTCAAGGAATGACCGCATCCGGCCTGCTTCCTTGTCCTGACTGCGCTCTGTCAACATGCCTTCGAGCTAGGCTGCATGGTCAACCGAGCTTAAGCTCAGAATACCCCTTGGCCAGGTGCTTTGTAGGCTCTAATGAATCTCCACCAGCTCATATTGACCGTTGCGACGGCGGTGGAGCACGAACAATTCTCCGGCCGGATTGCGAAAGACCATCAGATCGCGGTCGCGGAACTCGGCCTCCTTCACGGCCTCCTCGATGCTCATTTGCTTCGCGGCAATGGCCTCTCCGCTGGGGACGATGCGCGGCTCAACTGGGGCAGGGAAGGAGTGCGCAGTGGTGGCGGCTCGGGTTTTTGCGCCGGCGCGGACTGGTTTCTCTTCAGCCGCATCCGTCACCGGCCAGTTGGCGCGAGCCTTGGGCCGGGCCGCCCGAGGCGCGGTGAGCGCCTTCTCCTGCTTCGGCTTCCGTTTGATCGCCATTCTCCGGTCACGATGGCGGTGTACCTGGTGTTCGGCATGATCAATGGCCTGGCGCAGCGCGGATTGCTGTGTGCTGGCCTTGCCCGTGGCTGCAATGGTGTGCTGCCGGGCCTGAATGGTTACCTCGACAATCTGCAGATGCTTTTGCGCGCTGAAAACGATGCTGGTGTGCGCGTTTTTACCCAGGACGCGGGCAATCCGTTCCATTCCCTCCTCAGCCAGGGTGCGCAATCCCCGGGAGATCCTCACTTGCCTGGCGGTGTACTCCACTTCCATGATCGGCCTCCATTCCTTGCTCTCGCAGCCGGCTATTCCGGATGTAGAACTTCGGATTCTATATCGAACAGGGTTCAGTTGTCAGTTTTCCGTGTTCGGGGCGCGGCATCGATCTTCAACTGAGAACCGGCAACGTGAACTGAAAACTGCTCTCACACGTCGCGCTGGCGGCGCTGGTGAGTGCTGGGGATGTTCATGTCTTCGCGGTACTTGGCCACGGTGCGGCGCGTAAGTTGGATGCCGTTGGCCTGCAGCATGGAGGCCAGCTGGTCGTCGGTGAGCGGATGGCGCGGGTCCTCCTCGGCGATCAGTTTGCGAACCTTGCGCTTGAGCACCACAAGCGGCGTGTCTGCGCCCTCCGGCCCGCTCGACCCCTCGGAGAAGAAGCGGCGCAGCTCGAGAACTCCCTGCGGAGTGTGCGCGTACTTGTTGGCCACCGCCCGGCTGACCGTGGAAGGGTGAACGCCGATCTCCTCGGCTACTTCCTTGATCATCATCGGCCGCAGGGCCTCGATGCCGGATTCAAGAAAATCCTGCTGGCGGCGGACGATCACTTCACAAGTCCGCAGAATGGTGCTCTTGCGCTGGGCGATGTTGCGCATCAGTTGCATCGCGGAGCGGAAGCGCTCCTTCACGTACTCCTTCACCTCTTTTTCGGTGTTTTCAGCGGCCAGCATCTGCCGGTAGCGCCGGCTGAGACGCAGGCTGGGCAGATCCTCCTCGTTCATGGAGACCACCCATTTGTCGTCGCGCTTGATGAACATCACGTCGGGCTCAATCAGCCGCGACTGCTCGCGGTTGTACTGGCGGCCCGGCCGGGGGTCAAGCGTGCGGATAAACTCGATTCCCGCATGGGCCTCGGCAGGGGTGATCTGGGCAGCTCGCGCCAGATCTTTCACGTCGCGCTTCTGCAGCAGGTGCAGATGCCGGTCCACAATCAGCGCCGCCACCTCCATGCTGTGCCTGCGCTCCTCGATGTGTGCCTCAGCCTCGGCGTGAAAACTGCGATGGATATCCTCGCCATTGCCCGCGCCGCCCGCGTGCTGCGCAAACAAATGGGCAAATTCACGCTGCTGGGCCGCAATCTGGAACAGCAGGCACTCGCGCAGGTCTCGGGCGCCCACGCCGGCCGGGTCTAGCTGCTGCACCAGGACTATGCCGCGGCGCAGCAACTCCAGCGCCGACTCCTGATCCATTTCTTCCTGGGATTTGCTGAAGGCCGCCGCCAGCTCTTCTTCGCTGCCGGCCAGGTATCCATCCTCGTCCAGATTGCCGATGACGAACTCCACGGCCTCGTGCAGGCGGGGCTCCAGCGTCAGATCTCCCAACTGCCACGCCAGGTGATCGGCCAGAGTTGTTGGTTGGGAGAGAAAGTTCTCAAACGAGGGCTTATCGCCCTCTTCGTACTCCGGTTGCGTGCGGTAGCCGGGGTCCAGATACTCTTGGAAGTACGATCCGAAGTCAATCTCGTTGAAAGGGTCCTTGGGCGGTGCCGCGGGTTCCTCGACCACGCGCGCCTCAACTCCGCGAGCCAGGCTCTCTTCGCGGCCCGCAACCTCATCCAGCATCGGAACCGTCTCGTCGATCTCCTCCAGTACGGGATTTTCCACCATCTCGGCATCGATCATCTCCTTCAGCTCAACTTTGTTGAGCGCAAGGACGCTCACCATCTGCATCAGTCCAGGAGTCAGGATCTGGCGTTGCGACAGCTTAACGCTTAATTTTGGTTGTAGCAATGTCATACGATGAAACCCGATTCCTGTTAGGACTTACCGACAGTGTACGTTGATGAGAAAAATGCTAATGATGAAAATGTCGCACTCTAAAACAGTTGTTCCGGATCGGGCAATGCTTAATCCGGGAATCTTTCTTTGGAATGAAGTGTATCGCTTTATGCAATAAAGAGTTGACGGCATACTCCTTGCATCAAAGCTTCACCCATCCCCGGCTGCCGAAGGCTCCTATCACACCAGCGTAAAACCCTCCCCCAGGTAAACCCGCCGTACCTCCACATCGTTGCCTAATTCGTGGGGCGTTCCAGAGCGGAAGATTCTCCCTTCGGCGATGATATAAGCCCGGTCGGTTACGCTCAAGGTCTCGCGTACGTTGTGGTCGGTGATGAGCACGCCGATGCCGCTGGCTTTCAGATCAAAGATGATCTTCTGCAGCTCCAGCACCGCGATGGGGTCGATGCCGCTGAAGGGTTCGTCAAGCAGGATGAAGTTGGGCTGGATGCACAACGCGCGCGCAATCTCCACCCGGCGCCGTTCGCCGCCAGAGAGCGCGTAGCCCCTGGTGGTGCGGATGTGGCCGAGATTCAGCTGGTGGATCAGCCGCTCCGTCCGCGCGCGCCGCTCCTGGCTATCCAGCGGCTGCGCCTCCAGCACCGCCAGAATATTCTCCTCCACGGTCAGCTTGCGGAAGACGGAAGGCTCCTGGGGCAGGTAGCTGATGCCAAAATTGCGCGCGCGCAAATACATCGGCAACCCGGTGATCTCGGTGTCGTCCACCAGCACGCGCCCGTTCTCCGGCGTTACCAGCCCCACGATGATGTAAAAGATAGTGGTCTTGCCGGCGCCATTCGGCCCCAGCAGGCCCACCACCTCGCCGCGCGAAATCTTCAGGTCCACGCTGCGGACCACCTGCCGGCCTTTGTAGCTCTTGCCGATTCCTTCGGCAATCAATGTTTCCATCGAGTGCGTCATCCTATCCATTCATCTTACTTCAGCAGCGAATCATTTCTTTGGCGCCGTAGTCTCCGTCGTTGTCTTCTGCCCGCCGCCTTCCACACTGACGCTGTCATTGCGGCTATGGAAGATCAAAGCCTCGCCGGTCACCGTTCCCCGCGACGGGTCGGACATTTTGGGGGGCGCGGCTGTGGTTCCCGTTAAAACATACTCGCCCGTTTCGCCAGTGTAGACCAATTGTTCGCCGGTTCCTCGCCGTCCCTCGCTGGTCAGCACCACGTGGCCGCGTGCAATCATCTTATCCATCTGGGCCTGGCCGCCAGCTTTGCCCGCCGGCAGCAGCGTCACTTCAACTTCATTCGAAGTCGAGGTTGCCGTTCCAGTTTCGGTGACCACCGTGCCCAGAATGCCGGAGTGCATGACCGCCTTGCGCTCGACATCGGAATATTTCAGGTCGCCGCCTCGCACCCGGATCACCGAAGGCTGATTTTCTTTTCCTGGCGCCTTGGCCGAGTCTGACCCCGGCGCAGCTCCGCCCGCACTGAGCAGCACGGCCCGCACCGGCTCCGACGCATCCGTGGTGCGCGCTACGAGTGTTTGCCGCTCACGATCGAGGACAATCACCGGCGCGGAAACCGAGTTGGCCTGCTGCCACAAGCGCGCATGGCCGCGGAAGGTGGCCTCGCCCGTCGTTCCGCCAGCGGCATGGCGCAACTGCGCCTCGGCGGAGATCACATGCGACGGCCCCTGTCCGCCCAATGTCACTAAGCCCTGGTTGCCTGCTTGTCTATTTTGCTGATTGTTGCCTGTAGAGCCCGCGTCCATCCATGTGGCCTTCACATTACCGTGCGCAAAGGCATCTCCCGAGGAGCGCGAAACGTCCACCTTGTCGGCGGTAAGCTGCATGAGTCCATCTTCCACACGCGGCGTCACGGTCAGGTGCAGCCACTCTCCCTGGCCTTCGTAGTCCGCGCGGCCTGCAGTAGCATGCATCGTCGCCGGCGGCGGTGCGCCAGGCTTAGCTGCCGGTGCCTGTGTCAGCACCACATGGCCCTCAACCGTAGCCGATTGAAGCTGCGCCTCGGGACTGGACCCGCGCATGGAGGCTGGCTTCGAAGCCGCAAAATGCGCCGTGAGACGGTCGCCGCTCGTGGTCTGTAGGGTTCCGGTCGCAGTCGTCTCCTCGACGCTGGCGTGGCCAACCCCGTTCAGGCTGGTCAACACTGAGTGAGGTCCTAGCTGCCCCGTTAACTCGTCGGCTGATAGCCGTGTGGGAACAACCGCCGCTTGGCCGCGCTGGCTCTCGCCCGTAACCACCACGCCGCCAGTTCCATGCACCGCGCTCAACTCGACTTGCCCGCGGCCGGATTCGCGAAACTCCATATCGGCGACCGGCGAACACCAATGGCGGCTCAGGCGCAGTAGCTGGCTCTGCTCCTGACTCTGCTCCAGGCTGTCCATGGTCACGCCCCGCTCCAGGTGCGCGTGGCGCAACTGACCCTGCGCGTTGAAATCCAGTTCCGCCGTGGGAGAGCTCCCATGCATCTGCCGTTTCCTACCCGCCGCTTCGCTCATCGAATCCATCGTTACCACGCCCTCCAGGTGGCCGTGGCGAGGCTGGTTGTGCTCGTCGAACTCCATGTGCCCGGAAGGCGCCGCCAGATGGCCGCCGGTCGCGGTCGCCAGCGTGAACCCGTTCATCGCATCCAGCCGCACCGCCGATCCGTCCTCGCGGAAGAGCACCTTCGCGTCTCCGGCCTTTGCTTCTCCGCCCTGGTAATCAGCCGTGGCCGCGTGCAGGCGGCACAACTGGCTCTGCCGCTCGAACTCCGCGTGCTGGGCGTGTATCTGCACCGTCTGCGTGCCGCGCTGCGTGGTCAGCTCGACCGCGTGGTCCAGCACCAGCAGGCCCTGGTCGGAGTCGTAGACGGCGCCCATGGAGCTGCCCTTTCCCTGCACCATGGAAAAATCCACATGCTCGCTGGTCCTGGCCACTCCGCTCTTCTGGTCGAAGGTGAGGCCGCTGGTCTTCACGTGAATCTCGCCGTGAGTGACGGCCTCGGCTACTGTGGCTACCGGCGCGCCTTTCAGCTTTTCGCTCACCACCGCGCCAGCCGCCGCCTTGGGTGCGATAGCCGGCGCCACTCCTGGCCGCATCAACGTTATCTCCACCGGTCCGGCGGCAATGGCCATCCCCGACTTCTGGTCGTACAGAAACTCATTGCCCTCGATGCGATCCACGCGGTTGCCGTCTTCGCCATACAGCTCAATCTTCACGTCGTGCAGCGTAGCCGTTCCTTGCTTGTACTGCACCACTTTGGAAGCGTGAATCTTGAAGAGCGTGCGTCCGCCATGCGCCTGCGTGTAGGTGACGCCGTTGCCCTCCTGTTGAACTTCAATGCCCAGCCTCTGGGGCAGGTCGCGCCGGTTGAATGGATTCTTGCCTTTGTACACGGTCAGAAACACCACCAGCGCTGCCAGCAGCAGAACCGCCGCAACCAGCACCAGCGTCCGCATTTTTTCAATGGTCAGCCGCACCGTCAGTTCGCTCCCCCAGCCAGCTTCGACAGTCTTGCCGCCAGCCGCTCGGCCAAACTCTCGCCCAACTCGCTCCACAACAGGCGCGCCGTGGCCCCGGAAGCCTTCTCGACAGCCGCGGTCAACTCCACCAGTTGGCGCACATTCTCTTCCACATGGCGCGCGGCCACGGAGTCCAATTCCAGATCTTCTTCAAGGAAAGGCGTGTCCGAGCCGAATTCGATCCGGATGTGCCCGTCGGCCTCGTAAGCCGCTTCGTCAAAGAGCGGTCCAAAGCCCACCACCCGCACCAGCCGCGGCTCGCGTATCCAGCGGTGGTCGAGTTCATCGCCAGTCTCCAACTCCCACAAGCTCCAGCCGATCTGGAACTCGTAGGCGTAGTCGTCGTGCAGCAGTTCCAGCGCATCTTCAACCGCCAGGCGAGGCTCCGCGCCCAGCTCAAACGCGTCGTCGCCGCCTGCGCCAACTCTTCGTCCATAGATCTGCTGAAGGACTGGCGACTCATTCCAATTGATGGGCCAGACAGCCGCCGAATAAACCAGCTTTTCGCCGCCATGCTCGGCAAAGGCGTCCAGCACCGCCGTCAGCTTGGCCGCCAGAGCGTCCAGGCGAAGATTCGGATACCACAGGCTCAGATAAAGCGTGTCGGACATCTCTACTGATTGTAGACGGGCGGGTGGCATTGAAGATGCAATGGAAAAGGATGTAAAATAGATGTGCGGCGAAAGTCGCAAATAGGCCTGTAGCTCTGCGGATAGAGCGCCGCGCTACCAACGCGGGGGTCGGGGGTTCGAATCCCCCCAGGATTGCGTAAGTGCCGAGTGATTACACCTCGGCGCTTGCTTTTTTTGCCTTTAATTCAAATTGACCCGCTACCAAATTGCTCCTTCCCTATGGTGTCACAATCTCGCTGAAGTTGGCGATGGTGGAGAAGTTCCCAAGCACCATCGCAATTAAGTCCAAACGGCTCTGCCTAAGCTGCGGATCCTCGGCCATGATCATCACCTTGTCGAAGAATTTATCGATTACTGGACGAAGTGCAGCGATTAATTGAATCGCTTCTCGATACTGCCTTTGCGCACTGAGTTGATCTACAATCTCCTTCACTTTGCCAGCCTCTAAGAGAAGAAGTAACTCTTCAGGGGTGTTGAGCCACGGGCGAATATCTACTGTTTTTGACTCCTGATCGAATATCCCATTATCAATGGCTTGAGTGAGGATGTTTCTCATTCGTCTAAAGGATATTGACACGGCAACAAAATCTTCGGAACCCCGGACTTGGGTCAACGCCTCGGCGCGAGCAATGGCATCGCGCACATCGTCGGCTCCGGCGGACAGTACGGCGCTGACTACGTCGTAGGCAAAACCCTTGTAGTCCTTCAAATAAAAGTTCAACCGCTCGAGCAAAAATGCTGAGACCGCAGTTAATGTTTGGTCAGAATCAATGTCCCTCATGCGAGACGTCTCGATACCATTCTGATCAATTCGCACTTCTCCGGTATACGACTCCAACACATCTCTTAGAGTAAGTGGAAGCTGCGATTCTGCAAGTATCTTTACAATTCCATTCGCGGAACGGCGAAGCGCAAATGGATCTTTTGATCCTGTGGGTGCCTGCCCAATGTCAAACATTGCCACGATTGTCTGAATGCGATCCGCGAGGCCAAATAACTGGCCTTCCACGGTAGAAGGAATTGCATCTTCCATCGAGGCCGGAATGTACTGGGAGTAGATTGCGTCGGCAATGGCGGCATCGTGTTCTGGGTATCCTTCCTGGTGCCATTGTGCGCGTATATATAATCCTCCTATGATGCCCTGAAGTTCCGTAAACTCTTTCACTAACTCCGTAGTTAGATCAGTCTTAGCGTATTCCGCGGCAATTGCCGCAAGACCGAAATTGACAGTCCCTCCCTTTGAGATGACTGCTGCGCCAAGCTGCCGGGTTGCCACAATGTTCTGTTGCGTTTTCCAGTAGTAGCTCCATGGCTCGCCCTTCGGCGGACGGAAGAAGGTGACTTTCTTCAGGCTCTCAACTCGTTCGGTAAGCGGCGTCTTCTGGTCGAAGTCCCAGAAAAAGCGCGCATCCTTGAAGCGGGCGCGAAGAACCTTTTGGTTTCCATGGCGGATGACGGCCTCGCCCTCCGCGTCCACCTGCGTGTTGAGCACGGCGAGGAAGTGTGGCGCGAGTTTGCCATTCTTGTCCTCGACGGCAAAATACTTCTGGTGGTCGCGCATCACCGTCACCAGAACCTCTTCGGGCAGCGCCAGGTACTCCGGCTCAAAATCGCCGAGAACCACAGTTGGCCACTCGGTCAGATGAACGACGGTTTCGATAAGCGGCTCATCCTCGCGCCAGCGCGCGCCTGTAACCGTCCGCGTGGCCGCATCGAGCGCCTTACGTATCGAATCTCTGCGCTCGGCCACATCGACAATCACCTTGGCGGCGCGCAAAGACTCTGCATAGTTCGTAGCCTTGGCGATCACCACCGGCTTTTCGCCATGCAGCACGCGATGGCCGCGGCTCGCATTGCCCGCCTTGATGCCGGCAATCTCCAGCGGAATTATGGCAGCATCGAGCAGCGCAACGACCCAGCGCACCGGGCGCACAAAGCGCTCCGGCTTGCCCGCGCGCCAGTACATGTTTTTCGCCCAGTAAAGGCCGAGAACTTCCTTGGGTAGTTCGGCAGCCAGCAATTCCGCCGTTTTGCGTCCCTGTCGTTTCACCGTTGCGCCCACGTACTCGCCCTTGGCGTTAGTGATCTTTTCCAGAGCCGCAACCGCGATGCCGGCTTTCTTAGCAAAAGCCTCGGCTGCAGGGGTGGGCTTGCCGTCCTTGAAGGCCACTTTCCACGATGGGCCAGTCAATTTCTCATCGGTATCGGCTTGGTTGGCCAGTACTCCCTCGACCAGCACAGCCAGGCGGCGCGGCGTGGAGTACGTGGTCAGCTTGGCTCCAGCGGCAAGTAGCCGTTCGCGTGTAAGCAGCTCGTTCACGCGGCGGCCCAACTCGGCCTCGGCTCCGGCAATCATGCGGGCGGGAACCTCTTCCAGCCCAATCTCCAACAAGAAATCAGTCATAGCTTTGAATTTCTTTCCGCTAACTTACTAACTCGCTAACACGCGCGAAGCGTGGCTAACTCCGCCAACTCCGCTAACACACCTGCTGCGCCGCATAAACCTTGGCCACGCCTATGGCCAGATTCCGAATGCGGGCGATCATGCCCACACGTTCTGTGACGCTGATGGCTCCGCGCGCGTCCAGCAGGTTGAACAGGTTCGAGCACTTCAGCGCCAGCTCATAGGTGGACATCAGCGGAAAGCGCAGCTTCTCCTTCGAGCTGGCCTTTTCATCGGCCAGCAACGCCCCGGCGCGTTTGAGCAACGCCTGCGCCTCTGCCTCGTAACTGTTGAAGTGCGCCCAGAGCCGCTCCACGTCCGCGTCCTCGAAGTTATACACCGAATATTGCAGCTCCTCGGTCAGGCGAACATCGCCATAAGTCACTTCCGCTCCGGTATCCGGATCGCGCGCCCAGACCACGTCGTACACTGAGTCCACGTCTTGCATGAAAGCGCAGAGGCGCTCCAGTCCGTAGGTCAACTCGGCGCAGATGGGGTCCAGATCCAGGCCTCCGCACTGCTGGAAGTAAGTGAACTGGGTTATCTCCATGCCGTCCATCATCACCTGCCAGCCCACGCCCCATGCGCCCACCGTCGGGCCCTCCCAGTTGTCCTCCTCGAACTTCAGGTCGTGCTTGCTCAGATCGATGCCGATGGCCTCCAGCGATTGCAGATACAGCTCCTGCACATTGACCGGCGGCGGCTTCAGAATAAGCTGAAACTGCGTGTGGCGGAAGAGCCGGTTGGGATTCTCGCCGTAGCGGCCGTCGGCGGGCCGCCGCGAGGGCTGCGCGTAACCCACCTTGTAGGGCTTGGGCCCGAGCACGCGCAGAAAGGTCTCCGGAGCCATGGTGCCCGCGCCCACTTCCACGTCGTAGGGCTGCTGGATTACGCAGCCGCGTTCCGCCCAAAAACCCTGCAAGCGGAACAAAAGCTCCTGAAAGGTGAGCGGAGCGCTCTTCGATTTGGATAGAACCTGGGATGAGGTCACGGGCAATTCTCTCTTGACGGGACTGGCTAGATTCTATCAGCCTTTATGCCCTGTTCAGGCAGTCCGATTAGCTTTACAGCCGCGCCAGCGCCTCTGCCGAGCGCAGTTTTCGCTCCAGATGCCGCTCCAGAGCCTGCAGAGTGAAGCGCCTCAAGTCCTGCGCTCGGCGGCGGGGCCAGGGTTCGGCGGCAAAGGCTGAAACCGGTGCGCGCAACATGCGCTGCGCCAGTTGCCAGGAGTCGGCCGACAAGCCGCTGGCGTTGCCGTTGCGATGAATCTGGCAGAACAAGCCGTCGCCCAGCGCGTCGAAGCTGGTTTCACCTGCCGTCAGCAATTCGCCGCAGGCCGTGCAGTGGGCAATGTCCGGCAACAGGCCCATCAGCCGCGTCATCCATAGCTGAAAATAAGTCAGCGGCATCCAGGGTTGCTCGGCAGTAGTCTGTTCCAGCACGGAGCCGATCAGGCGGAAGATCGTTTCGTGGGGATCGTGGTCGGGTAGCGCCTCGTCCAGCAGCTCGGCAAAAAAGCTGAGCACCGTCATGCGCACCGGGTCAACCGGGGAGGAGAGCGGCGAACGGAGGATTTCCAGCTGGTCAAGTCGGACCAGCTCCTGCCCATGCCGCTCGGCAAACCAGGCGCGAGCCAGGGTCATCGGCTCCAGCGCCCCGCCGAAGCGTTTGCGGCTCTTGAGCGCCGATTTGGCCACGCCGCGCAGCCGGCCGTAGTCGCGGGTAAAAAAGCTCACGATCAGGTCGGCCTCGCGGACCGGCCAGGTGCGTAGAATCACGGCTTCAGAGGAGAGCACGCTCATGCGTCTTCTATCTTCGCACTAGAGCTGTCGCGAGTGAAAATCTACAAAGGAACCTGATTTCGCGGCAATAAAGCAATCACGGGTGAATCCCCGTTGATACAATGAAAACAGATTGGGATTGGCGCACTTAAGCCCTTAGTTGCTATCCGCGGATTCGATGATTTTTCCATTTCTTGCTCCCGTCCAAACAGCCTTCCCCTGAAGCGGACGCGACATCAGCAGTACACTCTCCGTCCCGTCTTCCAGCTTGATTGGGCGGTATGCCAGCTTGGCAACCGGCGTTCCTTTGCCTTCGGCCAGTTCGCGATACAACGTGTCTTTCACGTCGCCTTCCCAAACAGCGCCGGGAGTCATGCCTTTGGTCATGAAAAGCAGGACCGTCTCCCCGGTTTCAAGCGTGAGGCTCTTGTATTTGAGCCAGCCGATCTGGCTCGCTGTACCGTCCTCGGCGGATTCATAAATCCGATCATCAACAACTCCAACCCATTTGCCGTTGGTATCGGTCGTCTTCCACATAATGATCGTCATCGGCTTTTGTCCCGAGATATTTACCGGGTGCCACTGGTCATGCTCTCCGATTCTTTCCGCATGCCCGTTAGCCTGGGCGACAATGAATGCCCCATCCTCGCCAATCCGCATCCACGGAGCATTTGGGATAAGCAAGTATCTGTACATCATCCACTGTTCCTTGCGGTCGCCTTTGTCAACAGGCACCCACTCAGTCTCAGTCATCTTCATGAACTCGCCCTTCGGAGTCCAACTTCCAAACTGAATTGGATTGCCTTGAGTGTCCAGTAGCATATGGCGCATCCTGACTGACCGCATAGTCGCATCGAATAGCGAGATTTTTTGTCCTGAACGACAACCGGACGCTAAAACGCACAGGACAGCCAGCGCCAATCCGAACTTGTAGCTCCGTATGATCACGTTTTTTCCTCCCAATGAATTTGAATCAAAGTGCAGTCTGAATTGTTCCACTGCTTGCCGACTCGTCGTACTGGGTCATCTCATTGCGCGGCAACTTTGATTCCATTGGCCAATGGAGTCGCGTAGTGCAAGGAAAACTGCTGGTACTTTTTGTGAGCTTCAAAGAGAAGAGCGATATAGGCATCCCCTTCGTCAATCTTCGTGGCTGAGACAACGCCCAATAACCAAGTAGTGTTCTCGTCGGGTGTTTTCATTCCGCCTGAGGCCCCGATCACGGGACTCGCGGGTATGGGAAATGTATCGATTGTATTGTCTTCATCAGTGTGCAATGAAAAGTCGGCTGAGTGCAGCATGAAGGTTGTGCCGGGCGATTTGCGCTTTAATACGACGATTAGTCCGGTCTTTACATCGTCCTTGGCCCAGGAGACGGAACTGCCGGCTACCCCCCGTACACTATCGACCCGCTTGGCTGAAACCACTTCGAACGGAGCAGATGCTTTCTCAGGCTTAACTGCGGCTGGCGATACCGCCGCCGGCTTGTGAACGGTGTTCGCCGTTGCGGGTTTTGCAGGTTGGGTTGCGGGCTTTGGCGACTGGGCCGTCGCGCAGATCATCGCCAGGAGAATGACTGTCATCTTCAAAACATGCTTCATTTGCTCGGCCTCCGAAAATCCTCATGAGGTTATAGGAGGCTCAGGAACCCTGTCAAGGAATAAACCTATGCCACGTTTGGGTTCGGATGGCGTGAGCTGTTGCAGGAGTCTGGTGTCAGAAGGGGAGCTGGAAGCTCACGATCAGGTCGGCCTCATGGACCGCCAGGTGCGCAAAATCACGGCCTCGGAAGTGAGCACGCTCATGCGATTCCTATCTTCGCACTCGCCGCCAACCCGTTACGACTATTGGGCCAGCTTGACCTTCGTGCCGACAGGCGTCGCATAGTATAGCGTGAACTCGCTCACCTTCTTCGGCGCGACAAAGAGAACCGCAAAGTACGGCTTTCCCGCCTCGGTTCTCGAGCGCGAAACACCTCCGCCGAGGACCCAGTTCCACTCATTCTCCGGGCCTGCCGAGGTGTCGAGGGAGATTCCAACGCACTGCTGTCGCGGAATCTCCGAGGCATAGTCGGCAGAGTCAAAGCCTAGCGAGAAATCCGTCGAGTAGTACACAAGACTGTTCGGCGACTTGCTCTTCAGCACCACCACGACACTGTTTTCATCCTTTCCTGTATTGATAAATTGGTGGCCGGCGGCGGAAAAAGAGTCCACCTTGTCGACTCTCTTGGCAGAGACAACATCAAATGGAATCTGTCCTGGATCGGGTTTCACGGCCACCGGCTTTGCTGGTGCGCAACCTATCGCCAGTAGAACGGCTGTCATCACCAATACGTGTACGTACTTCATTTGATCTGTCTCCGAAAATCCTCATGAGGTTACAGGAGGCTCAGGAACCCTGTCAAGGGAGTAAACCTATGCCACGTTTGGCTTCGGGTGGCGTGAGCTGTTGCAGGAGTCTGGTGTCAGAAGGGGAGCTGGAAGCTCACAATCAGATCGGCCTCGCGGACCGGCCATGTGCGTAGAATCACGGCTTCAGAGGAGAGCACGCTCATGCGTCTTCTATCTTCGCATCTTCCGGCAATCCTGACCTGTATGCAGACACAAACGCGCACCCCCATTGCCGGGATGCGCGTCGGTATAGCTAGATGAAAGCGGCCAGCCGGTTACTGTTTAGTGGCCGTAGTGCCGGGCATTCTTTTCGGCGAAGCTGGCCCACTTCTCCGGCAGGTCGTCCTGCGCAAAGATAGCCGAAACAGGGCAGGCCGGGACGCAGGCGCCGCAGTCGATGCACTCGACCGGGTCAATGAACAACTGGTCGGAGTTGCCGAAGCCGTCTTCGTCCTTTTTGGGGTGGATGCAATCGACCGGACAGGCGTCCACACAGGCGGTGTCCTTGGTGCCGATACAGGGTTCTGCAATGACGTATGCCATTTCTGATCTCTCCCGGGGAACTAAAATCCTCGATGCTGATGGTAGCACAGCAGGCCGCAGGTTGATTCCATCCCCCTCGCAGCATTTACGTTACGGGAATTAGATGCGGCTTCCCCGCCTGCAGATTCCTAAAGTGAACCACAATGTGCGACGGAACTCGTTGCCCTTAGCCGCTCTTTGCCGCCCTCGCCTTCCGTAGGGCCTAAACTCGCCGCCAAACGGGCTTTTTTGGGTCAGTTTGAACACACTCAGACCCTGATGTTGGTACAAACCCCGTTTTTTCAAGGTCACGGCTTGGCAATTGGAGTTGCTGGTGCGGGGTAATGTCCGAATAGGCGACGATCCAAACGGCGCGACAAACTGGTTGCGAACGGAGCAGCCGAGTGGTAAGGGCTGTTGTCAACAATCGAGATGGAACCGGTGAACGTTAACCAACTTCGCGGTATTTATGAGCGTCATAGGAGTGCGGGAAGCCTTTCCCCCGGACGCGAGACGAAAGCCATAATAGGCAGTCTATTATGGTGTGGAGGGATGGTTGGGATGAAACTTTACGCCTCCAGTATGATATTATTGCTGGTTTTTGCCGTATCTGCCCTGCACGGACAAACACTGGCTCCAGCGAACACTGTGCCACTGTGCAAGCCCGCTAATGTCGACGCCAAATTCTTTTTTGCAGATGTTCCCACAGGCCAGCAATCAATCGTCATTCATCTGCACAATTTGACACCGCAACTTTGCAGACTTCGAGGTGAGCTCGCTCCTGGGTTCGCTGTTGATGGGCATGGCGCCGTTGTTAAGACTTGCTGGCTTTGTACGATAGATGGTAGTCCTGACGCTGAAGCCATCCGACGTAATGACAGCTTCATTCTTCCTGGCGACGGCGATGCTCAGGTAGCGTATCGGTGGTCTTCAGTTGGCGATACGTGCCAGAAGGTCGACTGGGCAACCATGGGCGCCGAATGGGACGGTCGCGCAAATTTTCTTTTTCAAAATATGCACTGGAAGCCGCATGTCTGCTCCACTATGCAAATCTCCGGTTATCAGTCCGAAGCAACAGCAACGGCCCGGTCAACATCCGGCGCAGAAACCGCGCTGAAAGTCACTCTTCCGACTGTGCCGATCTATGCGGACGAATTCGAGGATCTGACACTTGAATTGAGATCGTCGAACAATGTCGTCGGTCCTACCGGACGCTGCCCCGAACTGTACGCGGTATATAGCGATGTCTCTGGCTCTACCCGATTCGAGGCCATTCTCCCCGATGGCTACGGTGCTCTCGTCCGCAAAGCAACCGATGAGCCAAATTTGTTTATCTCCGGTTATTCCGACGAATTGCCTTCGCAATTCAATGGCTACATGCGAGTTTGTGAAACTGCAGGAAAGCGGACTACGACGACAGTCACACTGCCGGCATCCCTGAAGGCACCCATTCACGTCTTCCCGCAACCCAATTTGGATAGCGTGCGCCACATCGTTTGGCGTGCTGAGAACTACGACACGCATGAGCCAGTGTTCGTAACCGCAGACGTACACTTTGACGTCCTTGATCCGGATACACTTCCGGAGAACTGGGGCCCACAGGTCGAGGGTATAGGCGCCGGTCTTTCCGTTGACAAGACGACTTTTACCTTTGGCGAAACGATTCGACTGCACACTCGTTGGGAGAATTTCAGCGCAAACAAGAAGCTGGCGGTCGATGAGTGCGGGCAACCTCAGCCTCAGGTTGAAATACAGGATGCATCGCATCATGTTTTGGGCACATTCACCGATTACGATCTAGGCTGTATGGGACATGGTTGGGGGCCGTTTTCAGTCGATCCCGGAAAACAACACCGTAACTTTGCAAGTCTCCGTTATTCCAAGAGGGGATATTTCATTTCGAGTGATGCTACTCCGATTACTGAGCCGGGCGTTTATTACCTTGTTGCTGTGTGGTCGCCCTCAACGCTTGTAGAGAGGACTGATGAAACCGGACTTATCGCAAACCCAGGTGCGAAATATGCCGTCGGAGAGCGTTATGCCACGGCACGCTCGCTCCCCATTCGCATCGAGATATTACCGAGCACGAATTGATTCCACAAAGGACGCGGCGAGGTTTAGGAGTTTCCTGCGCCGTGGGCCGGGCGGTCTTGTAGGGTTCTGGATGACGCCAATGCAGGACATTGTGACCAATATCCAATAACTATTACAATCAGCGATTCGCCTGGCAAGTCATCTTCTCAGAGATCTACCGGGATAATCTTACGCACACGACGGTGGTGAGAACAGGTTGCCATGTGAGTGCAAAATCGCCATTCCATGCGCTGACCGCAGTCACCGGAGGCGCAGGAAATCCGAATATGGGGATCCTGCCCGATTGATCGGTAAACCGGAGACTCCCCTGAAATGCCTGTGAAGGTTTATTTTCGGCAACTTTGCCTATTGCATCAAACTTGTCCCGCTGCCGCCGTGCGTTCTGCACGCCGCTGAGCAAACTCCCGGGGCGTGGGAATCGGCGAGAGCTTGCGTCCGGCAAACATATCCGCGAAGAGGCCCATCAACTCGGCATGAATCAACCCGTTGGAGGCCAGAATCTCCCGGCTGTCCAGACGAAAAGGCTGTCCTGCGAAGCCCGTCATCTGCCCGCCTGCCTCCTCCACCAGCAGATAGCCTGCCGCCGTATCCCAGGGATTGATGTTGAACTCCCAGAAGCCGTCCAGCCGTCCTGCGGCAACATAGGCCAGATCGAGCGCGGCAGAGCCGGCCCGCCGCACCCCATGGGAGCGCAAACTGAACTCATGGTAGAAGTGAATGTTTGGGCTTTCGTGGCGCTTTTTGCTGGGGAAGCCCGTAGCCACCAGCGCCTCGGCCAGCTCCGGCGTGCTGGAAACGTGCATCGGCCTGCCGTTGAGCAGCGCGCCGCGTCCCCGCTCGGCGATGAAAAGCTCCTCCCGCAGCGGGTCGTAGATCACCGCGGCCACCATCGTTCCATCCTCGTCCGGCGCAAGGCCTTTGCGCCGTTGTTCCAGTCCCATGGAGACGCAAAACTGCGGCAGCCCGTGGGCAAAATTCGTGGTCCCGTCCAGCGGGTCCACGTACCAGCGGAACTCGCCCTCCAGACGGTCGCGCGTGCCCTCTTCGCCGTAAATTCCGTGCTCCGGGAAGCTCTCGCTCAGCCGCTCCCGGATCAGCTTTTCCGCTGTCCGGTCGGCCACCGTCACCAGGTCCACATCGCCCTTGTACTCGGTGGCGACACCCTGGGAATAAAACTCGCGCAACCGCGCGCCAGCCTCGCGCGCGATGGCCGTGGCTGCGGGAACCCAGAGCCAATCGGAGGCCAAACTCACTGGGCCGCTCCGTTCTCAACCGGTCCATTCGATATCTGAGTTGTAGCCCTGGTGCGGTGCGGGGCTCGCTTGCCTACCTCGATAATGGAGCTGATCTGGTGCTTGTAGATGAACAGGTTAGGCTTGCCATCGCGCGTCAGGCGCAGCATTCCGTCGTCGAAATACTCGATCCAGCCGCGCACCGTTTCACCATCGCGCATCTTGACCTGAATGTTGACCTGCCGGTCGCACAATGAGCGCAGGTAGAGCGCCTCGTGGCCGGTTCCGTCCGGCGGAGGCGCCTTGGAAGATCGGCGCTTGGACATCAAAGGGGACATGTTTTCATTTTAGATGCTTTGCCACTTCGTCAGATAGTCCGGTTACGTTTTGGCCCGATGCTCCCATTGATCTGGACGCATTAAGGCTCTTCTAGCGCGAAAGAAATCGCAAAACCAGCGCCTGCCAGCACAGAGTTCCTCTTCATTACAAATGTAGGTTGACGTTATCACTTTGAATTTGACGGGATAGAACTCGTTGTAAACAAATAAATTAATCGAAATCTGAACCATCTTGCGATTTTTTTTAAAAAAAGTACTTGACATTAAACACTATGTGACGCATAGTATGTACAACACACTATGCAGTACATGGTAAATCCTATGAATCAAGAGCCATTTGAAAACCTCCGGCTTGAACTCCGCCGCGGCTGTCTGGTACTGGCCGTTTTGGCGGCTCTGCGCCATGAGCAGTGCGGCTATACGCTGCGCAAAACCCTCTCCGGGCATGGCCTGGAGATTGATGAAGGCACACTCTACCCGCTGCTGCGCCGGCTGGAAGGCCAAGGCCTTCTGGCCAGCGAATGGCGAGAGGAAGAGAAGCGAAAAAAGCGTTTTTACCTTCTCTCCGCCAACGGCGCACTGGTCCTCGATCAGTTGCTCGCCGAGTGGCGCAACCTCGATTCCTCAATCCAAACAATCCTGAAGGAGAAAAGTCATGGAACTGATTGAACGCTATCTCGAAGCCGTCAAGTTCTGGCTGCCCAAGCAGCAGAAGGACGACATAATCACCGAACTCTCCGGGGACATCTACTCCCAGGTTGAAGAGCGGGAGACTGCCCTCGGCCGCAAGCTGACTGAAGACGAAGTCGAAGAGATTCTCAAACAACGCGGCCATCCCCTGCTGGTGGCCAACCGTTTCCTGCCGCAGGAGTCGCTCATCGGGCCGGTTCTCTTTCCCATCTACCGTTTTGTTCTGAAGGTCTTTGCCTTCGGCTACCTTTTGCCCGCAACGCTGGTGTGGATCGGGCTGATGCTGCTCAACCCGAACTATCGCTTCGAACAGACCCATCCCTCGTGGTTCGGCGCATTCACATCGTTATTCAGTTACTTGTGGTTCGCCACTCTTGTGGTTGTCGGACCGGTCACCATCGTCTTCGCTGCTTTGGAACGGCAGCAAACCAAGGTGCATCTCTTCGATCGCTGGAACCCGCGAAAACTTCCGCCCGCCCGCAGTTCAAACCCTATCCCGCGTACCTCCTCTGCCGTCGAGGTGGCCTTCAGCCTGATCTTCTTTGTCTGGTGGGCCGTTTACGCGCACTCCCCTGAGCTGCGGATCGGTTCAATGATCCACATCTCCTTTCAACCGCAATGGCTCTGGTTCTTCTGGGGTTACCTCGCGCTGGCGTTGGGCAATGCCGCGCTTTCGGCCACCAACCTGCTGCTTCCCTTCTGGACTGTACGTCGAGCCAAGCTTCGTCTCTTCTCCGATGGCGTGGGAGCGGCACTTTTTTGCTGGCTCATGCGGGCTAACGTCCTGGCCGGAATCTCCATCACAAACCTATCCGCCGAAAAAGCGATAGGTCTTACCCAGGCCATCAATCACTGGATGATTACGCTCTTCCCGGCGGCAATCGTCGTCGGCTTGGTTGTGATCGCTACAGGCATCTATCGGATCGTGCGGCTGAAATCGGCGGAAGGACACTCTTTGCCGTAACCGGAAGAATCAACCACAAAGGAATTGCAACTGCATGAAGCATAGATGAAATTCAGATTGACTGTGCCAGCCCTTTACCGGACGGCTAGGCGCCTCAACCCATGCAAAGGAGACCAAAATGACAACGACAATCGCAATTCAATCTACCGCCGCCCAGAGTGCAACGGCATCGAAATATAACCATGCAATCGGCTATCTTCGCGCCTTCATCGTTGCGCTGGTTGTTGCACATCACGCGGCGCTCGCCTATTATCCAATTCCAATCACGTCACCGGTTTCACTGGCTGCGCAGCCTCGCTGGTGGGGGGCTTTTCCCGTTCTCGATGCGCATAAGTGGACGGGCTTCGCTTTCTTCTCCGGCTTCAACGATGTTTTCTTCATGTCGCTGATGTTCTTCCTCTCCGGCTTGTTCGTCTGGAATGGATTGGCAAAAAAAGGAGCAGCGAAGTTTCTGCGCGATCGCCTGCTGCGGCTCGGCCTTCCGTTTATCGTGGCGGCTGCTGTTCTTGCTCCGCTTGCCTACTATCCAACTTATCTGCAAATCTCCGGCCACGACGGCATCGCCGGGTACTGGCATCAATGGCTCTCGCTCGGAAATTGGCCAGCAGGCCCTGGATGGTTTATCTGGGTCTTGCTCGCCTTTGACGGCATCGCCGCGCTCCTGTTCGTATTGGCGCCCAAGTGGGGCCAGGCTCTCGGTGCGCTGACTTCGGGCGCATCTCGCAGGCCGGTGCTCTTCTTTACCTCGCTGGCCGCCATCTCCTCGCTAGTCTACATTCCTATGGCGCTCCATTTCACGTCTCTTGCCTGGACGGCCTTCGGCCCATTTACATTCCAGACCAGCCGCATTCTGCATTACCTGGCGTACTTCCTGATTGCGGTTGGTGTAGGAGCTTATGGCGTGGATCGCGGCCTGCTCGCGCCGGACGGAAAACTCGCCCGCCGCTGGCCTTTATGGGTGGCTGCCGCTCTGCTGATCTTCGTAGCGGCAACCGTCGTCACTCTGATTGCAATCTCAACAGGCAGTCAATCGCAGGGATTGGCCATCGCCGGGCACGCTGGATTTGTGCTCTCCTGCGCGGCCTCCTGCTTTGCGTTTCTGGCCCTGTTTCTCCGCTTCGCGCAATCCGCTTCGCGGCTCTTCGACAGCCTGAGTACGAATTCGTATGGAATCTATATCGTTCACTACGCATTCGTGAACTGGTTGCAATACGCGCTCCTGCCCGCATCGCTTCCCGCTATAGTGAAGTGGCTGATTGTTTTCGCCTGCGCGCTTGGCCTGAGCTGGTTCACGGCGGCAGCCATTCGCCGCGTTCCAGCAGTGGCGCGTGTGGTGTAGCTGCTCGAAGTGATTCCCGGCGGAGAGCCAGAGTGATCCGCTGAAAGTAAAACTCCGTACGCGCTCTTTCGCTCGAACTCAGGTGCTGGTGTATAACTCCATCTATCCCAGCACATGCACGCTTCCTTTGCCCACCAACTCCTCGACCCGTTCCACCCATCCGCGATCGGCCGCCACGCTCATTCCCTGCGGCTCCAGGATGACCGCGTACTCGCCCTTCTTTTCTAGGTGCAGCATCACCTTGCCCGGTCCCGGCGCAGCATCCGCCGCGCTCTTCAGGCCGGTGAGCGTCTCTTCCGTCGCGCGCTCCACGTTGACGCGAATCCGCACCCCCGTAGGCAGCTTCACCTGCACCTCTTCCAGCGCCTGAATCGCATTGACGGCAATCTTCGGCGCTGCATCCTCATCGCCCATCAGTGTGCCGCGCACCACGACCGGCGCCTCCATCTTCAATTGGCCCGCCAGCCGCTCGTAATCCCGCGAAAAACAGATCAAATCGATTTTGCCGGTCGCATCTTCCAGCGCCGCCTGCGCATAGAGTTTCTGATCCCGCTTGCTCTTCTGCACCCTCAGGCCCAGCAGCATTCCAGCCACTCGAATCTCGTCTGCCGCCTCCGCCTGCTGGCCCCAGCGCCTCTCCGGCGGCTTGCGCTCCAGCGCCTCGGCCACGGGAATCACCCCTACCAGATTGCGCAGCTTCTCCGCGTACTTGTCCAGCGGATGCCCGGAGACAAAGAACCCCAGCACATCTTTCTCATTGGCCAGCCGCTCGCCCTCTTCCCAGTCGGCCACTTTGGGCAGATCGTCGCCGCCCACTGCCTTCGGCCCCTCATCGAAGAGCCCGAAGAGGCCGCTTTGCCCCGTCGCGTTGTCCCGTTGCGCCTTTTGCCCGCGCTCCATCGCTTTATCCACGGCGGCCATCAGCGGCCCGCGCTTGCCTAGCGAGTCCAGCGCCCCGGCCTTGATCAGCGACTCCAGCACGCGCTTGTTCATCACGCGCAGATCAACCTTCTCGCAAAATTCCCAGAGGCTCTTGAAGCGCCCGCCGGCCTCCACGCGCGCTTTCATGATCGACTCAATCGCATTGCCGCCCACGTTCTTCACTGCCGCCAGGCCAAAGCGGATCGACTGCCCATCCCCGGTCACATGCGGCGTAAACTGCGCTCCTGAAACCTGCACATCGGGCGGCTCCACGCGAATGCCCATCTCCTTGCACTCGGCGATGTACTTCACCACGTTCTCCGGCTTCGAGGTCTCCGAGGTCAGCAGCGCCGCCATGAACTCCACCGGGTAATGCGTCTTCAGGTAGGCCGTCTGATAGGCCAGCAGCGCATAGGCCGCCGCATGCGACTTGTTAAACCCATAACCGCCAAACTTATCCATCTGAGCGAAGATCTCGCTCGCCGTAGCCTGTGGATGACCCGCCGCCACCGCCCCGCTCACAAAGCGATCGCGCTGCCGGGCCATCTCATCCATGTTTTTCTTGCCCATCGACTTGCGCAGCACATCCGCCTCGCCCATGGAGTAGCTGGCCAGCACGTTGGAGATCTGCATCACCTGTTCCTGATAGACGATCACTCCCAGGGTTCCCTTCAGAATCCCCTCCAACTCGGGCAGCAGATACTCCACCTTGCGCCGTCCCAGCTTGCGCTCGATGAAGTCGTCCACCATTCCGCCCTGAATCGGTCCCGGACGGTACAGCGCGTTCAGCGCCGTCAAATCCTCCACCGTATCCGGCTTGTAGCGCCGCAGCACATCGCGCATTCCGCTCGACTCAAACTGAAAAATCCCCGAGGTCAGCGCCGCGTGGAAGACCTTCTTGTACGTCTCCGGGTCTTCCGGCGGAATCGCCCCAATGTCCAGCTTCTCTCCGCGGTTTCGCTCGATCAGCTTCAGGCAATCGTCAATCACCGTCAGCGTCGTCAATCCCAGAAAGTCCATCTTCAGCAGGCCCATCTTTTCGATGGCCGTCATGTCGTAGGCAGTGACAATTTCGTCATTCTTGGTCTTGGCCAGTGGCACCAGCTCGGTCAGTGGCCGCGGCGCAATCACAACCGCCGATGCATGAACCCCCGACCCGCGCACCAGTCCCTCCAGCTTTTTCGCGGTGTCGATCAGTTCGCGAATCTGCGCGTCCTTCTCGTACGCCTTGCGCAGCTCCGCCACATCTTCCAGCGCCTTATCGATAGTGATGCCCACCGTCCCCGGAATCAGCTTGGCAATCCGGTCCACGTCGCCGTACGGCATATCCATCACCCGCCCGCAATCCTTGATCGACGCCTTGGCCGCCATGGTGTTGAAGGTGATAATCTGCGCCACCTGATCGCGCCCATACTTCTGCGTCACATAATTGATCACCTCGCCGCGGCGGTTCATGCAGAAATCCACGTCGATATCCGGCATTTGCTTGCGCTCCGGATTCAAAAACCGCTCAAAGATCAGCCCGTTCTGCATGGGATCGATGTTGGTAATCTCCATCGAGTACGCCACCAGCGAGCCGGCTCCCGAGCCGCGTCCCGGTCCCACCGGAATCTCATGGTCCCGCGCATACTTGATGAAATCCCACACAATCAGGAAGTATCCCGCGTACTTCATCTCCTTGATGACGCCGATCTCATATTCCAGCCGCGCATCGTATTCATGCAGCGGCGTCCGCAGCACTCCGCGCGCCTCCAGAGTGCGCACCGTCGTCTCCAGCCGCTTCTTGTATCCCTCCCTGCACACCTGCTCAAAGTAGCTGTTGATGGTGTGACCCTCCGGCACGGCAAACAGCGGAAACGGATCGTCCACCGGCTTCAGCTTCAACTCGCAGCGCTCGGCAACCTCCATCGTCCGCCGCGGCACCTCCGGCGAATCCGCGAACAGCCGCGCCATCTCCTCCGCGCTCTTCACATAAAACTGGTCGCCGTCAAAGCGGAAGCGCTCCGTATCCTGCAGTTTCGATCCCGTCTGCACGCACAGCATCACGTCGTGCGCATGAGAGTCCTCGCCGCACAGGTAATGCGAGTCGTTCGTCGCCACCAGCGGAATCTTCAGTTCCCGCTCAAGTTTGTAGAGCGCCTCGTGAATCTGCCGCTCCTGCTCCAGCCCCTGATCCTGAATCTCCAGATAAAAATTTCCCTTGCCGAAGATGTCCTCATACTGCTGCGCCACGCTCTTTGCTTTTTCGTAGTTTCCCGCCAGCAGCTCCTCGCACAACTCCCCGCTCAGGCAGCCGGAGAAGCCGATCAGCCCCTTCGCGTTCTCGGCGAGGTACTTCTTGCTCACCCTGGGGCGCCGATAGAAGCCGTGCAGCGAAGCCTCCGAGGTAATCCGCATCAGGTTCCGATAACCCTCTTCGTTTTCGGCCAGCACCAGCAGGTGGTTGTTGTCGTCTCCCTCGCCGGGCTTCGTGTGGTCCTCGTTTTTGCTGATATAAAGCTCGCAGCCCAATATCGGCTTGATCCCCTGCTTCTTCGCCGCCTCAAAAAAATGCACCGCACCGTAGATGTTCCCGTGGTCGGTCATGGCGACAGATTTCTGCCCCAGCGCCGCCACGCGCTCCATCAGCTTGGTCAGGTCGCAAGCCCCGTCCAGCAGCGAGTATTCGGTATGTAAATGCAAATGCGTAAATTCAGCCATGGCTGACTATGATTTTAATAGTGCGGCAGCATCGATAATCAGGCAAAAATGCGGTTGAAATCATGTTAGGTTGAGGAAAAACGGTATGCATCTGACTCGGAAGGAGTGGGGCGACACAGTCGCAGGTATCTGTATTGTTCGTGAGGTTGCATATTATTCCTGTTTGGATGTGTATTGACATGCTTATAGAGAAAGAGTATATAAATACCAATTTCAAGCCTCGTCATGAATCGCCCGATTTCCCTCCCTTGACGAGTGCGGGCTAAGTTGAGCTTTCAATCTCTGGTTGAAATCGTCTTTTGCCAACGCAAGCATTCATCCTGATTATCCGTACTAATTCACCCATTTTGGGAGATTGTAAGGAAATGTCAAATCCAGTTAGGAGGATAAGTTTATGCGGCGTTTTTGTATGTGCATTGCGGTTCTATCGTGCCTGATGTTCGAGACAGGATGCCTTTCTCGCAAGATGGGCTTTCAACCGGCGATAGCGCCAGAGCTATCTTCTAGCGTCAAAAAACGTCCTCCACAACAAACCGGCTCGCTATTGGCCGGCGATTGGCAAAAGACCTACCACGATTTAATAAATAGCGGAAAATGTGCGGACGGCTCGACACCGAATGGAGCAAATTGTCCGGGAGGCATTGCCTATACAGATTATCTAAAAGGAATAAGAAATTCATACATTGAAGCGATCCGAGGGAAGATTGATGAGAACTACAGCAGCTTCAGATCGGGCGTTTATTCCGGCAACGCTGTTTTCGGAATGGCATCCGATTGGGCTGTGATCGGCTTAGGCGGAGCAGGATCCGTAGTTGAAGATGTCGGACTGAAATCGATATTGGCTGTTACGTCTACCGGCGTCGCCGGTGCCTCAGCTAGCTATCAAAAGCAGGTGCTTAACCAGCAGAACGCACTTGCAATAGTGGCCGGAATGGACGCATCAAGGGCCGCTCAATATGTCATAATCGTGCAGTCCGAATCATCAGACATAACAAAGTATTCACTTGAAAATGGTATTTCTGACCTCCGGAAGTACTATGACGCAGGCACAATGTTGGGAGGTGTTCTTTACATTCAAGGCCAAATGCAAAAAGAGGCCAAGATCTCTACGGCAAACTCGCAAGGTGTGAAGAATGGAAGTACCTCTGTTGATGAATCAGTGAAGAAACAGCTACAGTGAACAACTTAGAGGCCGGGTGGCCCATTCTTCGCGTACTATGCGAAGGGTGGGAAACTACTAACCCAAATAGAAAAATCACAATTATGCCGGGTGCCCCCGGTCCCTCGCATTTGGGGACCGGGGATACCACAAACCCCCTGCGAGCGAATAGCGAGCGTTCGCCGCATCGCAGGTGCTCAAGCCGGGACTTCAAATCCCGCCAGCCGCAGCGCTTTCTTGTCGAAGGTCAGAGTGCTCTCGCAACCGGCCCACACTCCCAAGGCTCCAATCAGCGCATCGGCAAACGCGCCCCATCCCCGTCGGAGCGAAATCATTGCCGTGAAGACCTGCTGTTCGTTTTGAACCACCAGCGTATCGGCCTGAAGCATGCGCTCTACTACGGTATCGGCAATCTCCCCATCCGCCAACGCATACACGCTCCCCAGAACCCACACGACCTCCGCCATCGTAACCAGGCTGACAAAGCCGGGGCGCTCCCGCGTAAAACGCCGCTCGATAATCTCTGCTGCTTTTGGCGATTGGATCGGATCATCTTGCGTCAGGTAGCGGATGAGGATGTTTGTATCCAGCCCGTTCATCGCTCACTCACCGCAGTTTGCCGCGCCGCACGCCATTGGATGCGCCGGCAGCAATCGCTTGCTTCATCTCATCCAGCGTGGCCGGCCGAGCGTGCCGCGAGCTGACGATGCCCCGCAAAGCCGATGTGGGCAGCTTGGGCAAAATCACCACGCTGCCATCCGGATGTACGAAGAACTTGACCCGGTCTCCCGGTTTCAGGTGCAGATGTTCCCGAATCATCTTCGGAATGGTTGCTTGCCCCTTGATGGTCAGTGCGGCTTCCATACATCTCCTTACATTATTAAAAAAGTAATACCATCCATTGACCATAAAGTCAATCCCATGGGCGGGTAGGTGGCCCGCTCATTTGTCCAGAAGAATCACCATAAGTCATGAGAAGCTGTGCCATGGGAAGCTGTGCCCCGTTCATTGCGGCTCTATCGCGATGAGCGGGCGGGCAGCGCTGGTCCGGCCAAAAATCCGGGTGCCCCAGGTCCCTCGCATTTGGGGACCTGGGAATCCACAAACCTCCTGCGAGCGAATAGCGAGCGCTTAGTCGCACCACAGGTGCTTGCAGATTATTTCAAATATTTGTGCACAATAGTCCTTAGTAGCTTTCCTCCAATCGTCCCGGCACGTCCTATTTGCGCCGCATTCCAGCCGGAAGTGGCCTGAAACGGCCCGTAACTCCTTTGCCAGGAATATTTTGTAGGGAACTTCTTTGTTTTCTATATTTTGCAGCGCAACCCTGCCTGTAAACTCAAGAAAACAAGGATTTTGTGCCCAAAATATGGGTGGGGGTACCCGATGTTCCAACTTTGTCGTCACATCAAGACCAACGGAATACGTTGTCAATCTCCGGCTCTCGGCGATTCGGCTTATTGTTATTTCCATGCCCGCACGCATGCCATGGCCTCGCCAAACTACATCAAATTTGATGACCTCAAGCTCCCCCTGCTGGAGGATTCTGCCTCCATTCAGGTAGCGCTCATAAAGATCACAGATGCCTTCGTCAGCTCTCGCATCGATGCGCGCCGCACCGGACTGCTCCTTTATGCCCTCCAGATCGCCTCGCAGCATATCGACCGCGATTCCTCCCTTGAGGATCCCGAAATCGTGCACTCCATGACCGTCACCAATGGAGGCGACGAAATGGCCCCGAAAAAGGAAGTCTGCGAACCCGGCGATTGCGCAGGCTGTGATCGGAAGGATACCTGTGATGATTACGATCCCGATGAATAGGTTGATGAGCTGACGAATGATATTCTAATGTCAGTCAGGAAGACGCAGCTTCCCAGTCCAAACTAAAGTCAGGTCTTAAGAGCCAAGCCATGTCGTTGAACGATCTCGAATTTGCTTATGCTCCCGTGCGCGACCAGGTGCGCGACCTGCGGGAGTATCTTTGACCCCGCCCGCATCCGCAGGGAAGCAGCAGAAATAGAAAAAAAGCTGGCCGATCCGTCTCTCTGGTCCAATCCCAATGCAACTAAACCTCTAATGCGCGACCGCAAGCGCCTGGAATCGCTCGTTGCCGACGACAATGAACTTGTTCGCCGCACCGGCGAGATCGAGACCTGGTTCGAGCTGGCGCGCGAGGGCGAAGACGTTCTTGGCGATCTGGAGCGCGAGATCAAAGCCCTGGGAACATTTGCCGAGGAGCTGGAAGCGCGCACCATGCTCAGCGGCGAAACCGACCCGCTCAACGCCATCGTCACCGTGCATCCCGGCGCGGGCGGCACCGAAAGCCAGGATTGGGCCGAGATGCTGCTGCGCATGTACCTGCGCTGGGCCGAGCAGCAGGGCTTCAAGACCGAGATGAACGATTACCAGGACGGCGAAGAGGCGGGAATCAAGTCGGCCACCTTCACCATCATCGGCGAATACGCCTTTGGCCAACTGGCCGGCGAGAGCGGCGTCCATCGCCTGGTCCGCATCTCGCCCTTCGACTCCGCCAAGCGCCGCCACACATCCTTCGCCAGTGTCTACGTCTCGCCGGAGATCGACGAAACCATCCAGGTCGATCTCAAGCTCGAAGACCTGCGCATCGATACCTACCGCTCTGGCGGCAAGGGCGGCCAGCACGTTAACACTACCGACTCCGCCGTGCGCATGACCCACTTGCCCACCGGCATTGTCGTCCAATGCCAGAACGAGCGTTCCCAGCACAAGAACCGCGACAAGGCTATGAAGATGATGCGCTCGCGCCTCTACGAGTACGAACTGGAGAAGAAGCGCGCCGTCAGCAAGAAGCTCGAAGACTCCAAGCTTGACATCAACTTCGGCTCGCAGATACGCTCTTACGTTCTCCAGCCCTACCGCATGGCCAAGGATCATCGCACCAAAGTCGAACTGGGCGATGTGGATAAGGTGCTTGACGGCTACCTGGAGCCCTTCCTGCGCGGCTATCTGCTGGCCAAGCGCCGCGGCACCGCGGTAGCGCCTGAGGCCGACGACGATTTAGAGGTTTAGCGCATGAATCGTCCGCTACACTGAAGAGTCAAAGGATAAGGAGACCATCTTTGTCCATCATGCGCGTTTCTCGATGGATCTTCGTTCTGCCGTTACTGCTCGCCGTCGTCCTGTCCGCACGAGCCGCGTCGAACTCCGTACATGCGGACCATGTGCAAGTTGAGCTGCTTGTGCCGGCGGGCGTACTAGTGGGGGATATTGGCAACAAATTCCCCAACGATGCGGGACTCTACTTCAAGCTGGAGCCGGGCTGGCACATTTATTGGGAGAATCCCGGTGATGCGGGCGAACCGCCCCACATTCATTGGACTTTGCCTGCGGGCATCACTGCCGGACCAATGCAGTTTCCCGCACCAAAGCGGCTGCCGCTTGGACCGTTGATGGACTTTGGCTATGAAGATGAGGTGCTCTTCCCGTTCAAGATGTACGTGGCCGAAGGTTTTCACGGTGGTCCTGTGACGCTCCACGCCAAAGTTGATTGGCTGGTTTGCCGCGAGCGCTGTATTCCCGGCAACGCGGAATTGGAAGTGCAGACGAAATCCTATGTGGGTGTGTGGGACTGGGGGTACACGCGTCCTCCCCTCTTCCAGCGCTTCATCGACAGAATTCCCAAGCCGTTTCTCGCCAGTGCAAAGCCGGCTTTCCAGCCGACACCAATAGGTTTTCGGCTGGCTATCGAAACCGGCCAGAAGGAAACCGAGGCTGCATTTTTCCCCGAAGACCAGGACATACTCGACAATCCCGCTCCGCAAAAGTTCACGCCTACCGCAAACGGCCTGATCCTCGACCTTAAGAAAGACGCGAACCTATCCGCCAGTCCAGCACAATTAAAGGGAGTTCTGGAACTCTCCGGCGGGCGGGCGTACGAGATTGTGGCGTTGCCAATAGGAACGACGGGACAAACGCCGATTTCTGCGGTTGCCTCAGCGACCTCTTCTAGCCCCGCGCCCATCACTGCTCCAACACTTTCATGGGCACTGCTGCTGCGCACCTCCGGCCTTGCCTTTCTCGGCGGCCTGCTGCTTAACCTCATGCCCTGCGTCTTTCCCGTGCTCTTCTTGAAGGGCCTCGCTTTGGTCAACTCCGGTAATGAAGAGCGCGGTAAATTGCGAGCTCATGGTTTCGTCTATGCCGCGGGGATTCTCGTCTCCTTCTGGGCGTTGGTGGCCGTTCTGCTCGGCCTGCGCGCCGCAGGCGCGACGCTTGGTTGGGGATTCCAATTTCAGTCGCCGGTATTTTTATCGCTGATGGCCGGGCTGCTCTTCTTTCTAGGCCTCTCGCTGGCCGGGCAATTCGAGATCGGCCTCACTCTCACTTCCGTCGGAGGTTCTCTTGCGCAACAGCAGGGACTGCCCGGCAGCTTTTTTACCGGCGTGTTGGCCGTGGTGGTGGCCACGCCCTGCACCGCGCCCTTCATGGGAGCGGCCATCGGCTACGCGTTGGCCCAATCTGCTTTAGTCACCTTCGCCGTCTTTACGGCGCTTGCTCTTGGCCTCGCCGCGCCGTACGTCGCGCTCACGCTGCAACCGGCCTGGACGCGCCTGCTGCCCAAGCCCGGCGTGTGGATGGAGATTCTGCGTCATGCTATCTCGATTCCTATTTTCATCACGGTGATCTGGCTGGCCTGGGTGCTCACCGCTGCTTACGGAGCCGCAGTTCTGGCGGCGCTGCTGACGAGCTTCCTTCTGCTGGCCATCGCCGGATGGTTCCTTGGCCGCTGGCCGGCTCGTCGCTGGGCTACGTTGGTCGCTGCATTGATTCTGCTGGGTGTGATTGCAATTGCTGTATTTGCATCTAGAGAAATGGTTACTGCTTCTGAGACTTTGTCACCGCCGGAAGCTCAAGGTGCCTGGCAGCCCTGGTCCGCCGATGCGGTCAGCCGCTATCAGTCTCAGGGCCGTCCGGTCTTTGTGGACTTCACAGCAGCCTGGTGCCTTAGCTGCCAGGTGAACGAGCGCGTGGCTCTGAATCGGCCTGAGGTGCAACAGGCCTTTCAATCCGCCAATGTCGCCCTGCTGCGCGCCGACTGGACCCGCCACGACGAGGCCATCACTCAAGCCCTCGCCGCCCTGGGCCGCAGCGGCGTTCCCGCTTACGCGCTCTACGCTCCCGGCGAAACCAGCCCACGGCTCCTGCCGGAGGTGCTCACGCCGGGGGTTGTAAGGGAGGCGCTAGCAAAGCTGCCGAAGACGGCGCGTTGAATCGTATCAATTTCCACCACGCTTTCCCGCACGTATTCGTCGAATCTCTTCCATGCGCTGCGCCAGCAGCTTTTCCCGCCCCTCCTGCGTGGGGTGGTAGTAGCTGCGGCCCTTGAGCGATTCGGGCAGGCAATCCATATCGGCGACCTTGTCCTCTTCGTTGTGGGCGTAGCGGTAGCCCTTGCCGTAGTCCAGTTGCTTCATCAGCTTCGTCGGCGCATTGCGCAGGTGCAGCGGCACCGGCTCCTGGCGGGTCTGTTCAATCTCCTGCTGCACCGCGCCGTAAGCTGTGTAGACCGAATTAGACTTGGGCGCGAGGCAGAGATAGACCACAGCCTCGGCCAGCGCCAGATCGCCCTCGGGCGAGCCGAGAAAATCGACGGCCTCCTTTGCGGAGAGCGTCAGATTCAGCGCCTCGGGAGCGGCCAGTCCGATGTCTTCAATGGCCATGCGCACGATACGGCGGGCCAGATAGAGCGGGTCCTCGCCGCCGGCGAACATGCGCGCCAGCCAGTAGAGCGCGGCGTCGGGGTCACTGTTACGCACGCTCTTGTGCAGCGCGGAGATCAGGTTATAGTGCTCCTCGCCGGATTTGTCGTACATCAGCACGCGCTGCTGCACTGCTTCACCGGCCAGTTTTTTATCGATGCGCTTTACGCCGGCTCGCGCCGGCTCCATCGCCAGTTGCGCGGCCACTTCCAGTGTGTTGTAGGCGTTACGGCAGTCTCCGCTGGAGTAGCCGGCAATCATTTCGAGCGCGTCCTCGTCCGCGGCCAGCTCCATCGCTCCCAGGCCGCGTTCCTTGTCGGCCAGCGCGCGCTTGAGCAGCACGACGATCTGCTCCTCGCTCAGCGGCTCCAGCACGTAGACGCGGCAGCGGGAGAGCAGCGCCGAAATAATCTCAAAGGAAGGATTTTCGGTCGTTGCTCCGATCAGCCGGATTGCTCCGCGCTCCACGTAGGGCAGGAATGCATCCTGCTGCGATTTGTTGAAGCGGTGAATCTCATCGATGAAGAGAATTGTCCGCGAGTGCATCCGCGAGGCCTGCGCCGCCGCTGCCATTACTTGCTTAATTTCCTTGATGCCGCTCATCACGGCGGAGAACTCGATGAAGGTGGCCTTGGTGGTTTCGGCGATGATCTTGGCCAGGGTGGTTTTACCCACTCCCGGCGGACCCCACAAGATCATGGATCCAGAATCGTCGCGCTCAATCTGCACGCGTAAGGGTTTGCCCGCGCCGACCAGATGCTCCTGTCCGCTTAACTCGTCAAGCGTATGCGGCCTCATGCGCTCGGCTAGCGGTGCGGAGTGGAGCGGAGTTTTGGAGGAGTGCATCGGGGCATCAGGCTCGTTGTCAAAGAGACTCATCGCGTGCTCCTTCTCTGCCGCGAAGCCTCATAGAGCAACACACTAGCCGCCGCCGCCGCGTTCAGGCTCTCCACCGGGCCGGGGCAGGGAATCGTCACAGCTCCATCGGCCTGAGAGGCCAGCTTCTGCGACACGCCGCTTCCTTCATTGCCGATGAGCAGCCCTACTGGTCCGGCCAGATCGACCAGGTTAGCAGGTTGAGCCCCATGCACGGCGGTCGTCCAAATCTTCACGCCCGCTTTCCGTAAACGGGCAAAGCAATCTTTCTCGTTCACCGAAATCAGCGGCATCCGGAAGACGCTGCCCGCAGAGGCGCGCACCGCCTTGGGATTCCACTCGCTCACGGTTCCCGGCAGGCACAGGATGCCTGTAGCGCCAAAGGCCTCCGCAGAGCGCAGAATTGTTCCCAGGTTGCCGGGGTCCTGCAATCCGGCCAAAACAACAATCAGTGGGGCGGCTTTATTCGTGTCGCTCAGCACGTCCGCCCAGCTCCAATCCGGCGGCTCAACCAAGGCGGCAACAGGCTGTGGCGTTTCGGTGGCCAAGGCCGAGTCCAGCAGTTCCCTGCTCAGCAGCAGAACCTCGGTCTCCGCCGGCAATGCAAGCCCCTCCAGTAAACGCTCCTCGCCCTGCGCCACAAAGACGGTCGGTATGCGCACTCCGGCGCTGAGAGCCTCCTCCAGCAGATTCGGCCCCTCGATTCCCGCCAAACTGCGGCTCTCACGCCCCGGCTGAGCCAGCGCGCGGCGCAATTCCTTCAGGCGCGAATTCTGCTTGCTCTGTACAATTCGGTAAGGCATCGGCGAGAAACCCATTTTATGTGTTGCGGTTTCGGTCTACACTGATGAAGAAACCGCCCTAGCCGATTCTAAGCCGTTTTGCCGGGCGGCGGGCAGCAGAGTGCAGCAGCTCGGTTGGCGCAATATCCGGCTCTGTATCTGCTTCCGTATTTTCGGGCATTATGCAAACCGAGGTAGACCTCCTTGTCCGCGGAGATGTTGCACGTCCATCCCGATGAACCCCAGCCGGAGCGGATCGACTATATTGTCTCCTGCCTGCGCAAGGGGGATGTGGTTGCCCTGCCCACCGACACCTTCTACGGCCTGGCCGTTGACCCGGTCAACCTCCAGGCGGTCGAGCAGATTTATCAGATCAAGAACCGCCCGAAGAATAAGCCCCTGTCTCTGCTGATCGCCTCCCTGGCTCAGGCGTATGAGCTGGCCCGCGACACCGACGCGTTGCTCGATAAGCTGGCGGAGCGATTCTGGCCCGGCCCGCTCACCATTATCGTGCGTGCCGGCTACAAGTTGCCCTTGCGGGTTACGGCAAACACCGGCAACGTGGCCCTGCGCGTGCCCGCAGCCGCTATTGCCCGCGCTATAGTGGAGCGTTTCGGCCTTCCCATCACCGCCACGTCCGCCAACTTGCAGGGAGCCTCCGAGTGCAGCACCGCAGACTGCGTCCGTGACCAGCTCGGCGACCGTATTCCGCTCATCATCGACGGCGGCTTTACCGGCAAGGCACAGCCCACTACAATCGTCGATCTCACCCTCGGCAAGGAGCGCTGGAAGATTCTGCGCGAGGGCGCCTTTCCCGCGCACGAGATCGTCGCGGCGTTGCGGAGATAATAGTGGTCATTTGTCAGTGAACAGTGGACAGTGAAAGCGGCCCTTGAAACCATCGAGCAAGCATCGTTGACCGCGTATAAACTGATTTCTGGCCCCTGATCTCTGAACTGAAGGTTCATCTATGAAGCCTCAGCTCAAGCCAAAACGCCTCAAATGGATCCTGCGCATCGCGCTCTGGTTGGTGCTCGCGCTGGCCGTGGCAGCTCTGGGATGGTGCCGCTGGGTCTATGTGCAGGTTGAACGTTATGCCAGCCTCGATCAGGCTGCCCAGGTTGTCCAGGCTTCGCCCGCGGACGCCATTGTCGTTTTCGGCGCGGCGGAGTACGACGGCAGGCCCTCCCCGGTCTACCGCGCTCGCCTAGACCATGGCCTTATGCTCTACCATCACGGCATCGCCCCGCTCATCATCACATTGGGCGGAAACGGCGGCGACCAGTACAACGAAGGCGCTGTAGGCCGCGAGTACCTGATGGGCATGGGCGTTCCCCGCCAAGCCATCATCGCTGAAACCATGAGCCGCAACACCGAGGAGTCGGCGCGCCGCGTTAGTGTAATCGCCCGCGCCAACGGATTACGCAGGCTGGTTATCGTCAGCGACGGAACGCACATGTTCCGCATCCACGAAATCTGCGCCGCCGAGGGCCTGGACGTGTTCACCTCGCCGAGGCCCAGTGTCTCCATCGAGGGCGGAACTGGAAAAACCGGGTGGAGATTCAAGCGAATTGCACACGAAATCCTCAGCTACACCGCCTGGCGCCTGCTTCAGCACTGATGCGTGGCCTTGCCCTAGGAGATAGAATCGGGGTGAATGTCCGGTAGTTTCGGGCAGCGGCCAGGAGAGTCAGGATGAAGACGCATCAGATCGTACGTTGTGTGGTTATTCTGACATTTCTGTTGGCGCCCGGCGGGGTGTTGCCGGCGCAGAAGTTCGACTGCGGCGAGGTCGAGGCCATTGCCAGCATGGCGCGCGCAGTCTCCACAGCCGAGCTGGCCGCGTTAAAGGTAAAAGCCGGAGAAAGTTATCGCGCGCAATTTGTCTTCGCGGCCAAGCAATTCGAACTCAAGCCGGAGAAGCGTGATGTAGCGTTACTGCTTCTCGATCTCATCCCCAAAGACGATGAACAACAGCAAATGTTGATGACCCTGGGCGAACATCATTGCGTCACGGAGTCCTATCACGAGATGAAATCGCTGGCGCAACTGGAGGAACGGCTGCCGCATGATCTGGCCAGGGCCGTTCTTCTGGTGCCGGCCAAGATTCCGGAGTATGTGGCGTATTCCATCACCTCGGTCCAGGACCCGCACAGCGATTATGCCATCCAGATGCAAAAAGTCTGCCACGCCAGGCATTCCGAGTTCGTCGATGCGATAGCCAAATTGCCTTGGCAGAAGCGGGACCGGTTTCTGAAGTACATCTTCGATCCCGAAGCGTGCAATGCGCTCACTTTGCCTGAGGACAGGTAGACAGGCACCGCGCGCTCCAGTCTATTTGCGCACTATGCGAAAAGGATCGGAAACGAGCAAATCGCAAGCGAGATTCTAAGCTATACGGCCTGGCGGATACGTCTGCCTTGAAGCAATGTTGGCCGTTATCGCCGCAGTGGAATCCGGCGATCATTCTAACTAGAACTTATCCACTGCCAGGAACTCCGTTATAGTCCAATCGGCGAGTACGCCGTTTGTCCGATTTCTACCCAAGGGAGTGATGCGACGCGCAAAATCCACCGTCGGATAAAATCTTTGCAAGGCGGAGGGCTTCATCTTGCGAAAGAAAACTTCCATAAGTTCTGCCGGCATGCCTTTGGTGAAGGTCGTGAATCTGATGGCTAAAGCCCCCCGTTGGGCACACCAGGCGAAGAGTGCATCGAGCAGCAAGTCGAGCCGTTGCGGAATTGCCGGAGTGATGAAGAAATCGAGCAGCGAATAAACTATGGGACTGCTGTAAGTATCCACAATCAAGTAGGCGCGGCCGCCCTCCGGCCATGCATAGGTCAATGTAGCTCCCTTGAAACCGGGGCGTTTCCAGAAACGCCATTCCAGGTCGGCTGTATCACGCCGTGGAGCCATACCCGCTTCCATGCGAGCCTCTGCCCAGAAATCCGCAAAAAAGCTGGAAGAGGCCGCATCAGCCGAAGCGTATTCCGTCAATTCAATAGATGGTTTTTCCTGAGGAGCTTCCGAGATGGCAGCAAGCGCATTCAATAATCGAGTCCGCGCTGAGTGCGAATACTGGCCAGCGAGGTAGCCCATGATGCGATAGATCAGGTACAGGGGATGGAATCCTCGCTCCAACCGAATCCACGTGCCGTAGTTCTCATATCCAAAGGCACTGCGTAATCTGGCAATCCCTTTCGCTGCGGAATAGATGGCGTCGTAACGGGCATCCGCTTCCCTGAGACACTCCCGCTCAAAGCGCAAATAAAGGAACTTGTCGCGAAACTCCGGCAGAAGAAAGGAATGCATGATCTTTGCGCACAGCCAGTCTTCATCGCCGAAGGTGAAACGAACTGGACAGAGGCCATGATGGCCAACGATCCTCCACCTTGTCCTGTCCTGCGCCTCAATGACCCAACTATCTGCTGGACCTCCCGGCGCCTGATGCCATACCCAGCGCATTTTGTCCAGCGGCCGCGGCTGCCACATGCGCGAGCTGTTATACATCAGTCCGTTAAAAACTTCGTTGAATGCCTGTTCATTGCCGGCCTGCATCCGGCGCGTGCGGAAAGCGGTCATGACAATTTTCCATTGATATACTTGGCCATATTGTCGAGCGTGTTCACATTGCCAATATCACCATCGGGGATGACGATAGCGTAGGCATCCTGGACAGCGAGGATAATGGTGAATAAATCAAACGAGTCAGCACCCGCATCCCGGAACGGAGTGTTGTCCTTGAGCTGTTTGAGGTTAATCCGGGTATCAATGCCACCTATGAGTTGACGGAGCTGGGCAGACGTAACCGGAAGCGTCGGGCGTGGGAGTGGGTCAGATAGCTGAGACATGAACTGACTCCTGCAAATTTGTACCTTCCAGCATAAATCGAGAGGTGCCGACCTCAATGCTGGCCTGAAGGATATGAAAGACTAAACACCGTCCGCCCACATTATTCCGGATACTGACCTCAATAGGGTAAACCGCAGTGAGCGGTGCATCCAGGTTCAACTGGCATAGCCACCATTGCCTCCGGTCTACCTGGGCGGCAACCTGCTTCATCAAGACCACAAGCACATCAAGCACAGGGAATCCTGGCAGGGGCTCCAGAAGCCGTGCATAACCAGGGCCTGAAACTGCCGCGGCCGATAGGGGAGACGTATCGTATGGAATGCGGCGGGTGACCAGCGTGTCCGTCTCCAGCAGCCAGCCCGCAATGCTTTGGTTGCCATTCCGTATACGAAAGGAGCCGAAAGACACTTCCACTGGCTCGAACGACACCTGAATGATGCACCTGAAAGGTCGGCGAATGGTCAGTCCATCTACCCACGCTTGCGGACCGAAGCGCTCACGGGCCACTTCCATAAGTGCGGGATATAGGTCGGTGGAATGCACATACTCTCGACTCCCTTTGAACGGCAGATCGAGAAAACGATTTTCATTATGCGACAGAATCGTCTCCAAATTAAATCGCGCCACTGTGCAGTGTTTGCCTTCCGGGATGCTTAAACCATAGCATATTCACGGTTCTTATAATACACTATTTATCCGCTTTCCAACTGCAATCATGATATAATTTCGATGATTACATAAATTATTGCTTTCACTTAGATGCGAATGGTGACAATTATGAATTAGTTGCCAGCGTAGCATAGACCGTGAGCAGCATACAGGTAACTTACGAACAGAGGTAAAATCATGGACGCGTTTCTCAGAGCGATAGCGACCCATCTACCTGACAAATTTGTGACAAATGAGCAACTACAAGCGGAAAACCCTGGCTGGGACATGGCGAGAATCGCATCGAAAACCGGAATCGAGAGCCGTCACATAGCAGTAGAAACAGAGACTGCCGGCGATCTAGCATATGATGCCGCCTGTAAGTTGTTCGATACTTGCGGCATTCATCCGAATTCCATAGACTATCTTCTCTTTTGCACACAAAGTCCGGATTACGTGCTTCCCGCAACCGCATGCGTGCTTCAGCATCGCTTGGGGCTTTCCAATCATTGTGCGGCCATAGACATTAATCAGGGATGCTCCGGATATGTTTACGGACTGCATTTAGCGCGAGCTTTGGTACTTTCCCGCAGCGCGCGTAATGTCCTGCTGCTCACTGGAGAAATTTATAGCAAGTATATTCATCCTCACGATATGTCAGTACGTGTGCTTTTTGGAGATGCCGCGACTGCTTCGCTCATTTCCGTGGATGGTCCAGGAGCGAAGATCGGTGGGGCGTGCCTGGGTACCGATGGCGGGGGCGCATCGAACCTGATGGTCGGTATCGGCAGAGCGCGCGCCAATACCCCTGGGCAACAAGCAGGTAACTGTGTGGACGAGCAGGGCTGTGTTCGCCCGGCATCATACTTGTTCATGGATGGCCAGCAACTGTTTTCATTTGCTATGCGCCAAGTGCCTGAACTTGTGCAAGAGACATTGGCCAGAAATAGTCTCACCGCGGATCAGGTGCAGTGGTTTGTGTTTCACCAGGCCAATGCTTTCATGAACGAGAAGCTGGGAGCAAAGCTGCATATCGACGCGGCACGCATGCCGATGTTTCTCAAACGCGTGGGCAATACAGTAAGCAACACGATTCCGCTTACGATATCGAACTGCCATTATCGGTTCACATCTGGTGAAAATGTTATGCTCGTGGGATTCGGAGTGGGCTATTCCTGGGGAGCGTGTATTTTGAACTGGGAGCCAATTCTATCGGCGTGAACGGCGCGTTGCAGTCCGTAAATGTCAAGCAGATTCCCGTGCCTAATGTGTGGAAAACCATGGACCTAACCCCGCCAGGATGAACGCAGAACTGCCAGCCGGGAGCCTCATCTTTTTCACGTTCTTGGCGGAAGGAGTAGGAACTCACAAACCTACACTACCCCAAGATAAAGTAGGATCGCCAGCACTCCCAGCGCAAATGCCGCCGCGCTCACCGTAGACAGAAAGTTCACCCCGTCATTGTTCAGCCAGCCGCGCCGTTCCAGCGTTGCTCCCAACAGGCTGTCAAAGAATAGTCCGAAGACGCCGCCCGCGCAACTGATCCAGAACATCGTAGAACCACCGTTGAGCGCCCAGGCTCCAACTGCCGCCACAATCCCCGCTGCAGCCACTCCGGCCAGCGTGCCAACCATGCTGACTCCGCCATCCGTGCCCGCTTCGACTCTGCACAGGGTGGTGATCATGCGCGGCTGACCGCCCAGTGCCTGGCCAACCTCCGATGAGACGGTGTCCGCCGCTGCCTCTACCAGCGCCGCCAGGCTCACGGTTAACAGCAGCGCCGGAGCAGCATGCGAGAACCAGCTATTCCCTGCCAGCCACGACTGCGCCAGCCCGTCCGAGGCCAGTGCGGCCACGCCCAGGTTGGCTGCAACCTGCGCCGCTGTGCGCCCGTGCCGCTCCGCCATGCCTAGCCGCAGCTTTTGCTCCCGGTCCAGCCGCGTGGCAACGTCGGCGAGCACAAAGACCGCCAGCACCGGAATCAGGGCGGTGTGCCAGGGGGCATAAGCTAGCTGCTCGCCGGGAGTGAAGGTAGCAGTCGAAAACATCAGGCTGGCGGTGATCGCCGCGCCGGTAAAGGCTCCGCCCGGCGTGGTTGCGCCCATTTCCAAAACCACCAGCCCCAGCAGCAGGCTCAAGCCCAGCGACCAGAGAGCTACGGGCAGGTAGTTCACCGCCCACCAGTGGGCCTGCAGCACCAGGCTGGCTCCGGCAAAGGGCAATACCAGCAACAGCACCAGTTTGGACTCCCAAATCAACTTCATGCGCGTCACGCATCCATCGTAACCCGCGGAGGGTGTTGCCAGCCGGAGCCCGGATCCATGCGGCTTCGATACCCTTTCTATCCCCTGCCGCGTCAAAACCCCGGTCCCCTGATTTACAATCACGTTGTAAGCAGAAAAGTTCCGAATGAGGCTTTTAAGCATGAATTTTAGTCAGGCGCGTGTGCGGTTGGTTCAGACGGGCGCGGTCTTTGCGGCTGCTGCCCTGGTTGCCGGTTGCGGCAACAACTACCGGCCTGTGGTTACGCCCATCAACCCCAGCGGTCCCCCCCCGCAGCCGCAATCGCTGGCGGTGGTGGTTACAGCCCCTTCGCCCACCACGCCCGGCATCGCCACGGTCATTGATTACGCCGGCGATTCGATTCTGGCCACTGCATCCATTGGCCCCGGCCCGACGGCATTTACCCTGGATGAAACCAGCTCCACCGCCTACACCATCAATAGCGATCACACCCTGACCAACATCCCGATTTCCACTACCCTGCAGACCAAAAATATAAGTTTCACCACGCTACTTAGCACGGCGTTGCCCTTGAACATATTCTCGCCATCAGCCGGACTGTGGGCTTCGGATCTGTGTGCTACCACGCCCCCTTCGACCGTGTGCGATAGCGCCGCCGATGTTTTCATCGGTACGCCGCAGACCTTCCTGCTTTCCATTCCGCTGGAGTCCTCTAACCCCGTGGTGAATACTCCGGTAATGGTGGTTGGTCCTGGCATTCACGCCACGCGTTTCTTTACCCTGAGCCAGAACCTTGTTACATCCACCAATCCCAGCCCCACCGGCTTGGAGTGCAACAGCTCGCCCACAACCCAACCCCTCGGCATCGTGACCGGAATCGAGATCTCCAGCTATACAACCGATACACCAATCCCGGTGGGCAAATGCCCGGTCTATGCTGTCGTCAGCAGCGACAACAATCGATTCTTCGTCATCAATCGGGGCAGCGACACCATCTCGGTGATCAACGCGCCATTTGGCACGCTGGATGACCAATGTCCTCCGCCAACGGGTTGCGTGAACCAGACTGGGCAGACGTATTTCTCCCATCCCACCCTGCCGCTTTCAACCACCGCGATGACTGCCACAGGCATCGTTCCCCCCAATTGCAACCTCACAGCCGACCCGACCTGCGGCGGTATGCCCGCAACCGCTGGCCCGGTTTATGCCGAGTACAATGCCGCCAAGAACCTGCTGGTAGTGGCCGACTATGACGGCGGTACGATCAGCGTCATCGATGTGAGCCTGGATCAATACGGCAACGACAGTGCGACCTTTGGCACCACCTACACGATTCCCGTGGGCCACAACCCCGCCAGCGTTACTGTTTTGTACGATGGCAGCCGAGCCTACACTGCCAACCAAACCGACCAGACTGTGACCATCGCCAATCTGAGCAGCTACACAGTGGAAAAGACGTTGCCGGTCACCGGTTATCCGCGCACTGTGGTTTCAACCCAGAATTCTACGTACGGCAAGGTTTACGTGGCCTCGCCCAACAGCAACTACCTGACCATCGTCAGCACCGGCGGCACCGATCCGGACATCATCGATACGACAATTCTGCTGGAAGGCGACGTCGTGGATGTGCGCGTGAGCTCGCAAAACGGCAGCAGCGGAAACGTCAACAACGTGAGCCGGATTCCTGGTTACGGCCAGCCCTGCAACCTGCCGCCGTCTGTTATGACATCCACGTACGGCGCCAACTATACCTTGGCCAATTGCCAGAAGCAGCCTTAGCACGTTTGCCGGAAATATGTCATCAAGACAGCCAGAGGATTTATTCCCGCAAGGGAAGGCTCCTTTGGCTGTTTTTGCATCTGCCATGGGCGATGGCAAGGCGTTTTTAGCTGCCATATGAAACGATAAAGAGGATGGTCGCCACCACAAAAATCCGCGTGGACCTGCTGCTGGTCGAGCGGGGTCTGGTTCCCAGCCGCGAGCGGGCGCGCGCGCTCATCCTGGCCGGCCGGGTTCTGGTCGGCGAGCAGAAAGTGGAGAAGGCCGGCGCTACCGTCCCCGCGGAAGCTCCCATCCGTTTGCTGGGCGAAGATCAGCCCTACGTGAGCCGCGGCGGCTTCAAGCTGGCTGCGGCGCTGGCGCACTGGCAGATCAATGTCCAGGGCCGCGCCTGCCTCGACGTAGGCGCCTCCACGGGCGGATTCACTGATTGCCTCCTGCAACACGGCGCGGCGCACGTCACCGCCGTCGATACCGGCTTCGGCCAGATCGCCATGAAGCTGCGCAACGACCCGCGCGTCCGCCTGTTGGAGCGCACCAACGCGCGCTTACTCGATCCAAATTCACTGGTGATTCCAACTGCGGAACAACTTATTTCGTGCAGTAAGAAGCGTCAGGGCACGACTGGTAGGTCGGGGCTTCAGCCCCGACTGCCGCAATTGCCGCAAGAGGAAAGTGGGGCTTTAGCCCCTGAGGGAACACCCGCCCTTATGCTGCTGGTCATGGATGTATCGTTTATCTCTGCCACACTGCTGCTCGCGCCGGTCTTTGCCGCCGCGCCTTCGCTCACCGAAGCCATCATTCTGGTCAAGCCGCAGTTTGAGGCAGGGCGCGGCCATGTGGGCAAGGGAGGCATCGTCCGCGACCCCGAGGCGCATCAACTGGCCATCGACAGGGTCGCCGATTGCGTGCGCTCGCTGGGCTGGCAGGTCGTCGAGACCATTCCCTCGCCCATCACCGGCGCTGAGGGAAACCGCGAGTTTCTGCTCTATGCGCGGCGGGAAGAGCGGAGTTAGCGGCGTTCGTGTTGTTTACTGAGTAAGATCAGCCACACTGCACGTAGTTTGGCCTCGCCGCAGTACTTCCGTTACACTAAAGCCGCATGGTTCGCGTCGCCATTGTCTGCAAACCCGAGAAAACCGAGCTGGCCCGGCTGCTGCCGGAGCTGATTGCCTGGCTGCGCCAGCACGACTATGAGCCGCTCCTCGACCTGGAGGGCGGCCAGTACACCACGGTAGCTCCGGCCATCGATCGCGCGCACATGCCCGAACAGGCTCCAGCGCTGGTCATCGTTCTGGGCGGCGACGGAACCCTGCTCTCTGTAGCGCGTATCTTCGCCTCCACCGGTACGCCCATTCTCGGCGTCAATCTGGGTTCGCTCGGCTTTTTGACCGAAGTTCGCCTGGCCGACCTCTATCCGGCATTGGAGAGCTGGCATAGCGGCTGCGAGGGCTGCCATGTTCTCGACACGCGCGCCATGCTGCACGCCGAGCTGTGGCGCGGAGGCGCGCTCTGCTCCGATTATGAAGCGCTGAACGAAGTTGTCATCTCCAAGGGCGACATCGCCCGCATGGGTGACTTCGCAGTCGAGCTGGACGGCAAGAGCGTGGCCAGCTTCCGCGCCGACGGCGTCATCGTCTCCACTCCCACAGGTTCCACGGCCTACACGCTGGCCGCCAACGGCCCGATCCTCACCCCCGATGTCGACGCTATGGTGGTCACGCCTATCTGTCCCCACCTGCTTACCCTCCGGCCCATTGTTGTTCGCGGCGACGCCTCGCTCATTGTTCGCGTTGAGGGCGCCGTCAACCCGGCACTGCTCACCGTGGACGGCCAAAAAGGCATCGAGCTGCTTATCGGCGATGAGCTTCGCTGCCGCAAGTCCGCGCACGCCGTCAATCTGGTCCGTATGAGCGGCGGCTTCTTCGAGGCCCTGCGAAGCAAACTCAGCTGGGGCGAACGCTAAATTTCAACAAACTCCGGCCTCCCATTTTGACCAGCATTCATCCTGCATTGCCACGATGGGACAATTGCGCGCCATCTGTCCTTTAAGACTGAGAAAAACAGCGACAATTCGAAGTATTCTGTCGCTGCGAAGGGGGCAATACCATGCAGCGCAGGATTCTGACGAAGGTATTTTTCATTTTTCTGGCCGGGCTGACGGTGATGGTCGTCTACGGGCAGGGAAGCCAGCAGGACGCGATTACCAGCAGCTATGCGCAGCGCCAGCAGCGCATGAACGATATGAATAAGAGCTTCAGTGATGCGCTGGGGCTGCCGGCACAGCCAGGCGCATCAACAGCGCAGGCGCGCGCAGGCGGAGCGCCCTCGCGCTCGCTCTCCTATATTCAGTGGCGTGACCCGGCCGAAGGCGCATTTACCGTCTCGCTGCCGCGTGGCTGGCAGATCTCCGGCGGAACACAGCGCCCGTCGCAACTGGAGCCGCACTACGTCATCCATGCCCAATCACCCTCGGGCGGCGTGAGCATGTTCATGGACGATCCCAGACTCTTGATGCGCCAGCTTCCCAGCCAGTTTTATCCGCGCGAGGGCCAGGTCATTTCCGCGCCCGCGGGCAGCCATCTGCTGATTCAGAATTACCGCCCCGCCCCGCAGGCCGCCCAGGAGTACATCCTGAAGTCTGTGTGCCCCTCGGCGACCCAGTTTCGGGGTGGTCTCATCCGCGACCAGACACAGGACCTGGGCTACAAGTTCAATCTGATCGCTCGTGCATCGGGAATGCAGATGCGCGTCGATGTGGGCGAGCAGGCCTTCAAATGCAACGACCGCGTCGGCTATGTCTATGCCATTACCTCCCAGGTCGTTAAGCCCGGCGGCATGGTCTCGATTTGGTTTTTCTACCGCATCGGCGGCTACCTGGCAACCTCCGCTGAAAGCGCGCAGGCCGCCGCTGCCGTGCAGACCATGCTGACTAGCTTCCAGATGGACCAGCAGTGGCTAGAGCGGTTCGCTCAGGAGTCGAACGACACGGCGCGCACCGTCATCGCCGCATCGAACGCCATCACGCAGTCAACCATCGCGCGCGCGCAACAGCAGGATGCAGACGAGAAGGCGCGCTTTGCCGCCTGGAAAAAGAGCAACGACGAGACCTTTAACGCCGGCCAGAAAAGAGAGCGCGAGCGCATGGACACCGAGGGCAACGGCCACGACTACAACCCCCAGTTGAACACCAAGAAGGTCTGCGACGATATGGGACACTGCGATTACTGGGCCGATGCCAATGTGACCAACTGGTGGTTCGATTGCGCCGGAAAAGATCATCCCGGCTCGGAAACCGGAGATCCCCCGCCCAGCAGCCAGAGCAACTGCTGGCATAAAGGGCACTGAGGGGCTGTCGCTTCCAACTTTTAATCATGTTGCAGGGCACGGACAGAGTTGCTTTCATTCACTGCGCAGGAGCTGTGCAGCGATATGCGAATCGCCCAGCGGACGTGCACCCTACGTAGTTGTGTGCGACTAGCTACGGAGCGGCCACCGGTGCGCCGCCGCTGCGCTCGGCCGTTGCCTTGCGGATCGCCGCCAGCGGCCCGGCCAGCCGCGGATCCTCGCGGGTCAGCACCTGCGGTGCGTGATAGACGGCGTTGACCAGCTCAACTGAATTGTGTTCCTGGATAAATTCGCTCCAGTCCATGAAGTATGCCCAACGCGGCTGCTTCTGGAGAACCTCAGGACTGGGCAATCCCCCGACCTCGGCCAGCGCAATAGGCTTCCCGCCGGCCAGCGCGACCATGCTTTCGTAGTACTTCTGCTTGAACTCGCCGTAGATGTCCATGGTGATCAGGTCGGCAAACTGTGCGCCGGGATAGAAGTCCGCAATCGGCGCGGCATTGAAGCCGGGCGCGTTCACATTCCACACCCACAACAGATTATCCAGATGATGAACGTTGACGAAACGGTCGTAAAGCTGGCGATAGAGCGCCGCTGATCCGTCCCTGCCCGGACGCGCCCCCCACCAGAACCAGTTGCCGTTCATCTCATGATAGGGACGGTAGAGCACCGGAATATGCGCGTCGCGCAACTGTCGCAGGTAGCCGGCGACCACATCCACCTGCGCGCACCAACGGTTGTAGAGAGGAGTGCCGGGGGTGAGCAGTTGCTGCCACTCGGCGTCCGTCAGATGGCCCTGCACACTATCGTGAAAGGTGACCGGCTCGTCGTCGGTGGGCCGCACTTCGTGCCAGGTCAGCGTAACCACCGCGCCGTTGCGATACTGCCGCTTGACCTCTTCGATCATTGCTGGCCGCGAAAGCACGGAATCCTTGTCCTCGCCGCCGGAAAACCCGAAGTCCCCGCCGAAGAGTCCCGGATATTTGGCCGTCAGGTCATAGGCCATGTCCGTCCAGCGCGCGCCCTCATTGGGGTAGTTGTGCTGACCGGCGATCGTCGCCTTGCCGGAGATCGAATCAAGGTAAGCAAGCAGCGCCCGCGCTTCCGGCGTCGCATTTGGATTGACCGGCTCTGGCGCCGTTTGCGCCCAGCCCGCGCAACCCAGTCCAACGGCCAAAATAAGCGCCGCAAATCGTTTCATCCGCATACTGAATGTCCAAACCTTGCGCGAATTATAAATGGAATCGCTCCCATAAGTGCTACGAGCAGAGAGGCACCTCCACGGTCTATACTCTCCTCTGTCGGATTTCTTTGAGAGGAAGTACACCCATGTCTTCACCCGCCGTAACCCATGCTCGTCAGAACCACCCCCGCTATCTGAAGGAACTCAAGGACCTGCTGCGCATTCCTTCCATCTCCACCCTGCCCGAAAACAAGGGCGATTGCCGCCGAGCCGCCGAATTCATTCTCCATGAACTGACTCGCATCGGCTTCGAGCATGCCCGCCTCATCGAAACCGATGGCCACCCATTGGTATACGCCGATTGGCTGCATGCCACGGGGAAATCTACCGGCCTCTTTTACGGCCACTATGATGTGCAACCCGTTGACCCCATTGACGAGTGGACCTCGCCGCCCTTTGAGCCAACAGAGCGTGACGGCAACCTCTACGGCCGCGGTACTTGTGACGACAAGGGCCAGGTCTGGGCGCAAATTAAAGCACTCGAATCGCTCATGGCCGCCTATGGCAAACTGCCCGTCAACGTACGCGTCCTCTTCGAGGGCGAAGAGGAGGTCGGAGGGGAGGGAATTGCCGCTTTTGTAGCCTTTAAGCCGCCCGAGCTCAAATCCGACTTTGCCCTGGTCTCCGATACCGAGCTCTTTGCGCCCGGCCTGCCCACCCTCTGCGTCGGCCTGCGCGGCATGATCTACACTGAGCTCGAAGTCCGCGGCGCAAAAACCGATCTGCATTCCGGTATGTACGGCGGCGCGGCTCCCAATCCCTTCGTCTCCCTGGCGCAGATGCTGGCCAAGCTCAAGGACGAGGATGGCCGCATCCTCATCCCCGGTTTCTACGACGACATCATCCCCCCCAGCCCTGAGGAGCTCAAAGCCTGGAGCAGCCTGCCCTTCAACGAGGAGCACTATCGCATCACCGAGGTGGGCTCGCGCTCCCTGGTGGGCGAGCCTGGCTATACCGTCATGGAGCGCACCTGGGCGCGTCCAACGCTCGACGTGCACGGCATGCCCGGCGGCTTCATCGGCGCGGGCGCCAAAACCGTCATCCCCGCCAAGGCGCTCGCCAAAGTCTCCATGCGCCTGGTTCCCGGCATGAATCCAACTAAATCCTTTGATCTCTACAAAAAATATGTGGAGAAGATCGCCCCCGCTGGCGTCGAGGTCGAAGTGCGTCTGATCAGCGCCGGCGATCCCTGCCTGGTCCGCGTCGACAACCCTTATATTCAGGCCGCCACCCGCGCCCTTCATGAGGTATGGGGTAAAGACACGGTCTTCATCCGCTCCGGCGGCTCCATCCCCATCGTCGGCGACTTCGACCGCCATCTCGGCGTACCCAGCGTCATGATGGGCTTCGGCTTGCCCGACGACTGCATCCACGCCCCCAATGAAAAGTTCCATCTCAGGAACTTCGAACTAGGCATCGAATCGGTAGTGCGTTTCCTGGAAGAGGCTGGGCGATAGAAATGGAATCCAATGTCTCCACAGTAATCCTTGATAATAGGCGTATAATCGCGTGTGGAGTATAGCCATGTTCAAGATGAGTAAATCTGATGCATGTATGAAGGCATTTGAGTTCCGGAGTTTGATCGTATTGATGCTGGCCTTGTTTTCCCTTGCAGTAACGGTTACACGGGCTAGCGGACAGGCGTCTCAACCACAAGTTAGTCAACCGGCGAATGCGCAAGTGAATGCCCAGGAATACTCTTTTTATCTGGTGGCGGACTATAAGAACAACAAGCCCGTTCTCGACCTGAAATCGGGAGAAATTGCAATCAGCGAAGACAATTCGCCAGTTAAGCTGGATAATCTTCGCCTTGTGAGTGGCAAGCAGGAAAGCAATCATCTGATCATTCTGGTCTTTGATCGAATGGACGCTGCTTCCGGGACAGGTCAGACCGTGGTCTCGTCCAAATTGAAGGATGAGCATGATGCAGCGGCGAAGTTTCTCAATATGGTTCCCGAGAAAGGCTTTTCTTTTTTGGTGCTGAATATTGAGGGTCGGCTCCGTCTCCAGCATGAATTCACATCGGATCGCAAGGCGCTTGCACAGGCTTTGACCACGGCTACCAAAGTTGATAAATCCGCGGCCGCCAGCGCCGTAAACCAGCCTGAAAAACAGCTCGTCACGGAGATACAAAAAGGTACCGATTCATCGGGGAAGCCTCTAAGCGCAGGAGATCGCGCTTTAGATCTGGCGCTGTATTCTGCGCTCAGTCAATCAGGCAAAATTGCGCAGGATCAACATATCCGACCTTCCTGGGCGTGTTTATTGGCATTATCACAAGCCATGAAACAGATCCCGCAGCGAAAGACTGTGATCTTTTTCACTTCCTTCCAGAAGATGCAGGTCGATTCACACGCCAGGGATGCAATCAAAACCGTCATCGGAGCGGCAAATCAAGCCGGGTCGAGCATCTATGTTGTCGACCTCAAAACTTCTAGTGAGAACGTAACTCAAATGAGTGGGAAGAACCTCTCGTTTTTAAAAGCGAGCCCTGGTTCTGAGGCGGGTGGGTCAACCCCTGGGTTACCAATGCTGCGCACAGGATACTTAGAAAATAATGTTCAAGAAAATGAAGATTTGCGATATTTGGCGGAGGGAACGGGTGGCACTTATATCGTCAAAGATCGGTTACAACAGCCGATGAAACGAATGATCCAGGATATGACGACGTATTATGAGGCATCCTATCATTCCCCAATTATGGAATACGATGGAAAGTTCCATTCGGTTGACCTCAAACCTGTACGGCATGGCCTCAAGATAAGCTATCCGAAGGGGTATATTGCGTCGCCTCCGCACGCTGTTGCCGGCGACAGTCCACAACCATTTGAACTGCCGCTGCAGAAGATGCTGGGCGAATCGCAGTTGCCCGCGGATCTGTTGTTCCGTGCCGCGATCCTGCGCATGGAAGTTCGTCCCGATGGAGATGTCAATACGCTGGCTATTGAGGTGCCGCTCTCAAGTCTGGAGGTTCGAGAGGACTACAGCACAAAACTTTATGCGGCGCACCTGTCGATCCTTGCAAATATCAAGGACTCGACGGGCACAGTCATTGAACATTTCAGCGCGGATATTCCACGCCGCGGCGCACTGAAAGACATCGATATGGCCAAGTTTGAAGCTATCTCGATGGAGCGCTACTTTACCGCTGCTCCGGGAAAATACATTCTGGAAACGGCTGTCTTGGACCAGAATAGCGGTAAAGCAGGAGCACAACGCATAACTTTCGAGATTCCTAATACGTCCTCGATGCCCTCGTTGGGCGACATGGTTATAGTGCGGCAGACGGAGCCTGCGCGCGCCGAGGGCGATCCCTCTGATCCACTGCGGCATGGTAGCGATGAAGTGATTCCTAATCTTTCCGGGCAAATGCCGGCTGGCGTTAAGGATGTCTCGGTCCTTTACATCGCTCATGTGGATCAACATGCGGCGGAAGCAGCCACTCTTAGCATTCAGGTGTTCCAGAACGGCAAACCCCTCGGTGGCCCGTCGCCAAAGGCCGTACATGGCGCAGAATCCGAATTTTCCTCTTACCTGGACAAATTCTCGATTACCCAGCCGATGGACGGTGAGTATGAAGTGAAGGCAACCCTCAGCCAGGGCGATAAAACCGCGCAATCCAGTGCCACGTTCACACTGTCGGGATTCCGGCAGGCTAGCGCGGATGCTGTGGATCCAGATTTACCCCCTCTGGATTCCGTGGCGCACCCCGCCGGTCCGCTCGTCATCTCCTTCCCGGAAACCCCCATTCAAACTCCGCCGCCTAACGAACTTAAAGCCATTCTTACGGATGCCGGACAACATGCGATGGATTACAGATCATCGCTGCCCAACTTTATGTGTAATCAGATAACCAATCGGTCGGTCGATCTAAATGGTTCAATGGCGTGGAAGCACAAGGATACACTGACGGAGCGTTTGACTTATCTCAATCATGCGGAAAGCCGAAATACATTGGAGGTGGAAGCCAACGGACAAAAGAGCGATAATGACGCGGATCAAAAGGTGGGAATGATCACGATCGGAGAGTTCAGCTATGTTCTCTCAAATCTGTTTCGACCCGCCTCGAAAGCCGATTTCGTATGGAAGAAGACCGGTACCATAGCAGATGAGAAGGTCCAGGTATTTGACTATCGCGTGGCCCGCGATAACTCCACATTTACTCTCCGGACTGGCTCGAATGAGGTCATCACAGTCGGCTATCATGGCCAGGTATTCATCGAAAATTCCACTCGCAGAGTTCGCCGCATTACGCAAATTGCCGACGATGTGCCGAAGAAGTGCCCCGTTCATGCGGTTTCAGTGAGCACGGACTACGACTATGTGATGATCAACAAGCACGATTATTTGCTGCCCGTCGGCGCGCAAATCATGCTGCGAAAGGGATATCACGAGACAGATCTGAACGAGATCGAGTTCCGCAACTTCCACCGCTTCAGCTCTAATTTAAAAGTTCTCGATTTTTCTCCTGAGGCGATAAAACCCTGACCTCGACATCCGTAGTTCAGACGGATGAATGATGTTGAAGCGGAAGAGGACTTTGCCCGGTGACCCTCCCAGGTCCGGCTTATCGGACCTGGGTATGAACGCCGGATAGATCACCGGAATCACAAGACCTTGCGATCTTTCTGTATTTCGTCTGCGGTATCGGATGAGTTAGATTCACCTCGGTCAAAAAGTGCTCTACTGCTACATTGCCGTTGGGATCATCGCCGCCGCTCCCATCGCGTAATCTGTTTCTAAGCCCATGTTCGATCTTGCTTACAATGCGGATCACTCTCAGGAGTCCGGGCACCTCATCTCCTTCAGCCATGTCGGCATCTCCTTCGGCGGCCGGTCGGTTCTTGAGGATGTGAGCTTTTACATTGATCGCGGCCAAACCCTTTGCATTCTGGGCCGTAGCGGCGTGGGCAAATCCGTTGCCCTGCGCATGTTGATGGGCTTTCTCACCCCGGACACGGGCTCCATCCGCGTCGATGGACAGGAGATCACCACCTTGGACGAAGAGGGCTTGCGGGCCATCCGCAAGCGCATCACCATGGTTTTCCAGAATGGCGCCCTCTTCGATTCCCTCAGTGTCCGCGAAAACGTGGCCTTTCCCCTGCGCGAACGCGGCGGCCTGGATGAGGAGGAGATTCTTGAGTCGGTGGACCGGCTCATAGGCCTGGTGGGCGCAGATGACGTGGTGGATGTCCTGCCGGCCAGCCTCTCCACCGGGCGCAAGCGCGCCGTGGCCATCGCCCGTGCTCTCGCCGCCAAGCCGGAGGTGGTGCTTTACGACGAGCCAACCACCATGGTTGACCCTCTCATCGCCCGCATCCTCGGCGACCTGATCGAGATTCTCAAGCGCCAGCTTCGCTTCACCAGCATCGTGGTCACTCACGACACACGCTTTGCCCAGCGGCTAGCCGACCTGGTTCTCTTCCTCCATCAGGGCAGGGCCCTGTATTTTGGCCCGCTTCAGGGCTTCCTGGACTCTTCCGACCCGGATATTCAGCAATTTTTGGCCCTGGATGCCTACACATTACCTTCGGAATAAGATGCTGCTCACTCAGTAACTACGCGCCAGCAGATTCTTCTTGCCGTCCTTACTGTCCACGCGCGATGCTGTTGAAAATGGTTATGGTGAGTGAAGACATTGCCAGTGGGCTTTTTTTAGGAGGGATTGCTCGTTTGGCCGCAGGGACTCAACAACCGGTTTTTTTGCTGTATAATTTTCTTCCAATGGGTTATGTTCCAATTGGAGTTGTCTAATTCCCTGGTATGTGTTTGTTGAATTCGCTTCGATGCGGTCAAAAAGGTCCCCTTAGACCAATGACCAATAACCCTTACGCTGCTGGCTGTTGGCAGCGTCTGATAACGAAAATGAATATAGCCGCCGGGCAATTCGACCCGGTAGGCCGTACCGATAGCGGCGGAAATTTTGATGGTTGCTTGCAAGCCCAACACCGGGACTGGATGTCAGCCCGGGAAGAGGCCGGGTTCATTTTCGCGTTGAATGATTTGCTTGAGAGGTGTTTCAAGTGGTTGCAACCCTCCAGTTTATTGCCGTTGTGATCGTAATGAGGTTTGATTAACATATGGCAACTTCGGAGTTCTGGCAAAAAATATCCACATCCGCGTATCCCACACAGTCTTGGACGGTGGGAAAGGCAGATGACGCCACCAGAGGTTCGCAGGGCAAGGTTCAGGTGTGGATGTTCCTGGATGCGCTGACAATTCTGGTTGCAGCGGTCCTGGCCACGCTTTACAGGCAGCATTTGGACCCGTTGACGGGCGTTAGAGTGTTTTGGCATGGCACGCTGATTCATGGCCGGTCCATGAGCATCCTGTTGGTCCTATTGTGTTTCTTTGCTGTCTCACTGATGGTCATCAGCCGGCGTTTAAATCTGTATACGCCCGCCCGGTTGCCTAACATTCTCCAGGAGCAGCTTCTCAGCGTACGCGCATGTCTCACCTCGGGACTGCTGCTCACCGGCACGCTTTACCTGGTGCATGCCGAAGACATTTCCCGCGCCATCGTACTGCTTACAGTGGGCCAGGTCACTATCCTCCTCAGCCTGCGCCGCTTGATTTATCGTCTCGTGCTTTACCGCAACTTCGAGCATGGGGTGGGCACGCGCAACGTGTTCATCGTGGGCACCGGGCCGGAGGCACAGGCCCTGCGCCATCACTTGGATAGAATTTGCCATCTGGGATATTCATTCAAAGGCTTTATTGACTTGCCCGGCTCAGACCAAAGATCTGCTGCGCCCTCCCGCGACGTGGTTGGCTCGCTCGAAACGCTCTTCCAGAACACACGCGAACATTTTGTTGATGAGATCTTCTTTACCACCCCCTGTGCGCGCAACGTTATCCAGGATACCTTGATAAAGGCTCGCGAGCATGGCGTGGACCTGCGCATTATCCCCGATATGTACGATGGCCTCACCTGGAACAGCTCCATCGAATATGTCGGCCAGTTCCCGACCATTCCGCTGCATCGCGGCCAAGTGCCCGAATTGGAGCTGATGTTTAAGCGAACCATGGATTACGTCTTCTCCATCGCCGTGTTGATCCTGCTTGCTCCGCTGCTGCTGGCCATCGCTATCGCCATCAAGCTGGATTCTCCCGGCCCGGTCTTCTATCTTTCAGAGCGCATAGGCAAAAAGGGCCGCGTCTTTCGCTGCATCAAGTTTCGCACCATGGTGCACGGAGCGGATAAGCAGCGCGCCGCCATGATGCACCTCAACGAGCGCGAGGGCGTGCTCTTCAAAATCTCCAGTGACCCCCGCATCACAAGGTTGGGCCGCTTTCTGCGCAAGTATTCGCTGGATGAGCTGCCCCAGTTCTTCAATGTGTTGCGCGGAGAAATGAGCGTGGTTGGTCCGCGGCCGCCCATCGGCAGCGAAGTGCGTGAATACAAGCTGACCCACCTGCGCCGGCTCGATGTAACCCCCGGAATCACCGGCCTGTGGCAGGTGCAGGCCCGCCAGGATCCTTCCTTCGACAGCTATATCTCGCTGGATGTAACCTACATTGAAAACTGGAGCATTTGGCTGGATATTCAGATCATCCTGCGCACCATCGGCGTGGTCCTGGATGGAACCGGCACGTAATTATTAGCTTCCTGCCTCTTTTTTGACCGGGCAGCATCTGTAGAAATTCGCTTTTCGGAGAAATGCGGCGCCGAGGTTTCTATGGAACAGCTCTCGATCCTACGCGACGGCGTGAACCACAACTACTGGGCGCGCGACCGCCAACTGCAGGCGTGCGCGTCTTTGACTGCGGAACAATTTGTTAGACCCGTTGGAAGCAGTTTTCCCTCCGTGCGCGACACCCTCGCGCATATGCTTGCCGCTGAGTGGCTGTGGTTGGAACGCTGGAGAGGGAAATCCCCCAAATCGCTGCTTCCCGCAGGCGATTTTCCAGACCTGGAGTCCGTGGTAAGACGGTGGAAAGCGGTCGAGCTCGAGATGCGCGAATACACGTCTGGCTTGAATGAGGAGGCGCTGGCATGCCCTCTGACATACATGAACTTTCGAGGCGAGGAATGGACCTATTCGCTTTGGGAGATGATGGTGCATATGATGAATCACCAAAGCTACCATCGCGGCCAGGTGGCGACACAGCTGCGAATTCTAGGAATCGAGCCGCCGCAGATCGATTTCCTCCTATGGCTGGACATGGGATTTAGGACTTGACCCTGCATTGCCTGCGCATAAAAGCCGCGAGTACTAAGAGCCGTACTCCCTGCGAATCTTCGCGCTGGATTAAACTGGAATTGTGAAGATCGCGCTGGCCCAGATCAATCCGACGATTGGAGATTTCACCGGAAATCTCGAGAAAATTGTCGCGACCAGCCGTCGCGCTGCCGCTCAGGGAGCGCGCCTTACCGTCTTCTCAGAATTGGTTATCTGCGGTTACCCGCCCGCTGACTTCCTGGAAAAGCCAAGTTTTCTGGCTCTTTGCCGTGCGGCTGTCGATGAGCTGGCCGCGGCCACACGCGACCTGCCCACCGCCGTGCTGGCTGGCGTGGCCCTGCCGGCAGAGCGAGAGAAAGCCAGGTCAGTGTCGCCTCAGACTGGAATTTGCTGGGGTGAACGGCCCGCCGTCAACGCTGCGGTCCTGCTCGACGGCGGCCGCATCCTGCTCGAACAGCACAAGCAGCTCCTGCCCTTCTACGATGTCTTCGATGAGCAGCGCTACTTTGCTCCGTCGCGCTCTCAGCAGATCGTCGAACTGGACGGTCTCCGGTTGGCTATTACCATCTGCGAGGATGCATGGAACGACAAGAATTTCTGGCAGCAGCGCCTGTATAACGTCGATCCGGTTGAAGAGCTGATGCGCCAGAAGCCCGCCGTGCATATCAACCTATCTTCTTCGCCCTTCTGGCACGGCAAGCGCGCTCTTCGCCGCCAGATGCTTTCTGCGATTGCCCGTCGCAATGGAATTCCAGTGCTGCTCTGCAACCAGGTGGGCGGCAACGACAGCCTCGTCTTCGACGGCACTTCGCTGGCCTTCAATGCCCGCGGAGAACTTATCGCCCAGGCCGCCTCCTTTGCAGAGGATCTGATTCTTGTCGATCCCTTTGCCGCGCTGCCTGTCCCCGCTCCCCCGGAAGACGACACCGAGGCCGCATACCGCGCATTGGTGCTTGGAACGCGCGATTATGTGCGCAAGTGCGGCTTCAAGAAAGCCTTGGTGGCCTTGAGCGGCGGCATCGACTCGGCTCTGGTGGCGGCCATCGCTGCCGAGGCCCTGGGCGCGGAAAACGTCGTCGGCATAGGCATGCCTAGCCCCTACTCATCGGCAGGCTCCATCGACGACAGCCGCCTCCTTGCAGCCAATCTCGGCATTCGCTACGAGGTCATCGGCATCAGCGGCCTCTTCGCGGAGTTCACTCGTGCCCTGGAGCCGCTCTTCGCGGGAACCAAACCCGACACCACCGAGGAAAACATCCAGTCACGGATTCGCGGCGTCTTGCTCATGGCCCTATCCAACAAGTTCTCCGCGCTGGTGCTCACCACCGGCAACAAGTCGGAGATGGCCGTAGGCTACTGCACCCTCTACGGCGACATGGTTGGCGCGCTGGCGGTCATCGGCGACCTGGTCAAGACCCGCGTCTATGCCGTCTGCCACTGGCTCAACCGGGACCAGAGTCCCCACGGACAGGTCTTCGTCGGTGGGGTGGGGGACCGGGGTCCCCACGAACAGGTCTTCGTCCGTGGGGTGGGGAGCAGGGAAGTCATTCCCCACGCCATCCTGGAAAAACCGCCTTCGGCTGAGCTGCGCCCGGACCAGAAGGATACTGACTCGCTGCCGCCCTACGAGGTTCTCGACCCGATTCTGGAGGCCTACGTCGAGCGCTATGAAACAACCGAGCAGATCGCCCGGGATAACGGATTTCCCTTGGAACTCGTCCAACAGGTGGTGCGCCTGGTGGAGCGCAGCGAGTACAAACGCCAGCAGGCAGCTCCCGTCCTCAAGGTGACCTCCAAGTCCTTCGGCATGGGCCGCAGATTTCCCATCGCCGTTAAAGTTCAGGTATAAGGTCGAATCCGGGGTGTAACCTAGGAATTGGGACCTTCCCACAGTTCAGCTTTTCCACAGTTTAAGGAGATACAACTTTGATCCGTCTGTCGATTCGTTTTGCCGGTGCCCTGGTGCTGGTCGCTCTCTTCCTGCCTGTCCTCCAGGCCGCTGCCCAGCAAGATGTGCCCGCCGCACCCGCCGCGCCAGCCCCAGTCGCGCCCGTCTTTCCTAAACCCGATCCCGCTAATTTCACCGCCTCCTCGCCTGACAAAGACACGGTCAACGCCTTTTTGCAGGCCAGTTGGGGCTACGATGAGACCCGTGTATGGGAGATCTGGGCCATCCAGAAGACGGAAGTCGAGGGCATCAGCAAGGTGACCTTGCTGGTGGGCGACAAAACCGGCAAGCAGAAGCTTATGCCTGCCCAGTTTTATGTCCTGCCCGACAACAAGCACCTCTTTGCCGGCGACGACATCATGCCCTTTGGCGCAAATCCTTTCGCGGAAGCGCGCGCCATCGTGCAGCAGCGCGCCGACGGTCCTTATCGCGGCTCCGCCTCCAAGGACCTGGAGATTGTCGAGTTTGCCGACTTCCAGTGTCCCCATTGCAAATCGGCGCAGGCCAACATGGACAAGCTGGCGGCGGATTTTCCCAAGGCCCGCTTCGTCTTCCAGAACTTTCCTCTGTCCATGCATCCTGCGGCTGCCAGCGCGGCCGCCTATGGATATTGCGTAACCAAGCAGGGCGGCAGCACCGCCTTCTTCACTTACGCCGCGGCTGTCTTTGATGGCCAGGACGGGCTGGCGACAAACGATGGCGCCACTCTGACTCTGAACAGCGCCGTGACCAAGGCTGGCCTGGACCCGGCAACCATTGCCACCTGCGCCAAAGCCCCGGAGACCCATGCCGCTGTGGATGCCATGGAGAAGCTGGCCGAGGATCTGAAGATCAATCAGACTCCCACGCTGTTAATCAACGGCCGCTTTGTTCCCGCAAACACTCCCTACGACACTATCAAGCAGATCGTTCTGTATCAGGCCAAAATGGACGGCGTAGCAGCCCAGTAAAGGGGTTAGTCAGCGAGCCGGATGAGTAGCCGGCGAATAAACATCTAGGGCAGACAGGGATTTCGACCCTGTCTGCCCTTGTTCTGTTGTTCGAGATCTACAGGTGCCCCACCCTCGCCACGTTTTTGCCGCTAGGGTGGGAAACTAAGATGCCCACATCTAGGAAACGGTGTACCACCCTACTGCACCGGCCCACGCTCCACGCGCAGCATCGGCGAGTGGCCTGCGGCCTGCGTCCCGCGAATCACATGGGGCGTCATAATGATCAGCAGCGTCGCGTAATTCTTCTGGGTTGCGGTGCCGGTCAGGTTGTTCAGGCCGGGTATCTCGCTGATTCCCGGCGTGCCGCTGACGGCACGGCTCTCGGACCTGTCCAGCTCGCTCACCACCTCTACGGCCTCGCCCTTCTTCAGCGTCACCACCCCGCTCCAGGCGCGGTTGTTGAGCACCGGATTGCCGTTGATGCTGGTTCCGGCCAGCGCGTCGATCTTCATATCGATTTTGAGCGCCACCTCGTCGTTGCGAAGCACCTTGGGAGTCGCTTTCAGGGTCAGTCCCAGGTCCTGGTACTGCACCTGCGGAATATTCGGCACGCTGCTGGCGTAAGAAGCAAGCAGCGAGGAGATGCTGCTGGAGGTCCCGGCGCCGGTCAGTCTAGGGATACTCGGCACACTGGCTCCCAGGCTGGAGAACGAAGAGGTCTGGATGGGATATTTCGTGCCCGACTTGATCGTCGCATCCTCGCCGTCGCCCAGGCGCAACTGCATCTGGTCCAGCTCCCGCGAGTCCGAGGAGTTCAGGTTCAGGTTGCCCGAGACTTTGCCCGGAGAGAGCGCGGATGCCGTAAGCCCGCCGCCAAACAGCGCAATGCCGTTGGAAAACAGGGAACTAGACACCTGCCCGGATGCCAGCAGAATGCCCAGAATTGCCAGCGTGTCGCCGGGGGCGGCAAGGCCTGAGGAGATGATCTGCTGCACCAGGCTCTGGTTGGCGTTCAGAATGGATTGTTCCTCGGAGTAGACGTTAATAGCCGACATGCTTTGCGGCGGCGTGACTCCGGTGTTGCGCGTGCTTGTGTGCGCAATCTGGATCATGCGCACCTCCAGCATCACCTGGCTTCGCCCGTCGAGCAGCTCGCGCATGGTGGCGTTAAATGCATTGATCGTGCTCGCCGAGGCGCGCAGGGTGATCGTCCCTGACGTGGGCTCCGCCGTCGCCTGCTGCACATTAAAGACGTTTTTCACCAGGTTGACCACGTCGGTCAACTCTGTCGAGCTCAGCCCCGGCAGGTAGACCGTTTCTGCTTCTAGGGGCGTATACTGCTGGCGGTTCTCCTTGGTATCGCGAACTGCCAGAACGTGGTGCGCGTCAAGCGGGACATAGAAGGTGTTCGTTATTAGCCCAAGAATGTGCGTCGCTGCCTCAAAATCGGCGTCATCCACATCCAGCCGGGTATGCGTGGGTTGGACAGTGCTGTCTACCGAGGCTTCAATCCCATAGGCTTTGAAGATATTCTGGATCATCTGGCGCGCGTCGGAGCGCAGGTGAAAACTGTGTACCGCGGCCGAGGGCGCCAGTTTGGCCGCATCGCCGGCCGTGCCCGCCTCTTGCTCGTAGCGCGGCCGGGATTGCCCCAGCAGGGCATCATCTCCCAACTCGTACAAATGCTGGTTCACCTGAATGTTTGTTGGATCAAGCTCCAGCGCATGAACCAGGGCCGCGCGCGCCTGCGCCGCATCGCCGCGCAGCCGGTCTTTGGCCGCTGCCTGAATTAGCGCCGTCACCGCGTGGCTGCGCGCCACGCTTGCCGCCAGCCCGTAGTCGGCGCTGCCGGGGTCCAGCTCGGCCGCCTGCTCATAGCCGCGCATAGCCTCTTCAAATTGCTCGTCAGCAAACAGCTTGCTGGAGGCAAGGTAGAGCTTAGCCGCTCGCCGCCGGTCGGCGCTGCGCACGGTTTTGGTCGGCCGCGCCTCCGGGGCTGTCGTTGAAGCGGCACCTGCAGTTGCGCTCTGTGCGGCAGGGGTTGCGCTATCCGCGGCAGGCTTAGCTGCCTGTGCCTGAACCATGCCGGTTAACACCGCCAGCAGCAGCGCGGGCGCCCAAATTTGCGCACAATGCTTGAATAACGGATGGGTCTTGCATAGGTGCGTTGCGCTGGCTGGTGGGGAAGTCTGCATGTCCTTGAGGAGCGCCGTCAGCCCCTGCCGAGGACCTGGCGTGCTGCGCTATAGACAGGACGTTCGCTGCGCGGCGGACGCTTGAGGTTGGCGCGTACTTCAGTCAGGCTCAGGCCCAGCTCCGACATTGTCCGGCTCAGCGTGTTGCGGTGTATGCCCAGCTCGTCGGCCGCCTTGCACTGGTTTCCGCGGTGCGCCAGCAGCACTTCCCGCAAGTATTGTTTTTTGAACTCGCGTACCGCTTCTTCGTAGCGAATACCGCTGGAGTGCATTTGCGTTACCAGGCCATCCAGAATTCGTTTCACGTCCACCTCTGCTTGCTCTACTAGATTGCCATATTCCGCCGGGTTGCGCCTGAAAAAAATTACAATTTGCCGTTATCCGGGTGAAGCCACTCTGGCGACTTGTCTTCCATAGCATTAAGCCCCTTCTGGACGCGACGGGCAAGGTCAGACGGGCTCATCTCCGAGCTCAAATGACAGGCTCCGAAAAAGTACTTGGGCAGTTTGGCCTCCCTCAGCCACTGAGCATTGGGAAAAAAGGCCAGGGCCGCCAGAATCACTAGGGTTACCAGCAGCGCGCCCTGAAAAACGCCGAAGACCGCTCCTGCCAGCCTGTCCAGGCAGCCCAGCCCCAGGTGGTGGAAGATATTGGAAAAAAGCTTGCCGATTGCCACGGCCAAAACCATCACGATCAGAGCAATCAGCAGAAACCCAAGCGCATTGGCCAGCCGTTCAAGATGCACCAGGGGCAAAATCAACTCCGCGACGCGGCTATAGTTCCAGGCCGCCAGCGCCACTCCCAGCACCAGGCCGCCCAGCGTAAAGGCCGAGCGGAAGAAACCCTGAGTCAGGCCTCCCACTATGGACAGCAAAATCACCACCACGATAGCCAAATCCACCAACGCCATCTCTTGCTCCTTTGATGCGCTCTGGAATTCCTCTACATCCCCAATTATCTTCGTCTCCGCCTGCCACATGAAAACCGCTTGCCAAGGTATAGCCCGGCTAAGATGGATGCCCTTTGCTGGCTAAGCAGAGCACTCAAGGAAAAATCCATACGAAGAAATCAGAGTCTCTGATTTTCAAAGCAGGAACATACTTTGTCAATCTCTCATTTGCCGCTATTGAGAAATAAGAACTTATAGAATAATATCTATCCTGTACTGCAAAGTGTACAAAAAATGGCCAGTAAAACTTAATGGAAACTGGCTCAATTCAGTACAGTCTTCAAATTCGTTAATGTTGTTACACGCCTGTGTGACAGCCATCACAGAATGACCTCTCAGCATAGGAGACACTCCTCTAGTCAACATGGTTCGGAGGGCGAGTACAAAGGTCCTCTTTGAGCCGGGCGACACGAAGTAGCCGTGGAAAGGGGAAGCCGCAGCTAACTTCGTTTGTGCAGGGATCACCAGTAGCTGCGTGCTACCGACCTCCAGTGCCGGCTACTGGTCCCCGTCTTTATCTTGTTATATACAAGAGCCTCCGAAGTGAAGACTTCCTTCGGAGGCTTATTTTCGTTTGGTTATCGAATAAATGTCCTTATCTGACACATTTCTAAACGATTTGCTTATCAAATCCAAGCGCTCAATCCTCACCGCCGGGTGCAGTGAACTGAGTGCCCAGAGTCCCGCTTTTGGGACCCCGGGCAACCACAAACTCTAATAGCTCGCAAGTGCCACCCGCCTGGATGGCCAGGCCTGCCTATCGCGTCTTCGCCACTTCCTCCACCGTCACCGGATCAAGAAATGGCATCTGCGCGCGCAGCTTTTTCCCGATGATCTCAATGGGGTGCCTGGCTTCGGCTTCGCGGAAGGCTGAAAATTCCTTCTTGCCCGAGTTCAGATCGGTAAGAAATCTCTTTGCGAAAGACCCGTCCTGAATCTCCGCCAAAATCTGCTTCATCGCCTTGCGGCTCTCGGCGTTGATGACCCGCGGCCCCGAAACGTAGTCGCCGAATTCGGCGGTGTCGGAGACCGAGTAGCGCATATAGGCCAGGCCGCCGCGATAGATCAGGTCCACGATCAGCTTGAGTTCGTGCATTACCTCGAAGTAGGCGCTTTCCGGCTGATAGCCGGCTTCGACCAGCGTCTCATAGCCTGCCTTGATGAGTGCGCTGACGCCGCCGCACAGCACCGCCTGCTCGCCGAAAAGGTCGGTCTCGGTCTCTTCCTTGAAAGTCGTCTCCAGCACCCCGGCCCGTGTGCAGCCGATGCCTTTCAGGTAACTGAGATTGAGCGCGTGCGCCTTGCCGGTCGCATCCTGGTGGATGGCGATCAGCCCTGGAACGCCGCCGCCTTCGACGAAGATCTCGCGTACGCGATGGCCGGGCGCCTTGGGCGCGGCCATGCCCACGTCGATGTCCTTGGACGGCACGATGGTCTTGAAGTGAATATTGAAGCCGTGCGCGAACAGCAGCATCTTGCCCGCTGTCAGGTTCGGCCCGACCTCTTCGGCATACACCTTCGCTTGAACCTGGTCGGGCGCGAGGATCATCACCACATCGGCCCACTTCGTCGCTTCAGCAGGCGTGACCACTTCGAAGCCCGCTTTTTTCGCCTTGACAATGGACTCCGCTTCCGAGGCGGGCAGGCCCACTTTGACGCGGACTCCGGAATCCTTGAGGTTGAGGGCATGAGCGTGCCCTTGCGAGCCGTAGCCGATGATGGCTACCTTCTTGGCCTGGATGAGCTTGAGGTCGGCATCGTGATCGTAGTAAGTCTTCGCCATGTTTTTCTCGTTTCCTTTGCTGGAGTGGTGAAATGTTAATCTGAAAAAACTCTTCTTTGCGTTCGGCCTATTCCGGATCAACTGCGCCGTCTTCCACAGTCTCTTCCGCTGGCTCGTCTGGCCCGGTGTTCATTGCCTTGAGTACTCCGCTGGTGTGGTGGCCGCGGCGCATGGTCATCTTGCCGCTGCGGCAAATTTCCAGAATGCGGTTCTCGCCTTCTTCAAGCACCTGAATCAGTCCCTCGATCTTGCTTTCCACGCCGGTTAACTGGATAGTCAGCGACTCCGTTGCCACATCTACGATGTCGGCGCGAAAGACTTCGGCCAGTTCGAAGATATTCGATCGGTTGCGATGCGTGGCGGCCACTTTAATAAGCGCCAGCTCGCGGGTCACCGATGGCGCCTGGGCAATGTCGTCCACATCGACCACATTCTCCAGTTTATACAAGCTGGCTTGGATTCGGTGGCCGGCCTCGGCCGAGGCCTCGCAGACCAGCGTCAGCCGCGACAGCCCCGCGCGCTCGCTACGCCCCACGGTAAGCGAATGGATGTTGATGTTCAGGCGGCGGAAGAGCGAGGCCACGCGCGTCAGCACGCCCGGCCGGTCTTCAACGTAAGCGACAAATGTGTGCATCATAATAGTCTCTCTGCCCTTAATCCCTTCCCGGCCTGCGGATCATCTCATGCAATGATGAGCCGGTGGCTATCATCGGATAAACCGAGTCTTCCTTCTCCACCTTGAAGTTAAGCAAAAACGTTCCCGGCGCACTGCGTGCCTGTTCCACGGCCTTGGCCACATCGGCGCGGGTACGAACGGTGAGGCCGGCAATGCCGTGCGCATCGGCCAGCTTGACGAAATCGGGGCTGACCATCGGTGTGGCTTCGTAGTTCTTCTCGTAGAAAAACTCCTGCCACTGGCGCACCATGCCCAGATAGCCGTTGTTGATGATGGCGATGTTGATCTTGATGCCTTCCTGCACGATAGTAGCCAACTCAGCTGCGGTCATCTGGAAGCCGCCGTCGCCGGCGATGACCCAGACCTCCTTATCCGGACAGGCAAACTTTGCGCCGATAGCCGCCGGCAGCGCGAAGCCCATGGTCCCCAGTCCGCCCGAGGTGATCAGCGAGCGCGGCCATTCGTGATGGTAGTACTGCGCCTCCCACATCTGGTGCTGGCCCACGTCGGTTACCACGATTGCTTTGCCGCCGGTGATGCGCCAAATATCGTTGATGACGTGCGCCGCGTAAAGATGGCCGGAGTCAGGCAGGTTCTTGATGTCGCGCACCGCCACTTCGCCTTTGCTGGCTTCAATGGTCTTGATCCATACCGAACCGTCTCGTCCGCTAATGCGCGGTAGCAGCAGTTCCAGCACCTCGCTGAGATCGCCCATCAGCGCCACATCGACCTTCACATTCTTATTTACCTCCGCTGGATCAACTTCGATGTGAATCTTTTTGGCCTTGGTGGCATACGTCGACAGGGTTCCTGTTACGCGATCATCGAACCGCATCCCGCAGGCGATCAGCAGGTCGGCTTCCTGTATGGCCTTGTTTACCCACGACTCGCCGTGCATGCCCATCATGCCCAGGTTGAGCTTGTGCGAGCCAGGGAAGCCGCCCAGCCCCAGCAGCGTCAGCGCTACGGGAATCTGCGCGCGCTCGGCCAGTGCATACACTTGTTTCTCCGCGCCGGACTCGATAACCCCATGGCCGGCCAGAATCACGGGCCGCTTGGCGTTGCGAATCAGCTCGGCGGCCTGATCCAGCCCATGCTCCTCCACTTTCAGCATGGGGTGCGGCCGATGAGGACGCGGCTTGGCTGCCGCAAAGTCGAATTCCGTCGTGGCCTGCTGCGCGTCCTTGGTAATATCCACCAGCACCGGCCCTGGGCGTCCCGACTGCGAGATCTGGAAGGCATAGCGAATCGCCGGAGCAATATCCTCGGCGCGGTTGACAAGGAAGTTGTGCTTGGTCACCGGCAGCGTGATGCCGGTAATGTCCACTTCCTGAAACGCGTCTGTGCCCAGCACCGTGCTGGAGACGTTGCCGGTGATGCAGACAATGGGAATCGAGTCCAGCATGGCTGTGGCGATGCCGGTCACCAGGTTCGTTGCGCCCGGCCCGCTGGTCGCAATCGCCACCCCCACCTTGCCCGAGGCGCGCGCATACCCGTCGGCCATGTGCGCCGCTCCCTGCTCGTGGCGCACCAGTGTGTGGTGAATGGGAAACTTGCGCAGCGCGTCGTAGACCGGCAGAATCGCACCGCCGGGATAGCCGAAGACCTGCGTCACACCCTCGCCCTCCAGTGTTGCCCACACAATCTCCGCGCCCGTCAGGCGGGTCAGCGGGTTATTCGGTGCTTGCGTCTTGGCGGTTTTTCCCATGTGAGACTCCTTTGAACTGTTAGCTGTCAGCTGATAGTTGTTCTTACGTCGTTGCGCCTTCAGACGCGCTCGTCACCCGGTCCACATATTTCTTGAAGACGCCCCTGGGCCAACGCAGCGCCGGCGGCTTAAAGCCCTTCAACCGTTCGGCAATTTCTTTGTCGCTAACTTCAAGCGTCAGCTTGCGGTTGGGAATATCGAAGTGAATAATGTCGCCCTCGCGCACTGCCGCGATAGGTCCGCCATTAAACGCCTCTGGCGCCACATGCCCCGCGGTGAAGCCCCGCGTCGCGCCGCTAAAGCGCCCATCGGTCAGCAGAGCCACCGTCGCGCTTAATTCTGCATTGGAGCTGATAGCCGCCGTCACTTGCAGCATCTCGCGCATCCCCGGCCCGCCCTTCGGTCCCTCGTAGCGAATCACCAGCACGTCGCCCGGCTTAATCTGCCCGGCCTGCACGGCGGCAAAGCTGTCTTCCTCGCGGTCAAAAACGCGCGCTGGTCCGCGATGTTCCAGGCGGTCGGCGGCGACGATCTTCATCACGCAGCCTTCCGGTGCAAGATTGCCCTTGAGAATCACCAGTCCGCCATTGGGCTTGATCGGCTTCTCGAATCTGCCGATCACCTGCTGTCCCGGCGTTTCTTTCGCCAGCGCAGCCTCTTCGGCCAGAGTCTTGCCGCTGATGGTTAGTGCTGATCCGTCCGCGTACTTCGCGTCAATCAGCCGCTTGGCCAGCAGCCGTGAACCCCCCGCCGCCTGGTAATCCGATGCGACATATTTTCCCGCTGGAGTCAGTGAGCAAATGTACGGCGTGCGCTTGCTGATCGCGTCGAAATCGTCAATCGTCAGCGGTATGTCCATCTCCCGCGCAATGGCCAGCAGGTGCAGAACCGCATTCGTCGAGCCGCCGCTTGCCGCAACGCTGGCGATGGCGTTCTCCAGCGATTTACGCGTAATAATCTGCGAGGGTCTGCGATTGGCCCTCACCGTGTCCATCAGCATGCGTCCAGCCTCTCGTGTAGCGGCGAGCTTATCTGGACTGGTGGCCGGAACGCCGGAAAGTTGAATAGGCGATATGCCCAAAATTTCTCCGCTCATGGCCATGGTGTTGGCCGTAAACTGCCCTCCGCATGCTCCCGCGCCGGGGCAGGCGTTAGCTTCCAGTGCCTCCAGCCCCGCGTCGTCAATCCGTCCTGCGGCGTGCGAGCCGATGCCCTCAAAAACATCCTGAATGGTAATGTCCTTGCCGTTTAACTTGCCCGGCGCAATCGATCCGCCGTAGAGCATCATTCCCGGAATATCCAGCCGGCACAGCGCCATGATGATGCCCGGCATATTTTTGTCGCAGCCGCCAATGCCCACCAGCCCGTCAAAAAGATTTCCGCGCGCCACCAATTCAATCGAATCGGCGATAACCTCGCGGCTCACCAGCGACGCCTTCATTCCCTGCGTGCCCATGGTGATGCCGTCGTGGATGGTGATAGTGTTGAACTCCATCGGCGTGCCGCCTGCCTCGCGAATGCCCTGCTTGAGAGCCTCCGCAATTTCGCGCAAGTGCATATTGCAGGTGCCGATCTCGGTCCAGGTATTTGCAATTCCAATAATTGGCTGGTGCAGTTCTTCTTTCGTGAAACCGACGCCGCGAAAATACGAACGCGCTGCCGCACGGCTCGGTCCTTCGGTCATCGGAATGCTCTGTCGCTTGCCTTCAATCGTCATGGTCATTTCGCTTTCAGCCAATTGGCATGTTTATGTTTTGTTTCAAATGCATCCAGCGCTGCTGCGTGCCTCAGCGTCAGGCCGATGTCGTCCAGCCCTTCGAGCAAGCAGAACTTGCGGAAAGGATCGATCTCGAAGCTCGCCTTGAATCCCTTGCTGTCGGTCACCGTCTGCTCTTCCAGCGACACAGTCAGTTGATAATTCGGAATTGTCTTTGCGTTGTTCATCAGCTCGGCCACCTGTGCTTCGCTCAGCTTTACCAGCACAATTCCGTTCTTGCCAGCATTCGAAAAAAAGATGTCGGCGAACGACGGCGCTATCACCACGCGGAAGCCGTAGTTTTCCAGCGCCCAGGCGGCGTGCTCGCGGCTCGATCCGCAGGCAAAGTTCTTGCCAGCAATCAGAATCTGCGCGCCCTTGTAACGTGGATCGTTCAACACAAAATTCGGATCCGGCTCGCCCGTAGCCGTGCGCCGCCAATCAAAGAACAGAAAATCTCCGTAGCCGGTGCGCTCGATCCGCTTCAAAAACTGCTTGGGAATAATCTGGTCGGTATCGACATTCGCCCGGTCCAGAGGCGCGGCCACTGCGGTTAATCTGCGAAAGGGTTTCATCAGCCTTTTACCTCCCACTTGCGAATATCGACAAAGTGCCCGGCAATAGCGGCTGCCGCGGCCATCTCCGGCGAAACCAGGTGCGTGCGTCCGCCGCGTCCCTGCCGTCCTTCAAAGTTGCGGTTGCTGGTCGATGCGCACCGCTCGCCCGGCGCAAGAATGTCCGGGTTCATCCCCAGGCACATCGAGCAGCCCGGCTCCCGCCACTCAAATCCCGCCTCGCGGAAGACGCGGTCGAGGCCCTCTTTCTCCGCCTGCGCCTTCACCGCCTGCGAGCCGGGAACCACCATCGCGCTCACCTTCGTGCTCACCTTGTAGCCTCTGGCAATGCGAGCCGCCGCGCGCAAATCCTCCAGCCGCCCATTCGTGCAGGAACCAATGAACACGCGGTCAATCGCCACATTCGCCAGCGGCGTCCCCGCTTTCAGTCCCATGTATTCGAGGGCGCGTTCCACTCCCTTGCGCTCCTGCTCGCTGGTTGCTGCGGCCGGGTCGGGCACGGCAGCGGTAATCGGCGCCACCATCCCCGGACTCGTCCCCCAACTCACGTACGGCGTCAGTTTCGCCGCATCGATCACCAGCTCGCGATCAAACTTTGCGCCGGAATCGCTCGGCAGCTTGCTCCACTCGGCCACTGCTTTCTCCCACTCCGCACCCTTTGGCGAAAAACGTCTGCCCTTGAGATAAGCAAATGTCTTTTCGTCGGGCGCGATCATGCCCGCGCGCGCCCCGGCCTCGATGCTCATATTGCACACCGTCATCCGGCCTTCCATCGAGAGCGCCCGAATCGCCGAACCTGCGTACTCCACCACGCAGCCCGTCGCCCCGTCTGTCCCGATCTGCCCGATAATCGCCAGAATAATGTCCTTGGCCGTCACGCCCTTGGGCAGCTCGCCCTCTACCGCTATGCGAAAGGTCTTCGGCTTCGATTGCGGCAGCGTCTGCGTCGCCAGCACATGTTCCACCTCACTCGTGCCGATGCCGAAGGCCAGCGCCCCGAATGCCCCATGCGTCGAGGTGTGCGAGTCGCCGCAGACAATCGTCATGCCCGGCTTGGTCAAGCCCAGCTCCGGTCCGATCACGTGCACAATGCCCTGGTCCGTCGAGTCCACGTCGTAAAGCTCAATGCCGAACTCCGCGCAGTTCGCGCGCAGAGCGGCAATCTGCCTGGCCGCAATCTGGTCCACGATGTTGAAGCGGTCGGCTAAAATCGTCGGCACATTGTGGTCCACCGTTGCCACGCATCTCTCCGGCCGCCGCACCTTGCGCCCCGCCAGCCGCAATCCCTCGAAGGCCTGCGGCGAGGTCACCTCGTGCACTAACTGCAGGTCGATGTACAGCAGCGCCGGCTCGCCCTTTGGCTCTGCCACCAAATGCTGCTCCCAGACCTTCTCAAATAACGTCTTTGCTTGGCTGCTCATTCGTTTTCCTTGTTCCAAATCGTTGTTCAATCCCGATTCGTCATCAAAAGTAGTCCTGAGTCACTACTTCAGCATCGCCTTCACCGTCTCCCGCACCTTCGCGCCCATTTCGCGCGTACCCAGCACCGTCAATCCCTCGGGGTTGGTACGCGCCAGGTCCTGTGTGCGGAAGCCCTCTTCCATCACCTTGCGGATCGCCTTGACAATCGCATCGGCTTCGGCATCGAGCCCGAAGGAGTGGCGCAGCATCATCGCAGCGGTCAAAATCGTGGCCAGCGGATTGGCGATGTTCTTGTTGGCGTGCTTGGGCGCGGAGCCATGCGCCGGCTCATACAAACCGATCTTGCCGCCTATGGTGCCGGAGGGCAACATGCCCAGCGAGCCGGTGATCACCGAAGCCTCGTCGGTGAGGATATCGCCGAAGGTGTTCTCCACCACCACTACGTCGAAGTCGCGCGGACGCTTCATCAGGTGCATGGACATCGCATCGACGTACTGATGTTCGAGCTCGACATCGGGAAATTCCTTGGAGACCTTGATCACTGTGTCGCGCCAAAGCTGCGAAACCTCCAGTACGTTGGCCTTGTCCACGCTGCACAGCTTTTTGCGCCTCTTCTGCGCCAGTTGAAACGACACGCGGGTCACGCGCGCCACTTCATCGCTGGTGTAGATCATCGTGTTCATGCCCACGCCCTTTTCCTTGTCCCAGCCGCGGGGCTTGCCGTAGTAAAGGCCGCCAAGAAGTTCGCGGACAAACATGATGTCCGTCCCGTCAATAATCTCCGGGCGCAGTGGGCTATTAATCGTCAGTTCCTTGAAGGCAAAAACGGGGCGCAGGTTGGCAAAGCCGCCCAGTTTGGCGCGCAGCCCGAGCAGTCCGGCCTCGGGACGCTGGCTGGGTGCAAGTGCATTGAACTTGTCGTCACCCACCGCGCCTAAAAACACTGCTTCGGAATCGAGTGCGGCGGCAACTGTATCCGCCGGCAATGGCGTGCCATCCTGTTCAATGGCTACGCCGCCGATGCGCTTGTATTCGAGCTGCAACGTGTGGCCGCCGGCCTGCGCTGCTTCTTTCAGTACCGCGATGCCTTGCTCTGTTATTTCAGGGCCAATGCCGTCTCCGGGTGTAACCAGAACCTTCAACTTCATTTCTTGCTCTCCTTATTCTTGGATGATAGAGGGTTTTCCTGTCTATGCTCCGGGTTAATCCGGCTTTTTCCGGCTCAATCCAGTTCAGCGACCGGCTCGCGGCGTTTTTCTCGAATATGATCGGGCAAAATACCCACCAGATCGTAGTCGTAGATGTTCTTCTTGCGGTCGGCCAGCGCCACAAAGCGGTAGTACGTGTGTTGCAGCTCGTCTCGAGTAAGTGTAAATCCCAGCTGCTCCAGCCGGTTGCGCAGCGCCGCGCGGCCAGAGTGCTTGCCCAGCACCAGGTGCGTCTTGGCCACGCCCACCAGCGCCGGAGTCATGATTTCGTAGCACAGCGGGTTGGCCAGCATGCCGTGCTGGTGAATTCCCGATTCGTGCGCAAAGGCGTTGTCGCCCACGATGGCCTTGTTGGGCGAGGGGCGGAAGGTGATGATCTGGCCCAGAATCTGGCTGGTGGGGTAGAGCAGGTTCAGATTGATGCCCGATGTCAGGTTATAGCGTTCGCCGCGCACATAGAGCGCGGCGGCAATCTCCTCCAGAGCCGCGTTGCCGGCCCTTTCGCCGATGCCGTTGATGGTGCACTCCACCTGCCGCACGCCTGCCGATATAGCGGCCAGCGTATTGGCTACCGCCAGCCCCAAATCGTTGTGGCAGTGCGCTGAAAGAATTATGCCCTTTTCGTCGATCGCCGGAACTCGCTCTCGCACCTCGCGGAACATCTGCCCGTACTCCTCAGGCGTCGAGTAGCCCACGGTGTCCGGCATATTAATTGTTGTCGCTCCAGCCTCAATAGCGATGCGCACCATCTCTACCAGAAAACTGCGCTCAGAGCGGGTGGCGTCCTCGGGAGAAAATTCCACATCGTCGCACAAAGAGCGCGCCAGCCGCACCGCCTTGCCCGTTTGGTCCAGCGCCTCCTGGCGGCTCATCTTCAGCTTGTACTCCAGGTGCAGATCGCTCGACGCCAGAAAAACGTGTATGCGGGCTTTGTCGGCGAACTGGAGCGCGCGCGAGGCCATCTCGATGTCTTCGGTTTTCGCCCTGGCCAGCGAAGCGATGCGCGGCTTGCGGATTGCCTGGGTAATCGTGGCGATGGCCGCAAAGTCGCCCTCCGAGGCCATGGCAAAGCCCGCCTCGATGATATCCACGCCCAAATCCTCCAGGGCGTGCGCCATGGACAGCTTTTCCTGCGTCGTCATGCTGCAGCCGGGTGACTGTTCGCCGTCGCGCAGCGTGGTATCAAAGAAGACAATGCGATTGCTTGCCATCCATCAGCCTCCATGGGCAGGGTTATGTCTGCGTTTTCAGTATTATACATTAAGTCATATAAATCAAAGTTATAATTATTGTAGAACCGATTAGTATTGCTTATACTACAGTGGACAGAGAACAGTGGTCAGTGATCAGTTGGTATGAAGCGAATTGCCGGCATTTGGTAAATCGCAGGTTTCTGAAGCTGTACCTCGGATGTGCGGCTGATTGCTGATTACCTCTATCGTTTACTGACTTCTGTCCACTGTTCACTGTCCACTGACCACTGTCCACTGCCATGGAACTGACCCAGCTCGAAACCTTTCTCGCCGTTGCCGAGGAGCGCAGCTTCTCTCGCGCCGCCCTTCGCCTGCATCGCACCCAGCCGGCCGTCAGCCAGGTCATCCGCAAGCTGGAGGCCGACGTGGGCGAAACCCTCTTTGACCGCGCCGCCCGCGACGGCTCGCTGACCGCTTCTGGCGTCTTGTTGCGCGACTATGCCTTGCGCCTTCTCACCCTGCGCCGCGAGGCCACGAGCGCCTTGGATGAGCTCAAAAACCTGGAGCGGGGCAGGCTGCAACTGGCGGCCAACGAGTACACCAGCCTCTACCTACTTCAAGCCATCGACCGTTTCCGCCGCGAGTTTCCCCACATTACCGTCACCGTGCACCGCATGTTGGCCTCGCGCATTCCCGAGGAGCTGAACCTGCGTACCTTCGAGATGGGCATGATCTCCTACAGTCCTGATTCGGAGCACATCCGCTCCATCGCCGTCTACGCTGACAGTCTGGCTTTCATCGTCAGCCCCAGCCATCCGTTGGCCGGCGCACGGCGCGTCTCCATCACCGATTTGGGTGATGAGATGTTCGTGGCGCATAACGTCGCCTCGCCCCTGCGGCGCAGGGTCATCGAAGCCTTTCAGAAGCACAGAACGCCCCTCAACATGGCAATCGAGCTGCCCACCATCGAGGCAATCAAGCGCTTTGTGGCCATGGGAAACGGCGTGGCGCTGGTGCCACACCTCACCGTGGCCAGGGAGCTGGATGCCGGCGACCTGGTCCGTGTGCCGGTCGATGAACTGGAGATCAAGAGCGCGCTGCGTTTGATCTACCGGCGCAGGGGCACGCTCTCCTATGTCGCCAAGGCCTTTTTACGCACCGTTCGGGCCTTGGCCCAGGAACTGGGGCCGCCCTTCCACTACCATGTTGAGCGGGTGAGCTGAATAGAATCAAAATCTGTCGTCCTGAGTGTAGTTTGGTGCGAACCAGGATCCCTGGCGATTTGGAGCAGTTCGACAGGTTTTTCGTTGTTGTGGTTGGGCGCCGAAAGCAGTCGAATGCCTCTTTTTCAGGCCTTTTCACCCGCTCGGAGCGCCCCTTTGCCGCTCCATGCGTCTAAGGTCTGGAACTGTTTCCCGGTCGCGATTCTGCCAGGAACCGCCCCGGCCAGTTACAATGCTGAGAGTGGGGCCCGGCGCAATCCGAGGCGCCGGAATTGAAATAGCTCGTTGCCAGCCAAACGGTTGAGCAGTCGTGAGGATCAGGACCGTATGAAGAAGATCGCCATATTTGCATTTCTGCTGGCCGTGTGCGTGGCCGCAGGTCGCGCTCAGGAAAGCCGTCAGGACATCAGCATCAGTGGAACTGGTCTGATTGAGCCGTACATCGCTTCGCCTACCGACACTCAGGTTCACTCCAACTACGCTTTGGGCGTGCTGGCCAGTTACCGTTTCATGATGACGCCCTCCAGCGCCGTAGAGGCTAACTACGGCGTCACCTACCAGAACAAGATTAACTATGTTATCCAGAACACCAACCACTATCAGGTGCTGACCCGAACCCAGGAGATGTCGGCCGACTACATCCGCAGCTTCAACTACCGTAAGTACAATCCCTTTGTCGAAGCCGGACCTGGCGCGCTCATTTTCCTGCCCATCCGCAACTCCGGAACCAGCACGCTGGACGTCAGGCAGCAGACCCAGATGGCCGCATTCTACGGCGCTGGCATCGCGCGTGAGATCAGCCCCAGCTTCGACATCCGCGCCGAATTCCGCGGCATCATCACCAAAGTGCCCACCTTCAACGATTCGGCCCAGCAATTCACCACCAACAAGTGGTACAACATCTACTCGCCGGTCATCGGCGTGGCTTACCACTTCTAATCCAACCGGCCAAGCTGTTTCACACATGGGGATGGGCCTCGGCTCATCCCCTTCTATTTCTCCTGGCTTACCGCAAAACTCGCGCTCTGTGCGAAACCCGTGTATCCTCAGCCCATGGATATGGATAAGGACGTCTTCCCCGCGCCCCCCGATTCCGATCACGCTAACCTGCTTGAGCACTCGGCCTCCTCTTACCTGCGCTCCGCGCGCCATCAACCCGTTCTCTGGCACCCCTGGGGTGAGGCGGCCTTTGCCCGCGCCCAATCCGAAGACAAGCCCATCCTGCTCGACATTGGCGCCGTCTGGTGTCATTGGTGCCACGTCATGGACCGCGAATCCTACGAGAACCCGGAGATCGCCGCACTCATCAACGAGCATTATGTGGCCGTTAAAGTCGATCGCGATGAGCGCCCCGACGTCGATGCGCGCTATCAGGCCGCCGTTTCGGCCATCACCGGACAGGGTGGCTGGCCACTCACAGCGTTTCTCACCCCCGACGGCCGCCCCTACTTTGGCGGCACTTATATTCCCCCCGATGACCGCTATGGCCGGCCCGGTTTTGGCCGCGTGCTCACCACCCTGGCCCAGGTCTGGCGCGAGCGCCGCGACGAGGCTCTGGAAACCGCTTCCAGCACCATGGCTGCCATCGAGCACAATGAATCCTTCTCTGGGGGCGGCGGCGAGCTCTCGCTGGAGCTGGTCGATAAAATCGCCAGCTCGATTCTCCGTCAATTCGACCCCCGCAATGGCGGCTTCGGTGCTCAGCCCAAGTTTCCTCATCCCGGCGCTCTGGATCTGCTACTGCATGTCGGCGTCAATCGCGGCCATCAACCCGCCATTCACGCTTTCTGCGCCACCCTTGAGCACATGGCCCGCGGCGGCGTCTACGACCAGCTCGCCGGCGGCTTTCACCGCTACAGCGTGGACGAGCGCTGGCGCGTTCCGCACTTCGAGAAGATGCTCTACGACAACACCGAGCTGTTGCGCAATTATCTGCACGGCTATCAAGGTCTCGCCCGCGAGGATTTTCGCCGCATCGCCGAAGAGATCGCCGCCTGGCTGCTCGCCACCATGAGCGACCGTGTGCAGGGCGGCTTCTTCGCCTCGCAGGACGCCGACATCAATCTCGACGATGACGGCGATTACTTCACCTGGACGCAGGCCGAGGCGCGCCTGGCGCTGCTCGCGGCCAAATTTTCCCCGGACAACATTGATCTCGCCCTGCGCTATTGGGAGATCGGCGAGTTGGGCGATATGCATCATGATCCAGCCCGCAACGTCCTTCATCTCCACCAATCCATCGAGGAGCTGGCCGCTGAAACCGGCCAGTCCGAGGCCGAGTTGCGCGCGCTCCTTGACTCTGCCCGCCGCTCTCTGCTCGCAGCCCGCTCCCGGCGTCCCACGCCCTTTATTGACCGCACGCTCTATACCGGCTGGAACGCCATGGCCGTCAGCGCCTGTCTCGAAGCTGCCCGCATTCTCAAGCTCAATTCGGCCGGCGACTTCGCATTGCTCACTCTCGACCGGCTCCTTCGCTCTGCCTGGAACGGCGAGCAAACCCTCTCCCACGTCATCGCTTACGGCGACAATCAAGGCTCGCCGTCGCCCGCCAAAATCCCCGGCACTCTCGACGATTACGCCTTTACCATCCACGCCTGCATCGATGCCTGGCTGGTCTTTGGCGAGATGCGTTACTACCACGCTGCAGTCAAGCTGGCCGACGGTTTAATCGCTCTCTTCCACGACCCCATCGCCGGAGCGTTCTTCGATACCGCCGCGCAGCCAGTCGATTCGCCGCCGCTGGGCGCTCTCTCCGCGCGCCGCAAGCCCCTGCAAGACTCGCCTACTCCCGCCGGCAACCCCACCGCCGCCTCCGCACTGCTGCGCCTTGAATCCCTCAGTGGCCGCGCGGAGTATCGCCAGATTGCCGAGCAGACTCTCGCCTCCTTTGCCGGCATCGTCGAGCACTTCGGCCTCTATGCCGGCTCCTACGCTCTGGCCGTGGAGCGGCTATTGCTCGATCCCGAGCAGGTCGTCGTAATCGGTTCCGGTCCCGAGGCAATAAATTTCGAAAGGCTAGCTCTGTCTCGCTTCACCGTCAGCCGCACGGTGATCCGCATCACTCCTGAGCGGCTGCTTCCGGGAGGCATTCCACCGGCGCTGGCAGAAACCCTCCTCCATGCTCCTCGGCCTGAGGGTGCGGCAGCCTGGGCCATCATCTGCCGCGGCCGCACCTGTCTGCCGCCGATCACCGGCGTCAAGGCGCTCACCGAGGTACTCAAAAACCCGCTTTAAAGCCGAAAATGCAGCCCTGCCCGTGCTGTATGCCTCCTTTCTGGCCTGTAAATTCCAAAAATATACGAAAGTTTCACGCATTCTGTAGCCTTCCTAAACCAAGCTGCCGATGAAATCTATAGAGGCTAGTTGTTGCTCGCGACAGGGCGATTGCCACTGGCGCTGGAACTGTGTGAAGGAACACATGGGGCGGTTGTGTTCAATACGGGTGCTGGCCTGCTGGATGGTGTTTTCATCCGTCTTGCAGGCGCAACAGTACGTCTTTCGCTCCTTCCGCCAGGCCGAAGGGCTCAAAAACCTCGCCATCAAGGCTATGACGACTGATCGCTCCGGGTTTCTCTGGCTCGCCACGGAGAACGGCGTTTACCGCTATTTAGGCTCCGGCTTTGTTCGCTACGGCCCGGAGCAGGGAATTGCCGAACTTAATATCCGGGATTTGATTTCGGATTTGGACGGCAACATATGGGCATCCACGGATAAGAATCTCTACCGCTGGGACGGGCAACGGTTTCATCCTGTGGGGCGAGATCCAATCCCCGTAGAGAGTCAGCGGCGCATGGTTGTGGAAGATACGCGCCATCTGCTGATTGTCAAAAATGGGCGTGTCTTCCGGCTGGAGCACGATGCCGAGGGGAAGATGCTCACCTTTCTGCCCGTGTTTTCCAGCCGTATGCTGGCCTCTCTGCCGGACATGGCCCATGTGATCAGCCTGAGTGTGGTGCATGATTCGCAAGGCGGCGTCCGCGTCTGGGCCGGATGCGGTAACAATCTCTGTTCCTGGCTGGATGGAGTGGACGGGAATCTTGCCCAGCCGCGCCCCGGCGGGGTGACCGAATGGGGCAAGGACAAGGGCATTCCCAAGGATTACTGGCAGAGTGTTTTCCTTGATCGCTCCGGCACTCTTTGGGCTGGTAGCCGCTCTCACGTGGCCGCCATGCCGCGGGATTCTTCGCGCTTTGTCGATCGCGCCATCCCCGGTTCCGCACCGGATAATAATTTCGGACACGCGCCCCTGATCGAAGACCGGGAAGGCCGGATCTTAACCCCCACCGATAAGGGAATTGCCCGCTGGGAGGGAGACGGTTGGCGGATCATTGGCAAGGCCAACGGGTTGGAGCGCGCCAGTCGCATTTTGAGCTTGGTCTTCGATGCGGCAGGCGACCTGTGGATCGGCAGCCGCGGAGACGGACTTTACCAGTGGGTAGGCTATGCGGATTGGGAGAGCTGGGGCGAACAGCAGGGTCTTCCTTCCATAGGCATTTGGGCCATCGCACCGCTCAACGCGGATCGGCTTCTAGTGGGAACGGAACGCGGGCCTGCATGGATTGACCCGCGTACGGGTGCGGCCGGTTCGCTCTCCGCCCTGCAACCGTGGCCCTTTGGCCAGGCGAGGGGATTTAGTGTCGAGCGTGACGGATCTCTCAGTGTCGCGACATTATCGGGCATCATTCTTCGCCTCGATCCCCGGACGGGACGCACCCAGCAGACGGCGAAGATCACGGAAACAATATATCGTGCCGCCGCGGATTCCTCCCGGCGCTTGTTTCTTGAAACCGCGCATGGTCTCTATCTCCGCGATGCCGGAGCCCTGAACTCCGCGCCCCATCGGATCGCAGCCGTGGATGCATTGATAGGAGGTTCCACCGAATTTTTTGATAGCTGCGAATCGCCCGGCGGCGCGGATTGGCTAGCCGCTGGAAGCCGTCTGTTGCGCCTCAAGAATGGCCAGTGGAGTGCGCCGGACATCGAAGGAATATCTCCGCAGGGCGGAAATCTGTGGGCTTTGTCCTGCGCCAGGGATGAGACGTTGTGGGTTGTAAACAGCCGGGAAGAGATATGGAGGCTGACGCCGCAAGGCAATCGGTTGCAGGCCTGGAAACTGGAACCTCCGCCAGAGTTGCGCGCCGTCGATCTATTGGCGATCCTGGCTGACCATCGCGGATGGGTCTGGCTGGGAACTGATCAGGGCATATTGGTGTGGAACGGCCAGAACTGGCGTCATCTTACTCAGGAAAGTGGGCTGATCTGGAACGATGTCAATCAAGGAATGTTGCAAGAGGCCTCCGACGGCTCGCTGTGGATTGGAACCACCGGCGGAGTCAGTCATCTGCTGCATCCCGAACGGGTCTTTGATCCCATTCCGCTCACCGTTTCGCTCACCGCGTTTCAGCGCGGCGAAACCAGCTACCTCGGTGCGAACCAGATCACGATTCCCTGGGGTGGGCCGCCGCTGCACTTCCGCATCTCTTCCTCCACCATGCGTAACCGTAGCGAACTCACTTACAAGTTCCAGATGGCGGGGTTGCTGAAAGGGTGGGTGACATCCGAGAACGGGGTAGTGAATTTTTCCTCTCTGACTCCAGGGTCGTACACCTTCATAGCCATGGCCTGCAATCCCGGCTTCGATGCTTGTTCCGACCCGGTGCAGGTGGACATCCGGATTCTGCCACCCTGGTGGAGAACTTACTGGTTTTACGGATTATGCAGCTTGGCCATTATTGCTATTCTTTTCGGCGGTGTTCATCTGTACGACCGGCAACTGCGCGCCAGAAGCAGGGAACTGGAACGGCTGGTCTCCGAGCGCACAAGGGAGCTGGAGGCCAGCCGTGAGCAGTTGCGCATCCAGGCCACTCACGACGGCCTCACCGGCATGCTCAACCGCACGGCCATCCTGCGCATCTTAGCGGCGGAAATGGACCGCGCCCGCCGCGAGAGCCGCACCGTGGTTATCGCGCTGATCGACTTGGACCACTTCAAGCGCATCAACGACAGTAACGGGCACCGCGCTGGCGATGATGCCTTGCGCTGGTTTGCCGCCGCGGTCGGCGCCGCCATTCGTCCTTATGACCATGCCGGACGCTATGGTGGCGAAGAGTTCCTGCTGGTCCTTACCGAGCTGCCCCGCGATTCTGCCGTGCAGAGATTGGCCAGCCTCCACGCCGCCATCTCCAACCTCGAGATTTGCGAGCTAGGCGCCCAGTTCACGCTCAACTGCAGCATGGGCGCCACAGTCTATGACCCATCCGGTCACGCTGGCAGTGTCGAATCCCTGCTCGCCATCGCCGACCAGGCCTTGTATGCCGCCAAAGCCGAGGGGCGCAATCGCGTCGTCTTTCGCGAACCCGCGCTCTAGTCCTTGGTCCCTGAGCTCTGATCCCTGATCTCTGATCTCTGATCTTTGGCCCCGCCAAAAACCCGTAAAGGATCGCCCGGCAACAATCCCTGCTTCTCCAGCGCCAGCCTCACCCGCCGCCGGAACTCCCGCACCGGAGCATATTGTTTCGTGGCCTGCGTCTTGAAAACCACCGGGAAGATCAGCTCCGAGCCTTTGATCGCATCCACGCCCAGAATCTGCGGATCGGCCACAAACACCTCGCGGAACTCCTCGCTCGTGCGTATCTCCATGGCAATCCCCTTCAGCATCTCCAGCACTTTGTCGGGATTGGCGCTGAAATCCACGCTTACATTCACCGTGGCCACCGAGTAGCCCACGCTCAGGTTGGCCACCGTCGTAATCTGCGAGTTGGGAATGATGTGCAGTGTTCCGTCGGCGTCGCGCACCGAGGTCTTGCGCAACGTCATCAGCTCCACGGTTCCACTAACCCCCGCCAGCTGTACTGTGTCTCCCACGTTAAACTGGTTTTCAATTAAAATCAGCACGCCGTTCAGCACGTCGCGCACAATATTCTGCGCCGCCAGGCCGATGGCCACTCCGGCAATTCCCGCCGAAGCCAGCAGCGGGGCAAGATTGACGCCCATGGCCGCCAGAAATTGCAGGCTGACGATGGCCCCGATAATGGCCAGTCCCGTCGTGCGAATCACGCCGGCCAGGGTCTTCACTTGGGAGACGCGGGCCGGCCCGGGCGCATGCTGCTCGGCGATGTGGATCATCCGCGTGGTGATCAGGTGCAGCAGCCGGCTGAGCGCAAAGCCGATCAGCGCCACCACTAGCAGATGCGGCAACTTGGTGCGCACGAACTCCTGGGCATCCACAGCCCACTCGTCCACCACCCGGCCCAGGAATCGCCCTTCCGCAAACAACCCCGTTCGTAGCGCCAATAACATTACAAATGAGTGCATCCCGGAACTCCTTTCCATAGATTAGACTGTTACGTGAAATGCCTGTACATTTTTTTCGCATTTTCACAACTGTGGAGAAATTCGTTAATGTAATCTGTGGAACTGATTATGAGATATGTACTTCGTGTATTCGTCTTGTTTGCCATCGGCCTCGTATTAATGCAAGGCGCCGTGCAAGCTCAATTGACGACTTCCTCGCTCTGCGATCTGCAGGTTCAAGTGGCTCAGGGAGAACACCGGACAGTTCGGGTCGAAGGAGTATACCTGCAGGGATTGGAGGGGCAGGGTTTTGTGAACGCTGGATGTTCGGGCCGAAGCACTTATGTAGAGTTCGAACTCAAGACTCATCGTAACAAGAATAGATTATGGCGATTAGTTGATAAAACGAACAGACGGAAACACTGGAAAGGTGATGGTGACGCAGTTTTAGTTGTCTTCGAGGGTGAATTCTATGGCCCGCAAGCGCCGGACCCGAAGTTGCCTGAATCGATACGCAAAATCTACCATCCAGCGTGGGGAAATGCTGACGAAATGACGAAGCTGGTTGTGTATTCGATTCAGAGCGTCAAAGCCCTGCCTGCAAATCATCCTTGTGCGCCGCCAAAATCTGATCCAAGACAGTGGCCATGCTATCAACATGATCCGTTGGCTCAAAAAGAATCAGAGCCGGACAATCACTAGATAGCATCTTTCGACGAGCATCCGAAGTTCCGGATTATTCCACTTTGACATCCATAAATGGAATCGGAGGTATGCCATTCTGCATCTATCTTTTGGGTCGTTATAATGGGCTAAGTAGGTCCAATTTTGCTAAACGCGCAACAAGAGAGTTTTTAGGAGCAAGGGAATGGAAATAGCACTTTCCAGCGCTCGCGAATCCCTGTCGGCCGCTGCCAGCCTGCCACCGCGGCAGTTAGTCGAAATCTACCGCCTGATGCTGCTCTCCCGCCGCGTGGATGATCGCGAAATCCTGCTCAAGCGCCAGCAAAAAATCTTCTTTCAGATCTCCGGCGCTGGCCACGAGGCGCTCGCCGTCGGCGCGGCCCTCGCCCTTCGCCCCGGCTACGACTGGTTCTTCCCCTACTACCGCGACCGCGCCCTGGCTCTGGCGCTCGGCTTCACCCCGGCTGAAATGATGCTCCAGGCCGTCGGCGCGGCAACCGATATGGCCAGCGGCGGTCGCCAGATGCCCACTCACTGGAGCAGTCCCGCGCTCAACATCGTCAGCCTCTCCTCTGCAACCACCACGCAACTGCTCCACGCCGTCGGATGCGCCGAGGCTGGCCGCTACTTCAGCCTCCATCCCGAAGCCGCCGATAAAACGGTCTCCGACTACCGCGCCTTCCGCGACGTCACCTTTCACGGCGATGAAGTCGTCTACGCCTCCGTCGGCGAGGGTTCCACCTCTCAGGGCGAGTTCTGGGAAGCCCTGAACACCGCCTCCAACAAAAAGCTCCCCGTCCTCTTCTGCGTGGAAGACAACGGCTACGCCATCAGCACCCCCGTCGAGTTCAGCATGCCCGGCGGCAACATCTCCCGCCTGGTGGCCAACTTTCCCAACTTCCACTTTGCCGAAGTCGACGGCACCGATCCCGAAGCCAGTTTCCGCGCCTTTCAATCCGCCGTAGCCTACTGCCGCGCCGGACTCGGTCCCGCCTTCGTCCACGGCCACTGCATGAGGGCCTACTCCCACTCGCTCTCCGACGATGACCGCCTCTATCGTCCCCA
>Ga0326727_10001635_pt1 | contig 81563 bp, 67 predicted proteins | sample MB2enrmetagenome_FD_207643 | JGI IMG/M metagenome (GOLD analysis project Ga0326727, IMG submission 207643) | Lab enriched peat soil microbial communities from McLean, Ithaca, NY, United States - MB29MY | ecosystem: Environmental > Terrestrial > Soil > Wetlands > Peat | place: USA: New York... | reverse complement strand
ATCCTTTTGACATGGACCAGATGATGGAGTTGGACATGGAGGTTCATCATCAGGAGGCCACGCAACCCGTTGCTGCGCTGATGACGATGGCGGATGCTTTGCCCGGGCTGGGGATTGTGGCCGCGGTATTGGGTGTGGTGATCACCATGGGTGCGCTGGGCGGCCCGCCGGAGGAGATTGGCCACAAAGTCGCCGCAGCGCTGGTGGGAACCTTTCTCGGCATTCTGCTGTGTTACGGCGTAGCGGGACCGCTGAGTTCGAACATGGCCAGGACAGCCGATGAGCACAACGACTATCTCCATGTCCTGCGAGTGTTGCTGCTCGCGTTTCTGAAGGGTTCGGCGCCGATGATCGCAATCGAGCTGGGGCGGCGCGCGATTCCTGCCGGGGTGCGGCCCACGTTCGACGAGATGGAGAAATACTGCAAGGGCCAGGGCGGCGCGTCGGTATCTGCAGGCAAGGCTGCATAGGAAGGCATCGACGTGGCGGCGAAATCGCAACCCATCATCATCGTCAGGAAAAAATCGGGACACGGCGGCCATCACGGCGGCGCGTGGAAGGTGGCGTACGCCGATTTTGTGACCGCCATGATGTCGCTGTTTATCGTGCTGTGGCTGATGAACTCGAGCGAGAAGATCAAAAGAGCGGTGGCCGGTTATTTCAACGATCCCAAGGGAACCGGCACGATGATGGGCACCACGATGACGGGCACGGGAGAGACGGTGAGCGCCGCTGGAGCCGACGACATGCAGAAGCTGAAGGACAAACTGGAAAAGGAGATCCGCGCGAAGAAGGACCTGGAGAAGCTATCAAAGCAGATCGAGATCACAATTACACCGGAGGGGCTGCGGATTGAACTGCTCGAAGACAAGAACGGAACGTTCTACCAGAGCGGCAGCGCTCGGCTGAGCGAGAATGGCCAGGAACTGCTGGGACTGCTTGCTGGAGAGTTGAAGACGCTGCCCAATTCCCTGCTGATCGAAGGACACACGGATGCGGCGCAGTATTCAAACGATGCGAACTACAGCAACTGGGAGTTGTCGGCCGACCGTGCCAACGCCGCGCGAAGACTGCTGCAGCAGGACGGCGTGCGCACCGACCAGGTAACGCAGGTTCGCGGATATGCGGACCAGTTGCTGCGGGTGAAATTGAATCCTTACGATCCCTCAAACCGGCGGATTTCCATCCTTGTAAAGAATCAGCAGATAATGCTTCCGCGGCTCGAAGGCGCGGCCGCGGCCAGCGATACTCAAGAAAGGCGCCAGGGGCAACAAGCGGAAAAGAAATAGAACCTGCTCGAAAACCCTGCGTCGGTTTTCGCTGGCTCGCCGCGGTGGTGTACTCTGGTGCTTCGAATCAGAAAGCGTTTACCGAGGGAGTTTGAGATGGCCGTTGTAGCGGGGGTGGATTTTGGCACGCTGAGCGTGCGCGTGACATTGGTTGACAGCGAGTGCGGTCCAATCGGGACAGCGTCGGCTTCCTATCCGTTGCATCGTCGCCGCGAGGACCCGGACTTTGCAACGCAATCGCATGCCGACCAGATGGCTGCCCTGGCCGTGGCGATGAAGGACGTGCTGGCGACGAACGGAATCAGCGGCGACAGCGTACTGGCGATTGCGCTCGATACGACCGGCTCCAGCGTCATCCCGGTGGGAGAGGGACTGGAGCCGCTCGACGAGTACTACCTTTGGTGCGATCACCGCGCGCACTCCGAGGCCGAAGAGATCACAAGGAAGGCGCACGCAACGGGGCTGGAAGCCATCGAGTGGTGCGGCGGAGTGTATTCGCACGAGTGGGGATTCGCGAAACTGCTGCACTGGCTCAGGCACAATCCCGGCAAGCGGAGCCTGTTGGTTACCGCCCTGGAGCACTGCGATATGGTCGCCGCCACACTGTGCGGCGTGAAGACTGTGCGCGACCTGAAGCGCAGTGTGTGCGCCATGGGCCACAAGTGGATGTGGAATCCCAAGTGGGGTGGATTGCCGCCGGAGGAGTTCCTGGTCGCCGTTGATCCGCTGCTCAAGGGCGTGCGCGCGAAGATGGGCGGCGAGTACCTGACGAGTGACAAGATCGCTGGACGCCTTTCGCCCGAGTGGGCTGAAAAGCTCGGCCTGAGCGCGGGGATCCCGATTCCGGTGGGCGCATTCGACGCGCACTGGGACGCGATCGGCTCTAACATCCGCGAAGGCGACGTGGTAAACGTGGTGGGCACGTCGACCTGCATCATCGCGATGGCGCGCGAGGCGCAGCTTGTGCCCGGCGTGTGTGGAGTGGTGCCTGGCAGCGTCCATCCGGCATACACCGGGATCGAGGCGGGACTATCTGCAACGGGCGACATCTTCGAAGCGATCGCGCAGCGGGCAGGGACGCGCGTCTACGAGCTCTCGAAGGGACTGGAGGCGTTCAAGGCCGGGCAGACAGGGCTGTTGCGGTTGAGCTGGGACAACGGCGATCGCACAGTGCTGGTGAATCCGGAGCTGGGCGGCATCACGCTGGGATGGAACATGGTGAGCACGGCACAGGATGAGCTGTTCGCGGCGATCGAAGGCACGGCCTTTCACACGCGCATCATCCTGGAACGCATGGCGGAGCACGGTGTGCGCGTCGAACGCGTAATCAACGCGGGCGGCATTCCGCAAAAGAATGAAGTGCTGAATCAGGTATATGCCAACGTGCTGAACAAGCCGGTACTGGTACCTGCCGGAATCCCGACGAGCCTCGGCTCCGGAATATTCGCACTGCTGGCGGCCGGCATTTACAAAACCATCGAAGAGGCGCAGCAGGCAGTTTGTCTTCCGCTCCGCACGATCGAGCCCGACCGGCGCGCAGTTGACGTTTACGAAAGGCTCTATGCGCTCTACAAGGATGTCTACTTCGCCATGGGTCAACGCCATGCCCCGCCATTGGCGCTTGGGCGCGTGCTGCCTGAATTGCGCGAGATTGCGGCCGAGGTGCGGCGCTCAGCCTGACGCCATCTGCTTGCAGGCACCAAGGGACTGAAGGACTTGCGCAGTGCTCTTGCACTCGCGCTATGCCGGGTTTACCGTGAACACAGCCACCTGTTCCAAGAGGAGCGCTTTGCCTTTGGTCCTGCTGCGCCGTTTTTCTCTTTGCCTTATCGCTGCCGTGTTGTCGGGTTCAGCCGGTCAACAAGCTCTCGCCCAACAGAACACACCTGTCTGGAAAGCTCCGCATTTTTCAGTTCCCGCAAAGGATCTGTATCAGTCTGTTTCGCAAGTTGCCGCACCCGATGGCGCAAACATCACGCTCTTTGATGACGACGAAAGTTTCACCTTCGACGAAGCGGGCCGGCTGACGCATGTCGGTCACTACATCTACAAAGTACTGACGGCGAAAGGCGCTGAGGGATGGGACAGCCTCTCGGTGGGCTGGGACCCGTGGCACGAAATGCGGCCTGTGATTCGAGCGCGGGTAATTGAGCCGGACTACTCAGAGCACAATCTCGATCCCAGTGCCATCACGGAAGAGCCGGCGCGCGGCGGCGACTACAAGACGTACAGCGACGGAAAAAGGCTACGCGCCCCCTTGCCCGCGATCGCGGTGGGGGCAGTTGTAGAGGAAGAGTACCTGGAGCGCGAAACGGAGCCGTTCTTCGCGCCGGGGCGGGTGGGCCGCAACTTCTTTGGACATGCACAGGCGCCCGTGACGCACAGCACCGCTGTATTCGAGGCGCCCGCTGCCCTGCCCCTGCGCATCGAGACCCGGCTGCTTCCAGGAGTACATCCCGCACGCGTTGAAGCCAACGGGCATGTGACCATCACCTACGAGATCGGATCGCTGGATGGTATCGAGGCGAGCGATCCGAATCTGCCGCCGGATGAATTTGTATTCCCCGAGATTGACTATTCGACCGGGGCGTCGTGGAAATCGCTCGCCGCCGAATACTCCAAGATCGTGGACAGTCGCGCAAAACCAGATGCAGTGCAGTCGATTGTTGACGGTCTGATCGCCGGCAAGACTTCGCAGAGCGACAAGGAAGCCGCGATTCTCGATTTTGTGGATCGCGAGGTGCGCTACACCGGAATTGAATTCGGCGAGGCGGCGATCGTGCCGCACGATCCGGCAGAAACCCTCCAGTTAAAATACGGCGATTGCAAGGACAAGGCGACGCTCCTGGTAACTATGCTGCGTGCGGCCGGGATTCCCGCGTATGTGGCACTGCTGAATGCCAGCTCGCGGCTGGATGTGCCCGCTGATCTGCCCGGAATGGGATTGTTCGATCACGCGATCGTTTACGTGCCGGGAAGCCCCGCCCTGTGGATTGATGCGACTGACCAGTACGCGCGGCTGGGACAATTGCCGATCAACGACCAGGGCCGGCGCGCGCTGATAACGCGGCCCGAAAGCACTGCCCTGACGACCACGCCCGAATCCACTTCTCGCGAGAACGTCCTGCTTGAGTTGCGGGAGATCCGGCTGAGTGAAAACGGACCGGCAACGGTAATCGAAAAGACGCTGCCAACCGGCGTCTTTGAGTCGCACTACCGATCGTTTTATGCGGACAAGCCGGACAAGGACACGCGCGAAGGACTCACAAGCTACGTGAAGGCGCAGTATATCGCCGAAAAGCTGACCAGCGTTGAACGCACCGACCCGGGAGACTTGTCGAAACAATTCGAATTGACACTGCAGTGTGAAAAAGCTCGCCGCGGATACACCGACCTGGATAATGCCATTGCCGCGATTCGCCTGGACACGCTCTTTCAGCAGCTTCCCGACGATTTGAAGCACAAGGACGATTCGGACGAGAAGAAAAAGGACGATCTGGATAAACCGAAGAAACCGCGCACGGCGGATTGGGAACTGGACCAGCCCTTCACCGCGGAGTGGAAGTACAGGATCGTTCCGCCGGCGGGATTCGTGCCGAAGGAGTTGCCGAAAGACGACAAGATCCTGATGGGGCCGGCTGTGCTGACCGAGAGGTTTTCAAAGGCGAAGGACGGCGTGGTGGAAGCGGACCTCGTCTTCGACTCCGGGAAGCGACGCTACACAGTGCCAGAAGCGACGGAACTGCGGAACAAACTGGCTGAGGTCGGGGCCGGACCGGCGATCTTTGTGAATTTCGAACCGGAGGGCGAAGCGCTGCTGCACGAAGGCAAGGTGAAGGAGGCGCTCGCCAGCTATCGCAGCCTGATCGCCGCAAACCCGGACGATCCTGTGCATCACTTGCAGGTGGCGCGCGTGCTGCTGGAGGCCGGTATGGGCGAGGCGGCGCGTGCCGAGGCGCGGGAGGCGGTCAAGCTGGATCCGAAATCAGCGCTCGCGGAGCGTACGCTCGGAGACATTCTGAAGCACGACCTGGTGGGACGCGAACTGCGGCCCGGCTCGGACTGGGCCGGTGCGGCAGACGCATATCGCGCCGCCGGGAAGCTCGATCCCGACGATCATACCGCGCAGGGCAACCTGGCGATCATGCTGGAGTATGACTCTGTAGGGCGCCGTTACAGCGGGCAGGCCAGCCTGAAGCAGGCCGTTGCGGAGTACCAGAAGCTGGGGCAGGACAAGCTTGCGGAACTGCAGATTCCGAATAATCTGGCATACGCAATGTTCTACAGCGGTGACGCCGAGAGCGCCATCAAGGCCGCGCAGGTCCTGAATCCGCAGCCAGTGGCGCTGATCGCAGCGAGCCGCGCGACTCTGCAGGGAAGCAAGGAAGGGCTGGCGGAAATCAACAAGCTTGCCAGCTCCGACTCGGCGTTCAAGGACACGGCGCGAACTGCGGGCGAGATGCTGATGAATACGCGGCACTACGCACTCGCCGCGGACTTTCTCCAGGCCGGTGCGTCGGGCAACAATGCTGCGCAAACCATGGGGCTGGCAAGCATGCTGCGCGACGCGAAGCGGCACGAGGACCTGCAGTTTGCGAATACGGCAACGGACCTTGTGAAACGGGCGTTTCTGTTGACAATGGATCCGAATCTGACACTTGCCCGGATGGAATCGATCATGAGCCGCAACGGCATCGCGGTTTCACGTGCGGAAGATCCCGACGATCTGAAGAAAGAGCTGACGGCAGGCAAAAAGCTGAACAGCCAGATGGCGCGGCAGGATAACTCGCTCGACGTAACGATCGACATCATGCTCCAGGCATTTGATCCCAAGGGCGACGGAGATGACACGACCGGATATCGTGAAAGAGTCCAGATTCCGGGCGGTCCAAGCCTCACGTTCTTTGTGGTGAAAGAAGGCGGTCAGTACAAGCTGCTTGACACGAACGAAAAGCCAAATGCAATTGCGCTGGAGATGCTCGATCGCATAAAAGAGGGCAACCTGAACGGCGCGAAGGTGCTGCTGGACTGGATCCGCGAAGACCAGCACCTTGCCGGCGGCGATGACGCGCTGGGCGGTCCCGTGTTTCCGCGCTTCTGGATCAAGGGCGAGGCGGCCGACGCACACAAGATGACGCTGGCGGCCGCGGCATTGCTGGTGGGATCCAAGCCGACTGCTGCGCAAGGCGTAAAGATCCTGGAAGAAGCGCAAAAGATCGCAAAGACCGATCGCGAGAAGACGAATATCGAAATTGCGCTTGCCGAGGGATACTCAGAACTGAACGATTACGCGAAGCTTCTGACGGTTGCTTCGGACCTGGTGAAGGAGGTCCCCGAGTCACGCAGTGCCTTCATGACCAATGTGGAGGCGTTGATCGGTCTCCAGCGCTATAACGAAGCGCTCGCCTTGTCCGATGCGCGGCTGAAGCTGCTCGACGGAGATGCCGATGCGTTGCAGGCAAAGATGCGCATCGAGGCAACCCGCGGTAATTACGCGGCTGCGCGCGGATGGATCCAGAAGCTCATCGACATGGGAAAGCAGGATGCAAACTTGCTGAACTCAATGGCGTGGTTTGCGCTGTACACCGGCAAGGTTGACGAGGCGGATGTAGCAACTGCAACCAAGGCGACACAAATGGACCGCGACAATCCGGCGATTCTGCACACGCTCGCCTGCGTATACGCTGAGACGGGAAAGACAAAGGAAGCGCATGACCTGCTACTGCGCGCGATGGATGAATTGAACCTGGATGAGCCGGATGATGATTACTGGTACGCGTTCGGGCGCATCGCGGAGCAATACGGGGAGCGCGACGTGGCGATTTCGGACTATCGCAAGCTGGAGAAGCCGAAGCAGCCAATGCTGATTTCAACGTCGACCTACCAGCTCGCGCAGAACCGACTGAAGGCAATGGGCGCAAACCAGCCCGGGGCCGGTAAGTAGCCCCGAAGCACGTAAATCGGGTCCAAAGAAGCTTCCAGTGTTAGTGAGTTGTTATAAAAAGAATGCTCTCACCGAAGCGAATGCGCGTGCCTGACAGTCCCTCCAGATCGGTAATTCATCGTGTCAGACGCAGTTTTCGTCTCATTGCTGCTGCTGCATTTGCTGAACATCAATGAGGTGCACCGGTGGCTCCGGCGGTTGTTGCGCGCGTTCGACCAGAACTGACCAGTCTTCAGGGATGGGCAACCTGCGATCGAGCGCCGGGGGTGCGTCGCTGGCCTCGACGTGCACCGCAACGTAGAGTTCACTTGAGGCCTTGCCGCGGAAAATGCCGTGGGTGGGGGGAACGTCGGCGTAGTCGCGGCCGACCGCGGTTCGGATGTGCCGATGGTGAGCGACCAGGTTGTTGGTCGGGTCAAAGCCGACCCAGCCGAGATGCGGAAGCAGCACATCCACCCAGGCATGGGTGGCGTCGGGCGTTGAACGATCGTGGTCTTCGCGGCTACGGTACAGGTAGCCTGATACGTAGCGGGCCGGAATGCGGACATGCCGCAGCAGGGCAAGCATGGTGTGGGCGAAATCCTGGCAGACACCGCGAGCGCTGAGAATTGCCTCGTCGATCGGGGAGTCGACGCGCGTGGAGCGAGGAACGTATTCGAAGTACTCAAAGAGGCGTTGATTGAGCTCCTGAACAAGCATGAGCGGGTCGTCGCGGCGCGCCACTTCCATCCGTTTTGCCAAGTTCAGAAGCGCGGGCGTTTCCACAACGAACTGGCTGGGAAGCAGCATCTCCCAATAGTCGCCCGCCTCGACCATGGCGTCGAGCATTTGCCACGCATCCGGCGAGAGAAAGCCGGGTACATCGGGCATCGGCTGCTGCTCCACAACCGACTCCGCGACAATGACGAGTTGGTTGTGCTCGCCGGGAATATCGAAATGGTGGACATTGTTGCCGAAGTGATCGCGGTAAGTGAAGACGCGGCAGCGCGGGCTGACGGAGAGAGAGAAGGTGAGGCAGTGCTGGTTCGAGTCGGAGCGCGGATGCATGCGCGTCTCCATGATGCTCTCGCTCACCGGATTCGAGTAGCGATAACGCGTAAGGTGCCGTATGGAATAGCAGTTCATGCAGGTCGAATCTCAGCCTAGATGGCCAACGCTGATTGAATGGAGTATTGGATGTAATAGCGGTACATGAGTTCGTGAATGCGCATGCACTGCTGGCGGATGGTGTGGAGAAATGCTGACGCATCCCCTGCGACGATTTCGCTGATCGACGTGAAGCTGAGCATGGCATGGAGACGGCCGATTCCGGCAGTCAGCTCGTCCGGCGGACGCCGGCCGCCGGTGTGCTGAATGGACTGGATCGCCTGGCGCATGCAGTCCACCGAGTAGCGGATCGCGTGCGGGAAGTCGCGATTCAGCAGAAGAAACTCGAGGATGCGATCGGGCGTCAGATCAGCGGTGTAAACCTGGCAGTAGGCCTCAAATGCAGTGCAGCAGCGGAGAAGGCCGACTTGCTCGAGGTACTGGTAACCGGAGTCCTCGCGTCCAGGCGCGCTGTAAAGGCTCGGCTGGTAGACCTCGAGCAGCGTTGCAATAGCATACGCGCGCTCGAGATACCGGCCAAACCGGATAAAGTGCCATCCCTGGCCGTGGATCATTGTCGTGTCGCTGACACCCTTAAAGAGGTGGATGGCATCGATCACCGACGAGAGCACATCGCTGATATTGGAGCGGAACTGCGCCTCCGTGTGCGGCGAGTGCATCTGGTGATAGAGACGATTGAGGCGCTGCCACTGCTCAGTTGAGATTTCCTCGCGGATCTGGCGGGCGTTTTCGCGGGCGCCATCGATACAGCACGTGACCGACGCGGGGTGATGCTTGTCGAACACGAGCTTTTCGGCGTTGACGCCAACATCGCCAACCCACTCGAATCCGTCGGGGCTGCCGAGGGACGCAACGAGGCGTTGCCAGTGCGTTTCGGAGCTGGCGCCGCCGGAGTCGAGCATCAGGCTCATCGTCACGTCGAGTTGGCGCATGGTATTCTCTGCGCGCTCGAGGTAGCGACTCATCCAGTAGAGGCTGTCGGCAACGCGCGAAAGCATCTTGGTTGTCTCCCGAAGAGTCTGACTCAGTGCGATTCCAGAACCCATGTGTCCTTGCTGCCGCCACCTTGCGAGGAGTTGACTACGAGCGAGCCTTTTTCGAGAGCTACGCGCGTAAGTCCTCCGGGAACGATGTTGATCTTGTCGCCAAACAGAATGTATGGCCGCAGGTCGACGTGACGCGGCTCAAGACGATCGCCGATGAGACACGGCGCCCTGGAGAAATCGAGCGTAGGCTGGGCGATGTAGTTGCGCGGGTTGTCCTGGATGCGTGCGGCAAATTCTTCGCGTTGGCGCTCGGTTGAATGCGGGCCGATGAGCATGCCGTACCCGCCGCTTTCACCAACGGCTTTGACAACCAGTTTGTCGAGATTCGCGAGAACGTGCTGCCGGTCCTTGTCATCGGTCAGCAGATAGGTTTCGACGTTGTTGAGGATCGGATCTTCGTCAAGGTAGTAGCGAATGATCCGCGGAACGTAGGCATAGAGGGCCTTGTCGTCGGCGAGGCCGGTGCCAAAGGCGTTCGTGACGGTGACGTTTCCGGCGCGGTAGGCGTTGAACAGGCCGGTGCACCCCAGGATCGAGTCACTGCGGAAGATCAGCGGATCGCTGAAGTCGTCGTCCACGCGCCGATAGATGACATCGACGCGCTTCAGGCCATCGGTAGTCCGCATGTAGACGATGTTGTCGTGCGTGACCAGGTCGCGGCCCTCGACAAGATCGATGCCCATCTGGCGCGCGAGATAGGTGTGCTCGAAATACGCGGAGTTGAAGACGCCGGGGGTTAGCAGGACGATATTCGGCTCGGGGCGGCCCTCGGGAGCAAGCGAACGCAATGTGGCAAGCAGCAGTTGCGGATAGTGCTCGATGGGACGCACGCCGTAGCTGTGGAAGAGCTGCGGGAATGTGCGCTTCATGACGCGGCGGTTGGTCAGCATGTAGCTCACGCCGGAGGGCACGCGCAGGTTGTCTTCGAGAACGACGAACTCGCCCGTGTTCAGGCGCAGGATATCGGAGCCAACGACCGAGATGTAAACATTGCGCGGAACCTGGAGCCCGCGCATCTGGCGGCGATACTGCTTGCAACTGTAAACCAGGTCGCGCGGAATGACCCGGTCGTTCAGGATCCGGGCCTCGGAGTAGACGTCGCGCAGGAAAAGGTTCAGGGCCGTGATGCGCTGGGTTAGGCCGCGCTCAATGCGATCCCACTCCTGCGAAGTAACCAGGCGAGGCAACAGGTCGTAGGGAAATATCTTTTCGGTTCCTTCATCGCGGCCGTACACCGTGAAGGTGATGCCCTGGGTAAGGAAAGAGAGTTCCGCAGACTGTTTGCGCCGCTGCAACTCCTCCTGTGGGAGGCGAGCCAGCTTCTCCGCCAGGGCGCGGTAGTGCGGACGCACTTCGCCGGTCGCTTCCCGCATCTCGTCAAAGGCGTGGTCGAGCGGGTAGTCGCCGTAGAGCGTCTCCACTTCCGCGATGGGCCCGGCGCTCATCAGATTCGCATCCTTTTGCGTGATCTCAAGGTTCCAGTTACGAGTGGGGCTGAGCGTATCAAGCCGGCTGAGAAGCCTTGATCCCGGAAGCCCGATGCACGTGTTCCTTGTCCTCTAGCTTTAACACGGCGGACATAAAGGCACAATCAGAGAATGGGCGCACTTGCGCCTCTCCATCCAGATTGCGGAAATATTTACGGTCCCCACCACTCGATTTGCGGCTTAGGAGATAGCATCGCAGTATGAGCTATGACCTCATGGTCTTCGAGCCCAATGCCGTTCCGGCAACTCATTCCGAGTTTCTGGAGTGGTATGCGCGGCAGACGAAGTGGAGCGAGGATCATGGCTATAACGATCCGGCTCTCACATCCGAGCATCTGCGGGCATGGCTCCAGGACATCGTTCGAATCTTCCCACCGATGACTGGGCCAACCGCAGAGACGGCCTCACCGGAAGATGAAGCATCGAGCTCGGACTACGCCATCGGGGCCGACTTCATCTATGCCTCGTTCGCGTGGTCGAAGGCAGAGGCGGCGTATATGACAGTGGCGCGGCTCGCAGAAAAGTACAATTTAGGCTTGTTCAATGCCAGCTCTTCAGGCGAAGAGGTATGGATGCCGGAAGAGGGCCGGATGGCACTGGCACACGATAAGGGCCCGCCGACGATTGTGGGGCGGATCAAAGAGTTTCTCAGTTTCGACAAGTGAGGAAAAGGGCGGCGAACATGGCATCGCCGCCCTTCGTGTTTTCTGATTGCAGTTGTCTCTAGAACAGATTCCAGAGCGACTGGTTGTAGACCGCGTGGTGGAACTGGACTTCGCAGCCTTTGACGATGGTGCCGAGGTCGCGCGGGCAGCGGGTTGCAGCTGCTTCCTTGAGATCGGCGTAGCGTCCCTGCACGTCGGAACCGAGAATTTCGGCGATCCAGCTTGAGGCCTTGAAGTCATCGATGGCCTTGTAGATGTTGTCGGGCAGGTAACGGCCGCCTTCGCGAAGGTTCTTTACCTTGGCGATCTCGCCATCGATGCCGGTTTTGAAGATGCCGTACATGGAGAGGTACGGATTGGCATCGGGTGCGACGGCGCGAACTTCGGTACGCATGGAACGCGAGTTGCCGATGGGGACGCGGATCATGGCCCCGCGGTCCACAGCCGATGCGCGGATCTGGTTTGGCGCTTCGAAGTGCGGATCGAGCCGTCGATACGCGTTGACGCTCGAGTTGAAGATGAGGCAGAGATCGAGCGCGCGCGTGAGGATGCGGTCCAGGAACTTCCAGCCGAATGCGGAGAGTTGCTCCTGGCCCTTCTCATCCCAGAAAAGGTTTGTCTTGCCCTTGGAAACCGAGACGTTGGTGTGCATGCCGCTGCCGTTGACGCCGGCGACGGGCTTGGGCAGGAAGCAGGCGGTATAGCCGTAGTTGTTGGCGATCTGGCGGCAGAGAAGCTTGTAGAGCTGAATCTGATCTGCGGCGGCGACAACTTCGCTGTATCCAAAGTTAATCTCAAACTGGCTCGGCGCGACCTCGGGGTGGTCCTTCTCGTTCTGGAACCCCATGGCGCGTTGCACTTCGGCCGCGGTGTCGATGAACTGGCGCAGCGGGTCGAGCGGCAGCGAGTGGTAATATCCGCCGGTCGAGACGAAATCGAATTTGATGGTCTCGTGATATGTCTTCTCAGCGTCTTTCCCAGCGAACAGGAAGCCTTCAATCTCGGTCGCCGCATTCAGCGTGTACTGCCTTTCGGCATAGAGCTTGTCAGCGTAGTTCTTAAGCACGCCGCGGAGGTCGCCCGAGTAAGGCGTGCCATCCTTGTCGATTACGATGCCGAAGACCAGCACCTTGCCGTTGCCGAAGACGTCGGCGGGCACCCAGTAGAAGGCGCTCCAGTCGATGCCGAGGCGAAGATCGCTCTCCTTTTGCGCGGTAAATCCGCGGATCGAGGATCCATCGAAAGTGAGATTCTCGTACGCGCCGAGCAGGAACTTCTTGTCGTAGTCGAGCAGATGCAGGCGGCCTTCGAGATCCGAAAAGAGCACGGTGACGGCCTTGATGCGCTTTTCGTCGGTGAGGTACTTCAGCCGCTTCTCGCGAATTGCATCGATAGAAACACGGCTGACACGTTCTTTCTTGGCTTCGAGATTGAGCTCTTCCAGCTCCTCATATGAGAGCGCTAGAAAGTTGCGATAGTCGGTGGACATAGGTCTCCTTCAGCGGAAAAGAGTGCAGCCTGCGTGATGAAATCCAATTCTCAGGCGTAACTCATCGGTCTCCGGAAACACGCACCTGCGGACGGGAGAATGCCTCAAGAGACGATGCGCCTTCATGAATGTGACATTGGCGCGCGAAGCTGTGTGACTTGTCCCTCTAGGGTAACTCCCGAGCCGGACGCGCGCCCACTCTGAAACAGCAAAAAGTGGCACATACCTGTGGAAACATTGGCGTGAATAGCACCGCGTGAAGCCCTTGACCACACCGGAGAAGGCGCCGGAGGAGAAGAAGGAGAACTCAGACTGCCCGATCAGTGCGGGCGGCCGGGCAAAACGAAGTGTTCGTCGCAGCGTGGCTCGTAGAAGTCGCCGGCTTGGATGATGGGGCTCGTGTACGGAGCAGGTTTGCCGTCGACGAGCCGCTGCGGATATAGCGCCTTGGCGCCGCAACTGCAGTAGGCGACAAGCTCGGTGATATTGCCGGCGTAGGTGCGCACCAGCCACGAAAGGCTGAGCATCTCGCCGAAAGGCATGCCGCGAAAGTCGAGTTCGAGCCCCGAGACGAGTACGTCATGGCCCGCTTGCAGCAGGCGCTTGGTGAAGAGAAACAGGTCCTGCACAAACTGGCCTTCGTCGATCGCGATGCACTCCACGCGCTTGCCGAGCTTCTGCTCCGTGGCCTCGAGGATTGGCAAGATCGACCACGGATCAACGGAGGGAAACTCGACGGCCTCCATCTTTCCGCAGCCGTTCGGGTTGCGGCTCTGCACCCAACCCGCGGCAGCTTTGGTGTCGGCGCTGGGCTTGACGAGGAGAACGTATTGCTTCGCGTACTGGCGGCGGATCTCGATGCGGCGCAGAAGTTCCGCAGTCTTGTTGCTCCGCATTGGGCCGACGATCAGTTCCAGCTTGCCGTGCACTGTTTGTTCTCCGCGATTGGGTGTTCGTTGCTGCCGCATCGATGTGTCAGCCGAAGCGGGCGCGCTTGACGGCCTGGCGGAAGTCTTCGCCCATCATCTCGACCTTTACGCACATCTCGGCGAGCCGTGAGCGCATGCGGTCGCCAATGCGATCTCCAAGAGTATCCTCGCCTCTCGACGGCGCTTTGCCATCCTTGTCGGGTTTGAAACCCGCTCCCGCCGGCAGATCAGAGTAGTTGGTGGTCACGATCGTGGTCTGCTTGTCGTTGTAGCGCGTGTTGAGAACGAGCGCGACTGTGTCCCAGACCCACTCGTTGGGCTTCTGCGCGCCCAGGTCATCGAGCACCAGCACGTCCGCGGCGAAGACCGGCTTCAGCAATTCGAGCTCTGTCGTATTGACCTGCGGGTTATAGCTGTTCTGGATGTTCTTGAGCAGCTCCCGATAGTCGCAGAACAGGCCCCGGCAGCCCTTTTCCTGCACGAGCCGGCGCAGGACGCCGACAGCAAGGTGAGTCTTGCCCACGCCGATCGAGCCTATGAAGAGGAGGCCTTTGCCGCCGGTGTCGTGCGGAAATTCATCCACAAACCTTCTCGCCGTCAGCAGCGCCTTGCCCAGCGAAGGATTCGCTCCCCGGAAATCCGTCTCGTAACCATCGAGCGTGTAGTCGCGATAACGCTCAGGTATTCGAGCTGCCGCGACGCGCCGCTCCTCGCGTTGCGCCTGCTGGCACTCGCAGGCGCGCGAGACCCACAGGCCAGATTCGGACATGACGCGGACCAGACCAATGCCGTCACAGATGGGACATACGCTCATTTCTCTACTCAGCCTAGCGCAACCGGCACAGGCGCGTGACGGTGGGAAAGACAGGCTCCACGGTGGAAAATGCGCCGAGCCTGGAACCAGTTGCATAAATCTGTCTCTGTGTCAGGGCACGACTCTACAGGTTGCGGAAAAACACCCTCCTCGACGGGTTTTGTAACAGCATCTGCCCGCCTCACGAGAGTTAAGATGGGACTTCACCTGGTTTGAATCCAGATTGATGGAGTGTGTTGCCGTGAGCCGGATTGCTTTTCGTTTCGCCATTTTGATACTCGCCATCTTCGGTGCAACCGCATCGATCGCGATGGTCGCGCAGACGCCGCTTGCACAGCCGAAGCAGGAGCCTGGAAACGTGCCCGAAACGCAAGCTCCTGCGCCGCCGCAGGCTGTGAAACACCCTGACAACGATTACTGGCGCCAGCACGACCAGCAACTGCTCACCGATTTTCCATGGCTGGCACGATTCAAGGAGGCTGATTTGAAACTGGGACTGCCCGCGCCGGGAGAAAATCGCGCTGTGTTCATGGGCGATTCGATCACCGAAGGGTGGCACTTTGATGCACCCGGCGGCGTGTTTGCAAGCAAGCCCTACATCAATCGCGGCATCAGCGGACAGACCACGCCGCAGATGGTGCTGCGCTTTCACCAGGACGTGATCGACCTGCAACCGAAGGTCGTGGTGATCCTCGCCGGAACCAACGACATCGCCGGCAACACCGGTCCGATGACCGCCGAGGAAACCGAGAACAACATCGCGGCAATGGCGGAGATGGCGGCGCAGAATCACATTCGCGTGGTGCTGTGTTCGATTCTGCCGGCATACGACTACCCGTGGCAGCCGGGGTTGACGCCCGCTCCGAAGATCGACGCCATCAACGAGTGGATCAGAAACTACGCCGCGCAGCACGGACACATTTACGTCGATTACCACTCGCCCATGAAGGACGCGCGCGACGGCCTGCCGCCGAACCTGAGCCAGGACGGCGTGCATCCCAACCAGTCCGGCTACGACATCATGGCCCCGCTCATTGAGGCCGGCATAGCGAAGGCGATGAAGAACGAACGAAAGTGAACAGCGGGCAGACCGGGCTTGAGCACCTGAGGGATGTTCTTTGCAAGACTTGCCCGCTATTCACCATTTCCCCGCAGCCTGTGAAAGCCGGATCCTGCTACAAAACATACTTTCGCCTCGGGCAGTTAGACCTCAATCGTCCGGCGTTTTCAGTCGCCTGTACTGCTCCTCGGTCAGTTGAAGCCACACTCCGCCCCGTCCGATCTCCAGCCCGTAATCGAGAGCCTGCCGATCCTGCAGATTGGCGAAGTTGCCGACCTTCTCAACGATCGCGCGAATCTTCTCCGGGCTGCGAAATTGGAACCGCCGCGGCAACGGCGTCTTCAGGTCCTCCTCAAGAAACTGGCACATCCACGAGATCCGATACATGTAATACATGTAGACGCGGTGGATCTCTGGCGAGCGGCACTTCGAACAGAGCCTTTCGCCGGGCGTAGGCGGCGCATCCGGGATCAAAGCCAGGCAGCGTGCACAGATTTTGCCGGCCAGTCGCATGCGGGTCTTCGATGATCGTTCACCACCCATGCAAACAGTATAAGGCGAACAAAAGGCGAACATATACACAGGCGGTCTTCTGGCGTTTTTTCGTCAAAACTGCCCGGGAGGCGCGTGTAAACGATAGATTCTGATCTCCTCTTCCTTATTGCCTGCGGATGCCGTAGGGCTCTGAGACTGTTACAACCGTGTTAAGATCAAGTTCCAAAGGAAGTGGCCGAAGCATCTCCGGAAGAGCCGATCCCCCTCCATGAACCTCTACCTCATGCGCCATGCCAATGCTGGAGTTCCACGCGAGAGCGCCAAGCTCGACGCCAAGCGCGGCCTTGTCGCCGAGGGCAAGGAGCAGTGCATGGTCATGGGCCGGATCCTCGGCGCCCTTAAGGTGCAGCCCGAGATCATTGTGTCCAGCCCCCTCAAGCGCGCGCTCCAGACCGCCCAGTTCGTCGGCAATGAGCTCGGTTACGAGGGCAAAGTCGAGGTGAGCCCGGCGCTTGGCCTCGATGCCACCTTCGCCGATTTCCAGAAGATGCTCGACAAGTACGCCGATCGCCAGGACGTCTTTGTGGTCGGACACAATCCGAATCTCTTCCAGTTTCTCGGTCGGCTGATCACCGGCAATGGCGGCGCCGGCGTCCGCATGCGCAAGGGTTCGGTGGCGCGCATCGACATGGACAAGCATCCACCGCTGCTCCAGTGGCTCATCGATCCGCGCATGGCCCGCTCGATCTATGCGAGCGTCGCGAAAAGTTCCCGCTCGAAGACCTCGCGGAAGTAGTCGGCCTCTTTCCGCAGCGACCACAGTTCCAGCTCAGCGCCCGTTCGTCCCGGCTTCAGTTCGAGGTACACGCGCTTGGGATAAACCCGCGCCACCACGTCGAGCACATCGCTGGCCCGATCCTGGTTGAGCGCCACCGCAAGCCTCAGCAGCACAACCGCGCGCTCCACGTGCCTGTGTTCGTCGGCAGGAATGTTGCGCATCGCCCGGTCGTCGGGTTGCGGACGGCTCTTGCCCTGGTAGCGCGCGATCGCCGAGACAATGGTCCGCTGCACCTGGTTGTAGCCGTACATCTCCGACATCGAAATGATGTACTGGGCATGACGATGATGCCCCTGGTGATTGATGAACTTGCCGGTATCGCGCAGCATTGCGGCCGCCGCCAGGTGGGTTTCGTACTCCGGCGGAAGCTGATGCAGCGACTTCAATTCGCGAAACAGTTGTACCGCATGACCGCGCACGGGCTCGGCCTGGTGCATGTCGACCCCGTAGCGCATTGCCGTCGCAACAACCGATTCCCAGCGTTCGATCTCGAATTGCCGATGGGCGGCGGCGCGGTCGTCTTGTGCGGCGAGCATCTGCGCCAGGATGCCGTCGCGCAGTCCCAGCGGTGAGTACCGGAACTCCGCCAAATCAAAGCTCTCCAGCAGTTCGGCGAACACCTGCGCGCCGGCAATGATGATCTCCGCGCGCCGCGGGCCAATGCCCGGCACGGCTTCGCGCTCCGGCAACGTCATCCGCGAAATCTTCGCTGCCAGCTTGCGCACCAGCGCCGCTGGAGCGATTCCGCCCGAGCCGCCGTTGCGCACCGATCGCCTTTGCGACTTCGAAGATTTGCCCGACTTCGCAGAGATCGCCGCACATGTTTCGGCCAGCGCCGCCGCGGTGCCTGAAGTTGCGATCACAAGCTGGACTCGTCCGGGCTGAATCCGGCGATGCGCCCGCCGCAATTCGCGCGCAATCAGCCGGCGCATGCGTGCCAGGTCCTCCGACGGCGCCGGATCGACACTTAGAAACTCCTCTGTCAACCGCACCGCACCCAGTGGAACGCTGACCGTGTCCTTGATGCGTTTATGCTCCGAAAGCGTGATCTCGCAACTGCCCCCGCCCAGGTCGATCAGCAGGACTTTCCCGCCCACCCCCGGCTCGCCGCTCATCAGCCCGCGATGAATCAGTCGGCCTTCTTCGAGGCCCGAGATCGTCTCCATGTTCCATCCGGTCTCCGCCTTCACCCATGCCTGGAATACCGCGGCGTTGCGCGCGTCGCGCATGGCCGACGTGGCAACCACGCGAATCTGGTCCACACCGTGCGTCTGCACCGCACGCTGAAATCGCTTGAGTGCGCGCAGCGTCGCCGCCATGGCCTCCGGAGAAACCAGGCCCGAAGCAAATACACTCGCGCCGAGCCGCGTCACTTCGCGGTCCTCATGCAATGTGCGGAGCTGGTGCGCAACCACCTTCGCAATCTTTAGCCGGCAGGAATTGGAACCGATATCAATAGCGGCAAACGTGGGCATCGGGAACTAAAAGCACTCCGCGAACTCGGAATCAGGTTCTGCCGTCAAGATACACGACGACCCCGAGCGTCTTCACGGCCTGCGTCATCAGGCAGCTCCGCGTTACGGAGTTGTCACACTGATCGTCGTCCAGGTTTCCACCGTCGGTCCGCTCCCGCCGGGTGTGACCGTCGCGGTGATGGTGTATGGGAATTTCCCGTGCGGCATCAACATGCTGCTTCCCCCTGAGCATGCCGAAATCAACATGGACGCACCCAGCGCGGCAAAGACAAGCGCGGCCGCTCCCAGCCACCTCCCGCCTCTTCGGCACAATCCCAGCCCCCAAACAAGCACCGAAGCAATCAACATGACTTCTGTCGAGGTCACAGCCGGTATCGCGACATTCGGCGGATAGAAAGCCACCTGCCCCGCTAACGACCCGCCTTCGGAAACCGAATACGCAATCGGCGGGGTCAGCGGGCAAACCGGAAGATTGCCCAGTTCAAGGCTTCCGGAGTACCCGCATCTCAACGTGAGCAAACCGCTTATAGGAATGTTGGTGATTGTGTACTGGCTGAAGGCTATGCCGCTCTTGGGCATCGTAACGTCAGTGGCCGTAATCGTGAACGTGGAGCTGGCACCCGCTCTTTGCGAAAAGCTCAACAGGATCAACGGCACAGAGAAAAGCAAGCGACAGAGAAATCTGGACCGGGTGGTCATCATATCAACCTCCCTCGCAGCGTAATGCTGCTCGTTTGTCCGTCTGGAATTCCAGCTTGTTCTTTCTAATTTGACGTCAGCGAGCCGACTTCGCAAACCAGCATCGAAAGAATTGCAGTTCCAGAATCTCTTTCCCGGCAACTCAGGCAAGCTTCCGGCCCGCTGCCTCCGAAGAGTCCTGATTGCTGCGCGTGGGCAGCTTGCGGCCGAGGACATGCGATGCCTCCGCCGGCGCGGTGCGCTCGCCTATCAGCCGGGCCGTAATGCTGTGGCACGTCGCCAGCGCCGATTCCAGCGACTCGGCCGCAACACTATCCAGCAACTCGGCAAGGTCCTTGCTCTTCACGCGGTGTCCTCGCAGCGCCTCGCGCGCAAGCGCTTGCCAGTCGTGCCACTCGCCGATGGCAGACTGCAGCTTTTTCATCTGCGCGGCGATCCGTCCGCACGCCGGATCGGCCGCGTGGATCTCCGCCAGGTAGCGAACCATCTTGATGCGCTTGCGAAAATCGTGCAGGTTCTCCGCGTCGAACGCCGGAAAGTCCTTCGCAACTTCGGCAAACCTGGTCCGGATCACACTGACCGCATCCACACCGGCATCACCCGCAGGCTCATCCATCGACAAGTCAATCTCATCCGCTGCCGCGGCAAAATCACCTTTGCGCTTCCCGATCGCAACAACCAGCTTCTTCTCAAGCCGGCGCCGCTTCTCCTTGAGCCGCAACTCGAGCCGCTCGATCTGGCGTATGCACTCACGCGTCGTCTGCGGAACGTAGCCGGCGGCGGACTCGGCAAACGACGCTCGAAGCCCCTGCAGTTTGCTTATCCAGACGTCGAATTCACGCACCGGGCCCAGCGCCCCGCGCAGCTTTTCTCCCTGCCTGCTGAATTCAAGAATTGCCTGCGCCCGGTGGCTGGCCCGCGGAAGATCGGCAAGATGGATGTCCAGCTCGGCCTGCAGCCGCAGCGTGACCACCCGCAATGCATGTACCCGCTTGCGTGTAGGTCTTCGTCCGCAGCAATCGACCAATCGGCGCCATTCTCCAAGTCGGTCGCTCATCGTGATTGACACCGCCCGGTCCGATCGCTTGCTGGAATTCATCGAATTGTAACCTTTCGTTCATTCTATTCCGCATCGCTGGCCCGGTTGGCAAGGTCCGGCAGTCTCGGCCGTTGAAATCGGCAGGGCCGCTCGCTGTTATCCTTGTCTTTTCCGGCCCTTATACCCATGGCAAACGCACATCCCGACGTCCGGCCGCCGCAGGCACCCTCAAAACTCTCTGCCTGGCTGTTTTTGGGCGCAATTTTCCTGGCCGTGCAGTTTGCCTCGCTGTTCACGCCTCCTCTGCTGGATGACGTGGACGCCTCGCACGCGCAAGTTGCCCAGCACATGGACGAGAGCGGCGACTGGGTCACGATGAAGCTCAACGGCATCCGCTACCTCGAGAAGCCGCCCCTGCCCTATTGGATCAACGCCTCGTTCTACTGGGTCTTCGGCCAGAACGCCTTTGCAACCCACCTGTCGAATGCCTTGGCCATCCTCGGGCTGGCATGGCTGGCATGGCTGTGGACCTCGCGCGGGTGGGGCCGGAGAGCCGGCTTGTACGCGGCGCTGGGCGTGCTTACCTCGATCGGCCCCTTCCTGTTCACGCGTTTTGCCATCCCTGAAGCGCTGCTGAGCTTCCTCATGCTCTACGCGCTGTGGAACTTCATTAGCGGGCTTGAAAGCCGGCGGCCGATGCGCTTCTACGGCATGTGGGCCGCACTCGCCCTTGCCACGCTGACCAAGGGACTCATCGCACCTGTCTTCTTCGTGGCTGCCGCAGTTCCGCTGCTGCTGCTCACCGGCCAGTGGCGCCGCTGGCGCGAAATGAAGCCGGTCACCGGCGTGCTTCTCTACCTGGCAATCGCCGCCCCGTGGCACATCCTCGCCGGACTTGCGAATCCCGACCAGGGCCACCCCGTCGGCAATCATCCCACGCCCGGCAACGTGCACGGCTTCTGGTACTTCTACTTTGTCAACGAGCACTTCCTTCGCTTCCTCGGCGGCCGATTCCCGAACGACTACAACAAGATGCCGTTCCTGGTCTATTGGCTCGCCCATCTCGTCTGGCTCTTTCCCTGGAGCCTGTTCCTGCCGGCGCTGCTGGTTGTCGCCTGGCGCACACGCCACAACTGGATGCAGCACCTGCATCGCGACGCCGGTCATACTGTCGACTTCTATCTCGAACACGCCGTCCGCGAGGATGTGGCCAGCTACGTTGCGCGGCTCAAGTTCCGCGTGCGCTCCGCCTGGCTCCTCTCGCTTTTCGCAGTATTCACGCTTCTGTTCTTCGCCATCTCCACCAACCAGGAGTACTACACCTTCCCTGCATGGACGCCGATTCTCATGCTGATCGCCGGTGTGCTGGCCGGCATTGAAGAGGGCCGCGGCCCCGAAGGCCAGAAGCCTTCTCTATCGCAGAAGTGGCTCAGCGGCGCCCAGGCGCTGTTTTCAGTCGCCGGCGTGCTGGCTGCCGCTACGCTTGCCTGGTGCCTGTGGGAGTCGCGCAACCTGCCCTTCGTGCCCGATATCGGCACCCTGCTTGCTCACCGCGACGTGGGCGGATACACGCTCTCGATGTCGCACTTCTTCGATCTGACCGGGCCCTCGTTCGCCGCCCTGCGCCTGCCCGCCGTCATCGCCGCACTGACGCTGCTCATCGGTCCTGCCCTCGGCTGGATTCTGCGCATGCGCGGCAAACACATGGCTGCCACCGTGAGCGTGGCCCTCACCTCCGCCGTCTTCCTCATCGCCGCGCACATCGCGTTCGCCCGCTTCGAACCGATGCTGAGTTCCAAGCAGCTGGCCGACACCATCGACCGCAAAGGCTCGCCGTCCGATTCCTTCATCATCTACGGCGATCAGTCCGACGCGTCCTCGGTGGTCTTCTACACGCACAACTTCCTGCACAAGCCTGCCTTCATCGTCCTCCAGCCATGCTCGCCGCACGGCAACGGATCGTCGCTGCTGTGGGGCTCCTGTTATCCCGACGCGCCGCACATCTTCGTCAGCGACGAAGAGCTCTCCAGAATGTGGGGCACCGGCGACCGCAAATGGCTCTTCGCGCAGGACACCAACCAGTCCAAGGCCGAGCAGCTCCTCGCCGGCCGCCTCTACCCCGTCCAGTCCATCGCCGACAAAGCCCTCTGGACCGACCGACCGCTGAAGTAGTCTCCCAAATCGCTGCTACACGCGATGACGAAGCGCGAAGGCATAGGCTAGGTTCAGCGGCAATGTCCACGCCAACTGAACAGGAGAGCGCGACAATCGCCGGTAGATGCTTCCCAACGAGTAGAATCGCTTATTCGCATATCGATAACCTTCCAACAGAGCCTCCGGACTCAGGAGCCGAGGCTGAAACACGACGTCTGTCCGGCTGTTGTACTTGCTCCAATCGCGCGTTAGAATTCTGCCCTCTGATTCAAGCCGCTTATAAAGGCGAGTTCCGGGAAAGGGCGTCAGGATGTTGAAGGTCGCATTCTGAACTCCGGACTCTTCCAGGAATTCGAGTGTTTCCTCAAACACTACTTCGGTATCGTGATCGAAGCCAAACACTATTCCGGCTTGCACCGCAATGCCGTAAGAATGGATTCGTTCGACAGCACGCGAATATTCCTCCACCCGATTGAATGTTTTCGAGACTTCATTGAGGCTCGCCTGGGAGACGGACTCGAGTCCGATGAAGAGTTGTTTGCACCCACTGCGAGCTGCCATATCCAGGAACTCGTCATCGTCAGCCGCACGGATGCTTGCCTGGCTGCTCCACCATTTGCGGTGTGGAGTGAAAGCCCGAAATAGCGCCTTGGCATACGGAATGTCGCCCGCGATGTTGTCGTCCCACAAGATGACGACTTTGCCGCGAAACGAAGCGTACTCCTGTGCCACGGCCTCAACCGGTCTCTTGCGAATGCGGCTCTTGTACATCACCGCGATCGTGCAAAAGTCACACCGATATACGCACCCACGCGTTGCGAAGAGAACTCCCGCAGCATGGTCGCGACGATGAAACAGGTCATGCCGCGACACAGGGGCTTGATCGAGTGCAGGTGGTTCAAGACAGCAGTAGCGTTTGCTGTAATGTCCAGTCTCAAATTCCGCAAGGAACCGCGGCCAGTCGGATTCGGCTTCTCCGACGAAGACCACATCCGCGTGTGTCTGTGCTTCATCCGGCAATAGGGTCACATGCGGCCCGCCCATCACCACCGTAACGCCTCTTTGCCGAAAGCGGGCTGCAACCTCAAAGGCGTGCGGCGCACTCGGCGTGTGAAAGGTCATCGCGACCAGGTCCGCTTTCACGTTGAAGTCGATCGGAGTCACTGCCTCATCTACATGGAGCACTGTCCAATGGGAAGGCACAAAGGAGGCCAGGTACGGCATCGTGATCTGCTGAAAGTTGAGGACGCGAGACCGCCGAACCCGTTGGATCTCCGGGGATGAAACGGTGATCAGAAGAAGGGTCCGCGGGGCTTGGGACATACGTGTGAGCCTCTCAGCGTGTCAGCGCCTCATTCACCCGTTCCCAGTCAATCGAATGCAGAAACATCTGTCAGGCCGGTAAAAAACAGTTGATGTAATCAGGCCGCATACGGCAATCGCTAGCAGGACGTACAACATGCAGGTTCAAGAATACGTGTCGCGCCCGGTCGCCCGCCCTTGTTGCCCGGGAATGCAAACTACCCTTCCAGCTTCCCCGCTCGCGCGATCACTGCCGGCTTGCGCAGCGGCACAATCGCTCCTGTCGCGCCGGGCGCCGCCTGCTGGAACCGAGTCAGCATCTCGCTTCGAACATACTCCACGAAGCTCTGCATCTGCCGGTTCATCTCCTCCATGCGCTCGCGCATCTGCAAAATGATCGCGATCCCCGCAATGTTCACGCCCAGGTCGCGCGCCAGGTTCAGGATGAACTCCAGCCGCTCCAGATCCTCATCCGTGTAGAGCCGCGTGTTGCCTTCCGTGCGCGAGGGCTTCAGCAGTCCTTCGCGCTCGTAGAGACGCAGCGTCTGCGGATGAATCTCGAACATCTCGGCCACCGCCGAGATCATGTAGGCACCTTTGGATTTGCGTTTCGCCGTCATGTCCCGTCACCAGGGGAAAAATAAGGTTGTTCTGCAGGACTCACAGTTTTTCAAACAATGCGACGCGCGGATCCCGCGGATTCAGCTTCGCCAGTTCTCGCATGATCTCGCGGCTGCGCTCGTCGTTCAGCGTCGGCACCACCACCTGCACCGTTACGATCTGGTCGCCGCGCTGGCCGGGGTGCGACGCACTCTCCACGCCCCGCTCGCGCAAGCGCAACTTCTGCCCGTTCTGCGTGCCCGGCGGAATCTTCAAATGCGCACGCCCGTCGATCGTCGGCACCTCGACCTTGGCGCCCAGCGACGCCTCGGCAATCGTCACCGGCACCGTCACCTGGATGTCGTCTCCTGCGCGCGTAAACACGGGATGCGTTCCCGTCCGCGCAATAACGTACAGGTCGCCCGGCGGGCCGCCGTTCGCGCCGGCATTGCCCTTGCCCTGCAACCGGATCCGCTGCCCATCGCGCGTTCCCGGCTTGATGCGAAACTCCACCGTCTCTTGCCGGCTCACTGTGCCTTCGCCATGGCAGGTAGGGCAATCGCTCGTGATGCGCCCGCTGCCGCTGCAGCGCGGGCACGGAATGTTGAACTTCATCCGCCCGCCCATCTGCGTCACCTGGCCCGAGCCGTTGCATTCGGGACACGGGATCGAACCGCCGGTCTGCGCCATCCCGTGGCACGTGGGACACGTCTCCTGCCGGTGCACCTCGATCCGCGCCTGCCCGCCGCGAATCGCCGACCAGAAATCAATCGTCGCCTGGTACTCGAGATCCGTCCCAGGTTGCGGCCCATACGGCCGCTGATGTTGCTGCGCTCCCGAGAAAATCCCGGAAAAAATGTCCTTGAAGTTGCCCCAGGTCGACGAACCCGCGCTCGCCTGCGGTCCCGGGTGCCCGCCGCCCTGGAAGCCGGAGAAGTCGAACCCGCCGAAGTCCACCGGAACACCGCCGCCCTCGCGCTGGCGCCGCGCATAGGCCTCCGCTTGGCTGGGGTCGATCTGGTCCGAGTAGAAGCCAAGCTGGTCGTAAATCTTGCGCTTCTTCTCGTCGCTCAACACATCGTTGGCTTCCGAGATCTCCTTGAACTTCTCCTCGGCCTTCTTGTCGTTCGGATTGACGTCGGGATGATACTTGCGCGCTGCTTTGCGGAACGCCTTCCGAATCTCCTCCGGCGTCGCCGTCTTCTTTACGCCTAAGACCCCGTAATAGTCTTTGTTCGTCGTTGTGGCCATCGAGTTCTTCTAGTTCTCACCTAGCGTACACGCTGCGTCAGTGACCGATAATCGCGCAGCCTAACGAAGTCACCAGAATGTATATCGGCAGATTCCGTTTCTGCGTCTTGCATGAGCGGCACCTTATAAAACTCGGGGTGGGCAACACGCCCACCCCGCTTGCTAACACCGCTAACACTCGCGAAGCGAGGCTGACACCGCTAACTCCGCTATTTCTTGTCCTCGACGTCGACGTATTCGGCATCGATCACGCCTTCGTCCTTCTTGCCGGTTGCACCGGAGCTCTCGTCCGAAGGCCCGCCCGGCCCAGCCGCGCCCTGGCCCGCCGCCGTGTTGGCCTTGTAAAGCACCTCGGCCAGCTTGTGGCTTGCGTGCATCAGCTTATCGTGCGCCGCACGCATCTCCGCTGTGTTGTTGGCGCCTTCCAGCGTCTTCCTGGCATCGGCCAGTGCGGCTTCCACCTCGCTCTTGTCGGCCGCCTGCACCTTCTCGCCGCTCTCCTTCAACATCTTTTCGATGTTGTAGACGAGTCCATCGAGAGCGTTGCGGGCTTCGATCTCCTCGCGCTTATCCTTGTCCTCGGCCGCGTGCGATTCGGCATCCTTCGCCATCCGCTCCACCTCTTCCTTGCTCAGGCCGGAGCTCGAGGTGATGGTGATGCGTGTGTCTTTGCCCGTTGCCGTGTCCTTCGCCGTCACATTCAAAATGCCGTTGGCATCGATGTCAAAGGTAACCTCGATCTGCGGCACGCCGCGTGGCGCCGGCGGAATTCCGCCCAGCTTGAACTTGCCCAGCGTGCGGTTTTGCCCGGCCATCGGCCGCTCGCCCTGCAGCACGTGAACCTCAACCTCGGTCTGCGAATCCGCAGCCGTCGAAAAGGTCTCCGTCTTCTTCGTCGGGATCGTCGTGTTGCGCGGAATCATCGGCGTCGCCACGCCGCCAAGCGTTTCAATCGCCAGCGTCAGCGGCGTCACGTCGAGCAGCAGCAGGTCCTTCACTTCGCCTGCCAGCACGCCGGCCTGCACAGCCGCGCCCACCGCAACCACTTCGTCGGGGTTCACGCCCCGATGCGGCTCCTTGCCGAAGAGGGTCTTCACGAGCTCCTGGATCTTGGGCATACGCGTCTGGCCGCCAACGAGCACAACCTCGTCGATGTCCTTCGGCGTCACGTTCGCGTCAGCCATTGCCTTCCTGCAGGGCTCCAGCGAGCGCTCCACCAGGTCTGCTACCAGCTGCTCCAGCTTGGCGCGGGTCAGCTTGCGCACCAGGTGCTTCGGCCCGGTCGCGTCCGCCGTGATGAACGGAAGGTTGATTTCGGTCTCCACCGTCGTCGAGAGCTCGATCTTGGCCTTTTCCGCCGCGTCCTTCAGGCGCTGCAGGGCCATCTCGTTGCCCTTCGAGCTCAGGTCGAGCCCTTCTTCCTGCTTGAACTCGGCAATCAGCCACTCCACGATCCGCTGGTCAAGGTTGTCGCCGCCCAGGTGCGTGTCGCCGTTGGTCGACTTCACCTCGATGACGCCTTCGCCTACTTCCAGAATGGATATATCGAAGGTCCCGCCGCCGAAGTCGTAAACCGCAATCGTCTCGTCCTTCTTCTTGTCCAACCCGTAGGCCAGCGCGGCCGCCGTCGGCTCGTTCACGATGCGCTTCACATCGAGCCCGGCAATTCTGCCGGCGTCCTTGGTGGCCTGGCGCTGAGCGTCGTTAAAGTAGGCCGGCACGGTGATCACGGCCTGCGTGACCGTCTCGCCCAGGTAGGCTTCGGCGCTTTTCTTCAGCTTCTGCAGAATCATCGCCGAGATCTCCGGCGGGGTGTATTCCTTGCCCTGCGCCACAACAGCGATATGGTCGCCCTGCTGGACGACCTTGTAGGGCACCATCTTCATCTCGTCAGTAACTTCGTCGAAGCGGCGGCCCATAAACCGCTTGATGGAGAAAATGGTGTTTTCAGGGTTGGTGATGGCTTGGCGCTTGGCCACCTGACCGACCAGGCGCTCGCCGCTCTTCGAGAACCCGACGATCGACGGAGTTGTGCGTGCACCCTCTTCATTTGCAATGACTTTGGGTTCGCCGCCCTCGAGGACGGCAACGCAAGAGTTGGTCGTGCCGAGGTCGATTCCAATGATTTTTGCCATGGTAAGTTTCCTGCCTCAGAGTACAAAGAATTTCAATGTCAGTACTTAAGATGCACCATGAGTGAATTAGTGTCAACTTTTATTGACATTATTTCGATAAGGAGTCCTTTCAAATTCCAACCCGATTTGCCGGATCCGGATTCGCCACGCCGGGTACGCCATCCCGTCCCGCCATGTGTGACAAATGACCTTGTTCCCTATTGCGGACCAAATTAGTCTTAGTTTACATTTGATATGCGACACATTTGGTCGCATATTTAGATTCGAGGTCGCACGTGATTCGAACTTCCCTCAAATCCAGCCCGCTTTTCGGCCGCATTTTGCCCGCATTTTTGCTCGTTTGCGCAGCAATTCCAGCCCTTTACGCCCAGGAAAAGCCCTATTTTGTCACCTATTCCCACGATCTCGAAGAGCCCGGAAACCTCGAAATCGAGACCAAAACCGCCCTCGGCCAGCCTGGTCAGAGCCATCGTTTCGGCGCCACAGCCGGCGAATTCGAATATGGCATGCGGGCATGGTGGACATCCGAGCTCTACCTCGACGGGCAGGCCACCGCGCAGGACTCGACCATCTACACCGGCTTTCGGCTCGAAAACCGCTTCAGGCCGCTCATGCGCGAGCACGCCGTCAACCCCGTTCTCTACGTCGAGTACGAAAACACCTCCGGTGCCGACAAAACCATCCTCGAAGTCGTGGGCCACGATGGGCAGTCCGACCTCGCGGTCGCCAATGCTGAGGCCCGGCGCGTACACCAGCACGAAGCCGAGCTGAAGTTGATCCTCTCCTCGAACCTGAAGGCCTGGAACATCTCAGAAAACTTCATCTCGGAGAAGGATCTCAGCCACGCTCCGTGGGAGTTTGGCTACGCTCTCGGCGCTGCCCGTCCACTGCGCACACTGGGCGGCGGGAAACCCTGCATCTTCTGTCTCGAAAAATTCACTGCCGGAGCCGAGATGTACGGCGGCCTCGGCGACGTCTGGTCGCTGACCACACGCGATACCTCGCACTATGTCGCACCGATCGTCGGCTGGCAGTTGCCGGTCGGGCGCCTTGGCTTCTCCACCGGCTTCGGCCTCACCAGCACCAGCCTCGATCGCGTCTACCGCATTGGCTGGGCCAGTGAACTGCCGCAGGTCGGCACCTGGTTCCGCGGCGGCAAAGGAGGTGCGCGATGATCCGTCGAAGCCTTGCCGTTTTGTGCCTTATGCTGAGTGCCGTACTCGTGCTCTGCGCAGCATCCACTTCCCGCTGGGATCGCGTTCCGCCGAAGGATCACGCCCGAGCGAACCCGCTCGCCGTGCGGCCGGAAAGCGCAGCTGCAGGCGCCCTCATCTACCGCGAGCACTGCCAGCAGTGCCACCGCGTCGACGCCATGGGCGACGGCCGCAAGAAGCCTCCCCTGCGCAGCGACCGTATCAAATCGGCGACCGACGGCGACCTTGAGTGGTTCCTCCGCCAGGGCGACCTGGCTCACGGCATGCCGTCCTGGTCGAGCCTGCCCGAAGCCCAACGCTGGCAGGTCGTGGTATACCTGCGCTCGATCCAATGAACCTTGATCCCTCTTCGGACCAAGGTAAATCACAACCGGCAGATGGGCTGATCATTTAGTCTCAACTTTTCCCGGTTATAGTCTCGACCATTCCTGTTGCGATGACCACATCAGTGGCCCAAGCCCGGTATCCGCTCACGCAGGGCGTCAATCCCTGGCTCGTGACGTGCTCGGTGATGCTGCCGACGTTCATGGAGGTGCTCGACACCGCCATCGCGTCGGTCGCCCTGCCCTACATCGCCGGCAGCCTCTCGGCCTCCAACTCTGAAGCCACTTGGGTGCTCACCAGCTACCTGGTCGCCAACGCCGTCATCCTGCCCGCCGCCAACTGGTTCGCCCGCCGCTTCGGCCGCAAGCGCTTTCTGCTCATCTGCGTCATCATCTTCACCATCGCGTCATTCTTCTGCGGAGCTGCACCCTCGCTCTCCGTCATCCTGCTGGCCCGCATTTTGCAAGGAGCCGGCGGAGGCGCACTGCAGCCGCTCTCGCAATCGATTCTGCTGGAGAGCTTCCCGCCCGCCAAACGTTCCATGTCCATGGCCGCCTACGGCCTCGGAATCGTCGTCGCGCCCGTGCTTGGCCCCACGCTCGGCGGATGGCTCACCGACACCTTCAGTTGGCGCTACGCCTTCTACATCAACATCCCGGTAGGCATCCTTGCCGTCATCATGATCGCGCGCTTCGTCCACGACCCGCCCTACATCAAGAACGCCAGGGTCGGCGCCTTCGACAACATCGGCTTCGGCCTGCTGATTGTCTGGGCTGGATGTTTGCAAGTGGTCCTCGACAAGGGCCAGGAAGACGACTGGTTTGGCGCCCTCTGGGTACGCTGGGCCGTTGCGGGAGTTATCTTTGGCCTCATCGGGTGGATATGGCGCTCGTGGACCAACCCCAAAGGCCTCGTTGACCTGCACGTGATCAAGAACCGCAACTTCCGCACCGGCTGCTTCCTCATCAGCCTGCTCGGCATGTGTATCTACATCACCATCGCCATTCTTCCGCTCTACTACCAGGAGGTGATGGGATACACGGCTTTCACCGCCGGTCTGGTCGTGGGCCCGCGCGGAATCGGATCGTTCATCGGCTCGCCCGTCATCGGCATTCTCGGATCGCGCATCGACAACCGCAAACTGCTTAGCGCCGGATTCGTAGGCTTCGGCATCTGCGCGCTCTTCTTCGGCACTGTCAATCTCAACATCGGCCCATACACGCTCCTGATTCCGATCACGATCACCGGATTCGCGCTCAGCTTCGTCTTCGTTCCGCTCGCCACCCTTAGCACCTCCACGCTCTCGCGCGAGGAGATGGGCAACGCCACCGGCCTCTTCAACATGCTGCGCAACATCGGCGGCTCCATCGGAATCGCCATGGCGACCACGGCAATTATCCGGCGCGCTGCATTGCACCAGAACGAAATCGGCGCGCAGCTCACATCCTCCAGTGCCGTGTTCCAGCAGAAATCACACATGATCGCGGGGTACCTCGGCCACCAGATTGGCCCGCCCTCCGCGCGTCCCGGCGCCATGGGCCTGATCTACGGCTTGCTTCAGCAGCAATCGGCGCTGATGGCCTACGTAGATGTCTTTCGCTGGACCGCGCTGCTCGCCTTCTTCTGCGCCGGCGCGGTCTGGCTCTTCCGCAAACCACCAAAGCACGCCGCACCCCCACCGGGCGTGCACTGATTTATATCGCGTTCGTTGCCGCAACCCGGATTCGGCACCTTACACCGCCTCTTTGCGCACTGGTTTTGCTGCCTCACCCAACCAGCGGCACAAACCGCCGCGCATCCTGGTCAAACCGCTCGATGCACCCGCTGAGAATGTCGTAGTACCACCCGTGCACCGCCAGCCTGCCTTCTAACACAGCCCGGGCCACCGACGGCTGCGCGCGCAGATTGAGCAATTGCGCCACGACGTTTCCGCGGATCAGCGAGCAAAGCTCCGCATGCGCTCCATCCGCAGGATTCAGCGGCTGACGATGCGAAAACGCCGCCTCAACATGGCGCAGCCAGCGGCTTGCCTTGGGCAGCTTTTCCAGCCCGCGCCGGTCGAGCGCTGCCTTCATCGCTCCGCAATCAGAGTGCCCGCACAGGATCGCGTGCTTCACCTTCAGCACTTCCACCGCGTACTCGATCGTCGCCGTACATCCGTCCACATCATTCGCCGTCACCGGCACCACGTTCCCGGCGTTGCGCGTAATGAACAGGTCGCCCGGCCCAGTGCCCAGAATGAGATCTGGCACGATGCGCGAATCCGAACACGTGATGAACAGCCACTCCGGCGCCTGCGACTCTGCAAGTAAATGAAACTGGTCACGCCGCCGCGGAAAAATCTCCGCCAGAAATCTCTTGTGCCCCTCAATCAGTCGTTCCATTCATGACCTCGTGACGGCATCGCAGGAGATTCGGGAACCGCCAAGAACAGCGTAGCGCATTGTTGCTGACTGTCTTCGTGCTTGCATGCACCTCCGGCGCCTGATGCGGCGCTCTCCAAGCCGTGGTTGGTACTATTCCAACGGAAGGAGTTCATCCTCACGATGTCCAGCGCCCACCGTCGTTTGCTTTTCCTGCCTGTTCTTCTGCTTCCGTTCATCGCTGCGGCTGCCGCGGCCCAGGCCGTCGACACAATCGATCCCGCCCTCAAGGCGCGCATCGACGCCATTGCCAACGACGTTCTGAAGGAAACCGGCGTCCCCTCGGCATCGGTCGCCATCGTCAGAGGCGGCAAGCTGGTATACACGTGCGCCTACGGAGAGGCACGCCTCGATCCGCCCACGCCTGCCACGCCCGACATGCGCTACTCCATCGGCTCCATCTCCAAGCAGTTCACCGCAGCCGCGATTCTCCTTCTCCGGGAACAGGGCAAGCTCTCGCTTGACGACACCGTCGGCAAATATGTCCCCGGCCTCACCCGCGGTGACGAGGTCACAATTCGCGAGGTCCTCTCCCACACCTCCGGCTACCAGGACTACTGGCCTGAAGACTACGTGATGACGCCCATGCTGCACCCCGAAACCGCGCAGCAAATCCTCGACACCTGGGCCAAAAAGCCGCTCGATTTCGATCCCGGCACCCAGTGGCAATACTCCAACACCAACTACGTCATCGCCGGCGAAATCGTGGAACGCGTCAGCGGCCAGAAGCTCATGGACTTTCTCGGTGAGCACGTCTTCCATCCGCTAGCCATGAAGTCCGTCTGGAACTCCGATGAAGCCAGGTTGACGCAGGCGGATGCAACAGCGTACTACCGTCACGCACTCGGCCCGCTGCGCGCCGCGCCGAAGGAGGGCCGCGGCTGGATGTTCGCGGCTGGTGAACTCGCCATGACCGCACACGATCTCGCCCTCTGGGATGCAAGCCTGATAGCTCAAACGGTGCTGAAGCCCGAAAGCTACAAGGAGATGCTCTCCCCGGTGAAGCTGAAGGACGGCAAGGACACCCATTACGGTCTCGGCGTCGGCGTCCGCGACATCAACGGCCATCGCGTTATCGAGCACAGCGGCGAAGTCTCCGGCTTCGTCTCCGATAATCAGGTTCTGGTCGATGATGGTGCAGCCATTGCTGTGCTCACAAACCAGGACGCCGTCGGTGCGGCTTCTACCATCGCGCGTCTTGCCGTGCCTGTCATCGCCGAATTCCCGCCGACGCCGGCCGAACAGCAGGCCCTCGACATCTACCGCGGTCTCCAGAAAGGACACATCGACCGCTCCCTCCTGGCTCCCAACCTGAGCGATTACTTCACCTCTGAAGCAATTGCTGACTTCCAATCCAGTCTCGCTCCACTCGGCGCGCCTCTCACGTTTCGTCAGACCAGCGAGCAACTGCGCGGCGGCATGACCTTCCGCGCATTCGCCATCACCTATCCCGGCAAGCACCTCACCCTGACCACCTACACCTACCCCGATGGCAAGCTCGAGCAGTATCTCATCGAGCCGACAGACTAGCGATGCCGATTCACAGGTTCCTATTCACAGCCGCACTCACCTGCGCCAGCCGTGTTGTGCAGGTGAGGGATCGCCTTCTTGGGAGAGTCCCTCGCGGCCGCCCGGAGTGCCCAGGGGTCTCTGCGACGCAACACGCCATTCGCAGCGGCAGGAACCTTGTGGACGCGGTTTATGCGGAACCCGCCGCCGGCACGCCGCGGGCAGCGGTGCTTATCTGCCACGGTATCGGGGAAATTGTGCCGCAGTGGTTCCCCATTCAGCGGCTTCTCGCAGAGAACGGCATCGCCTCACTCGTCTTCGATTACTCCGGCTACGGCCGCAGCACCGGCTTTGCGGACTGGAGCCAATGCGAGCAGGACGCAGTCGCCGCCTTTCAGGTTCTCAAGCGACTCGCCCCCGCGATCCCAATCACGCTTCTCGGATTCTCGCTAGGAACCGGGGTGGTCCCCGCAATTCTTGATCGCGTTACGGCCCATCGCCTCGTACTCTGCGCAGGCTACTCATCTTTCCGCAGCGCTGCACGTGCGGCCTGGATTCCGGGCTTTCTCTCCGCCCTGGTTCCGCCCATCTGGTCCGCCGAAGAGAGCTTGCGGAACTGCGCCCTTCCCATCCTCGTCGTCCAGGGAGATCGCGACCGGCTCTTTGGTATGAAGATGGCTCGCGAACTCGTAGCCTGCTGCGGCGGCCATGCCGACCTGCTGATGCTACCCGCCCGCTCTCACAACGAACCCTTCTATAACCCGCAACTCAGCTACTGGGGCCCGATCATCTCGTGGCTTCTCCAGGAAGCGCCGGACAGCACCAACTCGCTGAGTCGCTCGGCGCGATAGCGCCGCTGACTCTGATATTGGGTACCCCGAGTTTCCCTCGTCGCATCTCGGATGGTTGCGGCGACGATCCAATTTCCGCAGCCACTCCTGCGGGCGTAGCTACGCAGAGCTACCAGCTTGCCCAATCCAGTCCATAGGTCTGTTGCAGATTGCTGCCATCCGTGTTCACTGTATAGATATTGCCGCCGGTCGTCGAGATCACTTCTGGGCCGGCGAATACCAGCGTCGTCCCATTCGGCGAAATGTCCATCAGCGCAGCAACGTTCCCTGAGAAAATACATACCGGATTCGAACCATCCGTGTTTGCCTTGTAGATGCAGTCGTTCGCAGAGTAGTAGAGAGAGCTCATGTCCGGCGAAAACAGCCCCTGGATCGCAGGAGCGGGCGCAAGCTGGCGCACATTCGTTCCATCGGCGTTCACGATCCATAGCCCTGTCGATTGCGCAAAGATGACCTCCCTCCCATCCGGCGTGAAACGCGGGCTCGACAACGTTGTATCGAAGATTACCGGGTCGCTCGCCAACATCTGAGGAGGCTTGGTTCCGCTTGCGTCCATCACCATCGGCCCCATATAGAAGTTCAGGCCCACGAACATGGACCCAGAAAACACGATCCTGCTTCCGTCCGGCGAATACCGCGGAAGGCCCGCCCAACTCAATCCACTTACACCGGAAAGGTCGACCGTCGCGATCTGCCTGGTTCCCTCCATCGAACCATCTGTCGTGAAAACGTAAAAGGCCGTCTGAGACTGTGAAGAGCCATCGTCACATATGAACTTGAGCGAATCTGCTGACCAGTTGCAATCCTCGTAGGAATCGAGGGACGGAAACAGACTGCCCCACGACAGATAGGAGCCATTCTTGCCAATCAGCAGATACGCATCCAAATCCGCAAGTATCCAGTCCACCACCTTCACCTGCAACGTCGATCTCTTCGACGCATCCGCGTTCGCTGTTGCGGAAATCGTAATTGTCCCTGTTTTGCTGGTCGAAGGCGTGACAACCCCGGTTGAAGCATCGATCGTTGCAAGCGATGTATCGTCAACCGACCACTCCACGGACTTGTCAGAACTGCCGGTGACCGTCGCCGAATAGACATAGGTCAATGGCGAACTCACCCCGATCTGCAGGTGATCCGGGCCCGATATGCCACTGATGGAGACTTCCTGGGACGGTCCTACCGATCCCGATTGCCCTCCACCGCCGCACCTGGCGGCAAAGCTGAGTATCGCTACAAGACTTAGCCTGAAGCAGAATGAGCGATTCATGGCACTTGCCCCCACCGAATCCAGCCCGCCGGGATTTTACTCCTGATCGTCCAAAATCGATGTGAGCTGGACTCACGGAACATCATCGCTACCCTGAGCAGCAGTTGGCGTCCAAACAGGACGGTTCCGCAAGTGTCACACCCGCGATCCCCGACCGGACAGCACGCAACCCCGCTCAGCGGTCAGCTCGCTAAGGATATGAGCAACCTCATCGCTTCCCTTGAAATCTGTCAACCCGTTTGTGTCAGCGCTCCACTTATCTCCCTTTTTGACAGCTACTTCCGTCTTTCGATCCTTTGTTATTTCTTCCGATGAGCCCGTTACTCCCTACTCCCTGCTCCCTACTCCCTCATACCCGATCCCTGTAAACTGAGTTTGACCTATGTTTGAGAACCTTACAGAAAAGCTGCAAAGGGCCTTCAAGACCCTCCGGGGCCAGGGCACCCTTAACGAAGAAAACATCCAGGAAGCGCTCAAAGAGATCCGCGTGGCCATGCTCGAGGCAGACGTTAACCTCAACGTCGTCAAGGAGCTCGTCGAGCACATCCGCGCCAAAGCCGTTGGCACCGAAGTGCTTACCGCGCTCTCGCCCTCCGAGCAGGTCATCAAGATCGTCCGCGACGAGCTGATCGAACTCCTCGGCCGCGACACCGCGCGGTTCAAGTTCGCCTCGCAACCGCCCACCGTGATCCTGATGGCCGGCCTCCAGGGCTCCGGTAAGACGACCACTAGCGGCAAGCTGGCTGCGTGGCTCAAAAAGGGCGGCCACCGTCCCATGCTCGTCTCCGTCGACGTCTACCGACCGGCCGCGCGCGAGCAGCTCAAAATCGTCGCCAAATCCATCGACGCCAAGCTCTACGAAGGCAAGATCGACGGCGAATCTGCCGGCTCTAAGCTTGTAGAACGCCTCGCCAGCGAAGCTCGCCGCGAAGCCCGCATCATGGCCTGCGACACCCTTATCGTCGATACCGCCGGCCGCCTCCACATCGATGAAGAGCTGATGAGCGAGATGGAGCAGCTCAAGAAGCTCCTCTCGCCCGCCGAGATCCTCTTCGTAGCCGACGCCATGACAGGCCAGGACGCCGTCAACTCCGCGCAGGACTTCCACAAACGCCTTGGCCTCACCGGCGTCATCCTTACCAAGATGGACGGCGACTCCCGCGGCGGCGCGGCGCTGTCAATTCGTCATGTGACCGGCCAGCCCATCAAGTTCATCGGCACAGGTGAAAAGGCGGACGCCTTCGAGCCGTTTCATCCAGATCGAATTGTCGGCCGCATCCTCGGCATGGGCGACATGCTTTCGCTCATCGAAAAAGCCGAATCGGCGCTCGACAAGAAGAAATCCGAAGAGTTCGCCAAGAAAGCGCTCCTCGGCGACGGCTTTACGCTCGAAGACTTCCGCGATCAGCTCAAGCAGATCAAGAAGCTCGGCTCGATGGAAAGCATTCTGAAGATGCTGCCCTCCGTCGGCCCGTTCGCCGGTCTGCAGCAGGCCGCCGGCCAGATCGATGAGCGCCAGTTCGTGCGCGTCGAAGCCATCATCAGTTCCATGACACCCTTCGAGCGCCGCAATCACGAAGTCATCTCCGGCTCCCGCCGCAAGCGCATCGCGGCCGGCTCCGGCACCACCGTGCAGGACGTAAACCAGCTCCTCCGCCAGTACGCGCAGATGAGCAAGATGTTCAAGCAGATGGGCAAAGGCGGCCTTGCGCGCCAGATGATGCGCGGCGGCATGTCCGGCCTGATGGGCAAACAAAAATTCGGCCGCTAACCTTGTCGCAATAAGAGCGTGTCATCCTGAGCAAAGCCGGTCCGACAGGCCCGGCGAAGTCGAAGGATCTGCGGTTGCTCTCAAGGAACTGAATTCACCCGGCTCAGCAACAGAAAATCGAGTCACCGATCGAGCACGAGATGGCCAGCCTGCAAGACCAACTCGACGAAATCACTGCCAACACGCGGCATCTCGTGCAGGCGGAGCGGCTCGCCGTCGGCGAACGTGCAGTTGAGGAGTTGTTTTCGACGGGCATTGAGGAAAAGATCCTCCCGGTGGGCGCACAGGCCCCCGAGTTCGCGCTCAAGGACTCCAACGGCAAGCTCGTCCGCAGCCGCGACCTGCTCGCCCTCGGGCCGCTGGTCATCAAGTTCTTTCGCGGTCGCTGGTGTCCCTACTGCACGACCGAGCTTGAAACCTGGCGCGACCTCTACGGGCGCATTCGCGAGCGCGGGGGACTGATGGTTGCGGTGAGCCCGCAAACCGAGCGGCAGAGCGACTTCATGGCCGGCCAGCACGGCCTGCCCTTTCCCGTTCTCTCCGACTCCGGCAATGCACTCGCGGAAAAGTTCGGCCTCGTCTACACCGTCCCCGAGTACCACCGCGACTACTACCTCTCCATCCTCGTCAACCTGCCCTTCATCAACGGTGACAAGAGCTGGCGCCTTCCTCTCCCAGCCACTTATGTTGTCAGTCGTGAAGGGCGAGTGGCCTACGCAGAAGCTCACGCCGACTTCCGTGTCCGCCCCGAACCCGAAGAAGCCCTGGCCGCCGCCTGCAACATTCACCACCGCTGAATATCCAGCATCAGGCAACTTTTCGGTTGCATTTCGATTATTTCGCCGGCCGGCCCAGGGTCGCCTTCGCTCTTTCGAGGCTCACTCCGCGCAACAGAAACACCTTGCTGCGCGAAAGCTCGCCGCTGACGAGCTCCACCGATCTCTTCGGTAGTCGAAACAACTCGGCGAGAAACGCAATCAGCGCCTCATTGGCACGGCCTTCTACCGGCGGAGCCTGGACCGCAATCTTCAACTGCGTCGCGTCGCCCTCACCGTAGACGCCGACGATCGCCGTCTTCTTCGCGCCGGGCTGCGCGCGCACCGCCAGCGTGACCCCTCCAGCCACTCCGCGCAGCATCAGGCAGGACCCTTATATGGCGCGCGCTTGCCGAAGATCGCAGTCCCTATGCGAATGCGCGTCGCGCCCTCTTCGATGGCCAGCGGAAAATCCCCGCTCATCCCCATCGACAGCACATCAAGATTCAATCGCGGATACGCCGCGGCCCAGCGATCGCGCCACTCCCGCAAGCTGCGAAAGCAGGCTTGTGTCACCGAATCCTCCGCACCCCACGGCGCAATGGTCATTAACCCGCGTGCCTCGAGATACGCCAAGTCCGAAAGCGCCTCCAGCAATTGTGCGGCATTCGGTGACTCCGGTTCCAGCCCTTCCTTTGTCTCCTCCGGACTTAGCTTCACCTCAATCAGGATCGGCAACCGCTTGTCCAACTTCGCGGCAGCCTCATTCAGCCGCTGCGCCAATCGCAGCGAATCCACTGAATCCACCGCGTCGAAAATCTCCGCTGCCCGCGCGGCCTTATTCGATTGCAGATGCCCGATGAGATGAACACGAACCGAAGGATTGTTCAAATGCTCCCGAAGCGCCGATGCGTCCGTCGCCTTCGCCGCAAACTCCTGCACGCGATTCTCGCCAAACAGCGTCAGCCCCAGTGAAGCAGCCTCGGCAATCGTCTCCGCCGGATACGTCTTCGACACGGCCATCAGCTCGACGTCTTCGCGCCGCCGCCCAGCCCGACGGCACGCAAAGGCGATCTGGTGTTCGAGCCGGTCGAGATTTTCCGCGAGATTCGCCACTGTCTGATCTCTGGCCTTGCTCAGCGCCCGTGCTCCTCCAGGTACTTCTCGGCCTCGAGCGCGGCCATGCATCCGGTTCCGGCGGCCGTAATCGCCTGGCGATATCTGCGGTCCTGCACGTCGCCGCACGCGTACACGCCCGGAACTACGATCCCCTTGCGCGTCGTGAAGATGTTGCCCTGCGTCAGGATATAACCCTCTTCATCAAGGTCGATCTGCCCGGCAAACATCCTGGCATTCGGCTCGTGCCCGATCCCGAGAAACAGCCCGTCCACGCGCAGAACGCTTGACGCGCCCGTGGCCACATCGCGCAGCCGCAGACCTTTCACTTCCTTTTCTTCGACGCCTAGCACTTCGTCAACCACTGTATTGGTCCGGAACTCGATGTTGGGGTGCGCCATCGCGCGCTCCAGCATGATCTTCGACGCGCGGAATGCCGGCCTGCGATGCAGCAGTGTGACCTTAGATGCGAAACGCGTGAGAAACAGCGCCTCCTCCATTGCCGAGTCGCCGCCGCCCACCACGGCCACTGATTTGTCGCGGAAGAAGAACCCGTCGCAAGTGGCGCAGCTTGAAACACCATGCCCGATCAGCGCCTGCTCGCTCTTGAGCCCAAGCCACCGTGCGCTTGCGCCCGAAGCAATAATCAGCGTGCGCGTAAGGATTTCGCCGGTCGACGTATTCAGCCGGAAAGGATGAACGCCCAACTCAACGCGATCAAGATGCGCGAGTTGGAACTCTGCGCCGAACCGCGCCGCCTGCCGCTTCATGTTGTCGATCAGTTCCGGGCCCTGGATGCCATCGGGCCACCCCGGAAAGTTCTCGACCAGTGAAGTAATGGAGAGCTGGCCGCCGGGCTCGTGGCCCTCCAGCACCAGCGGTTTCAGGTTGGCGCGCGCACTGTAGATGGCCGCCGTCAATCCGGCACAGCCGGAACCAAGAATTACGGTATCTCGCGTCTCTGTCATGAGGTTTCCCTGTTGATTGTAGACGGCGCGGGTCGAGGTCCCCAGCGACAGGTCTTCGTCGCCGGGTGGCAGGAACGTTCCTCCGCCGTCGGAGCACCGCTCCAAAACCGGCCGACCCGCCCGCTGCGATCCCCCGCCCTTCCGTCTTTCAGCCCAAGGCAAACAGCAGTAGATAAGATGATGCACATGGCAAATCTGACTCTGATCTACGGAATGCGGCTGCTCCCCGAGGGCGAAGTCGCCGAGATCCACGACGCTACGCTCAAGCTGACCAATGGCCATGAGGCACACGTGACCATGCACGTGATCGAAGGCTCGCGCAAACAGATCGAGGCCCAACTCAAGCAGAGCCTCGATGCGTTCTTCGATTTCTATCCTGAGATTTGAACCCGGCACGGCGAGGCAGGTTTTCCCGCCCCAGAAGCCGGCCCATAGCGCTCAGACGCGCGCTTGCGTCGTCTTCTTCGTGGCACTCTGCCGTACACGCAGATTGTCGACCGCGTAGTCGATGAAGCGCGGCTCGAAGTGCGGAGGCAGGCGCAGGAACCGGCACGTCGACACCACCTGGTCCACGATGAACCGCGGATGATAGGCCGCGAGTTCCAGCCCCTTCTCCACCGTCACCTTGTGCACGACAATGTCGAAAATCTCATCGGTCATTTCGACCGCCTGCTTCTTGCACTCCCCGTCGAAGATTTTCCGGTAGAGATCGCGCGTTGGCGGACCCACCTCGATCTTGTAAGGCAGACGCCGCAGGAAGGCGGGATCCATCAGGTCTTCCGGCTCCAGGTTCGTCGAAAAAATCACGAGTTCCTCAAACGGAATGGAGAAGGTTTTGCCCGTGTGCAGCTTCAGATAGTCGACCTTGCCTTCCAGCGGCACGATCCAGCGGTTCAACAGGTGCGTCGGACTCACGATCTGCCGACCGAAGTCGTCGATCAGGAAGGTTCCTCCCAGCGCCTTCACGTGCAGTGGCGCCTCGTAGTAGTGGCCCGTCGGATCGTAGCGCAGGTCCAGCATCTCAAGCGTCAGCTCGCCGCCCGTGATCACAAACGGCCGCTGGCACGGCACCCAGCGCGCGTCGTAGCTCTGCGCACGCACCACGGTGAATGCATCCTCGTCTTCGATGTTCGCAGTCTCCAGCGGAAAGTGAATACTCGGGTCGTGCACGCGAATAATCTGCCCCTCCACCATCACCGCGTATGGCACATAGATCACGTCGTTGAAAGCTGAAGCGAAGCGCTGCGCCACCGTCGTTTTGCCGTTGCCCGGCGGCCCGTAAAGCAGCATGGCACGACCGGAATTCAGCGCCGGACCCGCCTGCTCCATGATCCGGTCATCAAACTGCAATCCCTTCGTCACCGCTTTGATCTTTTCCGGCGTCACCAGCTCGTTGGTCAGTTTCTGCAGGTTCACCTGCGTATTGAATTCGTCGAGCGTCACCGGCGCCGGCCCCGTGTAGTGCTGCCGGTTCATGGCGTCGATCACAAACTTCCGGCCCAGATCCGTAAAGGCGTAGGCCAGGTCGATCAGGCTGTCAGAGTTGCGGGCGCCCAGGTTTTGCAGATACATCCGGTCGACCGCCATCTTCACCAGTTCGAGCACGATGCTGTAAGGCAACTTGATCGCGTCGGCGAATTGCCGCACCGTTTGCAGGCGACCGACATACATCAGCTTCAGCATCAGACTGAGCAAATCGGATTCGTCCAGTCCTGTGGCCGCAATGTTCTCCGGCTCGCGCGGCGTGCGGTGCAAAAACTTCTCAAGCTGATCCTTGGTAATCGCTCCAAGGGCCACCAGGTTGTCGCCCAGCCGACCGCCGCACATCGAAAGGCGCTCCAGCGCCTTCGCCACATCCAGCTCGGTCACGAGCTTGGCCCGGATGAGCAAATCTCCCAATCTCAGACGCGTGCTAATGGCTTCCTCCTACTAACTCCCTGGAAATGCTCATCTTGGATTGCAAAGTTATTGTAGCCGTAAAAGTAACTTTTCAATGAACTTAGGTAATCAAATGACAAGTGCCGATGGTTACGACCGTGTAACCCGTCTCCGGGGAAATGCAGGTATCCACCCAGGTCGCAACGGCCACCTCCGCTCTCGACGGAAGCGTGACCTTCAAGCCCGCCTCGATTACCGGCAGGGCAACCGACCTCGTCGGTCTCGCGGTCATCCGCAATGCCAGCGCCGTTCGGAATCTCCAATCGAACAACATCCCTGATCCCTGCCGGTCGCGAAACAATGTCGCGTGCAATCGTTAATGGGCATCAATTAACTGAGAGCGAGGTGCAATGAGCGAACTTACCAGGCCGCTCCAGACGGACGGCCGTACGAAGAGGCCGCGCGTTGTCATTGTGGGTGCTGGATTTGGGGGCCTTCATGCCGCCAAGGCGCTGTGCCACCTGCCGGTCGATCTCACCGTCGTTGACCGCCGCAACCACCATACGTTTCAGCCTCTTCTCTACCAGGTGGCGCTTGCGGTTCTCTCGCCTGCCGACATCGCGCAACCCATCCGCAGCATCCTTCGCCACCAGGACAATACCGAGGTCCTGATGGACGAAGTCAACGCCATCGACGTGCAGTTCCGCCGCGTCGGGCTTGCCTCGGGAGCGCAGCTTTCCTACGACTATCTCGTCCTCGCCACCGGGGCCACGCACAGCTATTTCGGCAAAGACGAGTGGGCGCACCAGGCGCCCGGTCTCAAGTCCATCGAAGACGCCATTGAAATTCGCCGCCGCGTCCTGCTCGCCTTCGAGCTTGCCGAACGCCACATGCAGGAACACGGCTGGCATCCGCCGCTGAACTTCGTCGTCATCGGCGGCGGACCCACCGGCGTGGAACTGGCCGGCGCCATCAGCGACATCGCCAAGCTTTTCATGCGCCATGATTTCCGCCATATCGACCCCACCAAGGCCCGGGTCCTTCTGCTCGATGCCGGCCCCCGTGTTCTGGCTGCATATCCTGAGGACCTCTCAGCCAAGGCCGAAGGCGAGCTTTTCCGTCTTGGTGTCGAGGTACACACCAGGAGCCACGTCACCGGCATCAGTCCCGGATGGGTCGAAGCCAACAACCAGCGCATGGACGCGGCGGTAACCCTCTGGGCTGCAGGCGTCCAGGCTTCGCCGCTGGGACGTATGCTCGGAGCGCCCGCCGACGAGCGCGGCTGCGTTATCGTCGACGCGAATCTCAACCCGCCCGGATTGCCTGAGGTGTTTGTCCTAGGGGATCTTGCCCACTTCGAGCAGGACGGCCAGCAGGTTCCCGGCGTCGCGCAGCCCGCGATGCAGATGGGCGACCACGTCGGAAAGATCATCGCCGCCGACCTCGCGAGCCAGCACCGTCCCACATTCCGCTACTTCGACAAAGGCGACATGGCCACCATCGGCCGCATGGCCGCCGTGGCAAAGGTGGAGTGGCCCTTCAAGGCGCATATGAGCGGTTTCCCCGCGTGGGTCACATGGATCGTGGTTCACATCTTCTTCCTGATCGGGTTCCGTAATCGCGTGTCGGTGCTTGCAGAGTGGATCTGGACGTACTTCACCTTCACCCGCGGCGCGCGCCTCATCACCGGCGACCAGACCCTCCCAGGTTGGATGGACCAGGTCGAAGCCGGCCCCGCCCACGACGAAGACACCCGCGCCGCAGAGGTGCGATGAGACAGCTTCGGGCTGTTACGTCACGGCTCGCCCCAGAGGTCGATGGTGTTCAAGGGCTTGCCCTGAAGTTTGAGGTAATAGAAGAGCTGTGTCTCATGCCGTTCGAGGTGCTCAATCATCTGCAACAAGTGACGCCCCAGCGGGAGCGGCTTTCCAGGAGCCCAAGGCGCCTCGACCTCTGCGTCCAGACCATTCTCACCGGCCTGCGCAATGATCTGCAGGGCAATTCGCTTATCTGCGCCCAATAGGCGTTCAGCTTCTCCTACGCTCTCAATCGAGGGCAGCATCTCTGCCGGCGGGAAAACCACTTCTGCAGAAAGCGTCTCCCATGTCTTGCCTTCCGGCAGAGGCCACTCTCCCGTAACAAATGCTCTGCAGCCGGCGCCACAGGACTCGCCGATGTGGCGCAGAAGTTGGCCGACTGTCATCCAGTTACTGCCGCTGGCGGGCTTCCAATCAAGAGCTTCGGGATCCACTTTTTCCAGCAGTTTTGTGGTAGTTGAATAAGCCTTCTCAATCTTCCCTTCCAGAAGTTGGGTCCAGTTCATGACCAGATCTCCTTCTCGCCGGCGACCTCACCGGCGCCACAAGACTATCCCCGAACCCCTCGGGCCGCAACATCGCTTGACAGCTACGGCAGCCCTCTCGCGGGGCTTGGTGCCCCTCATCAATTAAACTGATAGGAGTCATGCTCGATCTGGGATTTGTCCGGGGAAACCTGGAAATTGTTGAAGAAAAGCTGCGCGCTCGAGGCGCCGATCCTGCCGCGGTGCTGGGCGATTTTCGCAAGCTCGATCAAAGCCGCCGCGAAGCCATCACCGCCTCGGAGCAGCTCAAGGCCCGCCGCAACGAGCTCAGCCAGCAGGCCGGCGCGCTCAAGCGCGAGGGCAAAGACGCTACTGCCGTCATGGACGAGACGCGCGCCCTCAAGGACAGGCTGGAAGAACTCGATAGAACCGCCGCCGCTCTCGACGAGCAGATGCGCCTCTCCCTCGCCAGCATCCCCAACCTCACGCGTGACGAAGTCCCCACCGGCAAGTCTGAAGAAGACAACCTCACTGTCAAGACCTGGGGCGAGAAGCCGCAATTCGATTTCACCCCCAAGCCGCACTGGGAACTCGGCGAAAAGCTCGGCATCCTCGATCTCGAACGCGCCGCCAAGCTCAGCGGTGCGCGCTTTGCCGTCTACATGGGAGCAGGTGCGCGGCTTGAACGCGCGCTCATCAGTTTCATGCTCGACATGCACACCCAGAAGCACGGCTACACGGAGGTACTGCCGCCCTTCATGGTCAACTCGAAGAGCCTCTTCGGCACAGGCCAGCTTCCCAAGTTCGCCGAGGACCTCTTCCGCTGCTCCGATGCGGATGCCGAAGCCGTCGCGCGCGGCGAGTTCAAGGACAATGACCACTGGCTGATTCCGACCGCCGAAGTGCCGGTGACGAATCTCTACCGCGACGAGGTCCTCGACGAAGCGCGCCTGCCCATCAACCTGACGGCTTACACGCCCTGCTTCCGCGCCGAGGCCGGAGCCGCCGGCAAGGACACGCGCGGCATCATCCGCCAGCACCAGTTTCAAAAGGTTGAACTGGTCAAATTCACGCGTCCCGAAGAGTCCGACACGCAACACGAGCGCCTCACGCGCGACGCCGAGGAGATCCTCGAGGCCCTCAAGCTGCCGTACCGCCGCGTGCTGCTCTGCACCGCCGACACCGGCTTCAGCTCCACCAAGACCTTCGACCTGGAGGTCTGGCTCCCCGGCCAGCAGCTCTATCGCGAAATCTCCTCCTGCTCCAACTTCGAAGCGTTCCAGGCCCGCCGCGCCAACATTCGCTTCAAACCCTCCACCAAGGGCAAAAACGAATTCGTGCACACCCTCAACGGCAGCGGCCTCGCCGTGGGCCGCACCTGGCTCTCCATTCTCGAGAACTACCAGCAAGCCGACGGCTCTGTCCTCATTCCCGAGGCCCTGCGCCCTTACATGGGCGGGCTCGAGCGCATCACCCGCCGGGAGCAGCCATGAATAAGATCCTGAAAAGCTATATCTACTGGACCTACCCGCGGGGCAACGTCCACTACGACGTGATGGTGACGCTGATCCTGCTCTTCATCTTCGTTACGCCTCAACTGTGGGACTACGGCGACAAGCCATTGCGCGCGGCCGGTCCGCAGCATCCCATTCAGGTGGCGAGCGACGGGGATCGCGGGATGATCATCTCCGTTTCAGCAGCGGATGTGAACTTACCGCCGTCCGCTTCCAACAACGAGGTACGCAAGATCCTTCGCAAAGCCATCGAGCCTGTAACGGGCGATGCCGTATCTGTTCTCCGCTGGGAAATGTCCCTCGACCCCCAGGGCAACAAGGTGTGGAAGATCTGGGCGCGTCGGTGACCGGCCTCAAGCCGCCTGCGTCTCGCGGCGCATCGATCCGTCCAACAGGAAAAGGAAGTCTATGCAATTTCAAAAGCAAGCGTTCATCGCTGTAACCATCGCGCTCTTCTTCGCGCCCGTCTGCCCCACGCTCGCAGCCCAGGATCTGAAGACCGTGCTGGCCAAACTTGATGCCGCCGCGGCTGACTTCCATTCGAGTTCTGCAGATTTCCAGTACGACGTCGTGGTCACAGACCCGGTCCCCGACACCGACGTGCAGAAAGGCTCCGTCTACTACCTCCGCAAGGGCAACGGCTTTCAGTCGGGAGTCCACATCAACCAGGTCAACGGCAAACCCGTCCCCAAGACCATTGTGTTCGCCGGAGGTGTCCTGAAGGTGTATGACAAGCTCAACGACCAGCTAACCACATTCAAGAAAGCCGGCCAGTACGAGAGCTATCTCGCCCTCGGCTTCGGCGCCAGCGGCAAGGACCTGCTTGAGAAATTCAGTGTGAAATACCTCGGCTCTGAAACCATCAGCGGAGTGAATACCGACAAGCTCGAACTCGTGGCCAAGGACCCCGATGTCCTGAAGTATTTCCCCAGGATTACCATCTGGATCGACCCGTCGCGCGCCGTCAGCCTGAAGCAGGTCTTCGATCAGGGCCAGGGCCAGTCACGCATCTGCACCTACTCCAACATCAAGCTCAATCAGCCGTTACCCGCCGACGCGTTCACCTTCGAAACCGACAAAAAGACCCAGCTCATGAACCAGTAGAGCGCGACCCCACCCGCCGCGAACAGCATCGGAAAGCACTCGAGCGTATACCGCGCCTCGGGTGCTTCCACAGTGAGCAGCAGCACGCTGCGCAGCACCATGTACGCCAGCATCCACTTCCACATCCCGGGCCCCCGCGGACAGGTCTTGGCCTGCGGGGAGGAGATCCGGGAAAGCAGGCACAGGCCCGCAATTCCCAGCAGCAGATAAAACGTATTCAGCCCTGCGTAGAACCAACTGAAGCGCGTCTCCGCGTAATGGTGGCCGTACACCCACCAGTCGAGATCGATGGGAAGATTCTCCACGCGCGGTCGCAGCCACATATCCAGAACCCGCCCCACCGGCATCAACACGTGCGATCGGAATGGATGCGCCTCGTATCGCTCGGCAGCCAGCTTCGCAAACCTCGCATCAAGCTCCGGTGTCAAATTCTCGCCGCCGCTGTTGTAATCGTCGAACAAGGCTGCCGTCTCCGCGTACTGCTGCGGGCTGTCAAATGCCCTTGCAGGCAGCTTTGAGATATCCAGCGTGTCACCGGGCACATTCCAATACACCTGGTACGTCGAGACGAAATCCAGGCACCACGTCTTCACCCAGCCCACCCACCCCGCCTGCGTCGATTCGCCCGGATCCGTGGCATACCGAGGCGCCAGCGGCTCAAACACGTGAAAGGTGCTCCAGTTCCGCCAGGTCCACACCGCAAACGGCGTCGCTGCCAGCAGCACGCAAACCACCACCATGCGCATCAAGCGGCTACGTACCAGTATGCGATCCCTTTTGCGCGTCACCGTGAGCACCAGCGCCGGAGTAAACGCCAGCGCCACCAGGGCGCCATCCGGACGCAGCAGCGCCGCAGTGGTCACAGCAAACGTGAATCCCAGCGCCGGCCACCACCCCGGCCACTCCTGAAAGACCGCAGCACACCACATGGCCAGCGCAATCACAAACAGCGTCGGTCCCTCGGTCAGCGGATTCGCCGCATACACCGCCGTAAACGGGCAAAGCGCCGCAAGCCACAGTGTGCAATAAGCCGCACCCATGCTCAGCCGCGCCGGAGCAATCCGCCGCGCAAAATCCGCCAGCAGCAGGCATCCCGCGAGCTCCAATGCAATCTGCACCCACGCCGCCGAGGCGTAATTCTCAATCCCGAAGATCTTGAAGCAGACCACCAGAAACAGCGGGTATGCCGGCAAACGAATCAGCGTCGGATACGTCTCACCTGTACCGACCGTCAGCGCATATCTCCCGCTCATCAGCAGGTTTTTGGCGATGCCGCCGTAGACCAGCGAGTCCCCTGTGACCTCGAAGAAGTGAATGAGCATCCAGATACGGAGCAGTGCTCCAGCCAGAAGAGCCATGACGACCCAGAGAACAATGCGTACGCGGTTCTCTGCCCCAACCGTCTGCATCGATTGACTCAGGGGTTCAGCTTCCATACGATTCGTACTGTATAGCGTAAAACGGCGATGCCCGATAGACAGATATTTTTCGACCCCCAGCGAACCCGATGGAAGCGCCTTCGCCGCATACTCGATATCACGGCGGTCATTTCCACCCTCGTGCTGGCCGGCTTCATTTTCAACGTGCTCCGGGGCCAACCCCTGCCTGAGCTCCTGTTGCCCGCACAAAAACATACCTACAGAGGTCTCCAGAACCGTACCCAGGCCAATCACAATGCGAGACCGCTGCACCCTGCCCGGCGCAAAACCAGCCGGAGGCCCTCGGAGATTCCCTTCAACACCGATGAAGGTCTCCGCGCCGCCTACTATATTCCTGACGATGCGGCCAGCTACTCATCGTTCAAGGAACACGTGCACCAGATCGACCTGCTCTTCCCGCAGTGGCTCCACGTCGACGCACCCTCCACCGACATTCAGGGCACCACGCAGGATGGGCACGAGTTCCCAATCTTCGAGGGCGGTGTTGCTCACGATCCCGATGAATTCAACAAGGTCAAACACGTCATTCAGCAGGCGCATGAAGACACCGAAATCTTTCCCCACTTCAACAATGTCAATTCGCGCACCGGCGGCTTCGACCCGGCCATGGGCGACGTCCTGAAAGAGCCCGCCAGGCGCATGGTGCTGCGTCAGGAACTGCAGCGTTTCTTCACTGCGTTTCCTGGCTATCATGGCCTGTCGCTCGATATTGAGAACCTGTCCGACGATGCACAGCCGTCTTACCTCATGTTCATCCAGGAGGTCTACTCGGATCTCCATCCGCGCAACCTGCGGCTCTACGTGAATGTCCCTGTATCCGCCCCTCCCGAGGAGCTCAAGCTGATCTCAGCGAACTCCGACGCCATTATCCTGATGAATTACGACCAGCACGAGTCCGCGAGCGAGCCCGGCCCCATCGCCAGTCAGGACTGGTTCGTGGCCAATCTCAACCGCGCCCTCAGTTACGTGCCGCTCAACAAGATCATCTGCGCAGTCGGCAACTACGGCTACGACTGGGAGATGTCCATCCCCGATCCCAAGGCGCGCAATTCGAAGATGCGCAAGCCGCGCGTCGTCAACACCGACGACATCCCCCATGTCGCGGACGCGTGGCAGCGGGCCAGCGACGCCGACGCCGACCTCGATCTCGACTACAACTCCCTCAATCCCCATTTCGAATACATCGACGAAGACACGCATACCCGCCACATCGTCTGGTTCCTTGACGGCGTAACCCTGTTCAATGAGCTGCGCGCCGCGCGTGGTCTCGGCATTCGGACATTCGTCTTGTGGCGGCTCGGTGGCGAAGACCGCACGATGTGGAACGTCTGGGACAAACCTACCAATCCCACATCGCTCGACGCGCTCGGTTCCTTGCTGCCGGGGCACGACGTCGATGCCGAGGGCTCCGGCGATATTCTGCGCGTCACCGGCCTCCCTCAATCCGGCAAGCGCACCGTCACCATCGACACCGACGAGTCCGACCCGCACAAAAAGCTCATCATCGACGAACACATGGATGTGTATCCGCACACCTATACGGTCGAGTACTACGGCTACCATCCGAATGAAGTCGCGCTCTCCTTCGACGACGGCCCCGATCCCAAGTGGACTCCAAAGATCCTCGACATCCTGAAGGAGAAGAAGGTCAAAGGCGCCTTCATGATGATCGGCGCCGCGGCCCAGGAGAATATCAGCCTCATGCAGCGCGTGCAGCGCGAAGGCCACGAGATCGGGAACCATACCTACTTCCATCCCGACATTTCAGAAATCTCGACCCAGCAGCTCGACCTCGAGGTCAAACTAACTGAGCGGCTATTCGCCAGCAAGCTGGGCGTCCAGCCTCTCTACTTCCGGCCGCCCTACGACATCGACGAAGAGCCCGACACCGACGACCAGGCAGCGCCCGTCGTGCGCGTGCAGCAACTGGGCCTCACCGTGGTCGGAAACAAGATTGATACTCACGACTGGGACGAGCGCCAGCGCAAAACGCCTGCTGAAATCTCGCAGATCGTTCTCGACCAGCTCGAGACAATGAAAGCCAAGCCGCAGTATCGCGGCTCCATCATTCTTCTGCACGACGGTGGCGGCGACCGCACAGTCACGGTGGCAGCGCTCCCGGTCCTCATCGACACGCTGCGCGCCAAGGGATACAACATCGTCCCGGTCTCCGCACTCATGGGGATGACCACGGCACAGGTAATGCCGCCGCTGACCTGGCGCCAGTATCTGCGGTCGATTCCAGACTCCATCGCCTTCTCCGCGCTCTCCATCATCGGCCGCTTCATCGTGCTGGTCTTCTTTGTGGGCGACGTCCTGATGAGCGCGCGCCTCATCCTCGTGGGCCTCTTTGCCGTCATCGACCGTCTTCGCAAGCCGCATCGAGAGGCCTCGCCCGGATTCAATCCGCGCGTAGCCGTGCTCATCCCGGCTTACAACGAAGAAAAAGTGATCGTCCGCACCATCCGCTCGGTGCTCAACTCCGACTACAACAACCTCCGCGTCATCGTCGTTGACGACGGCTCGAAGGACCGCACTTTCGAAGTCGCGCGCGCGGCCTACGCCAAAGACATCGCCGCGGGCCGCGTCGAGGTGCTTACCAAGCCCAACGGAGGAAAAGCCGCCGCCCTCAACTACGCCCTCGATCGGATCGACGAGGAATTCTACGTCGGCATCGACGCGGACACCGTAATCGCGATGGACGCGATCTCAAAGCTCATCCCGCACTTCGAAGATCCGGCCGTCGGTGCTGTCGCCGGCAACGCCAAGGTCGGCAATCGCATCAACCTCTGGACGCGCTGGCAGGCCCTCGAATACATCACCAGCCAGAACTTCGAGCGCCGCGCTTTCGATCTCTTCAATGTCATCACCGTCGTGCCCGGAGCCATCGGAGCATGGCGCACCGCAGGCGCCAAGGCCGCCGGCGGCTATCCCATCAACACCGTCGCCGAAGATGCCGACCTCACCATGAGCCTCCTGGAGCAGAAGTACAAGGTGGTGTACGAGGATCGCGCGCTCGCCTTCACGGAGGCCCCCATCGATGCGCAAGGGTTGATGCGCCAGCGGTTCCGCTGGTCGTTCGGAATCCTCCAGGCCGTCTGGAAACACCGCCTCGCCTTTATTCGCAACAAGGCAATGGGACTTTTCGCCCTGCCCAATATCCTTATCTTTCAGATGTTTCTGCCGCTGGTCTCGCCCTTCATCGACCTCATGTTCCTCGCCGGCCTCGCGCATTACCTCGTCGATCGCCATTACCATCCCGAAGCGGCCTCAGCAGCAAGCCTCGAGAGGCTTCTGGCCTACTTCGGCGCCTTCCTGCTCATCGACTTTGTGACCTCCGCCATCGCCTTCAGCCTCGAACGCCGTCACCCGGCCAACAAGGGAGACGGCTGGCTGCTCTTCCACATCTGGCTGCAGCGCTTCGCCTACCGCCAGGTCTTCTCCTTCGTTCTGGCCAAGACCCTGAAGCGCGCCATCGACGGAAAACCCTTCAACTGGGACAAACTCGAACGCACCGCAAAAATGAGCAAACAAACCGAAGCCTTGACCATGTGAACGGAGATTGTCTGACTGGGATGGGTCGATCATGCGAGCCTCTGGATCATCGCTTGCATGAGGTAATCGATGTGGCCCGCGCACTGGAAGCCGCCGAACGCAAGCTGCGGCTGGGGTCTGCACTGCGCTCATGGCAGCCCGCTTCAGCGGCGCAGCAGGACGACATCACCCTGTTCGCCATGGACGTGCTCTGAATAGCTGGCGCGCGCAGGTTCATTCGGCGGGCAGAGCGGCCCGCTGCGGAATCAAGACGGGAATGCCGTCCACAACCGGATAGCTCCGGCCACAGCCCGTGCAAACCACCGTCGAGTTAGAGAATCGGAGCTTCGCAAGGCAGACGGGACAAGCAAGGTCATCAGCCCATTGCTTCAATTTCCCGGAACTCGCGCTGTTGAGCTCGCCTTGCATTCTGGAGACTACTGAATCGTGGTATCGGGAGAGTCTTCTGCGGAATCCCCCATGCGCCGATGGGGCCTGCGCATGAACTCCTGTTCGATGCGTTCATTTGTTCCCGCATTCGCAAACTCGTAAGCGACACGAATGCCATTGAAAATCGCACGGTCGTTGGACGATCCGTGGCCGATGATGCAGACGCCACGGACACCGAGCAGTTGCGCGCCGCCGTATTCGCGATAGTCGAGGCGGCGGCGGAAGTCGTTGAATGCCTGACGCGAGAGCAGAGCACCCACTTTTGCGGTCACCGTGCGCGTGAGTGACTCGCGCAGCACATCACGGACAAATCGCCCCACGCCTTCGCTGGTCTTCAGCGCAACGTTGCCCACAAATCCATCGCACACGATCACGTCGGCCTGTCCGCTGAAAATGTCGCGACCTTCCACGTTGCCGATGAACTTGATCGGCAGCGCCTTCAGCAGCGGAAAGGCTTCGCGAGTGAGATCGTTGCCCTTGGTCTCTTCCTCGCCGATGGAGAGCAGACCTACGCGCGGGTGGCTGATCTTGAGCACGCTGCGGGCATACATCTCGCCCATCACGGCAAATTGCTCAAGGTTGTGCGCCTTGCAGTCGACGTTGGCGCCCACATCGAGGAGTACGCAGGGGTTCCCAGTCGAGCTGGGCATCGGCGTGGCCAGCGCGGGCCGATCGACGCCCGGCAGCGCTCCGAGCACCATCTTCGCCGTAGCCATTGCCGCCCCAGTGTTGCCGGCGGTGACAAAGCCCTTGGCCTTGCCCTCGCGCACCAGCTTTAGACCCACGCGCATCGAGCTGTCGCGCTTGGTGCGAACCGCATGCGCTGCCTTCTCATCCATGCCGATGCGCTCTGAAGCATTGTGAATCACGATCGGCAGGTCTTCGTTTTCGAGGTGTTCGTCCAGGAGATCGCGCAACTCAGACGAAGGTCCAACGAGATGGACCCGTACCGGAAGCTCGCGTGCCGCGAGAATGGCGCCTCTAATCTCGGGCTCAGGCGCTTTATCGGAACCAACCGCGTCAAGGACGATGTCGACGAGCATGTTACGTCACCGTGAATCGGCTAATAAAACGAGGATCAGCTAAATGAGACGCGATCGCCGGAAATACAAACATGGCGGAGGTCGTTTTTTCGAAACGACCGTGCACGTTCAACCACTGCATGATTGCATATTCCGGCGAATTCTGTGATGAAGGTCTGTTTACTTGGCGGCTTCCTTGGTGTCGAGAACGGCGCGCCCCTTGTACTCTCCGCACTTGGGGCAGGCGCGATGGGGAAGCTTCTTCTCGTGGCAGTTCGGGCATTCCGACAGGCCCGGCGAGGTCAAGAAATCGTGGGCACGGCGATTTGCGGTGCGGCGCGAAGAGTGGCGCCTTTTCGGATTCGGCATGATGCATTCCTTTCGCGTTCCCTACCCAACCGGACCGCACAAGTCCAGACTGCCTTTCGGCGCGGGCGGAACACCTGAACATTAATGTTTTGAGGGCCTTATCGTGCTGCGGAGCCCGGAAAGCGCCTCCCAGCGGGGGTCGGTTTGACCCTCTTCGCAGGAGCAATCCTGGCTGTTGCGGTTCTGGCCGCAGCGCGGGCAAAGTCCTTTACAGTCAGTCTTGCACAGCGTCCTGACAGGCAGGGACAAAAGCACCTGCTCGCGCAGCACATCCTCAAGCGAAAGACTGTCTCTTTGATAATAACCGATTTCGGTCTCCGGTGCGGTTATCGACCGCTCGGAGGCTCCGGCATCGACTCCCAGGGGCCGGAAGATCAGGTCGAAGTCCGCCGCAAGCGGAACCTCAACGGGCTCAACACACCGGGCGCAGGGCAGCCGGAACCTGCCGGCGAATCTTCCGCGAAGCCGGATGTCTGCGACGATCTCCTTGGGGCCGCGGTGCTCGTGAATGACCTCAACGCGTCCGGAGGTCTCCAGGTTGCCTTCCTGCTCTGCTTCTTCGCCAAGGTCAACGCGGCCCGGCGGAAGCTCCAAGTCAAACTCGATCGGCTCGCGCTCGAGTTCACTTACTTTGAATTCCATAGAATTCAGCCTACGGCTGCGCGCGGGGTGCGTCAATGTGTGGGATGGTTCCATTCCCTGTGAGACGCGCAAGCGCCAGTTACTACTCGGAACCGTACCCTCAATTAACCGTTTCAGGTGGTCGAGTCAATGCACTTGCCCAAATCTGGCCGCCTTTGTACGGACCATCGCCGTCTGCATCCAATTGCGCTTCCTCAAACCAGACCCAATAAATGGCATGCGTCCCGAAAACACTTTTCTCTTGTCTTGTTCTTCCTGCAGCCAGGTTTAATCCCAAGAGGAATCTGCAGCCCAACCCAATTCGTAAGTCATTTCAGGAGAGTAATTTGCGCCCGAATCCCGGGGGTTATGGGGTAGGCTGCGCAATGGTGCGGACCACCGGATACCTGGCCGCACCAGGATTGACCGGCGATAGAGGCTGCTCATCCAACGCGATCGTTTGGTAAAGTGGCTGCCATCATGACGAGTTCCCTGCAACCTCATCCGCTATTGGATCACCTCACCGAGAGCACACCTGCATGAACGATAATTCCCTCTCTGCTCTTCACTTTCGCACCGCAACAGTCGCCGACCGACCGCGCCTGATTGAACTCATCAATGCCGCCTTCGCCATCGAAACCTTTCTCGAAGGCACGCGCACCGATGAAGAACGTCTCGCCGCGATGATGCAGAAAGGAGAAGTCCTCCTCGCCGAAGACCCTTCCGGCCGCATCCTTGCCTCCGTATACGCCGAGCTTCGCGGCAACCGCGGCTATCTCGGCATGCTCGCCGTCGATCCCGCACACCAGCGTGCCGGCCTCGGCAAACACATGCTTTCCGCCGCCGAAGAGCGGTTTCGCGCGAAAGGCTGCGAGGCCGTCGACATCAGCGTCCTCAACCGACGCCCCGAGCTTCTGCCCATCTATCGCCGCCTTGGCTTCGTAGAGACGGGAACTGAAGAGTTCTGCCCCTCACGTCCGCTCAATGATGGCCTCGACTGCTACTGCATTGTGATGTCAAAGGCTCTCTGAGTCACTTTGTCCCCGATGTGCCGGAAGCATGCAGGTAGCGGCTTGCAAAATCAAGGAAATAGGGCCAGTCAGGCTGCGGCGTGTGGCCGCCATCGTGCTGCCTGAACGCCAGATCCCCCGTCACCAGTGCCGTTCCCATCGGCGGGAGGTCCTTTGTGCCCAGGTCCTTTTTGCCGAGCAGCCGATACACCGGTCCCGCCGCAACCTCCGCCATAAACATCCCCCGAGGATCGGCCCACGCATCCCCACTCGGATTCGCGTAGCCATCTCCCGTATCCGCGCCGCCGCCGATGAACAACGGTTGCGGAGCGCACAACGCAATCAGTTCGTGGTTATCCACCGGCAGATCACCCGCATTTTGCGGCCCAGCATAGCGCAGAAAATTCCCATCAAACCAGTGGTACAGCGAAACGCTCGCGAGGTTCGGAATCGTCTCTCCGTAAATGTGCCGGTACAGCTTCGCCCCGCCCTCGCCCGAGGAGCTCACGTAACCCACCGCGAACTCCCGGTAGTTGTACGCCATCGTCACCAGCACGGCTTTGCCGAACCGCGAATGCCCTGCCAGCCCCACCTGCTTCGCATCCACTGCCCTGTCTATCTCGAAATAGCGCATGGCCTGGTCAGCGCCCCAGGCCCAGGCCTTCAGCACGCCCCAGTCATCGAGCTTCCGCGGCTGCCCCCGATTGATCAATCCGATAATGCCCTCGGTCAGCCCCGACCCAGCGTCCTTTTGATAGCTCACGGGATTCAGAATCGCGAAGCCCCACCCGCGCTGCACCACTAGCTTTCCATCTACTCCCCATGGTGTAGGCACGTAGCTGTCCAGCGGCCCGCTGGTCGCAAGCTCGAAATCCTTCGCGAACGCCAGCTCCATGATCACCGGCACCGGACCCGCCGCATGCGCCGGAACCGTCAGCAGCAGATCGATGCTGAACTTGATCGGCGTATTCATCCACGGACCTACCCGCCCATCCAACCGCTTCGTCACCACATCCACGCCGCCGTACTTCTCATGCGTGGTGCTCATCACGTGCCACTCAACTGCAGGCGCTGAGACAGGTGTCAGCCCCAGGATCTCGCGATCGAAATCCTCAAAGATCTCGCGCCTCCGCTTGACCCACCAATCGGTAGCAGTCTTCACCGGTTGCCCGTCCCTGAAGACCAGCGGATCCGGCAGCGTCGGAAAGACATTCGCCTTCGCCTCGTCGTAGTTCGCCGATCGCGGCGACCGTGCGTCCGGAACCGGCGCCGGACGCAGATCTGTCTCCCTCAGCCCCAGCATCCCCAGCAATCGCATCCTATCCTGCCCGGCAGTTAAATGAACCGGCGCCTGCGAAGGCGCCGACGCGGTCGCTGCACTCTCAGGCGAACTCTGCGCACACACAGATTGAAAGGCGAGCGTAACCGCGAACGCAGCGAACCAGGGAACGATCGCGAGTCGGTCAAATACTCTTCCTGAATCGAGCTTGAGTCCTGAGTCGCGCATATGAGATCGGCCCAAGCATACTGATTGCAATCTTCGCAGGCAAGCTTCACCAAGCCTGTCTTCAAGTTTCCGCTCCAACCGCCGATGACCAACATGTCTGGTTCAAGCAGGGTCCTGCAATGCCCGACCCACGGGAGAGGAATTTCTCAAATGTCTGCAATTCGCAATATCCCGATAGGACGCAAGTTTGTGATCGCATTCGGAATTGTGTACGTTCTCTGCCTTCTCCTCGGAACCTACACGTACTTCACCTTCAGTTCGATCCACAAATCCAGCGTCGAAGTAAGCGATAACGGATTCCCGGCGTTTGTTGCGCTGACAGACACTCATGGTGCTTTGAACCTCCTCCGGATTACAGATTTGAATCTGCTGCTGTGCCAAACCGCCGCATGTTCAGCAGCACAGCAGCAGACTCGCCAACGTGCTCTCGAAAATTACGAAAAGGCCCTGAGAGCCTACGAGCCGACAATCAGCTACCACGGCGAACGCGAGATCTATGACAAGTTCACCGCCTCGTTTGCGAGCTACAAAGACGCCAGCGATCGTGCAGTGGTGCTCGCAGCAGCAGGAAAGACAGGCGACTCATTGGATCTGCTCACGTCATCGTCCACAGTAGCGCTTTTCGATGACGCGCTTCGAAGCCTCAACGAAGATATGAATTTGACCATGAAACTCGGCATCGAGAGTTCAACAAAGACATCGAGCGCCAGCGCCAACGCGGAATGGATCGTGGTGGTTGCCACCCTGCTGATCATCGCCCTGTGTATCGTCGTCGGAACAATTCTCACGCGCGTGATCGCCCCGCGCATCGCCCGCGGAACGACGATGATCGAGCGCCTCGCCGCCAAGGACCTCAGCGCCTACGTTGAGGTCACCGGCACCGACGAGATCGGACGCCTTGGCATTGCGCTTAACAAATGCGCCGAAACCTTCCGTTCTGTGATGCGGGAAGTGTGCCGTGGCGCAGACACACTATCTGCGGCCACCACCGAAATCACGGCGCGCGCTGTCCAGAACACCAGCAATTCACAAACTCAGTCCAGCAGGACCAATCAGATTGCCGCCGCATCCCAGGAGATGACCGCGACGATCGCCGAAATCAGCCACAATGCCGAGAGCGCCGCCGCGGCAAGCCGAATCTCGGCCGAGACAGCCGATCAGGGCGGCGCCGTCATGGAAGCTGCCGCGGCCACCATGGAGAGAATTGCCACCGCAACCGGCACCGTGGCCGAAAAGATGAACTCCCTCGCACAACGCTCGGAAGAGATCGGCAAAGTGGTCAGCGTAATTCAAGAAATCAGCGAGCAGACGAACCTGCTGGCGCTGAATGCTGCCATCGAGGCGGCACGGGCTGGCGAACATGGGCGCGGATTCGCCGTGGTTGCCGGTGAAGTTCGACGGCTTGCCGAGCGCACAAAGGCCGCAACCGAAGAGATTTCCACAACTATCACAAGGATCCAGTACGAAACGCGCATGACCCTCGAAGTGATGCAAGGGAGCCGCACGGCAGTCGAAAACGGCATGACCGAGACGGAACGCGCGCGCAAAAGCCTCGAAGCCACGATCGAAGCTTCAAAACAGGTGGAACATCAAATCCACCTCATTGCCACCTCCGCGACTCAGCAGACATCCGCATCCAGCGAAATCTCAGAGTCCGCTGCCCAGATCTCACAGCTTGCCACAGAGACCGCGCAAGCATCACAAGAGTCCGTCGAGGCGCTCAAGAATCTCGCCTCGCTGGCCAGCGAACTCGACGGCATGATCCGCCAGTTCCATTTCGAGGAATCCAAGGGTTCCCTGCAGTCGCAAGACCACAGACGGCAATCTGCGTTCATGAACAGTCCGCATCAGGCTCACGCCTGAACCTCGTCTGAAGCACCTCTTCCGGCCCCGGCGAGCACCGTCGCGGAGGCCTCTTTTTGTTCTCGCCTCGTAGACGAGTCACCGGAGTTTTACAGGCTCAATAATGTTGCCGGACAAATCGAATGGCCCATTGATGAAACCCGCCGCGAATTGAGACAATCTCATTCAAAGTGGCTTTCCCACTAGAGCCATTCCCCCGAGTTGCTTTACACGCTTCGACCCTTTTGAACCTGGAGACACGCGCATGAGTGCCGCCAAATACGACCTAGTCGTCATCGGTTCCGGGCCTTCGGGACAGCGCGCCGCCGTGGCCGCCTCGAAGATGAAGAAACACGTCGCCGTGGTGGAGTCGCGATCGGTGGTAGGCGGCGTCTGCGTCAACACGGGCACGATTCCCTCGAAGACAATGCGCGAGGCCGTACTTCACCTGTCCGGATACAACTATCGCTCGGTATACGGGATGAATTACAGGGTGAAGGAGAAGATCACAATGCCCGATCTCGCCTTCCGCGTCCAGGCGGTGATCAAGACTGAAGTGGATGTGACCGAGGCGCAGCTCTCCCGAAATGGCATCGATATCGTGCACGGGATTGCTCATTTTGTCGATCCGCACCAGGTCAGAGTAGAAGGCCCAACGGGCGAAACAACCATTGAAGCCGATCGCATCATCATTGCAGTAGGGACCAAGCCGGCCTCATCCCCGAAAGTTCCGATTAACGGGCGGACCATCATCAACAGCGACCAGGTGCTGGATCTGCCCTCGCTTCCTAAATCGCTGATCGTGGTCGGAGGGGGCGTGATCGGGGTTGAGTACACGTGCATGTTTTCTACGTTGGGAGTGCGCGTGACGCTGATCGAAAAGCGAGGCAAGCTCCTCGAATTCGCCGACCAGGAGATCGTGGAGTCGCTCAGCTATCATCTGCGCGACAGCCGCGTGACGATGCGGCTGGGTGAAGAAGTGGAGAGTGTGGAGGAGTTGAGCGACGGCACGGTTGTCGCAAATCTCGAAAGCAAGAAACGCGTTTCAGGCGATGCATTGCTTTATGCCGTCGGGCGTCAGGGCGCCATCGACGATCTGAATCTTTCCGCCGCTGGAATCGAAGCCGACAACCGCGGACGTATCCCCGTGGACGAGCATTATCAGACGAAGGTGGAGCATATCTTTGCCGTGGGCGATGTTGTGGGATTCCCTTCCCTGGCTTCCGTTTCGATGGAGCAGGGACGCATCGCGGCCGCGCGAGCATTCAACGATCATGCTACAACTTCGAATCCGAGCTTTTATCCGTACGGCATTTACACCATTCCCGAAATCAGTTTTATCGGCAAGACCGAGGAACAGTTAACCGACGAAGATGTGCCCTACGAGGTCGGTATGGCGTTCTATCGCGAAACCGCGCGCGGCCAGATTCGCGGAGACACCACCGGGCGACTGAAGCTGATTTTCCACCGGGACACACGAAAGATACTGGGAGTTCACATCATCGGCGAAGGCGCCAGTGAACTGGTACACATCGGGCAGGCCGTGATGATTCTTGGCGGCACGGTCGACTACTTCATTGATACAGTCTTTAACTACCCGACGCTTGCCGAGTGCTATAAAGCCGCGGCATTTAACGGGCTCGGCCGCCTGCATCGCTACCAGGTGGAATGATGATGGATGTATTCGAGACTTCAGGCGCGCAGATGCAGCGTTTGCATCCGGAAGATCTCCAGCCGCGCAAGCTTTTCCCCGATGGAGGGCGAAATGACTACCGCAATTGGCGTTGTAGTGACCGAACATATCGTCGCCGGCAGGCTTGAGGACATGCGGCTTGAAGGAGAAACGGTTCGGTATCCACAGAACACCGAAGAGGTGGACGCGCTCATCACACTTCCCGGCGGCGAATTGGTCGACATCCTGGCCAACGAAATCGTTTCGGTGGCTGACAGGGGCAGTGTTGATGCTATCGGCGTAGCGGTTCCGGGCATCATTCGTCATGGGATAGTAGAGGACTCGCCAAACCTGACGCAGATCAAGGGCATGCGGCTGGCCGACGAACTCACGCGCGTCCTCGGAGCCAAGGGCGTGCATGCGCCGGTGCATATCGCCAACGACGCGGATGCGATTGCGGCGGGCGTAGCGGCGACCCGCGGGCAGTTGAACAAACTTACACGTGTGTGGACGATCGGCAATGGCATCGGCTATGGGCGCTGGCCATACGTTGAGGGCGTTTGGGAGGGTGGACACATCACGGTCACACTGGACCCGAAAGAGCGCTTCTGCGGGTGCGGCGGTGTTGGACACCTCGAAGGGATCATGGGTTATCGCGCCATGCGCATGCGGTTCCTCGATCTGGAACCCGAGGAGGTCTTCGCGCAGGCAAAGAAAGGCGACGCACGCTGCCGTGAATTTGTGGACCTGTGGCACAGTGCTCTTGCTGCCGCTACGGCTTCGTTCATTCATCTGGCCGGCCCCGGACGTTTCTATTTCACCGGGCACAATGTCGGATTCCTCGACCTGCCGTTGCTGCGGCGCCATCTTGAAACCATGGTGAAGATGAGCCCGCTTCTGGGTTATTCGCTCGAAATCCTGCCCAACGACGACGCAACCGCCCTGCTGGGTGCAGGCGTCAGCGCGATTCGAGCTCTGGCAAGCTGATCCGACGGGTCCACTATTTACCGGACAACTTTGTACCCGGCCGACATACCCCCTCCCCCACCCCGGACTCTGGCTGTAAATTCCTCATTTTAAGTTGGGTTACAGAGAGGGTATGCCGTCAAATTCCTCTTATCATTGGACTTACCCGCAGAGTCCTCTCAGGAAAGGACTTACAGACAGTGATCAGCGGACAGTGAACAGTGAATCGGCCAGCACGAATCGATCGCCTTTAGAAATACGGACGGAGATTTGACTGCAATTCCATTGTGCGCCGAATGGGGGTAATTACCTGCAAATACGGAAGAATGGTATCGCGTTGGATTGGCTGGGTTTAGCTGCAGCTCCCACGTTGGCGGGCATTGACACCTGATTGGGAAGTCCCGGTCGCATGTCTTGTCAGGACTCAGGCCGCTGCAGTTCAATTTGGGAGCAGGGAAATGGCGAATTCCTGCCAAGGGGAGCTAATGCAGTTTCGCGTACTCCGCCTTGGCTTGCTTCAGGATGGGGATTTCAGGGTCGGCGTCTTTCCAGATTGTTAGGAAATCCTGATACGCTGCCTTGGCCTTGGCGGTGTCGCCCTGTAGAGCGTAAGCACGTGCCAGGCCCAGACGGGACAGCGCACCCCACGGGAAGTTCACCACCAGCCCCCGGTGGTCGATGAATTTCTGAAATTCCGCTGCCGCTGCCTTGCCGTCGTGGAGCAGGAGATAGGCTTCCCCACGAACATAAACCGGGCACAGGAATATCGTCATTTGTGTTGGTGAGCTTAGTTCGATTGTGTTTGCTTGCTGCAGTAGTTCGACTGCCCGGTTCGGGTTTTTGCGCTCCAATGCGACGGCCGCCCGGATTGTGGGCAGCCAATACCTCTGGACCAGCGTGCTCAGCGGGAAGGTCTTGTCGAGTTCGGCAGCCAGTTTCTCCGCCCCTGCTGTATCGCCTGCCCGTGCCAAGGCCAGTGCCGCCACGGCCCGCACGTCGCGGTTCGGGGCCAGCTTCACTGCCGCATTGGCCTCGGCACGCGCTTGCTCGCGATTTCCCGATTCCACCTCGCGCATTGCTTCCTCTGCCTGATAGCCCGCTGCCCTCTCTTTGGCATCGTTGTGCTGGGCGGAATCCACCGCCCGCCGCGTCAGCTCGTGCGCGTCCTTCAGCTTGCCGTACCAACCTTCCGTGTCCGCTTGGTTCGCCAGCAACGTCTCTTCAATGTCCGGCTTGCCCATGGCGGCTGAGAGCAACTGCGCCATCTGCGTCTCATCGCCCTTCAGAAACGCTAACTGGTAGCGGTTCCCGAGCTGGGCTTCGCCCCCCAGCTTGCGCTCCTCCCCCTGTTTGTACACCGCCTCTGCCTCATCCAGCCGGTTGAGGCTCGCGAACGAGTTTCCGAGATTTGAGTAGTTGAGCCAATCGTCTGGATCGAGGCGCAGCGCCTCGCGACTCTCCTCCAATGCCTTTCCCAAGTTTCCAAGCGTGCCTGAAACGAATCCAAGTTGCATGTGAGGCCAGCCGTCTCTTGGGTAGGTCTGTTGCCACAGTTCGTCGGTCTGCGCCCCCTTCTCCAGCTCTTGCGTTACGGCAATGTAGTAAATTGCATCGATGTAGAACCGTTCCCGCTCGCTCACCTTCTCACGCAGCCCGTAGGCCTTGCGTCCGTTTTCGGCCGCCCCGGCGATTTCGTTGAGGTCGTAATAGAGAGCCGCCAACCAGGCGTGGGCCATGGCGAAATTCGGGTCGAGTTCCACCGCCCGCTTGAAGAACGGCAGAGAGGCGGTGTCCCCTTTCGCATCCCGCGTCTTTTGCCCCAGGCTGTACGCTTTCAGTGCCTCAAGCGATGTGGTTGTCGCCTCTGCCACAGGTGTGTCGTACTTTTGCACCGAGCTGAGAGACTCACCCAGCTTGTTCCGCAAACTGACCGCCGCGTTGTCCAGCGCCTTGAGCACCGCTTCCTTGCCCGCCGCCTGCTCCTGCGCTTCCGCCAGCACATCTCCAGTGTTACAGTTCACTGCTTTCAGTCCAATCACGTATTGGTTGCCCAGCCCCGCAATCGAGCCCGTCAGCATGGCCTTGCTGCCCGTGCGCTGGCAGACCTCTTGTGTGACCTCCGGCGTCAACCGGTCTCCGGCGGGACTCCCCATCAGCTTCAAGGTCTCATTTACCCTGCGCTCGGACACCAGAGCGAGAAAGGGGGATTGCTCAAGTTGCACCGAGAGCCCCTGCTTCAAGGCATCGTCGAATACTACATCGCCCGTCCTGTTATCGAAATCAGCAAGAACAATGGTGTCCTTGTCGGTCAGTGGCTTAGTTTGATGCCGTGACCAGAGCCAGATCACCGAGGCCCCGCCCACGACCAAAACAGCGATGGCAAGGACCCACCTCTGCCGGAGTGCCCGCTTTCTTCCTTCGGGCGCATTTGCGGCAGTTATCTCGCCCGCGGGCTCGGCATCCGTCTGAGACGGTGGTCCGGCTGGTGCGGGAGCTGCCTGCTGTGGGTGGGTTGGTCCGGTGATCGGAGGCACCACTGAGTCGCCGTTGGAGTTCACCAGCTCACCGTTCGGGTCTCCAGACACCTCCACCGGACAAACGAACCGGTATCCAACCCGAGCCACGGTGGCGATGTAGCGTGGCTCGTTGACGTCGTCTTCCAGAAGCTGGCGTAGCAGCCAGATGCAGCGCGTCAGGGAATGCTCTGTGACGGCGACATCGCCCCAAACGGAATCCAGCAGCTCCTCTTTCGAGATCAGTTTCTGCGGGTTATGCAGCAGGAACAGAAGGGTGCGAAACGCCTTCGGCTCTACCGTCAGCACCTTGCCTGCCTTGATGAGGGCGAACTCCCGCTCGCGGACCTCTACATCGTCGAAGCGGAAAATAAAAGACTTATTCCGCATGATCAATCCATAATACGCCCCAAATAGTTTCTTGATCCGTGCCGAGAAATTGATAACCAGTCCATCAAGACCTAGTAGAGGCACACGCCCAGAGTGACCTCAGCCTACCCGGCTGAGGAGCACTCGCAATGTCAAACTCAAGTTGGTTCTCTTCCTTCCTTCTTGCGGCAATCATCCCCGCGCTTTCGGCAGAGACCCATTGCCCCGGAAATGTCGCCAGCGTCCCCTTCCGCCACGTAAACCGCTACCAGATTGTCCTGCCCGTGACCATCAACCATGCAGGTCCCTACGACTTTCTCCTCGACACGGGCAGTGAAAAAACGGTCGTCGGTCCTTCCCTGGCCGCGGAACTTCATCTGACTACACGCGGCGCGATCATGGTTTCCGGCGCCGGCTTCCATGAAAGCGCTTCCTTCGCCCAGATCGACTCGCTCGAAACCGGTTTTCATGCCATAGTCAACCAGGAGGTGCTTGTATACGGCCTCATGAATCTTCGTTCCGTCGATACCCACATTCGCGGTATCCTCGGCGAGGATTTCTTTCGGCATTTCGACCTGCTGATTGACAATGCGCACAAACTGCTCTGCCTCGACGACTCGGGCGCCATGCGCACAGACATGAAAGGAATGCATACCGCGTTGGTGACAGCGGCTCAGGCGACGGACGGCAATCCGTTGCCCGGGTTGCTTATCGTCTCCGCGCGCCTTTCCGATGGGACCCCGCCTGTTCGTCTGAAGCTCGACTCCGGCACAAACGCATCCCTTCTTTACAACACCTCTGGACACATGGCGCCAAGGTCGTTCGGGGGTGGTGGGTCTGCGGTCGGATGCGGCGCGGATGGAGAAGAGAAAGTCTTCTCGGCCTTGCCGCCGCAGGACGTGAAGATCGGCTCAGTCAGACTCCCGGGCGTAACCTTCATGACGCTTGCACTCCCGCCGAAGGATTCCAGAAGGACGAAGTTCGATGGACTCTTGTCGATGGACCTCTTCCGGCGAGTGTTCATCAACCATGCCGATCACTACGTCGTCCTTGAGCCATGGCAGGAATGAACTCAGGGCATTCCGGTCGTGTTGGTCGCCTATTAGGCAATTACCTCTGAGCCAACATTTGTGGTAGAGCGGGAAGTGGAGCATTTCTCTCTTCACAGCTAAATCGCCTAATCACTTGTCGTGAATCCGCAGATTCAGAGTCTGGATTCCAAGCGCAACGAAGTGCTAGCTCAGGCGCAGGTAGGTCTTCGAGAGGCGATCGTGCCAGCTCATCTGGTCTTCGTCAAAGATGGACCAGAGGACGCCAAGGCCCACCGGCAAAACCGAGATGAGCATCGCCTTCAGACGCCCCTTGATTTGCGCGGACGTGGGAGTCTCCTCGTCGAAGGTGCAGAGCGAAAGCTGGGCGTAGCGCATCCCCGGAGTGACCTTTGCGAAGGTGAGGAAGAACCACTCGTATAGCGCGGCAAATCCAAGCACCGCGACCGCTCCGCAAATTTCGGATACACGCTTTCCGGGCAGATGATCGAACTTCGACGTGACGAGGAACGCGAGGCCGCAGACCAGACCAACGATCAACGCAGAATCCACCATTGTCGCCATCATGCGACGGCCGAATGGCGCCTGGTACAGCCTGGGTGCATCGGCGGGCGGTATAGCGTAGTAATCCGGCAGCGGCTGCGGCTGCTCATCCAGTTTGATCTCTTGCCAACTGGAGCCAATCCAGGTGGGTTCTGAGCCGGTCGCAGCCGTGCCGGCCATCGGTTCGGTGGAGACGGAATTCGGGTCCACCTCGAAGATGCTGAGCTGCTGCGCGTCAGTGGGAGCAGGAGATGCTTCCGTGATCCGCGGACGCATGCGGCGCGGCGCAACGATCTCGCGGGGAAATTGAATGAGATTGGCCGGAATCGGCTGCGCGGCCTCAACAGGATCGTAGATAGCTCCGATCCCGAGCGCCTCTTCCGGGTCGACCTGCGCATCCCACGGATCTCCGGTTTCGGCGCGCATCTCCAGTTGTACAGTGCGCACGGGCATATCGGGTTCCCAGCGAATCTCCACGCCCCTGGTGGCCGATACGGCTGTCTGAGTCTTGGCCGGGGAACTCAGAACCTGCCGCTCAGACGTCGCAGACTGGTGGAGATGAGCGCCGCAATCGCGAGCGACAATCTGGGCTGCGCCAGAGTTCGTCTCAATGTGATCGAGCACCGCCTGCGCGGCGGCCTGGGCTTCGAGCGCGGCACGCGTGGCGGCTTCTGCAGCCCGTACGGCGGCGCGCGCTTCGGCTGCCTGCAATTCGCTAAAGCTGGGGGCCTTGGCGTAGCGTGCTGCCACCCGGGCTGCCGCGGCTGCGGCGCGATTGCTGGCTGCGGCCTGATGCTCTACGGGGGCGTCCTGATCGACGACTGAAATACCTCTGCGATTCTTATGAGCTTCGATCCGGCGATTGACTTCCTCTTTCCATGCGGGCTGCAGTCCGGAATGGCTCAACGATGTACTCAACTCTGATTCCCTTCATTTTCTACTGCAAGGCTTTCGCCTTCAATTCCGCAATTTGCCGGCTGCTGCCCTGTCTCAATCCTTCTGTTCAGGCCGGTACGATATTAACTGTTACGTGTCCGGCAATATCTTCCCGGGCAGTTTACGAGTGATAAAGAAGGCACGGGCTTGCGGCGCGACCGTGCTTCCGCGTCAATGGACGCATAAGCACATTTGCTATGCTAGCTTTGGTCCTCGGATGCATCCTCGTAGTTTCGTATTTATCACGGTGATGACCCTCTGTCACCTGCAACTTGCCGGGCAGATGTTAACCAATGCGTTACCCCCTCCGCAGGGTGCCGCGGCGGCTGGCAGCGCTGGTCAGGCCCCCTCCACGTCGCAGCTTCCTGACGAACCGGGCCTGGAGGCCATTCCCATCGCGAAACCGGAGCCGGCGCCAGCCTCAGGCATACCCTTGCGCTGGGAAGCCCGTGTACAAACTTGGGCGGGAGACACCGCTACCCTGACAGGCGGAGTTGCCATCTACTACCGCGACTACATCATCCGTGCCGACAAGATCGTTTACCACCGTTCCACGTCAGAACTGGAGGCTGAAGGGAATCTGCTGGTCACGGGAGGTCCCAGCGATGCGTACATCACAGCTTCGCATGGAGACATGCGCCTGGATATGCATACGGCGCGGTTTTACGACGTAAATGGGTCTCTTGGACTGAGGCGGACGGGACGCAGCGTCGTCTACTCCACCGCAAATCCGTTCCTGTTCTCGGGCCGGGTTCTTCTCCAGACCGGAGAGGGCAGCTACAGGATCGTGGACGGCACAATGACGAATTGCCGGCTGCCCAGGCCAGATTGGCAACTGATTGCCAAGTCCATCCGGGTTTCGGACAATCAGGCCACCGCGAAAAACACATTGTTCAAGTTCCTCGGCACACCCATCTTTTATCTGCCTTACCTGCGCCACCCTGTTGATGAGACCGGGCGCGAGAGCGGCCTGCTGATTCCCATTGTGAGTAATTCCTCTATCCGCGGATTCACATTTGGCGACCAGTATTACATTGTGCTCAATCGCAGTATGGATATGGTGGTGGGTGCGGAGTACTACAGCAAGCGCGGATATGCTCCAAACGGAGATTTCCGGTTCAAAGGGCCCGGGCTCGACCATTTCAACGTGCGGTGGAATGCATTGATCGATCGCGGCCTCCGGATTCCACCGTCGACCCAACTCGTGAACCAGGGCGGCACCGATATTGTTGCAATCGGCCGATACGACCTGGCACCACACATGTACGCCACGGCAAACACAGAGTATCTCTCCAGCTACGTCTACAAGCTCGTGTTCGCCGACAACTACGTGCAGGCAGTCAATTCCGAGGTTCACAGCACGATGTCGCTTACCCGCGTGCACAACGGGCTCGTGCCTTCCGCATATCTCGAGCGGTTGCAGAACTTCGCCAGCTCAACCGAAGGCGATGAAGTACGCATCCTGCACCTGCCCAGCTTGCGATTTGACGTGTTGGATGAACCGCTGCACACATCCCCGTTCTACTGGAGGATGGGTTCGTCCCTCAGCTATCTGGGACGCTCCGAATACGGCTTCCACGTTCGGAACATGGGCCGGTTTGATCTGTATCCGCATCTCTCGCTGCCGATCGTGGGCGGCGGCTGGAGCCTCATCCCCGAAATCGCCCTGCGCGAAACGGTCTACACGACCAGCCAAACCCCGGACCTTACCGGCGCCAATGGCGGCACTCCCACGGTCAGTCATGATTCCAGGAGCCGCGGCGATTTCGAGGCATCGGTGGATGTAAGGCCCCCGGCGCTGGAGCACGACTTCATCATTGGCCATCGCGAATTGCGCCACGTGATCGAACCGGAGTTTATGTACCGATTTGTGGGCGGAATTGGCAAAATGGCTCGCGAGATCCCCTTGATCGACCCGACCGATATCGCCACAAACACCAATGAGGTGGGCTTCGCAATCACGCAGCGGTTTTACACGCGATCGACCAATAGCGAGCCCTGTGCGACCGCGGAGGGCCAGGCTGGATCGGCGTGCCCGGCGCAGCCTCGCGAATGGGCCAGTTGGTTGATTAGCCAGAAGTATTTCTTCGACTCGGACTTCGGAGGAGCGATCATCCCGGGCCGCAGAAACGTATTCGACACAACGCTCGATCTGACCGGAATCGCATTTCTCACCGACCCGCGGAACCTGTCGCCGCTGGTGTCACGCATGCGCTTCGAGGCCATCGGGAACCTGCGCATCGAGTGGGACCTGGACTACGACCCAAAAGCCGGGCGTCTCGACGCGGATAACGTGTTCGCCGGTTACAGTCGCGGCCGGGCCACCATTGGACTCGGTCACTCTCTGCTGAACGCGGTGGATGAGAAAGGGAGCACCGCTTCCCTCATTCAGACCCAGCAATTGCAGCCTTTCCTCGAGATCGGCAAGCCGAATTCTGCTGGATTCAACCTTGCGGCGAATGGCGGGTACGATTTCGTGAACCGCACAACTCAATATGCAGGTGTTCAGGCCGTTTACAACTGGAATTGCTGCGGGCTCAGTGTGGGTTACCGACGTTTTTCGCTCGGCTCCGTCCGCGACGAAACCCAATACCTGTATAGCTTTACCTTGGCTAACTTCGGCTCTGTCGGCGATATCCGGCGGTCGAACACGACTTTTCACGACCCGACGCTACCCCCAGCCTACTAGTTGATCGCATCGAGGGAACGGATAGCTCCTTGTTCCTGCCCCGGGCGCCTCATTTTGCTTGCTTTTCACGGATTCTCTCGTCCACCAACCAGTAACATTGCATTGGTCTATTCCGAGTTTTGCAAGTGGTTGGCTGGGATATCCTTGCATAAGAGGAGAATCATTTGTCTCGCATAAGCTTTCTGGCCGGCCTGCTTGCCTTGAGCCTGGCCATAGGTTGCAAAGCCCAGTCAAACAATCCGGGGACTCAGGACGCGGCACTTAACCGGCGCATTGAAGTCATGGTTCGCTCTCAATTCAGCATTCCACCCGAGGTGTCTGTAACGCTGGGCCAGCGGACGGCAAGCCAGATTGCGGGCTACGATACTTTGCCAATCACACTTTCGCACGGTTCAACGAAGAAAGTCATCGACTTCCTGATCTCCACGGACAGCAAGAAACTGGCGCGGCTGGAAACGTTTGATCTGGCAAAAGACCCGGTATTCAATATTGACGTTGCTGGACGGCCAATCCGGGGAAATCCGGACGCGAAGGTTACGGTTATCAACTTCGATGACCTGGAATGCCCATATTGCGCCCGGATGCACACATCCCTGTTTCCTGACACTTTCGAGCGGTACAAGAACAAGGTCCGGTTTATCTACAAGGACGACCCCCTTACCGATCTGCACCCCTGGGCGATGCATGCGTCGGTGGATGCGAATTGTCTGGCGGCACAGAGCGGAGATACTTATTGGAAATTCGTAGACTACGTCCATGCACACGGACAGGAAGTGACCGGTCAGGACCGGAACCTGACCAGGAGTTTTTCGACGCTGGATCGAATCGCCCGCGAAGAGGCCACACTGGCGAAACTCGATGGCGCCAAACTGGACGCCTGCCTTGCAAAGCAGGACGAAACACAGGTGCGAGCGTCGGCGAAGGAAGCAGAAGCATTGGGAATAGACGGTACGCCTGCTTTGTTCGTTGAGGGCGAGAGAATCAACGGCGCGGTTCCCGAGGAGCAGGTCTGGCTCGTGATCGACCGAGCCTTGCGTGCGGCCGGCATCGAGCCTCCGCCACCGACCGAACCGCCTGCGCAACCGGCCGGCAAGGGCAAATAACAAGAACGGTGCCGCATCGCTGTTCTGTTTGCCGGCGAGCTGAAGCGCGATGCGGTAACCCGCACAAGTGAGCTTTCCCTGATTTAGCCCTGTGTTGGGATTTATTCTGTAATACCGGGGCCACAGCAGGCTCACGAGGAGATACAGGTTGCAAGCCCAAGCTTTCTTTTTCAAGCGCCTTACGCCGTTTGGCCTGATTGTTTCAAGCACGGTTTTGCTGGTAGCTCTGGTCGCATGCAAGCACGCTCCTTCGCCCGATGTGATGGCGACTGTGAACGGCAAGGACATTCTGCGCTCGGACCTGGACAAGGCATATCACTTCTACAAAGCCAGGCAGGGAGAGGCTCCGCAGGAACCGAATCCCGAGCAGGCCGACATTGTTCGCCTGAATCTGCTGCGCCAGTTGATTGACGAGGAGATCCTTGATCAGCGGGCCGCAAAGTTGAACCTTGCAGCCTCCGACGAAGATGTAAACGCCAAACTGATCGAGTTGAAAGCGCCATATACGCAGGAAGAGTTCGACAAGAACCTGAAGCAGCAGAACATGACGCTGGATGATTTGAAACAGCAGATTCGGCGCCAACTGACATCTGACAAGCTGATCAATAAGGAAATCGAGTCGAAGATCAACATTACCGACGGGGATATCAGCAACTACTACGCCGCGCACAAATCTGAATTCAATGTGATTGAGCCACAGTACCACCTGGCCTGGATCGTGGTCACTGCCGGGCCTGGGCAACAGCCCGGCAATCTGCAGAACAACAAGGCCACCAGCGACTCGGACGCTCGCAAGAAAATCCAGACAGTCCGCAATCGCCTGACGACCGGAGAAGACTTCAGCTCGCTGGCCATGAACTTCTCAGAAGATCCGAACACGAATTCAATGGGCGGCGATATGGGGTTCATTGCAGAGTCGGGATTACAGCAACGCGATCCCGCTGCGTTCGCTTCAATCAGCAAGCTGAAGATCGGGCAGGTTACAGACGTGCTGCCGATTTACGGCGGAGCGGGACCCACCCAACGGGCCATCGGATACGCGATTTACAAGGTGCTGGGGCGCGAACCGGCAGGCCAGCGCGAACTGAATAATCCGAGCGTGCAGCAGAACATCCGGCAGGGCCTGCGTGAGAGCCGTGCACAGCTTCTTAAACTCGCCTATTACGAAATGTTGCGCGACGATGCCAAAGTCCGGAACTACTTTGCTGAACAGATTCTGAAGCAAGGCGCAAAATAGGTCCGCTTTTCGCGAAGGCGGATAAGTATAGCTCTACGAAGGGGCAGCCCGGGCTTAACAGGCAGTGAGGCAAAGCAGCCTAAAATCCCTATGCGACCGGATTATTGGCGTTACAGAGGGGACACAGCGCCACCCGAGTAGCTGAATTGCGGTCGGTGCGCCCTGCGATTTCTCTTTGACTTAGCCGGGTTGGGACCAAACTCCTCACGCACCAAATGAAACGGCCTCCGCATGTTGCAGAGGCCGTTCTGGTTCCTGGCTTGAGTTTAGAACTACTTCAGATTTCCGCTTGAATCCATGGTGATTCCGCCCGGTCCCTTGTTCTTCTTTTCTTCGTTGGCCTTGCGGGTACCCATCGCCTTAGAACTCCAATCCTTGGCGGCTGCGACATCTGCCTTCACCGCGGCGGGATCGTTGTAATCCACATCGGCTTTGCGGCGGTAAGTCAGGTTCAAGTATGACATTGCGTCGTCATAGTTGGCCCGGTTCGCCAGCGCCTGATTCAGATACTGGAGTCCTTCGTCGGTCAAAGAAGCGTTCTCTTCTTTGATCTCCTGCAGCACCTTCTTGGGCGCCTTGATGTTGCCTTCGCCGTCGTCATTTAGTCCGGCGGACGCCAGCGCTTTCAGTGTATTCTCGTGAGCCAGTGTCCAGTCGATCACGCCGACTGTGTATGCAGCCTCGGGATCCTTCGGATCGACGGCCAGGACCTTTTTCTGGTACTCCTTCGCTTCGTCGAATTTCTTTATGCTGAAGTAGATTGCCGCAATCTGCTTAAGGCTGTTAACGTCGTTTGGTTCCTTGGTCAGAACGTCCTGGAAAATGCTGATCGCCTGCTGTGCGTTCTTCAGATTGTCAGGAGTCGTGAGCCCGGGAACAACGTTCTGCGCAAGCGCGGTGGCCAGATAACTCTTTGCCATGGGCAGGCTGGGGTCAAGCTCCGTAGCTTTCTGGAAGTGCCCGATCGCCTCTTCGTAGCGGGCGGCTTTGTACGATTCCACTCCCTTGTTCAACTGATCACGGGCTTGCAGGCGGTTGCACCCGCCCATGGAAAGCACCATGCCGGCCAAAGCAACCGTGAGCGCCGTAATTCGTGCGGGTCCATTCATGTTCTTATTCTTCTCCTTCAGGTCGTGCGTAGCGAACGCGCACCTTGAAAATCATGCACCCGGAAGCAGGCGGGAGAGTCCGAATCCGGGATTGCCAAATTGTACTCCTGTTACCCCGAAGCGGACTGTATTCTCTGACTGCCAGTTTCTACTGTCCAGCCACTACCCCGGGTGTTATCAGCCCAATGCGATCGATTCCAGCGGCGTGCCCTATGTCGATCACGTCAGCAATCTGTGTGAAGTTTAACCGGCCGTCGCCCTTGACGAACAAGACGCGCTGCGCGCGGTTGGCATAGATGGCAGAAAGTCGCGACTGTAGCTCCCCCTGCGCGACCGGCTGCTGATTGATCCGAAGATTAACGGCGCTCCCAGCGCCCTGGCTCACTTCCAGCACGACGGGGTCTGCTGCGCCGCCCTCGCGTGAAAGATGCGAGACCAGTGCAGCCTCTCCCCTGGGAATCGCGGGAACGATGATCATAAAGACGATCAACAGAACGAGCAGGATGTCGATCATTGGCGTGACATTCATGTCTGAGGCCAAGCCCATGCTGTTGCCGGTCGTCACGGTCATCGCAGTGTTCCCCTTTCTTCCAGTGCGGGGAGAGTCTGAGTCAAAGCACGCTGCTATTGACCGGCCATGATCCTCGGCGTCATCAGACCGATGTGGTCGACGTTCGCCGCCTTGGCGATGTCGATCACTTCAGCGATGTAGGCGAAGTTCAAGTCGTCGTCACCCCTGACGAACATGACGCGCTCGGCGCGGTTCGCATAGATCTCGGTCAGTCTCGGCAGCAGCTCGGCCTTGCTGGCAACATCCGTCTCGTTGATTTTGTATGCCGGGGCTGCACCGGGGCGATAGATCACCTGCACGACGATGGTACGGTCGTTCGGCTGCGTCTGCGTCTGGGGATTCTTTGGCGGCTGCGGCACAAGGGCATCTAGGCCCTTGGGCGTAACCGGCACGATAACCATAAAGATGATCAACAACACCAGCAGAATGTCGATCATCGGGGTGACATTGATGTCACCCATCGCGCCGCCGCTGCTCCCAGTTGTCATTGCCATGGCTTCAAACTCCTCGTGTCCTGCAATCGGTTAATGTATAGCGTTCCGAGGCCAATGATCACTGAGATCACTGCCCTCACATGCCGCCGGGACCTTCACGCTTGTTGGTGAGCAGGCCCACTTCATCTACGCCTGCCGTGCGCACCGCATCGATTGCGTCTTCAACCGCACGGAACTGCGCGCGTGCATCTGCGCGAACAAAGATCTCCTTGCCCGGCGTGTCGGCCAGCTTGTCACGGACAAGAGTTCCCAGCTCAGATTGGGCGACCTTGTTCTGGCCCAGGAACACACCGCCGTCGCGGGTGATGGCCACAACAATGGCGTCTTCCTTGTCGGCGTCGGGCATTGGGGTGGGATTATCCACCTTGGCCATGTCGACGGCAACCTTGTTCTGCAGCATGGGCGTGATGACCATGAAGATGATGAGCAAGACCAGCATCACGTCGACCATGGGGGTGACGTTAATGTTGGAGTTTACCTTGGCTCCTTCGTTTCGAACTGCAACTCCCATATGTGGGCTCCGTGCCTGAAGAATTCGTTTGCCGGAAGGCATCCGGAATTGACTCGAAGCGGTTGCTGCGCCAGGCTTGAAACCCTGGGCAGGAGAGCGTTGCTGCTTCCCCTGCCCGTTGAGAGTCTCTCGCTCGGGGCTGCACCCGGATCGCTTAGCGCTTGCTCTGCTTGATGAAGTAGTCGATGAGTTCGCTCGAGGAGTTGTCCATCTCGACGTCGAACGACTCGACACGGCCGGTGAAGTAATTGAACGCCATGACGGCGGGAATGGCCACGAGCAGACCGAACGCGGTGGTCACCAGCGCCTCAGAAATACCGCCGGCGACTGCGCCGATACCGGAAGTCTTCTGGGTGGCGATCTGTTGGAAGGCGTTCAGAATACCGACGACGGTGCCGAACAGTCCGACGAACGGGGCGGTTGCACCGATGGTGGCAAGTACGCTGAGGCCTCTCTTCAGTTTTGCGTGAACGATAGCTTCGGCGCGCTCCAGTGCGCGGCCCGAGCTCTCGATGGTCGCCTCGTTGGCGACACCGCCGGATGCGCGGAACTCCTGCAGGCCGGCAGTGACAACCTCGGCAAGGTGCGACTTCTTGTTGCGATCGGCGATCTTGATCGCCTCTTCAAGCTTGCTGTCTTTGAGCGCGCCGGCAACCTTGGGCGCAAATTCGCGCGACTGCTTGCGGGCGGCTGAGAAGTACAGGTAGCGGTCGATCATGACGGCCAGTGACCAGATCGACTCGATGAACAGGAGGATGGCCACGCAACGGGCCAACCATCCCATGTGCTGCCACAGCCCCAGGGGGGTAAAACTAACCGTCTGTTCTTCCTGAAATAATGCCAGGCTGTTGACCGTGTGCGAAGCGAAATGTGCGAGCTGAGCGAGAATCACTTGAATCGTTCCTCCTAAGGAGTTTGTGAACTAGAACTATCCGTTTTACGCGGATCAACTAAATACAAAACCAGGAAAACCGGCTCCAGATCAGCTTCGTCCTGGCCGCCACTCTTAACGTCGCACCGTTTGAAGAAGTTCCATCACCGGTGTTCGGATTTGATGTGCCGGCCCGACGATGTTTTGCCGGGATCCAAAATCCCTAGTCTTGCGATTTGGAATGCGGCTCTTTCGGGATTCGCATTCGGGTCAAAAACAAGGCTCTTTCTCAACCGGAAAGAGCCGAAGATTGAAACTATCCACCCAGAGTGAAGATCACGTTCACCGTGGTCTCCACCTCGACGGGCTCGTTGTTGAGCAGGTAAGGCCGGTAGCGCCAGGTCCTCACCGCGTCGATTGCCGACTGCTGCAACATGGCAGGCCCACTGATAACCTTCAGGTTCTCAATCGTTCCAGTCTTGGAAATCGTCGCCTGGATCACGACAGTTCCGGAAACCCGCGCCGCTTTGGCGATCGGCGGATAAGTCGGCGTCGTTTTCTGAATCAACATACCGGTTGCGACGCCGGCGGAGATGTTCACCTTCTTCGGAGGTGCTGCCTGCACTTTGGGAGCGTTTCCGGAGCCGAACACGCTGCCCATCACGCCGCTTGAGCTTCCACCCAGACCTTCAGCGCCTGCCACACCAAACGAACTCGGAGGCGCTTCCTTTTCCGCGACCATCTTGATGTCATGTGGAATGCGGGTAGGCGCGGTGAGCTGGTTATTCATCATCTCAGACTGAACATGCACGATGTGCACAACCTCAGCCGGCGGCGGCGGCGGCGGCGGGGGTGGTGGTGGCGGCGGCGCGACCAGTAGAGTCTGCATCATCGCCTTGGGCAACGCCTCTGGGTAGATCAGCGGAATAAGAATCATCGTGACCAAGATTGCGAGATTGATGAAGCCCGTCACGATCATCCAACGACCGCTCTTGCTCTTGATCTTTCCGCCTGATTCAAATGTGGAATCTTCAAACATGGCCAGCCTCGAATCGGGGTGTCGGTTACCTCTAATTAGACACCGCGTGAATTCTAAATGTTCCCGAAATGTTCCCGCGATCTAAAACGCTCACGAGAAGTGTGCTCCACCTATATCAGAACTACCTGCCACATGCAAAGGTTGCTGCAAAAAGGGTTGCACCCTGCGCCTTAGACCCTTGACCTTTTCGCAGCAGGAAGAACGGCCGCGCTGCTGCTCCCGGCGCGCCATTGCTGCCAGGCAACCAGCATCGGGGCTGCGATAGCGATCGATGAGTACGTACCGATAAGGATACCAACGACCAGAGCAAACGAGAATCCCCGGAGCACCTGACCGCCGAAAATAAACAAGGACAGCACCGTCAGGAAGGTCAGCCCGGAGGTAAGTACAGTTCGGCTCAGGGTCTGGTTGATACTGCGGTTTACCACGTCAGGCAGCGACTCACGCCGGCTGAGACGGAGGTTCTCACGGATGCGGTCAAAGACAACGATGGTGTCGTTCATCGAGTAGCCAACCAGCGTCAGAATTGCCGCAATCACGGTAAGACTGATCTCCAGCCCCTTGAATCCAAACGAGTCAAGCAAAGCAAAAGCGCCGATCGTGATCAGAGTATCGTGAAAACACGCGACAACGGCGGCCACGCCGTAGATCAACTGGAATCGGAACCAGAGGTAGATCAGCATGCCCATCAGAGAGTAGAGGGTCGCCAGCGTCGCCTGCTTTTCCAACTGCTTGCCCACGGTGGGGCCGACCACCTGCACATTACGGATATCGAAGGACTTATCGCCGAACTTGGCGCGCAGGGCGTCAAAAATCTGCTGGCGCCCGGCATCAAGGGATGACTCCACGTGCTGCTCAGGGAGGCTGATGAGCACTTCATGGCTGCTGGGAACATCGTAGTTGACGATGCTGGCGTCACGAATACTTGCCGTCGCAGTAGCCTGGCGGATCTGATCGATGTCGGGAGGCTGAGTGAACCGGACCTCGACCTGGGTTCCACCGCGGAAATCGACGCCCAGTGGGAGGGGGCTGTGCACTCCGCCGACTGGATGTGTCCAATGCACCGCCATGGAGATAATGCCCGAGATGCTGAAGATCAATGAAAAGGCCAGGAAGTACCATTTCTTCCCCAACCAATCGACGTTTACGCTATGAAAGAATTCCACTGGTTCTCTGCCTTCCTCTAACCCGGAGCCCGCCGGCCCCGGCAATGTTGACCGCTCCTGTCAATCTGCTTCCCTTGCCCGCCTCAGATTGAGACAGCTTCACCGGACTTCAGATTGTTGACGTGAGTATCAAAGATCACTCTCGAAACGTAGACCGCCGTGAACAGGTTGGCCGCAAGACCAAACGTCAGGGTGACCGCAAACCCCTTGACCGGCCCGCTGCCAAACAGGAATAGGATCGCCGCCGACACAATGGTGGTCACGTGCGTATCAATGATTGTCGTCCACGCGTGGGCAAAGCCCTGATCCACCGCTGCGGCCGGGGCCTTTCCGGCACGCATTTCTTCGCGAATGCGCTCAAAGATCAGCACGTTCGAGTCGACGCCCATACCGATGGTGAGAATGACTCCGGCAATTCCCGGAAGCGTGAGCGTTGCCCCCGAAAAGCCCATAAATCCAAGCAGAATCACGAGGTTCAGGAACAGAGCCAGGTCGGCATTGATGCCGGAGCCCCGGTAGTAGAAGAGCATGAACCCCATAACCAGGAGAACGCCGACGATTGCCGCGGTGATTCCCTGCTTGATGGAGTCAGCGCCGAGCGAAGCTCCAACGGTGCGATCTTCAAGGTAGTTGAGCGACGCCGGCAGAGCACCCGTACGCAGCATCTTCGACAGAATCGTCACCTCGTCTGCCGAGAAGCTGCCGCGGATTTCGCCGGAGTCGCGAATCGCGCTCTCGATATTCGCGACCTCTTTCACCCGCCCTCCGAGAACGACAGCCATGCTGTGACCCACGTTCGCGCTCGTGTAATCCCAGAACTTGTCACCGGCCTCATTGGTCAGCGTGAAGTGGACCGTCCTCTGTCCCGTGTTCGAATCCGTTCCCGGATCAGCGGAACGGAAGTCGGTTCCGGCGACGATCGCGACCCGCTGCAAGACGTAAACGCTGTCCGCATCCGAACCGGTCGCCATGGATCCGGAGCCGTGGACAAATTCCTCGTCCGGCGGGAGCGTGCCGCCCACGCTGGCCAAAGCCGCCTGCTCATCCGGATAGGGACCACCCACGACCGCGTGAATCTCGAGGCGGGCCGTGGAAGAAATGATGTTCTTGACGCGGTCGATATCCGAGATGCCGGGCAGTTCGACCAGGATCTGGTTATCGCCCAGGCCGTATTGCTGGATTACAGGTTCGCTGACGCCAAGGCTGTCGACTCGGTCACGGATAACCTCGATCGTGTTCTGCACCGTCTTGTCATCAAGCGCCTTCTCGATGTTCGGCTTCATGGTGACAGTAAAACTGCCGTCGCTTCCGCCTCCGGAAATGTCGTACTCGTTGGAGTACTTGCTGTCGAGCAGCGACCGCACCGCGCCGGACTGGGTCGGGTTGGTTCCTTCGATTCGGACGATCTCGGGATGTGCCGGATCGGGCTTAACAACCTGAGAAAAGCTCAGCTTCGCCGTCTTCAGGTCCTGTTCCATGCGGGCAAGGGTGTTGTCCGTTTCGGAGTTGACCGCCTCTTTCACCTGCACCTGCAGAATGAGGTGAACGCCGCCCTGAAGGTCCAGTCCAAGATGGATGTGCTGCGTGAGTTGGCCGAGCAGAGGCTGATCACCGCCCACCTTGGGCACGTCGAAACCAAAAAATGCGCCGTAAAGAAATACCAGCAGCACCCCGGTGATGATTACGATCTTCTGTTTGAGATTCTTCTTCATTTTCCCAATTCTCTAATGCAAACCGCTGTCGCCTTCACAAGTTCCACCGATCGATAACTCTGATCGCCGAACTGATCAGAGCACGTCTGAATTATCATCGCAAACTGGGCAAACGTCAGGAACCGGACGTGTCCTGCGTGGTGACTGAGGCAATGGCATTCTTGGCGACTTCAAGCTTGAGATTGTCGGGCGCCACCCGGATGATGACGGCGTCGTCCTTAATGGAAAGGATGATGCCGCGGATACCTCCGGCAGTGGTGATCTTGTCACCGGCCTTGATGCTGCTCAGCATCTGCTGCCATTGCTTCTGCCGTTTTTGCTGCGGCCGAATCATGACGAAATACATCAGGGGTACCAACAATAAAAGCGGAAGCATGGTAAGGCCGCTTCCGCCCCCGGCGGGCATGGCCGCCAACATTGCGAAACTCGTCGTCACACTCATCCTTTGCTCGTCCTGGCCGCCCAATGCTGCAGCTGCTCAGGGCGCAGGCACATCCGCCGGGGCGGAAACCCGCGAAAAAATTTGTCTCCGGGAGTAGACCTGGCCTCCTGGTGCTTCCGGCTCAGGTTGTGGAACGTGAAACCACTCATTTGACCGGTTTACCTACTCTACTTCCCTGTCGCGGCCAAAACCAGTGACTCAGCTCACCTTCTGCTTCCTGTTCGACACAGTCTCCTCTGGAAAGCCGCCAGAAATTGCGGCCAGCAAGCTGGCACACACTCCTACCCGGCTTCAAAGAGAAGGCCTACTGAAGATAAGAAATGCGGAGCCATAGCCGTGTCAAGAAGCCTGTCCGGGTAGCAGCAGCTCCTGGGGATGCGAGCCAGGACAATCTCGACAGTCTGCTTCGAGCAGCCGTCTTTATAAACACCTTATCGTTTTACTTCCCCCTCTTTACGTCTCCGGGGGTCTCCTGATTGCGGGGCGATTTCAGATCGGTACGAGTCGATTGCCGGTTGGCGGAAGCGACCTCGGAAGAGATGACCATGCATCTTACAATCCTTCACTACCTTTTCCTGATTCCCGTCGGACTTGCCTTGGCCTTCATGCTTTGGGTTTTGTGGAGTCTGACCAAACAGCTTGCGAACCCCAAGAGCCCCTCTGAAAATCAGCCGATGATTTCAATACGTGTGAGAGACCGGTACACCATGGGGCCGGCGGCGGTCCCAGCGCGAAACGCGGAAATCACGCCCAGGCCGGTCGGAGGATCCAATCCTGAGCTGAGCCGCGGCTATTCCCCTTCCACCTCGCGGGAATTCTCTCGCGCTCCTTCTGCACCGACGCTGGGGATGGGCTTCAGACCGGCGTCCAGTAGCGCAGGTCCCCGCGTGCGCAGCTAAGGCAGAGCCGACTGCCACCGACCTCTTCGTATCGACCGAAGTTGATGCCCTCGCCGCAGCGATCGCAGAGAACCCGTTCAGCTTTGTACCCCGGCAACTCGGCTGGATCGACCTGCACGCGGACGCTCTGGACGCGAAAGAGCTGATCATCCGCAAGTTCTCTATAGGCGAGCATCTGCTGGCGGCTTTTGCTTTCAATCTCAGGATGAAGTTCGCGGGCCAGATCACGCAAATTCTCAGGCGCAATAACGCGGGCGCCTTCGCCAGACGACAGGTCGACGAAGGTAGCGGCCATCTTGCCCCAATCGCGAAACTTCAGTGTTCGCTTGCCCAGCCGGCAGCCGGTAACCATGCCGATGGCATCGGTGGCGCAGCGATCAATCTCCACGAAGGTGATGAGCCGCTTGCGATCGGCTCCGAGGGGATCGTCGATACCGAGCGCGCCAAGCCCGAGGATCGCCATGCGCACGCCAAGAATCTGGCCGGCGCACATGTGGCCATGCGCGATTTCGGCCTTCTGCAAGAGGGTATCGAGAGGTTCGAGCATCCATTACAGCTTGGCCGAATCCTTGCCCGCGCGCAAGCCGTGGATATTCCCCTTAGTTCTTTGTGCCGGGAGCCGGTTCGGCCTCATCTTCAGAGTCTTCGACCAGGACTGCAGACCCGGGCACAATTTCGAAACTCACCGAATCCCCTCCAGTCGGATGGAAAGTGGCCCGCAACGGCTGACGCTGCCACTCGGCCAGGCCGCAGGCGGGCTCGCTGCGGGCGCTGGTGTCGAATGACGCCAGTTTCCGAGCCAACACAGGCTTCCTTGCTGCAATCTGCGCAACCACGGCATACAGACTCTTGCCGCTGGAGGTAAGCCCGCAGTAGGCTGCATAGTCACGGAACCAGATCACCTGGCTCACGCGGGGGTCGTAGTTCGGCAGCTTCAGGGCGGCGATGTGACCTGTAACGCGGTCGACCAGCAACCACGGACCCCGCTGCCACACCCAGTGCTTGTCGGCATTCCCAGGCTGTTCTCCGGGCAATTCATCATTGAGCCGCATCACTCTGCGCAC
>Ga0326727_10001633_pt1 | contig 81584 bp, 60 predicted proteins | sample MB2enrmetagenome_FD_207643 | JGI IMG/M metagenome (GOLD analysis project Ga0326727, IMG submission 207643) | Lab enriched peat soil microbial communities from McLean, Ithaca, NY, United States - MB29MY | ecosystem: Environmental > Terrestrial > Soil > Wetlands > Peat | place: USA: New York... | reverse complement strand
GAGGCACGCGCTCTTCGCCGCGCGCATCGCGTGGTCCCTGAGGTACGGATCGCGGATCTTCGCCTCCCGCACCGCGCGCATCAACTGCACCGCGACCCCGTAGGCCAGAAGCTTGTGATGAGGCAGTCGCTGATTCTGCATGACGGCTCGCTCCTTTCACCCCGCTGGAAGGAGCGAGCCGTCATGCACTCAGCCCAGCACGAGCCGGGGCGCCCAGCTCGATGGCAACCAGCGTGACGCGCGAAGCGCGGCGCGCCGGTTGCCGTTCTCTATCCCGGCGACCCCGACCCCGACCCCGACCCCGACCCCGACCCCGACCTCGACCCCGACCCCGACCCCGACCCCGACCCCTAACCCCGACCTCGACCCCGACCTCGACCCCGACCCCGACCTCGGACCCCCCCGACCCCCACCCCAACCCCACCCCCCTCTCCCCGATCGCGCCTTCCCCCCACCATTGCTACCCTCTCCCCGTGCGCTCCCCTCTGACCGAGCCCCTCCTCCAGCTCGCCGAGGCCTGGCGCACCACGACCCGCTCCTCCCGTCGCGCCATCGCCCTCGCGCTGGTCGGCCTCGCCTGGGTCCTCGCCCTGCTCCTCGCGCGGGAGGGGACCCTCCGCGACCGCGTCCTCGCGGGCGTCGCGATGGGCCTCAGCGTGGTCCTCGCGGTCGGCTGGCGCCTCCACGAGCGGCGCCGCCTGCAGGACCCGGGGCGCATCGTCCGCTCCCTCGCCCGCGTCGTGGATCCCGACCGCGCCGAGCGGGCCCTGCGCGCCCTCTCCCTCATCGGCCCCGGCGGCGACGTCCGCGCCCAGGGGACCTCGGCGGAGCTCGCGCGCCTCCACGTCGCCCGCACCCTGGCCCTGCTGCCGTCCGAGCGCATCGTCGAGCGCGCCGCGCGCATCGCCGGCTTCGTCCGCGCCGCGGCCCTCGTCGTCGGCGTCGCGGTCCTCGGCGTCACCCTGGCCAACGCGTGGTCCGTGCTCGAGGGGGGCGACGTGCTGCTCGCCCGGCGCGGGATCGCCCCGGTGGCCATGCACTGGCTCGGCGACATCGAGATCGTCGCGCGGCCCCCCGACTACCTCCACGAGGCCGAGCACCACGAGCTCGCCCTCTACCCGCTCTCGCTGCCCTACGGCACGCTCGTCACCCTGCGCGGCGTCCCCCTGCACGGCGGGCGGCGCCTGCTGCTCAGCGACGGCGCGACCGAGGTCCCCTTCGTGGACGACGGCGCGGGCGCCGTGGTCGCGCGCTGGACGCTGGGGGCGACGACGACGCTCCACGTGGTGGCCCGGTTCGGGCAGGTCGTCATCGAGGAGCCCGAGGCGCTGGAGCTGCACTCCATCCCGGACGCGGCGCCCGTCGTCCTGCTCGAGGGCGCCCCGCGCCAGGTGCGGCTCCTCGAGCAGACCGACGATCTGCCCATCAAGTACGAGGCCACCGACGACCACGGCCTGCGCGAGGTGCACCTCGTGCTCCGCTCGGGGGCGCGCGAGGAGCGCCGCGTGCTGGCGCGGCTCGACGGGGAGACGACGAGCAGCGCGGGCGGGCAGATGCTCAAGCTGCGCGACCCGTTCCTGCGCAAGAGCCACGCGCCGGTCGAGGTCACGGTCGAGGCCAAGGACAACGATCCGCTGACCGGGCCCAAGTGGGGCGCGAGCCCGGCGCTCACGCTCATCCCGCCGGACGTGGGCGAGCCCGAGGCCCTGCGCCTCGACGCCCTGCGCAAGCTCCGCGACAGGATGGTGGACACCCTCTCCTGGCGCCTCGAGAGCGACGTCCCCGCGGCGGCCTCCGCGCGCGGGACCTGGGTGGCGGTCGAGAAGTCGCTGCTCGACACGGACGAGGTGAAGCTGACGGCGACCCTCGGGGAGACCTACGCGGGCGTGCGCGTCGCCGCGCGGCTGGTGGCGATGCTCACAGCGCAGTCCCAGAAGATGCGCGCGGCGGTCACGGCCGAGACCCGCGCCCCCTCGGCGGCCACCCACGCCGCGGCGGTGAAGGCCACCGAGCGGTTCGTGCTGGTGCTCGACGCGACCATCCGCGGCCTCGGGTTTCACGACGCGCGCGAGTCGGCCAAGCAGCTGGCGGACGTGGCCGACGACCTGGCGCTCGGGGCCTCGCAGATGCAGGGCGACGATCACGAGGCCAGGGCGCGGGGCGGCGTGCGCATGGACGCCGCGGAGCTCGTGCTGGCGGGCGGCGGGCACGTGATGCTGCGCCTCGGTTCGCTCGGGCGGGACCTCGGGGAGATCGTGGACGCCTACCTGGCGCGGGTGAAGCGGGCGCGGGGGGACGCGGACCTCGTCCACGCCGAGCTCGCCGCGCGCGATCTCGCGGCCCGCCTGCACGAGCCGGATCCCTCCTTCGGATCGCGGGGGAGCGTCGGGCGCGGGGGCGGGGAGTCGGGCGGCGGTCGCGGGACGCCGGGCGAGGACGGCCAGGACTCGGGTGACGAGGTCGATCAGGCGCAGCAGGAGGCCGAGCAGGATCTCGAGCAGCTCGCCCAGGACCACGCCAACGAGATCGGCAAGATGGAGCAGGCCCTCGCGGGCGCGACCAGCGAGGAGGAGATGAAGGAGATCCGCGACGAGGCCAGGCGCCACGCCGAGGCCGTCCGCGAGGCGGTCAAGGACCTCCCCACCGTGGGCCTGGGCAGCGACTCGTGGACCAGCAAGGGGGCCGCCTCGCGCGAGCTCGCCGAGCAGATGGCGCGCTCGCTGGAGGACGGCAAGCCGGACGAGGCGGCCCAGAGCGGGCGCAGCTCGCTCGGCTCGCTGGACGAGGCCAAGAAGATCCTGCAGCGCCAGTCGTGGCTCGAGGATCCCGACGGCGCCGGGCAGAAGCGCCTGGAGGACGTGCGGCGCAAGCTCGACGCCGAGGAGAAGTGGGCCGAGGAGGCCCTGCGGCAGATGCGCCGGCGGGCGGCCGACCGCGCGCGAAAGCAGCTGGAGGAGGGCGGCGAGGAGGAGGGCAAGCTCGCCGACCGCGCGCGCGATCTGGGGCAGCGCGCGGGGGACAAGGGCTCGCTGCCGCAGCAGGCGGTGGACTCGCTGGACGACGCCGAGCGGGCCGCGCGCCAGGCAGGGCAGGCGCTGAAGGAGGGGGACGCGGACAAGGGCCTCGAGCACCAGCGCGAGGCGCAGCGCGCGCTCGAGCAGGCGCGCGAGCAGCTCGAGGGCGACGAGGACCAGGGCTCGCCGTCGCCCGAGGACGGCGACAAGGGTGGGCGCAGCAAGGCGCCGGTGGCCATCCCGGGCAAGGGTGAGCACAAGGGGCCGGAGGAGTTCCGCCGGCGCGTCGTGCAGGGGTTGGGACAGCCGTCGCCGGGGACGCTGAAGGACGCGGTGCACCGCTACGCGGAGGGTCTGCTTCGATGAAGAGTCACCTGGCCCTGCTCCTGGCGCTCCCCCTGCTGGCCATCGGCTCGCCGGCGACCTCGCGCGCGGACGGCGACGAGGGCCGCCGCGTGCAGGGGCTCATCGCCGGGCTCGACTACGACGAGGCCCGCAAGGCCCTGGCCACGGCGGACGGCGACGATCCGGCGGTGGCCATCGAGCGCGCGCGCCTCGCCGTCTACGAGCTCGACTGCGACGGCGCGGCCGCCATCCTCGCGCGCCCCGAGGTGCAGAAGATGCCCGCGGGCGAGCAGCTGGCCGACATCGCCCGCGGGTGCCAGCGGGTGACCGCGGCGCTGGCGGTGGACCGCGACGAGAAGCGCGGCATCGAGGTGCGCTGGCAGGACGAGCACGACCGGGCGCTGGCGCCGCTGCTGTTCGACACGGTGGCGGCGGCGCGCGAGGCGCTGGTGCGGGATCTCCACGTCGACTGGCCGCTGCCGACGCGCATCGTGGTGGTGCGCGATCTGCTCTCGCTGTCGGCCATGACCGGCCTGCCCTACAAGAGCGCGCAGACGACCGGCACCGTCGCCGTCGCCAAGTGGGGCCGGGTGACGCTGCTGAGCCCGCGCGCGAGCCACCACGGCTACGCGTGGCGGGACACGGTCGCCCACGAGCTGACGCACCTGGCGGTCACGCGCGCGTCCGGGGACCAGGCGCCGCTCTGGCTGCAGGAGGGCGTGGCCAAGCGCGAGGAGATCCGCTGGCGGGAGCCTGGGCCGTTCGACGACCGGCCCTCGCCCGACGCAGTCGTGCAGCGCGGCCTCGAGCTGAACCTCGGCCTGCCGCTCGACCGCCTGGGCCCGAGCATCGCGATGCTCCCCAGCGCCGACGCGGCCATGGTCGCCTTCGCGGAGGTCACGAGCTTCGTGCGCTTCTACGCCCACGAGGACGGCGACGACGCGCTGCCCAAGCTGTTCCACGAGCTGCGCGCCGGCAAGTCCCCCGACGCGGCGCTGACGGCGGCGAGCGGCGCGGACCTGAAGGGGTGGGACGTGCGCTGGCGGGCCTATCTCGCTGGCCGCCCGCACGAGGCAGTGCCCTCGCTCTTCGGCCTCGGAGGCGAGCACGGCGACGCGGAGAAGCTCCGCGACCTGCGGGACCGCACCCGCCTGGCCGAGCTGCTGCTGGCGCGCGACCACGCCCGGTCCGCCGTGACCGAGCTCGACCACATCGCCCTCGCCGCGTCACCGACCGCGGCGGAGGGCTTCGACCGGGCGGTGGGGGATCCGAGCGTCCGCTGGCTGCGGGCGCGGGCGCTGGAGGCGGCGGGGCGGCGGGAGGAGGGGCAGGCGCTGGTGGGCGAGCCCGGGCAGCTGCTCTCGTCCTATGGGCCGTGGTGGGCGATCCGCGGCCGGTGGGCGCGCCTGCGCGGCGACGAGCCCACCGCGACGGCCTCCTTCATCGAGGCCGTGGCCGCGGATCCGTTCGACGCCGAGGCCGCCTGCGAGACGCTCGAGCCCACGGGGGGGCCCGCGGAACCCACGAAGAAGGCGCTCTGCGACGCAGCGCGTTCGACGGGGGAGCCGGCGCTGGCCGGGGATTGAGGGGCAAAACTCGACCTGAGACCCCAGTCGACAAGGTCGCAAAAACACCCGAGATTGACCCGCTCCGAGAGCCACGGGTAGCATGCTCTGAGGGCGATCGAATCGTCTCGAGCCGCCGGCGGACGTCGAGCTCCAGCGGGCTCCCGCTCGTCGTGCGGGCGGGCAAACCCCGACCCATGAGCGCAGTCACCTACGCCACAGCCCAGATCCTGCGCGTCCTTCCGCGCGCCCGCATCGGGCGGGCGCTGGGGCGGCTGGCCGATCGCCGGTGGTCGCCCCCCGTCGGGCGCGCCGTGGTCGAGCTGTACTCCCGCGTCTACGACGTCCACCTCGACGAGTGCGCAGACAGCCAGAACAGCGGGGGCTGGGCGAGCTTCGACGCCTTCTTCACGCGCCGCCTGCGGGACGGGGCGCGCGCCGTCGACCCCGATCCCCGGGTGGTGGTCAGCCCGGCCGACGGCCGCATCGAGTCGATGGGCCCCATCGACGAGGGGGGCACCTTCCGGGTGAAGGGCCGTCCCTACGCCGTGGCCGAGCTGGTGGGCGACGCCCAGGAGGCGCGCCGCTTCCTCGGCGGCGGGGGGTGCGTCGTGTACCTCTCGCCGCGCGATTACCATCGCGTACACTCGCCTGTGTCCGGAACCATCCGGCGCATCCGCTCGATGCCCGGCGACTACTACCCGGTCAACGCCATCGGCGTCCGCCACGTGCACAACCTCTTCTGCCGCAACCGCCGCGTGTCCATCGAGATCGACAGCGAGGGGGGCCTCGGGCGGGTCACCGTGGTGATGGTGGTGGCGATGATCGTGGGGCGGATCACGACGCTGGGCATCGACGCGCGCGACGTCCCGCTGGGCGATCACAGGTTCGATCCGCCGCTCGCCGTCGAGCGAGGCGAGGAGCTCGGGATCTTCCACCTGGGCTCGACCGCGGTCGTGCTGGTCGAGCGTCGCGCGGCGGGGAGCTGGCTCGTGGGCGAGGGCCCCGTGCGCTACGGGCGCGCCCTCATGCGCATGGAGGCCGCATGAGCGAGGAGCGTCGCGCCGCGCCCGCGGCCCCCAAGCCGCTCGAGCCCGCGGCGGGCCCGCTCGGCCCCGACTCCACCACGACGACGGTGGGCTCCGTCCCGCCGCCCCAGGCGCAGGGGGACAGCGATCCGCCCCCGCCGTCGCGCTCGGGCTCGCGCGACTCGTCGCCGAGCACGCGACGCCGCGGGAGGGGGACGCTGCGGATCCCCGACGACGAGGTCGCGCGCCCGCAGGCCGTCACGCCGCCCGCCGAGCAGCCCCCGCGCGACTCGGCGCCGCCGCCGCCCGTGACCCTGTCGAGCGCGACCATCCCCGCGCCGCCTCCTGCCGAGGAGCAGGCCGTGGTGCTGATGCCCATGCGCATCATCAGCCTGAACCCCAGCGAGTCGTCGCCGGGGCCGCTGGAGGACGCCGCACCCTCGCCCCCCCCTCCGCCTGCCGCCGTACAGCCGGCGGTGCACGAGGACGGCTGGACGCCGTACCAGCCGACAGTGATCGAGGAGCCCCACGAGCCGCCGCGGCCGCACCTGCCGTCGGAGGAGCTCATCCCCATCGAGACCGACGCGATGGCGGGGGACTCCACGCCCGAGTCGCTCGATGCGGAGGACCTGGAGCCCGCCAAGTCGACCCCCATCCCGCCGCCGCCGCCCCCGCCGCCCCGCGCGCTCGCCCCGACCGAGCCCGAGGAAGGGGAGGAGGTGCGCTTCGACGAGGACGCGCCGACGCCGGCGGTGCCGGGCGTGGCGGCGCACGAGGAGGCGCACGCGGAGCTGCACGCGGCCGACAGCGGGCGCGCGTCGGACCCCGGCGCGGAGGTCGCCCCGGAGGATCTGGTGGCGGTCGAGCTGCCGCCGATGCGTCCGCGGCTCCAGTCCCAGCCGTCGCAGCCGCCCCAGCCGCCGGTCCCGCCCGCCAGCGCGCGGAAGCTCGCCGCGCAGCCGGCGGCGCCGGCGCCGGTCCAGGCTCCGGCCGGCAAGCACCCCCTCGTCATCGTGCCGCCGCACGTGGGCACCCTCGCGCCGCAGTCCGCGGAGGGCTCGGGGCTGCGGCGCAAGGGGCGGCTGTGGTGGGAGGAGCTCTTCAACGACGACTACCTGCGCACGTGCGAGAAGCTCACCGACGAGCAGATCGCGCGCGAGGTCGACTTCGTCGAGGACAGCCTGGGCATCGAGCGCGGCGGCGCGGTGCTCGACCTGGCCTGCGGCACGGGGCGGCACGCCATCGAGCTGGCGCGGCGCGGCTACGAGGTGGTGGGCTTCGACCTCTCGCTGGCCATGCTCGCGCGCGCGGGGGAAGAGGCGCAGGACCGCGAGGCGAAGCTCAACTTCGTCCAGGGCGACATGCGGGAGATGACGTTCGACGAGCAGTTCGACGGCATCTTCTGCTGGAACACGAGCTTCGGCTTCTTCGAGGAGGAGAAGAACGCGCTGGTCATCGACCACATCCACCGCGGCCTGCGCGCCGGGGGCCTGTTCCTGCTCGACGTGGTCAACCGCGACTTTCTCGTCCGTCAGTCCCCGTCGCTGGCGTGGTTCGAGGGCGACGGCTGCGTCTGCATGGACGAGATGAGCGTCGACTTCATCACCAGCCGGATGAAGGTCAAGCGCACGATGATGCTCGACGACGGCCGCTCGCGGGAGATCGAGTACTCGATGCGGGTCTACAGCCTGCACGAGCTCGGGAAGATCCTGCACGAGCACGGCTTCAAGGTGTGCGAGGTCAGCGGCCGCGTCGCGACGCCCGGGGTGTTCTTCGGCAACGAGTCGCCGCGGACCATCATCCTGGCCGAGAAGCGGTAGCGCGCTAGACAGAGGGCCATGGCTCTCCGCAAGATCGCCACCATCGGCCACCCCGTCCTGCGCCAGGTCGCGCGGGAGCTGACGCGCGAGGAGCTGGCGAGCGCGAGCATGCAGCGGCTGGTGGACGACATGGTCGAGACCATGCGCGACGCCAGCGGGGCGGGCATCGCCGCCAACCAGGTGCACGAGCCGGTGCGCGTGTGCGTCATCGAGGTGAAGGACAACCCGCGCTACCCCTACAAGCCCAACTGGCCGCTCACCGTCCTGGTCAACCCCGTGCTCGAGCCCACGACGGACGAGACGTTCCTGAACTTCGAGGGGTGCCTCAGCGTGCCCAACCTGCGCGGGCAGGTGCCCCGCTTCACCGGCGTGCGCGTGCGCGCCTGGGACCGCCACGGGCAGGACGTGCGGCTCGAGGTCCAGGGGCTGACGGCGGGCACCTTCCAGCACGAGCTCGACCACCTCGACGGCAAGCTCTTCGTCGATCGCGTGGCCGACACCCGCACCCTCTGCACCTGGGCCGACTTCGAGCGCTTCCACCGCGACGCCTTCGTCGAGCGCGCGAAGGCGCTCGTGGCCCGGTTCGGGAGCTAGGGGGAGCCTCTACCGGCCGTCGGCGGCGCCGGCGCAGCAGCGGAAGCCGGTCTCGGTTCCCTTGTAGTAGCGGTCGTGGCCGCCCTGGGCGTCGCGGCAGGCGTGCTTGCCGGGCTGCCACCAGTTGCCTTTCTGCACCACGAGCGAGCCGTCGGCGAAGCCGTCGACGCTCACCCACTCGGCCACGTTCCCGGCCATGTCGAGCACCCCGAACGGGCTCGAGCACTCGGGGTGCGCCCCCGCGGGATCGCGCTCGTCGCGCAGGTGCGCGCCGCCGCCGGCCAGGAGGTCGACCTTGTCGGCGTTGCACTTCTCGGCCGAGCGCTTCCAGCCGTAGGGGTAGGGCCGCATCTCCTCGCCCTCGCAGGCGAAGTTCCACTCGCTCTCCTGGCAGACCCGCGCCCCCTGCGACTCGCAGGCGCGCTTGGCGTCGGTCCACGACTGGACGTTGAGCGGCAGGCCGGTGTCCTCGTCGATGCGCTCGCGCCGGTCGATGCAGAAGCGGCGGTGCTCGCGCGGGGCGAGGCAGCGGGCGGGCTTGGCGTACTCGGCGCAGCGGTACTCGTGGTAGCGGCCGGGCGGGTCCATCCACCGCAGGCAGCGCTGCTCGACCCGGGGGCAGTAGTCGCCCTCGACGAGCACCATGTCCTCGGCGCAGGGGCTCGCCGGGGTGCGGGGGTCGACCAGCGTGTGGTGGCTGGAGCCCTGCTCGATGGTGGCGACCCGGCGGACGGGGTCCTCGGCGCGCGCCACGGTCCCCGCCAGGAACGCGGGGACGGCGAGAGCCCCGAGGAGGATGGCGAGCTTGCGGGCGGCGTGGTTCATGGTCGCTTGGGCTCGCCGGGCAGGGGTGCGCCAGCGCAAGTTCCAACTCGTAACGCAGTCCGTTGCGAGACCCAAGCCGAAACGGTGCTGGATCGACCGGATCCCATGGTCGAGGTCAGCGGCCCTCTACGGCGGAATCGCACCCCGGGAGGAAGGTCGCGGAATCGTGCGGCTTTGGCGAGCAGCTCGGCAGTGGTCCAGCTGGTCCTTGCCTTGCAGTTCAGCCCATCCATGCGGACGCTCCTCCTCATGTTGCTGCCCGTTTCTGTCCTCACCGCGCTCACCGGCGCGTGCGGCGGGCAGCCCGAGGCCGTCCCCAGCCTCGCGTGGCACGAGCACGGGACCACGGGCTCGACGAGCTCGACGGGCTCCAGCAGCGGCTCGAGCTCCGGCGGCGGGAGCGGCTCGAGCGGCGCCGCGTCGTCCTCGTCGGGCGGGAGCTCGGGCGCGAGCAGCAGCGGCGGCGAGAGCGGGAGCAGTAGCGGCAGCAGCGGGAGCGGCGGCGCGGCGGCCTCGAGCGGCGGGCCTTCCAGCGGCAACCCGGACGCGGTCGCCGTCAGCGTCGACAAGAGCACGCTCAGCGTCCCGCTGATGGACAGCGCGGTCGTAAACGTCAGCGTCGCGCCGAACGGCTACTCCGGCACCATGACCCTCGCCGCGGCCTCGCTCCCCAGCAACGTCACCGCGGCCTTCGCCCCCGCCACCGTCACGCTCGACGGCTCGACCACGGCGACCGCGGTCCTCACCCTGACCACCACGAGCGACGTCGCCCCGGGCACCGCCGGCTTCTCGGTGACCGCCAGCGCGGGCGGCGCGACGCAGACCGCCTCGGTGTCGCTCACCGTGCAGTCCGTCATCACCCTGCACATCCCCGCCGGCGTGAACGACACCGGCGCGACCGTGAGCAACCCGAACTCGACCGCGTTCGGGCCGTACCCCATCACCATCGTCGCCCCGCAGAACATCTCGGCCTCGAACCCGGTCACCGTCTACTTCAAGAACGACGACACGGTCGCGCACGAGATCCACGCCGACGACGCCGCGCAGGGCTTCGCGCACGACCCCGGCCCCTTCGGCGCCGGGCAGATGGACCCCTTCGTGCGCAACGTGAACAGCGCCGGCACCTACGACTTCTACCTCCACGACCAGGGCGCGCCGATCACCATCGGGCGCGTGTTCATCCAGGCGGGGCAGTAACGTCTCTCGACGTCGAGAGTATTGCGTCGCGCGGAGAAGGGGGCCACGACGCCCGTGGCCTGCAAGCTCCATCGCACCCAGCGGGCGAGCGGTACGGTCGAGGCGGCTCGAACGGACTCGCCCAGGTCCAGCCAGCCTTCCACGCCCTGGACGAGTGACGAGGCCGAGGTCACCGACGTCGTGATCCCGGCGAGAGAGGCGCTCAGTACCTCACGCTGACCACGGTGAGCTCGACCTCGCCGCTGGGGCGGCGGAGGAGCACCGTGTCGCCGGCGCGCTTCTTCAGCAGGGAGCGGCCGAGGGGCGAGCGCCAGGAGATGTCGCCCTTGTCGAGGTCGATCTCGTCCTCGCCGACGATGCGGTACGACGCCCGGGCGCCGTCCTCGTCCTGCACCTCGACCGTCGCGCCGAAGAAGGCCACCTCGATCGCCTCGGTGCGGGGCTCGACCACGGTCGCCTTCTCCAGGCGCCTGGTCAGCCAGTGGATGCGGCGGTCGATCTCGCGGAGCTTTTTCTTGCCGTAGATGTACTCGGCGTTCTCGCTGCGGTCGCCCTGGGCGGCGGCGTCGGCCACGTCCTGCACGATCTTCGGGCGCTGCTGCCAGAGCAGGTCCGACAGCTCGTCCTGCAGCCGCTTGGCGCCCTCGCGCGTGATGTAGACCGGGACGTGCTCGCTCATGTCACGAGAAGAGCACGTCGAGCACGTAGGGGGCGGGGCTGCGGGCGAGCTCGGCCACGGCGAGCGCGATGGCGCGGCGCGAGGCGCGGTGCGGGATGGCGAGCATCGCCCAGCGCTCGGCCCCCTCCTGGCTGCGACCCCACAGGCGGCCCGACACCACCCGCATCCGCGCGGCGCCCTCGCAGATGGCCACCGTCGTGCCGGGGGGGCGCACCAGCTCGAGCGCGAAGCGGGCGAAGGCGGCGCGGTCGAACGGCTCGTCGCTCGTCTCGTCGACCTCGCGCTCCGGCTCGAGGGCGACGCCGGAGATGTTCGTTCGGGGCATGGCGTGGGCTCGAGGGCAGGGCTAGCGGGACCGGGCCTCGAGCTCCAGATAGTAGCTCACCAGATCCCTCTCCTTGTGCCCCATCGCCACGAAGCGCAGCACGCGCGCGAACGGCCAGACGCGCGCCACCTCGTCGGGCCGGCTGCGCGAGGGGACCAGCATCGCCCAGCGGCCGGGCTCGGGCGACTCGAGGTCCACCCAGCGCGCCCCGAGGCGCCGCGCCAGCAGCTCGGCGAGGAAGCCCCCCTGGCGCATGACCTCCCGCTGCTCGTCGGGCGCGCGCACGCGGCCGTCGACCAGCGTCTCGCGCAGGAAGCGCTGGGCGAGCTCCAGCCCGTCGAGATCGGTGCGCAGCTCGACGCCGTGTCGCTCCTGAAGCTGACGGCCGAGCTCGCGCGCCAGCAGGGTGCACAGGACGCGCGCGGCGGGCGCGCTCCGCGGCGGGTCCTCGACGACGGGGTCGGGGCCCGTCCCGGCGGGGAAGGCGAGCGTGGCGGCGTGCTCCGCCTCGACGTCCTGCGGGGGGGGAGGCGACGACCACACGCGCTGCCCGCGCGGCTCGATGCGGTACGGGGGCAGGGACGTCCCCGGTGGGAGCGTGCGCATCGCGGCGCTGGAGCGGCGGTGGGGAAGGGCGGGGAAGCCGGGGCGCGTGCTCGTGCGCGGCGCGAGCGCCGGATCCGAGCGGAGCACCCCGGTGCCCGACGGAGGGAGCGGAGCGCCCGGGATGCGGGGGTCCTGCAGGGCGTCGTCGCTCGACCTCGCCGCGCGGTGGGGGTCGTACTCGAGCGTCGCCGGGCGCGCGCGCGGGATGCCGGCCACGGGCGTCGGGGTCGTCGCGCTGCTCGGCGGCGGCGGGGGAGGGGAGACCGCCACGACGGGCTGGGGCTGGATGACGGGGACGGGGGCCGCAGGGGCGGGCGCCGGCACGGAGGCGAGCGCCGAGGAGGACTGGCCGGCGGCGTCGAGCACCTCGCTCGCCTGCATGCGCAGCACGTCGTCGACCGCCGTGTTGTCCAGCAGGTCGCGCGCGAACGCCCGCGCGCGCCGCAGATCGGCGGCGGCCAGCCAGGCCTGCGCGGCGAGCAGCTGCAGCTCGTGGAAGGAGGCCATCGAGGTCGAGAGCTCGGACACCCGCTCGGCCAGCGGGCGGGGCTCCTCGGTCCGCTGCATGAGCGCCAGGCGCGCCCGCAGGTAGAGCGTGCCGGGCACGCGCCCACGGCGCTGCTCGAGGGCGTCGATCTGCTCGGCGACGCCCGCCGTCTCTCCGCGGCTCAGCTTCGCCTCCAGGTTCCACAGCGCCGTCTCGGCCAGCGGTCCGCGCACGGGCGCCTCGCGGATGGCCAGCGTCGCCTCGAGGCCGCGCAGGCGCTCGCGCGCCGAGGGGACCTGCGCCGCGCGCTCGCGCAGCCAGTTCACGACCTCGAGCCGGCTCGGCCCGGGATCGCTCGGGTCCTCGTAGGATCGCGTCCGCCTCGGCTGGAGCGTGGCGAGGGCCTTCCGCAGCGCCTCGGGGGCCTCGAGCGTGACGCGCCGGAAGGTGCGCTCGCCGGGGCGCCGCGCGGAGCTGACCTCCAGGGTGGCGAGGAAGACGTGCATGTCGTCGGGGAGGTTCGCGAGGTAGGCCGCGAGGTAGATCGCGTGGAGCAGCTGCGCCCCGCGCGCGAGCCCGAGATCGGTCCCCAGCGCGCCGAGGTCGAGCCACGTCCCCAGGTAGGCGCCCGTCGCGGCGTCGTAGCGGCGCGACTCGAGCAGCTCCACGGCCTCCAGGCGGTCGACGACGCACCGGGCCGCGGCCCCGCGGGCGTAGGAGCGCGCGATGGCGGGCCTCAGCGCGGCGGCGATCTCCTCGGCCAGCGCCGGGGTGATGCGGGCGTCGGCGAGCCGGGTGCGCGCCTCGGCGACGGTCGTGCGGTAGCCGATCTCGCGGATGGTGCCGGGCTGGGTCGAGTGCAGCTCGATGTCGCCGGCGTCGAACAGAGCGAACTCCACCGTGGGCGGCCCCCCCTCGGCCACGAGGACCACCGCCTCCCCCACGGCGAGCGTGCACCTGGACGCCACTTGAGTTCGTTCCCGAACAGGCAGCATCGCGCCCCGGGGTCGACGGACACAAGAAAAGCGCAGGCGACCTCGACCTCGGGCTGCCCCCGGCGCGACGCGAGTTTCGCCCCGGGCCTCTTCGCCTGTACCCTGAGGGGCGATGGTCGGTACGCGTCCCCGCTCGCTGCTCGTGGCGCTGGCCCTCGCCGGCGCGTGCGCCTGCGGGCCCGCCAAGCCCCCGGTCGACCCCGAGCCCTCGGAGGCCGAGACCACGCCCCCTCCGCCGCCGCCGCCCCCTCCGCCCGCGCCCAGCCTCTACGAGCGCCTGGGCAAGCGCGAGGCGCTCGACGCCGTGGTGGAGGATCTGCTGGGAAACGTGCTGGCGGACAACCGCATCAGCAAGCTCTTCGACAAGGACAAGAAGGACAAGGAGCGCGCGAAGCACCTGCACGCGCGCCTGGTCGCGGAGCTCTGCGTGGTGGCGGACGGCGGCGACGAGTGCGCCTACGACGGCAAGTCGATGAAGGACGCCCACAAGGGCATGAACATCGGCTCCGCCCAGTGGGACGCCTTCGTGGAGGACCTGACCGGCGCGCTCAAGATGCACAACGTGGACGACGCGCTGGTGAAGGAGCTGCTCGACAAGCTGGCGCAGCAGACGAAGGCCGACATCGTCACGAAGAAGGGCAAGTAGCTTTGCTATCGTGGCGCGCGTGAAGCACGCCTCCGACGCCATCCTTCGCCCCGAGCAGGCCGACTACCTCGACGCCCTGCACTCCACCAGCATCCGCGCCCTGGCCGTGATGGCCGGTGTGGACCCGGTGCACGACCACGATCCGCTGCTGGCGCGGATGGAGGCCCGGGCGGCGGAGCGCGGGTACCCCATCAGCGATCCCGAGGTCGCCTGCTTCCTCGCCATCGTCGCGCGGCTGCGGCAGCCGCGGCTCATCGTCGAGCTGGGCTCGAACATCGGCTACGGCGCGATCGTGATGGCGCGCGCGGCGGGCGAGGGCGCGCGGGTGATCACCGTCGAGTACGACACGGATCTGGTCGCCGAGGCGCGCGGCTACATCGCCGAGGCGGGGCTCTCGGAGCGCATCGAGGTGCGCCACGGGATGGCCATCCAGGAGCTCGAGAAGCTCCACGGGGAGATCGACCTGCTCTACGTGGACTGCGTGAAGGAGGAGTACCCCCGCTACCTGGAGCTCGCGGCGCCGAAGCTCGGCCCGCGCGGGGTCATCGTGGCGGACAACGTGCTCTGGCGCGGACAGGTGGCGCACGAGGCCCACCCCGAGCGCGAGCCGGCGCGGGTGAGGGCGCTGGCGGAGTTCAACCTGGCGCTCGTGTCGAGCCCGTCGCTGTGCGCGGTCGTGCTCCCCCTCGGGGACGGCGTGGCCTTCGCGGTGAAAGTCTAGAGCACTGCGCTCGCGGCCTCGCCGCCCGTGGGGGGGACGACCGTCTCCTCCGGCTCGGCGATGGCGCGCTTGTACCCGCACTCCTTGTTCGCGCAGGCGATGAGCGGCTTGGTGCGCGAGCCGCCGAAGACGAGGAACGGTGCCCCGCAGCTCGGGCAGGGCTCGGCGATGGGCTTCTGCCAGAGCTTGAAGTCGCACTTCACGGCCTCGTTCTGGTAGTTCGAGCAGCCGTAGAACGTCTTGCCGCCGCGCTTCTTCGGGCGGATCTCGATGAGGTCGCCCCCGCACTTGGGGCACGGGACGCCGAGGGGGACGGGCTTGGCGTTCTTGCACTCGGGGTACCCGGTGCACGAGAGAAACTCGCCGTAGCGCCCGCTGCGGATGATCATCGGCTTGCCGCACTTGTCGCAAGCGATGCCGGTCTCCTTGTGCACGGTGGGCTTGCCGTCCTGCCCGAGGTCGCGCGTGTTCTTGCACTCGGGGTAGTTCGCGCAGCCGAGGAACCAGCCGTTCTTCGACCAGCGCTTGAGCATCACCCCGCCGTCGATGTCGCACTTCTCGTCGGTCGGCTCGGGCTCGGGGTTCCAGCGCTTGAGCTTCTTGCTCTTGTCGAGCTGCTGCCGGAACCGCTTGTAGAAGCGGTTCAGCAAGTCCACCCGCTCCTCCTTGCCCGCCTCGACCTCGTCGAGCTCCTCCTCCATCTTGGAGGTGAAGGCCGGGTCCATGAAGTCGAGCTCGCTGCGCACCAGGCCATCGACCACGAACTTGCCGAGCAGGGTCGGCCGGAACCGCGTGCCGTCGATCTTCTCGACGTAGTCGCGCGCCTGCACCTTGCTGATGATCTCGGCGTACGTGCTGGGCCGGCCGATGCCGCGCTCCTCCAGCTCGCGCACCAGCGAGGCCTCGGTGTAGCGCGGGGGCGGCTGGGTGAACTTCTGCTCGGTCACCACGCCCGGCGGCTTGACCAGCCGGAGCGGCACGCCCTGCTCGAGATCCGGCAGGGTGCCCTCGGCGTCGTCCGCGAGCAGATCCTTGGCCTCCCTCTTGGGCTCGCCCTCGGCGTCCTGCTCGCCCTCGCCCGCGAGCGGGGCAGCGGCCTTGGGGACCTCCCCCTTGCCGTAGGCCTCGAGCCACCCCGAGAACTTGAGGATGCGACCGCTGGCCCGCAGGCCATACGCCGTCTTGTCCTGCGCGACGGCCTCGATGTCCACGCTCGTCTGGTCGTAGACGGCGGGCGTCATCTGGCTGGCGATGAAGCGCTCCCAGATCATCTTGTAGAGCTTGAACTGGTCGTCCTTCAGGTGAGAGCGCACGCTCTCTGGGGTCAGCTCGAGGGAGGTCGGGCGGATGGCCTCGTGCGCGTCCTGCGAGCTCTTCTTGGACTTGAAGACGTTGGGCTGGGCCGGGATGAAGTTCTTCCCGTGCTTCTCGACGACGTAACCGCGAGCCGCCTCCACCGCGTCGGGCGACAGGCGCGTCGAGTCTGTGCGCATGTAGGTGATGAGGCCGACCGGGCCGCCATCCTTGCCGAGGTCGATGCCCTCGTAGAGGCCCTGGGCGATCTGCATCGCGCGCTTGGCCCCGAAGCCGAGGCGATTGACGGCGTCCTGCTGCAGCTTGCTGGTGGTGTAGGGGGCGGGCGGGTTGCGCTTGCGCTCGCTCTTGGTGATCTTCGCGACGCGGTAGCGGGCAGTCTCGAGGTGACCGCGGATGACCGCCGCCTCGGCGCCGTTCTTGACCGCGAGCTTCTCCCCGCCGCGTGACACCAGACGACCGAGGAAGGGGTGTTCCGCCCCATCGGTGGTGGTGAGGGCGGCGCCGCAGTTCCAGTACTCCTCGGGGACGAAGGCCTCGATCTCCCGCTCGCGATCCACGATGAGCCGGAGGGCCACGCTCTGGACCCGCCCGGCGCTGAGGCCGAAGGCGAGCTTGCTCCACACCAAGGCCGACACGTCGTACCCGACGATGCGGTCGAGGACGCGGCGGGCCCGCTGCGCGTCGTAAAGGTTCTTGTCGAGGTCGCGCGGGTGGTCGACGCCGTACTGCACGCCCTTCTTTGTGATCTCGTGGAACTCGACGCGGCGCATCCCGGTCTTGGGCTGCTTGAGCTCCTCGGCGAGGTGCCACGCGATGGCCTCGCCCTCACGGTCGGGGTCGGTCGCCAGCAGGATGTTGTCGGCCCCCTTGGCGGCGGCCTTCAGCTCTTGGACCACCTTCTCCTTGCCGGGAACGACCTCGTACGTCTCCTGGAACCCCTTTTCGATATCGATCCCGAGCTTCTTCGGCAGGTCCTTGATGTGGCCCTTCGAGGCGAGAACCTCGTACTTCGACCCCAGGTACTTCTTGATCGTCTTGGCCTTCGCGGGCGATTCGACGACGACGAGCGTCTTTGCCATCAGCGACTTCTCTTTCGATTACCCACGTGATTGCCTAGCGATCTTCATCATCTAGCGGTCGATCCGGCGCCGGAAGAACCCGGAGGGGCCCTCTACTACTACGTTCTCCAAGGACAGCGTCAAGAGTGCGACAGCGACGGCATGAGTCGTGAGGCCGGTCCGGGAGGCGATCTGGTCGACGTGAAGAGCGTCGGTCGAGGTGTGTCGCAAGACCTCGGTTTCATGCGCGTTTAGGGCTCGAGCAGGAGGGACCGGCGAGGGGGGCGGGGTCGGGGAACGGGTGACGCCGAGAGAAGCGACGAGGGCCTCGACGAAGAGGAGCGGTCGAGCTCCCTGCTGGAGAAGAAGGCGTGAGCCGTGAAAGGCGTCGAGCCAGGGAGGAGCGGGGACGACCCACAAGGGCCTACCTAGCCTGCGGGCGCTCGCCGCAGCGCGCAAGGCCCCCGAGGGCAAGCCGGCCTGGACGACCACCACCGCATCGGCCAGCGCGACCAGCACGCGGTTCCGGGCGAGGAAGCCGGAGCGATGGCGGTAGTCGGGGGCGAAGGGCCAGACCATCGCGCCGGGACCGGAGGCGATCTGCCGGAAGAGATCGGCGTGCTCCTCGGGAAAGACGTGCTCGTGTCCGGTGCCGGCGACCGCCCAGGTGCGCCCGCCGGCGTCGAGCGCTCCCCGGTGAGCGGCCGCGTCGATGCCCAGGGCCCCACCCGAGACCACGACCACCCCGAGGCGGGCCAGCGTCGAGGCGAGGTCGTGCGCGAAGCGGCTCGCGTCGGCCGTAGCGCTTCGCGCGCCGACGATGGCGACCGCGCGCTCGGCCTCGAGGGAGCCGCCGCAGGTCGTCAGCGAAGAGGGCGCGTCCGCCTGCCCGCGCAGTCGCGACGGGTACAGGGCATCGAGCGGCGTGAGGTGAAGAAGCGGCAGGGGAGACGTCACGTCCCCCCGTCGGTCACCCCGCGCCGGTGGTTGCTACTTGCCCTTCGAAAAGAGCTGGACCGCCACGTCCCCGCCGCCCGAGTCGGCGAAGATGTCGAGCTTGTAGGTGATCGACTTGTCCGCCGTCGGGCACATGGGCTGCGGCGCCCCGCCGATGATGGGCTTGTTGTCGTCGGTCAGGTCCTGCCCCGAGAGGAAGCCCGGCGGCAGGAGAAGGTAGAGATCGAGGTCCTTCACCTTCTTCGAGTAGCCCACGATCGAGTAGCACTTGCCCGGCGCCAGGGTGATGTCCGTCTGCAGGTGCTGCTTCTCCTTGATGCTCCCCATCGCCATGGGCCCCTCGGGCTGCATGCCCGCCGGGAGCTTCTTCGCGGTGTCGCGGATGCCCTTGGCCAGAGGATCGCTCCCCGCCGCTCCGTTCTGCTTCAGGGTCGCCGCAGGCGCGCCGCTGGCGGCGTCGAAGATCTTCTGCACCTGCCCGGTGTCGGTGAGGAGCACCTGGGCGAGCGGCGTGTTGTCCTGGGCCGGCGCCGCGCTCGCCGACTCGGCCGGTGCGGCCGTCGCGATGGGCGACGGCTCGGGAAGCGTGGAGGTCTCGCTCCCCTCGGTGGCCGCCGTGTCTGCGGGCTTCGTGTGACCACCGCAGCCGTACAGCACCGGCGCCGCGCCTGCCCCCACCAGCGCGCATAGCGCGAGGACGCTACCGATCGTCTTGGTCATGACGGACGAGTCTACTTGTTCTTCGAGTAGAGCTGCACAGCGACGATGCCCGACCCCTTGTTCGCCACGACGTCCAGCTTGTACTGGAGGGGGAAGGCGATGACCGGGCACATCGGGCTGGGGCTGGCGCCGATGACCGGGGTGTTGTTGTGGGTGAGGTCCTGCCCGGCGAGCGTCATGTACAGCGGCGGCGCGAGGAGGTTCAGGTCCACGTCGGACACCGCACCGGGGGCCGAGAAGCCGACGAGCGTGTAGCACTTGCCTGCCTGCAGGGTGACCATCATCACCGCGTGCTGACCCTGCTGCAGGTTCTGCTTCAGCTCGTCCCCCTCGGGCTGCATGCCCGGCGCGACGCGCAGGGCGTAGCCCTTGAGTCCGATGTCGGTGAGGTCCGTCCCGCCCGCGCCACCCGGTACGGTCTGCCCTTGCATGGCGCTCTGCAGGCCCTGGAGGATGCCCTGCAGGCTGTTGGGATCGGTGGGAGCGAGACCCGGTGCCGCAGAGCCGGTCGGGGCCGGCTGGCCCGGAGCCACGGTCGCCCCGGGCGGCGGGTAGCCAGGCTGTCCTGCGGGAGGTGGGTACCCGGGCTGCGCGGGAGGCGGATAGCCAGGCTGACCTGCGGGCGGCGGGTATCCGGGCTGCGCGGGAGGTGGATAGGCAGGCTGACCGGGCTGGGGATAGCCGGGCTGGCCAGCGGGGGGATACCCGGGCTGACCGGGGTACGGCTGGTAACCCGGCTGGCCGGGATACGGGTATCCCGCGCTCCCCGCGCCGGCGACGGTCTGCTGACTGTTGGGCGGCTGGCAGGCCACCGCGATGGGGAGAACCACCGCCGTGCCCAGCGCCAGCAGTGACCAGGTCCTAATCTTGCGCTTCTCGTTCATCGGAAACAGCCTCCGTCGGCCGGGCCAAGTGCGGCCAAGATACTCCTCCAACGGACCGAACAGAACGGGGATTACAGTGCGCCGGCGCCCCGGTCACCGGGCGCGCTACTGGCGGACGAAGTGGAACGGGATCGCGGTCCGCTGCGAGCAGCCCATCGCCGGGAAGTGCCAGTTGCGGACGTCGTTCGCGATGCAGCTCGCGACCGACGGCTCGTCGCCCGAGGCCGACACGCCCTGGGGAGAGCCGTCCGCCCCGATGGTGAGCGAGACGGTGACGTTGGCGGTCTGCTTCTGCGCGGTGCTGCGCTCCCAGCAGGCGCGCCGCAGCCCGACCGAGTGCAGGCCGATGACCTGCTGGACCTGGCCCTCGGAGATGCACTGGCCCGGCGCCTTGGGCGCATCCCCGCCGCCGCTGCCGGGATCGTCCACCGGGGCGACGTTGGTCCCCGTGAGCCCGTGCAGATCGAGCGGGCCATGCCCTGCGGGCGCGCTCGCCGTGGTGGTGGCCTTGGGGATCGCCGCGAGCGCGACCTGCCCCTTGGTCGTCGAGGTGGGCGCGGACGTGGCGGTGGAGTCGGGGCTCGCCGCGGCGGCGCTCGACGTGGGCAGCGGCGCGGCGGCAGCGACCGTCGTGGCGGCTGCAGGTGCCTGGACCACGACCGTCGGGGCCGGCGCCGGGGGCCGCAGGAAGACCGCCAGCCCTGCGGTGACGCCGAAGGCCGTCGCGGCCGCGATCATCGCGATGGCCATCCACGGGGGAGACTTCCTGGACGGCGCCGCGAACGGCGTCGACAGCGACGGGGACCGTACGCCCGAGGCGCTGAAGCCGGGCGCCATCACGGCGGGAGCGGGCGGGGGAGGCGCGGCGAAGGGATCGGGGACGACGCTGGGCTCGACGTGCCCCGTGAAGGGCCGCGTGAGATCGTCGGTCGGCTCCGCCAGCTTCTCGGCCGTCGCCAGGCGCGAGGTGAAGGGCACCACGTTGCTGCGGGCTGCCGGCGGCGGCGCCGCCGCGACGGGGCGTGCTGCGGGCGCGCGGGGGGCGACCCCCATCGGGGCGGAGGGGCCCATGGGCCCGGCCGGAGCCGAGGGTCGGATGGACGGGCGGTGGGCGGGCGGGAGGCTCGAGCGCGCGTCGGGCGGGGCAGGAGTCAGCGAGGAGCGCCCGGAGGTGAAGGCCTCGCGCACGAGGGCGGCCAGCTCGGGGAAGGAGCGGAGGGGGCGCCACTCGTCGAGGCCTTCCTGCCAGCAGAGCGACTCCTCGGTCACCGCCCCGATGGCCGCCTTGCGGCGGACCTCACCGATGCGGATCGGACCGACCGGGACGCCGTTGATGGCGACGTACCACTCGTCGCTCGGCGACAGGTCGGACATGTCGACCGGCGCCGAGACCTCTTCCTCCCGCTGGAGGGCGGTCTTCAGCGCGCTGGCGAGCGGACCTGCCGGGTGTGCAGGCTTGGACGGAGACCTGGCGGAGGAGAGGCTGGTCGCCAGGGGGTTGGCGTGGGAGGGCTGACGGGCCTGCGGCGGCCGCGGCGCCGTGGCTTGCGGAGCGGCGGGGGGCGGGGACGACTCGGTCGCCGCGGCGCGGACCTCGATGAGGTACCCGCACTTGCGACACTTCATCCGCACCGTCTTGCCGGCGGCCTTCTCGTCGGCGATCTGGTACTTCGCCTTGCATTGCTCGCAGAGGAACTTCACGCGCCGACCTGGGGGTTCACGTTAGCAAGGAAGCGGCGCTAGATCAGCTTCATCAGGTGGTCGCGGATGGTGGCCTGGGTAGGCTCGTCCGGGGCCGACGCGGCGCAGCGCTGCCACATCTCGACGGCCTTGTTCTTGAATCCGGCCTTCTCGTAGAGGACGGCGAGGTTCTTCAGGGCGGCGAAGTGCTTGGGATTGAGGTCGATGGCGCGCTCGAGGTCCTGGATGGCCTCGTACACCTTGCCCTGCTTTCCGTAGAGGAGCGCCAGGTGAAAGTGCAGGCGGTAGGCGAGGGGGTCGATCTGCACGCCACGCTTCAGGTGCTCGACGGCCTCCTCGAGCTGCCCCGCCTTGTAGGCCGCCACGCCCTCGTTGAGCGCCTTCTCCGCCTCGGAGGAGAGGTACTCCGGGTCCCGCTTGGACTCGGCGGGGGCGTCGTTGCGCTTGAGCAGCCGCTGGACGGCCTCGATGACGTCCGAGATGCGGAACGGCTTCTCCAGGTACTCCTCGATGCCGTAGCTCTTCTTCAGGTCCTCGGCGATGCGCCAGCCGCGGTAGACGGCGCTGACCATGATGATGGGGATGCGGCCGTACTTGGCGCTGCCCTTGATCCGCCGGGCGATGTCGAAGCCGTGCAGCTCGGGCAGCATCGCGTCGAGGATGATGAGGTCGGGGACGTGGTCCTTCACGAGGCGCAGGGCGAGCAGGCCCCGGTCGGCCTCGATCACGCGGTACCCCTTCTGCGTGAGCAGGCGCTTGAGCAGCTTGCGGATCTCCTCCTCGTCGTCCACGACGAGGATCAGCTTCCCCGCGCCGATCGCGACCGCGTCCCGGGCGACGCCCGCGCCCATGCGCAGCTCGTCGGGGAGGTTGGTCACGCTCGAGATGTCCTGGCCGATCACGCCGAACTCGCTGGTGGAGATCTCGGTGGTCTCGGAGGAGGCCTGGACGGCCTCGTCGAGGATGACCGACTCGCGCGGCGGGGAGGTCTGCACCCTCGGCCGCATCGGCCCGGGGGTGGGCACCGAGATGCGGTTGACCGGCGGCGGAGGCGGGCGAGGAGGCGCGGGGCGCGCGGGCGGAGGCGGCGGAGGCTTGTGCGGCTGTGACTGCGGCTGGGAGGGCGGGGGAGCTGCGGCGGCGCGCGGCGTCGGGGGGGATGGCGGAGCTGCGGGCCCCGGGGCCTGCGGCGGCGCCGCCTGCGAGAGGCCGAGCTGACGGAGCGTCTCCTCCGGGACGCGCGGTCCGAGGTAGTGCCGCTCGCCGTGGGCCTTCGCGTCGTAGGCGGCGGTGATGGTCCGGACGAGGGTCGAGTGCACGGCGATGTACGGGTAGACCTTCTTGCCCGTCACGAACTCGAGCTCGTCGATGACCCGCTTGTCGTGCGGGTCGGCCATGGCCATGAAGATGCGGTCGCCGCGCATGAGCACGGGCAGGATGCGGTGCGTGTCCGCGACCTCGCGCGGCACGACGTCCAGGTGATCGAGCACGATGGCGACCTGCGTGAGGTCGATGCCGGGCACCCCGTGCTGCTCGGAGAGGGCGCGCAGGGCCTCGATCTCGTCGACCGTGCCGTCGTGCACCAGCACGGAGGCCAGCGGCTCGCCGGAGAGGGAGCGCTTCTGCGCCTGCAAGGCCGCCTCGAGCTCCTGCTGCGAGACCAGCTTTCTCTGGAGCAGGATCTTGCCGAGCGGCCGCTTCTCGTCGCTGGACATGGTCGCGATGGAATCTCGATTCTTAGATTACGCTGACCCGGTCTCCACATCCATTCTTGAGAGCAGGTCCTTCGCCCAGGCGGCGTACTCCCCGCGCGCGATGGCGGCGCGGGCGCCGGCGACGACCTCTCCGTAGAAGTGCAGGTTGTGAAGCGAGAGCAGGCGCAGGGCGAGGATCTCCCGCGCGACGTAGAGGTGGCGCAGGTAGGCGCGGGAGTACCCTCCTGCGCAGCACTCGCACGCGCACTGCTCGTCGAGGGGGCGGGCGTCGTCGCGCCAGCGGGCGTTCTTGATGACCACGCGGCCGGAGCGGGTGAGCGCCTGCCCGTTGCGGGCGTTGCGCGTCGGCAGCACGCAGTCGAACATGTCCACGCCGGCGCCGATGGCGCGGACGAGGTCGGCGGGGGTGCCGACGCCCATGAGGTAGCGCGGGCGCTCCGGGTCGAGCGCGGGGGCGACCTCGCCGAGGGTCTCGTGCATGCGCTCGATGTCCTCGCCGACGGAGAAGCCGCCGAGCGCGAGGCCGTCGAAGGGCAGAGCGCCCAGCTCCTCGGCGTGGGCCCGCCGGAGGTCGACGAAACAGGCGCCCTGGACGATGCCGAACAGGGCCTGGCCGGCAGGCCTCGGCGTCGCGAGCGCCCGGCGGGCCCAGCGCGTGGTCCGGGCGACGGCGGCCTCCACGACCTCCCGCGGTGAGTCGCCCGGGGGGCATACGTCGAGCTGCATCTGGATGTCGGCGCCAATGAGGCCCTGGATGCGGACCGCCTCCTCGGGGCTGAGGGTGTGACGCGACCCGTCGAGGTGCGATTTGAAGGTGAACCCCTCCTCGCTCGCTCCGACGAGCGGTGGCGCGCCCGAAGCGCGGGGCGGGACCCTCTCCCGTGCTTCGCCGGGGCGCGAGGCGCCGAGGGAGAAGGCCTGGAAGCCGCCCGAGTCGGTGAGCATGGCGTGCGGCCAGCGCGTGAAGGCGTGAAGCCCGCCGAGCCGGGCGATGGCCTCGGCGCCGGGCCGCAGCATCAGGTGGTAGGTGTTGCCGAGGACGATGCGCGCGCCGGTGGAGGCGACCTCGCGGGGGGTGAGGGTCTTCACGCTGCCCTGGGTCCCGACCGGCATGAAGGTGGGTGTCTCGACCGGCCCGTGAGGCGTCGTGAGCACGGCCGTGCGGGCCTGCCCGTCCCGACCCGTCACCCGGAAGGAGAACCCCGAGGCCCGGGGCGTCAACCGTTGCCCCTCCAGAGGAGCATCGCGTCGCCGTAGGAGAAGAAGCGGTAGTGCTCCCTCACGGCGAAGCGATAGGCCTCGAGGACTTTCTCGGTGCCGCCGAACGCGCTCACCAGGGCGAGCAGCGTGGAGCGCGGGAGGTGGAAGTTGGTGAGCAGGCCGTCGACCACCCGCCACTCGTAGCCGGGCTGGATGAGGAGCCGCGTCTCGCCGCTGGAGGGCAGGACGTGGCCGGGTCGCTCCGGGTCCGCGGCGCTCTCGAGGGCGCGGACGGCGGTGGTGCCGACGGCGACGACGGGGGCGCCACGGGCGCGCGCCTGGGCGATGGCGTCGGCGGTCGACTGCGAGACCATGTAGCGCTCGGCGTGCATCGGGTGCTGGTCGAGATCCTCGACCGTGACGGGCTGGAAGGTGCCGAGGCCCACGTGCAGGGTCACGCTGGCGACGTCGCAGCCGCGCACGGCGAGTCGACCCAGCAGGGCGTTGGTGAGGTGGAGGCCGGCGGTGGGTGCGGCCACCGCGCCGTCGTGCCGGGCGTAGACGGTCTGGTAGCGCTGGGCGTCGTCGGCCTCGTCCTCGCGCTTGATGTAGGGCGGTAGCGGCACGTGGCCGCAGGCGCGGATGACGGCGTCGACGGGCTCGCCGGAGGGGCTGAACAGCGCGACCTCGAGCAGGCCGTCGTCGTCGGCACGGCCGAGGAGCCGGACGATGAGCGCCGGCGGCCCGGTCTCTGCGCCGCGGGCCATGATCTCGACGTCGGCCCCGAACTTGAGCGGCTTGCTGGCCTTGCCCAGCGCGCGCCAGACCTCCATCGCGCGCACGTCTCCGGGCGCGACCTCGAGCTCGCGCACGCCCACCCGCCGCACCAGCAGCACCTCGACCCGGCCGCCGGTCTCGCGCTTGTGGCCGAGCAGGCGGGCGGGGATCACCCGCGTGTCGTTGACGACGACCAGGGCACCTGGCGGAAGCAGCGCGGGGAGCTCGGAGATGCGGTGAGGCTCGGGAGGACCGCCGCGGGGGGGAAGCAGGAGCAGTCTCGCCAGCTCGCGGTCCTCCGCGGGGCGCTGGGCGATCAGCTCCGGGGGAAGCTCGTAGTGGAACGCGTCGACCCGCATGACGGCGACGCGCGATTACCTCGGTGTGGGAGCGCCCGCAACCCGCACCCCCTCACCCCGTCACGCCGCGGCCCCCCGCGCTACGAAAGGGCCGGTGCCTGCTGCACCCTCTCCCGTCTTGGGCGAGGCCCCATCCGCACAGGCGGCCAGCTTGTCGCGGAGGAAGCGCGCCAGCTCGGACAGGTCGAAGGGCTTGGGGACGAAGCCGACCGCGCCGCAGTCGGCCCGCAGAAGCTGGCGCTCGCTCAGGTGGTAGGCGCTGGTGAGCACGACCCGGGCGAGAGGGAAGCGCTCGCGGATCATCCGCGCCAGCTGGATTCCGTTGGTGCCGGGCATCATCAGGTCGACGATGGCCAGGTCGAAGCAGCTGGCCCCCATGAGCCGGAGGGCGTCCTCCGCGTCGGCGGCGGTCTCGACGTCGAACCCCTCGATGCGCAGGCCGATGGCCATCACCCGTGCGTGATTGGCTTCATCGTCGACGACCAGAACCCGAGGCATCGCTGCACCCATGGTTTTCTCAAGTCTTCGGCCCGGAGCCGGGGTCCCGTGGTTGAGCGCCCGCTCCGTGCCTGATCCCGCCATTAGCAAACGATGTGCCCGTCCGAGGGGCATGCCCCGACCAAGTGGTTACCGACCCTTCCACACCACCTCCACCGGGCGAGCCACCGGCTCCGTTTCATCTTTGCAGAGTCGGGTATCAGGGGTGAACGGACGGAAGAGCTTGTGGGAGGTACACCCAGCTCAGGCAACCGGTCAGCCGCGGCTCTCGAACGTGATCCCCAGCCGGGTCATCTTCCGCCAGAGGGTGGTCGGTGAGATGTTGAGCAGCTCGGCCGCCCGCTCGCGGCTTCCCTCGCTCTCGCGCAGCGCCCCTTCGATGGCGGAGCGCTCGGCCCCGTCGACCACGTCGGAGAGCGAGCGACCCCCCGCGCCGGGAGACCCGATGGGCGCGCTGGGAGGAGGCGGCAGGAGGTCGTCCGCGGTGATGATGCCGTTCTGCTGGAGGGCCACGGCCTGCTCGATCATGTGCTCGAGCTCGCGGATGTTGCCCGGGAAGTCGTAGTGCGCGAGGGCGTCCAGCACGGAGTCGTGGAGCCTGGGGCGCACCCCCATCTTCCGCGAGTACTTGTCCATGAAGAAGCTGACGAGGACGGGGATGTCCTCCCGGCGCTCGCGCAGCGGCGGGAGCTGGAAGCGAGCGACGTTGAGGCGGTAGTAGAGGTCCTGCCGGAAGCGCTTCTCGGCGACGGCGAGGAGCAGGTCCTGGTTGGTCGCGGCGATGATGCGGACGTTCACGTGGATGGGCTTGTTCTCGCCCACGCGGCGGATCTCGTTCTCCTGGATGGCGCGCAGGAGCTTGGCCTGGAAGGTGATGGGGGTCTCGGCGATCTCGTCGAAGAAGAACGTCCCGCCGTCCGCCTCCTCGAACAGGCCCTTGCGCGCGCTCACGGCGCCGGTGAACGACCCCTTGGCGTGACCGAAGAGCTCACTCTCGAGCAGGGTCTCGGTGATGGCAGCGCAGTTGACGGGGACGAAGGGCCGCTCGGCGCGCTTGCTGTTGGCGTGGATGGCCTTGGCGACGAGCTCCTTGCCCGTCCCGCTCTCGCCCGTGATGAGGACGATGGCGTCGGTCGGGGCGATGCGCACGATCCGCCCCAGGACCTCACGGACCGCCCGCGAGCGCCCGATGATGTTCTCGAACTTGTAGCGGTCCTTGAACTCGCTCGCGAGGAACGTGACCTCGCCGGCCAGGCGCCGGTTGTCGAGCGCCTTGGCGACCTTGACCAGCAGCTCCTGCTCGGTGAACGGCTTCTGGATGTAGTCGAAGGCGCCGAGGCGCATGGCCTCGACGGCGCTCTCGATCGTCCCGTACGCCGTCATCACGACGACCTCGGTGAGCGGGTGCGCGTCCTTGGTCGAGCGAAGGACGTCGATGCCGTCCTTCGTCCCCATCCGGAGGTCGGTGAGCACCACGTCGTAGGCGCCGGTGGCGCCGCGCTCGGCCCCCTGCTCGCCGTCGGCGGCCTCGTCGACCTCGTAGCTCGCGCCGCGCAGCATCATCGCGAGCGTCGTGCGCATGTTGCGCTGGTCGTCGACGATGAGGATCTTCGCCATGGAAGTCTCTCTAGTTATCCTGCGCGCCCTGCTGGATCCAGGCAGAGATTCGCGCGAGATCGGCCGGCGTGAAGGCGTAGGTGGAGTCGGCGGGCCGGCAGGGGGGCGGGCCGGCCTCGGGGACAGGGCCGCCGCAGGGCATGTTCTCGAGGTCGTTGCCCGCGGGCGCCGACTTGTGGAGCGCCGAGACCAGCTGGCCCGACGTGGCGATGGGCGGGAAGATCCCGCCGGCGTCGGCGGGCACGCCGATGGCCATGCCCTCCCAGCAGGACTGCTGGGTCGGACCGCAGATGAAGCCGCTGACCTGCGAGCCGGCGGAGCTCTCGCTCGAGTGGCAGTACGACTGGCCGCCGCAGCTCGCGCTCCCGCAGGGACCGAAGTAGTCCTCGTAGAGGGCCGACCACGTGGGGCTCCCGTCGCTCGGCGGACAGCTGAGCGGCTCGCCCCCCTGCACCGACCCCGTCGCGTCGTCACACCCCACGAGGAGGAGCAGGGCGAGGGCCATTCGTCGGCTCGGCACGGCGGTCCCCCCGGAGGTCAGAAGACGATGCCGAGGAAGAGACGGATCGTCTGCGCGGCCGACAGGCTCGCGTCGAACCCCGTGACCGTGACCTGCCCGGGTAGATAGTCCAGGCCCGAGAGCGGGAAGAAGACGCCGTACTGGAGCATCGTGTAAAAGCCGCCGATCTTGCTCGGGTCGTCGTTCAGCGAGCCGTCCTTCGACTGGTAGTAGACCTGCAGGTCCATCTCGACGCCGAGGTCGCGGTGGTGGCCGGGGGTCTGCTCGAACTCGCTCGCGCGGCTCCAGATGAGCGCGGCGCCGCCACCGAACTTCTCCCCGTTCGGGTTGCGGAGGAAGTCGTAGTCGACGCTGGGGCGGAAGTAGTAGGCGCCCTCCACCCGCGACATGATCTCCCGCCAGAAGATGAGGTCGATGCGGTAGTCCGGGTGGAAGCGGAAGGTCGAGAGGGTGGAGGGCTGCCCGTTGTTCGTGTACTCGGCCTGCAGACCGGTCACCGGCGGCTGCAGCGCACCCGCGCCGGCGTTGTTGGCGTACGGGTCGCCGCTCGCCCACCCGAAGCCGAAGTTCAGATCGAGCTTGTCGTCGACGGCGCGGTACTCGGTCTGCGTGACGACGCCGTACTGGCGGACGGGCACCGGGTCGTTGAGGTTGGTGTTGAGGCCCGTCAGGTACCCGATCTGCCCCTGGATGGTCACGGCCTCGGCCTCGAAGCGGAGCTTCTTCCAGAGCGCCTGCACCCACAGGTCGGGGATGACCACGAACGCGCGCCGCGGCTCGAGCCCGTTGTTGTTGGCGGTCCCGTAGTCGATGGTCTCCGGGTTGGTCCCGGGCTGCACGTCGTTGTACTGCCAGCGGTAGACCGCGTAGAGGCCGCCGTTGAGGACGAGGTCCCCGTGCCCGAGCTTCGCCTTCTGGAGCTCGGGGTTCGTGCGGTGGGCGATGAACGCGACCCACTCGTTCACGTTGCACAGGTTGCAGGTGTTGTAGGGCTGGCCACCGTAGACGTCGAACGGGTTCGCGTTCGTCGGCCCCGTGGAGACGAAGTCCCACGCGCCGCCGAAGTAGAGGTCCATCGACTTCAGGCCGGTGATGAACATGATGCGATCGACCGTCGACTGGTAGTCGCTGTCGATCCCGTCGCCGGAGTTGGCGACCATCCCGAGGCCCCACTGCTGCGGCATGCGGCCGAAGCGGATCTGGCCCACGGGGGTCATGTACTCGCCCCAGACGCGGTTGACGTTGATCGAGTTGGTCCAGCCGTTGACGCCCGCCGTGGGCGGGCCCTGCGTGGTCGCCTGGAACCCGATGGGCGCGTAGTTCACCGGCGCGTAGCCGCCGTTGTACTGCACGGGCTGGTAGCCGGTGGGGTAGGACTTCTGCGAGCTCGACGAGCTGGAGCTGCTCGACCCGCCGGCCGGCTGCATCGCGTAGGACTCGGGGGTGGAGCCCAGGACCAGGTTATCGAGCAGGTCGAGCTGCGTCATGATGCGCAGGTTGTCCGAGATGTGGATCTCGGGGTTCAGGCGCAGCCGCAGGTTCGCGCTCGACTCGGTCTTGTCGTAGCAGTTCTGATTGCCGTTCGGACCGCAGATGGCGATGTTCTGCCCCGTCGACCCGTTGGTCGTCGCGTAGGACTGGTCGAGCGGGATCGGCCAGAGGTACTGCTGGTCGCCCGCCGGGACGACGCTGGAGTTGTGCCGCCCGAGGAAGAAGTTGTGAAACACCTCCCCGCGGGTGCGGAAGTAACCGTGCAGCTCGATGACGGGGCGAGCCTTGCCCCACCAGTCCTCGGTGAACACCTCGTGAGCGCCGGCGGTCTCTCCTGCGCCCGGTGCCTGTCCCCCCTGCGCCGCCAGCGTGCGCTGGTCCTGGCCGGGGTTGATGGAGCGCAGAGGCGAGACCACGGTGGGAGCCGTGGCGGACGACGTGGGCTCTCCCTGGGGCTGCCGCGGGGGAGGGGGCGGCGGGGGAGGCGGCTGCGTGACCAGCGGCGGTCGCGGCTCGGGCGCGGGCGCGCTCGGCGCGGCGCTGGACGCGGCGGGAGGCGCTCCGGCAGGGCTCTGCGCTCGTGCGACCGAGGCAAAGGGGAGCGACGCGGCGAGCGCCAGGAACAGAAGGAAATAAGAGCGGCGGCGCCGGAGCATGGGCTGGGCGCGCGTTTTATCACTTCTGGCTGCGAGCGTAAGCCACTTCAGCGGCGCGGGGGTCCGAGCTCCGCGAGGAAGGCCTCGATCTCGACGCGCATGGCCCCCAGTTGCTCGCGTATCTTCGACGTGTCCTCGGCCCCGAGCTCCTCGGCCTCGCGCGGCTCGACCCCCGACCGCTGGAGCTTTTTCTTCGCCCCGGCGATGGTGAAGCCCTCCTGGTACAGCAGCTCGCGGACGCGCAGCAGGTTCTCCACGTCGCGCCGCGAGTACACGCGCTGCCCCTTCGCGCTCTTCGTCGGGCGAATGCTGCGAAACTCGCGCTCCCAGTACCGCAGCACGTGGGGCTCCACGCCGACCAGCTCGGCGACCTCGCCGATGCGGAAGTAGAGCTTCGGCGGAAGACTGCCGCGCGCCCCCGCAGACGCAGCGTGATCGGGTGCCTCGGGCTCCGCCATGACCTTGGAGCTCAGTCCTTGGTGGCCGTCGAGTCGCCGCCGGCGGCCGCGAGCGGGGTGCCGTTCACCACGACGTGGCTGGCGTGCTCGTTGAGCGCGATCTTCAGGATCTGGCTGGCCTTGAAGGTCAGGACGCGGCGCTCGCTGATCTTGATCGGCTGTCCGGTCTGCGGGTTCCGGCCGGGGCGCTGCCGCTTGTCGCGGAGCACGAAGTTGCCGAAGCCGCTGACCTTGATCTTCTCGCCGCGACCGAGGGTCTCCTTCATCATCTCGAAGACCAGATCGACGAGCTCCGCGGACTCCTTGCGCGAGAAACCACCCACCTTGCTGTAAAGCGCCTGGACGATCTCCGCCTTGGTCATGATCGCCGACTCTCCCCCGGCAACGGGCCGAAGGAGAGTCTAAACGCGATTTTTGCCAGTGGCTACAACGGTTACGCTGCGAGCTCGTCGGCCGCCGACGTCGCTTCGAGGGTGCCCTCGAGGCTCCCTGCCGGGGCGGGCGGCGGCATCGAAGCCGCGGACTCGCGAGCGAGCTGGGCCTTCCGCCGGGCGAGCTGCTCGAAGGCCACGAAGAAGGCCACGTACCCGTATCCGAACGTGAAGAGCATCGCGAAGGGCACGGCGAACCAGTGTCCGGTCTCGATGGCCGCGACGGTGCTGGCGCCCGAGATGAGGCCGAGGGCGATCTCGATCATGGGCAGATCGGCGGCCGCGCGGTAGCGGCCCTCGGTCGTCCCCTTCTTCGGGGTCCGCACGAACTCTCCCGACATGGAGCACAGGCCCTCCCAGACCGCCTTGGTCAGGTGAGGCGCGAGGCCGGCGCCCAGCGCCAGCAGCGCGGGCAGCTGCCGGAGCGCGTCCATGCGCCGGCGCCCCTGCGCCAGCTCCGCCATCACGTAGAACGCCGCGAGCGAGCCGGTCGTCCCGATCACCAGCGGCAGGTCGATCATCAGCATCGCCCGCGTGTTGGTCGCCGGCATGAACACCAGCGCCGGCAGGAGCAGGACGCTGAGCAGCACCATCAGCGGATAGGCGAAGTGCGGCGTCATGTGAAAGAGCGCCTCGATGCGCTGCATCGGCGTGAGCTCGGCCCGCAGGATGCGGCCGAGGAGCTTGCGTGCGGTCTGCACCGTCCCCTTGGCCCAGCGGAACTGCTGGGCGCGGAAGGCGCTGATGTCCTCGGGGAGCTCCGCCGGCGTGACGACGTTCTCGCGGTACACGAAGCGCCACCCCGCGAGCTGCGCGCGGTAGGAGAGGTCGAGGTCCTCCGTCAGGGTATCGTGCTGCCAGCCGCCCGCGCTGGCGATGGCTTCCTTGCGCCACACGCCGCCGGTGCCGCTGAAGTTGAAGAGCCAGCCCGCCGCCATCCGCGCGCGGTTCTCGACCAGGTGATGGCCGTCGAGCATCAGCGCCTGGACCCGCGTCAGCATCGAGTGCCCGCGGTTGATGTGGCCCCACCGTGCCTGGACCATGCCCACGCGCGGATCGCTCATGAAGTGCGGCACGACGGCGCGCAGGAAGTCCGTCTGGGGGAGGAAGTCGGCGTCGAAGATGGCGACGAGCTCTCCCTTGGCGACCTTGAGCCCGTGGTCGAGCGCGCCCGCCTTGTAGCCCGTGCGATCGACGCGGTGGATGTACACCACGTCGAGACCGCCCTCCCGCAGGCTCTCCACCTTCTGCCTCACCAGGGCCCGCGTCTCGTCGGTCGAGTCGTCGAGCACCTGGATCTCCAGTCGGCTGCGGGGCCACTCGATGGCGGCGACGTGGTCGAGCAGGCGGCCAGCCACCGTCGCCTCGTTGTAGAGGGGGAGCTGGATGGTGACCCAGGGCAGGTCGTCGCGTCCCTCGACCGTGCCCGCGGTGAGCGCGGGCACGCCATCCTTCAGTGACTTCAGCGCCCGCCTGTGACGCAGCACCGTGAGCACGAGGTGGGACCGATGCAGGCCGTACATGGCCAGGACCATCAGCACGGTGAAATAGGCCGTGCAGAGCGCGACATGCATGCCCTGGAGATAGCGGCGCGCCCCCGGACAATTGTCAGCGACTTGTATTTCGTTGCACGCGATTGTTGCGACGCGTCACAGCCCTATGCTGAAGAGCCCTGCGAGGCCGAGCATGACGAACCCGTGCCCGGCGCTTCCCGAGACGTCGCTGCCCGCCGGGGAGTTGAACGAGCCCAGCCCCGCCGTGAGCTCGGGGACCAGGCGGAACGTGTGACCCGCCGGGATCCACAGGCCCATCCCGATCAGCAGCTCGGCGGTGGAGTAGCTGGCCGACTGCGTGCCGTTCGTCGCGTCCGTCCACGACAGCGTGTACCAGCGGCCCTGGAGGCCGAGCTCGCCCAGGAAGCTCACGCGGTCCGGGTTGACGACGAAGCCCAGGACGACCCCCGCCGACGTGGTGTTGGAGGAGAGCGCGGAGGCCGTGGCGTCGATGCTGGTGGGCGTCTTCCCGGCCGCCAGCCCCGCGTGCTCCAGGGTGAGGCCGACGTACCAGTGGCGCGCGAACAGGACGCCCGCGTCGAGGGCGAACGCCAGACCGCTGCCGGACAGGCTCGACGCGTCGACCGAGTCCCCGCTCGGCGTGGGGATCTGACCCGCGGGGATCTCGACCCCGAGATGAGCCCCCAGGATGAGGCTGGGGCGAGCCCGCTTGCGGACGAACTCCGGGCTCTGGTCCGCGATGAGCGGTGGCGGTGGGGGCGTGCCGGGCGGGAGCTCGCCGGATGGGGGAGGAGCCTCGGTCGAAGAGCCAGGCGGGGGAGGGGACGGCGGCGCGGTCGCGGCGGTGCCTGGCGCGTACGTCACGCCGGCGATGGGCTGCAGCGTCACCTGCAGGGAGCGGGTCTCGCGCTCCTTGAGCACCACCGATTGCTCGGAGCTCACGAAGCCCGACGCCGAGAGCAGCACCTTGTGCGGGCCCGGATCGAGCGGGAAGGGCTCGCCGAGGAGAGCGGCGGGCACGGGCTGGCCGTCGATCTGCACCTGCGGCGCAGCCGTCGCGGGCTGGAGCTGGACGACGAGCCGCGGGACCCGGGGCTCGACCTGGGCCAGCTCGCCGCGCGCCTGGTCGACGGCGGCCTGGAACGCGGGCGGCGAGCCCGGGGGCAGCGGCGTGCGGACGAGCGCGCGGTACGACTCGGCGGACTCCACCAGGCGACCGAGCGCCGCCTCGCACTCCGCGATGCGGAGCATGTTGGTCGGCGCGCTGAAGAACTGCTGCGCGCGCTGGAACTTGTCGAGCGCCTCGGTGAACCGGCCGGCGCGCTGGAGCTCGTCGCCCTCGTGAAAGAGCTGCCGGGCCGCGGCGCGCTCCGACTCGGTGACCTGGCCGCGCGCCGGAGTGGACGACGCGGCGAGCGTGGCCACGACGACGAGGGCCGGAAGGAAGCGAGCGGTTCGCCGGCGGGGCGTGGGCAGCATGGGAAGAGAGGTCAGTAACCGGGATCGGAAGAGGGAGGCGAAGACCGCGTGACGGGGGGCTTGGCGCCCACCGGAGCCGCGTTGATGGCCGCGCCCTTCGAGGCGGCCACGGGGCGACCTCGCGCCCCCGCGCCGGCGGGCGCGGCGATGCCGGACGCAGCGGCCTTCGCGCTCGCGAGCGGAGCGGCGGAGGCGATCGTGGCCGGTGCCGTCGGGCTGGTCTCGGCGCTCGCGCTGGCGGTGGAGGGCAGGGGGGCGACGCTGGCGGGGGAGGTGGCCGCGACGGACCGGGCGTCCGCGGGCGGGGCGGCCGGCGACATGAGCTTCACCACGCCCACCACGCCCACCGACCCGCCGATGAGCGCCGCTGCGGCCACGGCGAGGACGGCGACGCGCGACGACTTCGGCGGGGACGCCGACGTCACGAACGGCGCCGAGGTGAGGCCTGCCGCGGGCAGCTCCTCCACCCGCGGAGACGGCGCGGGCCTCGCCGCGTGGAGGCTCGACATCGGCCCGCGGCGCACGCTCAGGCCCGCTGCCAGGGCCAGCGCGTCGCCGAGCTCGGAGGCGCTGGAGAACCGCGCCTCGGGCTCCCGCTGCATCGTCCTCGCGAACCAGGCATCGAAGGCCGGGGGCAACCCGGCGATGGCCTGCGAGGGCACGGGGGGCGCGTAGGTGCAGATCTTGACCAGCAGGTCCCCGACGCTCACGCCCTCGAAGGGCAGGACCCCGGTCACGCACTTGTACGCGATGACCCCCAGCGACCAGAGATCGGCCCGGTAGTCGATGCTGCGGAGGCCGCGGGCCTGCTCGGGCGCCATGTAGTAGGGCGTGCCCAGCACGGCTCCGGTCTTCGTGCTGCTGCTCAGGCCCTCTTCCCCCGGCGGGGCCTTGATCTTCGCGATGCCGAAGTCGAGCACCTTGGCGATCTCCTCGTCGTCGTCGGGCGAGCGGACGAGGAAGATGTTCTCGGGCTTGAGGTCGCGATGGATGATCCCCGCCTCGTGCGCCCGCTGCAGCGCGCGGCACACCTGGCCGATGATGCGGGCGGTCTCGCCCAGCGACAGCCGCCCCAGCCGGTCGATGCGCTCGTCGAGCGGCTCGCCCGTCAGCAGCTCCATGACCATGTAGGGGCGCTGGTCGTCGGTCACCCCGTGGTCGAAGATCTGGATGGCGTGCTTGCTCTGGAGGGCCGCCGCGGCGCGGGCCTCGGTCTCGAAGCGCGAGCGCGCCTCCTCGCTCTCGGTGTACTCCGAGTCGATGAACTTGATGGCAACCCGCGTGCCCAGCGAGACGTGGCGCCCCTCCCAGACCGACCCCATCCCGCCGCGGCCGATGAGGCGCACGACCTCGTACTTGCCGGCGATGAGCCCAGCGGGCGGAGTCGGCTGCGGATCCATCCGGATTCCTACGTCTTCACATTAGACGAGTCTCCCTGGCACCGCTAACAACGCATTTGCACATGCCGACCCCGCGCCCCCCCAGCTCCCGCCGCTCTCCTGGGGCTCCTCCGTCGAGCGCGGCCCCCGCAGGGCCGGAGGGCGCGGCCCGCCTCCCCCCGCCCGGGGCCGACGACGTCCTCTATCTCGTCGACCTTTCCGGGTACCTCTTCCGCGCGTACCACGCGCTGCCCCCCCTCTCGAACTCGCGCGGGGAACCGACGCACGCCGTGCTCGGCACGGTCAACATGCTCCAGAAGGTCGTCGGCGAGCGACGGCCGCACATGCTCGCCATCGCCATGGACTCGCGGGGGCGCACCTTCCGCCACGACCTCGACGCGCGCTACAAGGCGACCCGACCCGCGCCGCCGCCCGACCTCGCGCAGCAGATGGCGCGCGTCGAGCAGATCGTCCGCGGCTGGAACACGGCCATCTTCCAGAAGGACGGGCTCGAGGCGGACGACCTCATCGCCGCCGTCACCGCGCGCGCGCTCAGCGTGGGCTGGCGGGTGGTCATCGTCAGCGCCGACAAGGACATGATGCAGCTGGTCCGCGACGGCGACGACCGCGTCGTCCTGTGGGACTCGATGCGCGACCGCGTGTACGGCCTGGCCGAGGTGCGCGAGAAGCTGAGCGTGGCCCCCAGCCAGGTCCGCGACTTTCTCGCCCTCACCGGGGACACCAGCGACAACGTGCCCGGGGTCCCGAGCGTGGGGCCCAAGACCGCGGCCGACCTGCTCGCCCAGTTCGGCACGCTCGAGGGCATCTACGCCCACCTCGACCAGGTGGCCCGGGCCAAGCTCCGGGACAACCTGCGGGAGCACGAGGCGGACGCGCGCATCTCGCAGAAGCTGGTGACGCTCGACGCGGGCGCCCCCATCGAGTGGGACGAGAGCAAGCTGCGCTGGGGCGGGGCGAACGTGCCCGAGCTGCGGCGCCTCTACACCGAGCTCGAGTTCAACCGGCAGCTCGGCCAGCTCGATCAGCTCGAGCAGCTCGCGCCGCCCCCCTCGCAGGGGGCCGGGCCGGTGAGCCAGGGAGAGGACGGGCCGGGGAGCCTGCCGCCGAGCACGCAGGCCTCGGCCATCGAGCGCTCGTACGGCTGCGTCCTCGACGAGGCGACCCTGCAAGCCCTGGTCGCCGGGGCGCGGGCGCGCGGCAGGGTCGGGCTGGCGGTACACGCCACGAGCGAGGACGCCATGCAGGCCTCGATGGCCGGTCTGTCGCTGGCCAGCGAGCCCGGCCGCGGCCACTACGTGCCCCTGCAGCACCGCTACCTCGGGTGCCCGGCGCAGCTGTCGTGGGACCGTGTCCGCGCGCTCCTCGCGCCGCTGCTGGCCGACCCTCACGTCACGGTGGTCGGGCACGACGTGAAGCAGACCTCGATCCTCCTCGCTCGGGCAGGCGCGCCGCTCTCGGGTCCGGTCTTCGACACGCACGTCGCGGCGTACCTCATCGACCCGGAGTCCCCCAACGGGCTGAAGGAGCTCGCGCGCCGGGAGCTCAGCCTGACGCTCGTCCGCTACGAGGACACGCTGGTCAAGGCGCGCGGTCCGCAGGCGGCCTTCGACGAGCTCGACGTGGAGCGCGCGACCGCCCTGTCCGCCCCCGAGCCCGAGATCGCGCTGGCCCTGGCCGACCGCTACGAGCCGCGCCTCGCGGCCGAGGGGCTCGACGCGCTGATGCGCGACGTGGAGATGCCGCTGGTCCGCGTGCTCGCGGCCATCCAGATGCGCGGGGTGCTGGTCGATCTGCCGACGCTCGAGAAGATCGGGCGCGACGTCGAGCAGCAGATGCGCGACCTCGAGGCCGAGTGCAAGCGCGTCGCCGGCCGCGACTTCGCGCTGCGCTCGCGCGATCAGCTGGAGACCATCCTCTTCGACGAGCTGAAGCTCCCGGTGGTCAAGCGCACCCCCAAGGGCGGGCGCTCCACCGACGCCGACGTGCTCGAGGCCCTCGCCGACCAGCACGAGCTGCCGCGCGTCGTCCTGACCTACCGCGAGCTCGACAAGCTGAAGGGGACGTACATCGACGCGCTCCCGCGCTACGTGAACCCCGCCACGGGTCGCATCCACACGCGCTTCGACCAGGCCGTGGCCGCGACCGGCCGCCTCTCCTCGAGCGATCCCAACCTGCAGAACATCCCCGTGCGCACCGAGCTCGGTCGCGCCATCCGCGCGGCCTTCGTGGCGCCGCCGGGGCAGGTCATCCTCAGCGCCGACTACTCGCAGATCGAGCTGCGCATCCTCGCGCACCTCTCGCAGGACCCCGAGCTCATCGACGCCTTCTCGAGCGGGGCCGACGTCCACGCGCGCACGGCCGCCCTGGTCATGGGCAAGGCGCAGGGCGAGGTGACGGCGGAGGAGCGGCGAGCGGCCAAGGCCATCAACTTCGGGGTCATCTACGGGATGGGCGACGCCGCGCTGGCCAAGCAGCTGGGGATCCCGCGCGAGCAGGCCGCGAGGTTCATCGCCGCGTACTTCGCGCGCTACGCAGGCGTCGCGCGCTTCATGGAGAAGACGGTGGACGACGCGCGCCAGGGCGAGGCGGTGCGAACGCTGCTGGGGCGTCGCCGCTTCCTCCCCAACCTGCACTCGGCCAACCGGGCCCTGCGCTTCGAGGCCGAGCGCGTGGCGCGCAACACGCCCATCCAGGGCACCGCGGCGGACATCCTCAAGCTGGCCATGGTGAAGCTGGGGGTGGAGGACGTGCTCCCCGGCGTGCGCATGGTGCTCACGGTGCACGACGAGCTGGTCTTCGAGGCCCCCGAGGGCACCGCGCGCGACGCCGGAGAGCGCATCCGCGAGCGCATGGCGGGCGCGATGAAGCTCGCGGTCCCGCTGGTGGTCGACGTGGGATGGGGCCCCAGCTGGGTCACGGCGCACTAGGGGGTGTCGTCAAGGTCGCCGACGGAGGCACCTACACGATCGCCCGCCGCGCGCACCGAGCCGGCGATGGCGGGCGATCGCTCCGCGCCGCACGCCCCCGAGGACACACGCTAGTTCGTCACGGACAGCGGCATCGGCGGAGGCGGGTCGGCGCAGAGGATGGTGCCGGTACCGGGGGTGAGCGTCAGGGTGCCGAGATCCTGGACGGCGGCGTCGCTCGGGTCCCCGATGCACGTCAGGATGCCGTTCTCGGTGGAGTTCCCTCCGAGGTTGCCCCCGGTCAGGTTGCTCGTGAACGTGTCGGCTGGCCCCTTGGTCGTCGCGGCCGTGAGCGTGTAGGACGCCGTGAGGTTGCCCGCGTTCCCCACCTGGAAGTTGACGAAGGTGGAGAGCCCGGGGCCAGCGCTCGTCGCGATGGAGGTCGGGGCCAGCGTGAAGATCGTCCCCTGCGCCGTCTCGTGCAGGGCGATGTTGTGCGGAGAGTCCCCCGGGCCCGTCGTCGTGATGGTCAGCGTGTCCGCGTAGCCGTCGTTGGCGGTGGTCGCCGGGTTGGGGATCTGCTTCGGGACGACCCGGATGGTGACCGAGGAGGCGGCGCCGAGCGCGATGGGCACGCCCGCGGTGATGGGGTTGCCGCCGTTGTCCGCCAGCGTGTACGGCGAGTTGGCGCCGAGCAGGAAGGTGGGCGTGTAGGTGATGGCCGCGCCCGTGTTGGTGATGGTGATGGTCTGGTAGGGGGCAGCCGGCTGTCCGCACTGGACGAGACCGAAGGGGAGGTTGGTGGGCGAGACGGCCACGCCCGTCGTTCCCTGGCCCGTGAGCTGGATCGTCGCCGGAGGGGCGGCGCACAGCGGGGTGCCCGCCAGGACCGTCGTGCTGATCGTGTCGGTGTACGGCTGCACCGCGGTGGGGGAGAAGGTCACCAGCGGGGCGACGCTCTGGTTGGACGCGATCGGGAACGAGGGAGCGCCGCCGTCGGCGGTGCCCACGCCGAAGTACTGGCTGCCCACGGCGAGCTTGAGGGTCGTGCTCGCGTTGCCCGTGTTGGTGACGCTGAACTGGTTGGACGCCTGCTGGCCGATGGCCACGCCTCCGAACGACAGCGTCTCGCCGAACTCGGTCGACGCGAGGATGGCGCCGTACGCCGTCATGTGGAGCTGGACGATGTGCCCCGAGTCTCCCGGCGCGGTCGTGGTGATGTTGAGCGTGCCCTCGTAGAGGTCGGGCGTGACGGCGGAGATCTGCGGGATGGGGGTCGGGTTGACGGTGACGGTCTGCGAGCCGAGCGCCGGCACGAGCCCCTGGGCGGGGGTGACGGTGTAGTAGTTGGTCCCGCTCGTCACCGTGCTGGTGAAGGTGAAGGGCGTGCACGTCTCGTTCACCACGGTGAGGGTGAGCGGCTGCGCCTGCGTCCCGCAGCCGACTTGGCCGCCGTCTCCGAACAGGAGCGAGGTCGGCGTCACGGTCGCCCCCGCGCCGCCGTCGTTCAGCGGGATGCAGCTCGCCTCGGCCTCCGCCTCGAGGACGTCGGGCCCCGCCTCGGGCACGGGCTCCGGCATGGGCTCGGGCTTCTCCTCCGGCTCGGGCTGCGCGGCCTCGAAGCGATCCGGGATCCCGGTGTCCTGGCTGGCCAGCTCGGGCGGGTTCGCCGGCGTGCTGCTGCACGCGACGGCCAGCGCGAGCGGCACCTCCAGCAGCAGGACGATGGCCAGTGCGTTCCGCCAGGCCCTCGGCCCCGCGTGCCTACCAGAGCTATGCATGAACGCAGAGTGTAACGCTACGCTCCAGCCGATGGCGAATCGTCGGCGTCCCGTCGTGGCTCTCGTCGCCATGAGCCTGCTCCGATGTGCGCTCGTGTCGCCCGCGCTCCTCGGCGCGTGCGTTCCCGCTGCCGAGACCGGGATGGGCGCGCGGACTCCCACGGCAGGCATCGAGGGCAGCTACGGCGCTCCCGCGGCCCCCGAGCGCGCCGAGGTGCAGGACGGCTACGCCACCTGGTACGGCAACGCCTTCGCCGGCCGGAAGACCGCGAGCGGCGAGCGCTTCAACCCGCTGGCCCTCACGGCCGCGCACCGCACCCTCCCGTTCGGCACCTGGGTCGAGGTGACCCGCGTCGACACCGGCGCGAGCGTGCGCGTGCGCATCACCGACCGTGGCCCCTACGCGGCGCCCAGCCAGCACCGCATCATCGACCTGTCGCAGGGGGCCGCGGAGCGCATCGACCTCGTGCGCAGCGGGGTCACCCGCGTCGAGGTGCGCGTGATCGACGGGCCGAACGACTGAGCGCGCGCCCCGTCTGTCACTCCGCACGGGGACGCTGTCACTCCCCACGGCGCGCACGTCAGCCCGCACGCCGTGCCTGTCACCTGCGCGGCCGCGATGGCGCGGCCGAACGACGTGCGTGTCCGCGATTCGCCCGATCCGGGTGACAGCGTGGCCTCGAGCGCTGACAGATCGGCCGTGGCTGTCACCGGAACGGCGGCGGGGTGCGACAGCGCGCCCCTCGCGGGTGACAGCGCGGCGGCGCTACCCGTCGACGCGCCTGCACCGGGTGCGGAAGTCGCGCGCGTAGCCCGCGTAGAGCGAGGCCGCGTCACGGATCCACCCGAGGTCCGCCTCGGTCACGGCGCGCTTGACCCGCGCGGGGCTCCCCATCACGAAGCTGCGCGGCGGGATGACCGTGCCCGGCGTGACCAGGGAGCCGGCCGCGACGAAGCAGTCGTCGCCCACCACCGCGCCGTCGAGCACGATGCTCCCCATGCCCACCAGGCAGCGGTTGCCGATGGTGCACCCGTGGATGATGGCGGCGTGCCCCACGGTGACGTCGTCGCCGAGGGTGGTCGCGGCCTTGCCCGCGGTGATGTGCAGCACCGCGTTGTCCTGGACGTTGGTCCGGGCGCCCACGCGGATGGGGAAGTAGTCGCCCCGCAGCACCGCGCCGAACCACACGCCGGCCTCGTCGCCCAGCGTCACGTCCCCGACCACCGTCGCGTTCTCCGCCACGAACACGTCGCGCCCGAGGGTGGGGCGGACGCCTGCGAGCTCGTAGATGGCCACGTCGTCTCTCTCTCCTCTCGGCCTCAGCCGGCGGCGACCACGGGCAGCGCGCGCCGTTCGGGCCGGCGCGGCGCGGGCGGGGGCAGCGGCCCGGTCGGGACGCCCGTCAGCGAGTGCTTGTTGGCGCGCACCACCTCGACCTCGACGATGGTCCCCACCAGGCCCCCCGCGCCGGGCGCCTCGACGTGCACGATGGCGTGGCCCTCGGTGCGTCCCTGCACGCGGTCGCGCGACAGATCGCCCTTCTCGCTCTTGCTGGCGCCCTCGACCAGCACGCGCTGCCTCGTGCCCACCAGCGTCGCCAGGTGCGCCGCGCCGAGCTCCTCGACCACCTCGAAGAGCCGGGCGAGCCGCTCGCTCTTGATCTCCTCGGGCACGTCGTCGGGCAGGCGCAGGGCCGGCGTGAGGGGCCGCGGCGAGTACTTGAAGCCGAACAGCGCGATGAAGCCGACCTCGCGCACCAGCGACAGCGTCTGGGCGAAGTCGTCCTCGGTCTCGCCCGGGAAGCCGACGATGACGTCGGTCGAGAGCGTGAGCCCGCCGGGGCGCGCCGCCACCAGGCGTGCCGCCCGCGCCGCGTACTCGGCGCGCGTGTAGCGGCGGATCATCCGGCGAAGGACGCGGTCGCTGCCGGACTGCACCGGGAGGTGCACGTGCCGCGCGAGGACGTCGAGCTCCCCGTGCGCCCGCGCCAGCGAGGCCGTGGCGTGGCGCGGGTGGGGGCTGGTGTAGCGCAGGCGCGCGAGGGCCGGCACCTCGCGCGCGATGGCGCGCAGCAGGTGAGGGAACTGGGACTCGTCGGGGTCGTCGCTCTCGGGAGGGGGCAGCTCGGGATCCCGGAAGCTGTCCACCGTCTGCCCGAGCAGCAGCACCTCGCGCGAGCCGGCGTCGACGAACCGGCGCACCTCGTCGATGACGTCGCGGGCAGGGCGGTAGCGCTCCGGACCGCGGGTGTAGGGCACGACGCAGAAGGAGCAGCGCTCGTCGCAGCCCTTCATGGTGGTGACGTAGGCGACGACGGGGGCGCGGCCGGGCTCGGGCGCGGCCGTGAGGAAGCGCGGCGTGGCCACGTCGAACTCGGTGCGGGCGACGGGGGGCGCCCCGCCGAGCTGCTCGAGGACCAGCGCCGGGAGCTCGGCCACGTTGTCGGGCCCGACGACCAGGTCGATGTAGCGCATGCGCTGGAGCAGCTTCTCGCCCTCCTGCTGGGCGACGCACCCGGCCACGGCGATGACCAGCCCCGGGCGCTCGCGCTTGAGCGCCGCGAGCTTGCCGATCTCGCTGCGCAGCTTCTGCTCGGCCTTCTCCCGCACGCTGCACGTGTTGAAGACGACCAGGTCGGCGTCCTCCGGGCGGTCCACCGTCGTGCCCCCGGCGGCGCGGAGCACGTCCCCCATGCGCTCGGAGTCGTGCACGTTCATCTGGCAGCCGAACGTATGGACGAGGTACCGGAAGGACACCGGACCCCGATATAGCGCGGTTTGTCGCCCGGGGCCCCGGGCTGAGACTCGAACGTGGCGCATTGCGTTGCTTGCCGCGCCCGACGCGAGGTGTACCTTCCCGGATGACATGACCTTCCAGCCCCAGTACGCCACCCTGGTCGACATCTTCGAGCACAGCATCGCGAGCTACGGTCGGCGCGAGCTCTTCGGGACGAAGAAGGGCGGCCGCTGGGTGTGGACCACCTACGCCGAGTTCGGCTCCCTGGTGGAGCGCTTCCGCGGGGGCCTCGCGTCGCTCGGCGTCCAGCGCGGCGACTGCGTCGCGTGCGTGGCCAACAACCGCGTCGAGTGGGCGGTCGCGGCGTACGCCTGCTACCTGCTGGGCGCGGCCTTCGTGCCGATGTACGAGGCGCAGAACCCCAAGGAGTGGGAGTTTATCATCCGCGACTGCGAGGCGAAGCTCCTCATCGCCGCCAACGACCAGGTCCTCTCCAAGTCGAAGGCGCTGCTCGACACCGTCCCCTCGCTGAAGAACATCGTCCTGCTCGACGGGACGACCAACGGCGACGGGCGCATCACGACCTACGCGGCGCTCATCGCCTCGGGCAAGAAGGTCGACGCCATCAAGCCCGCCCCGTCCGACACGGCCGCGCTCATCTACACGAGCGGCACCACCGGCAACCCCAAGGGGGTCATCCTCACCCACGCCAACCTGGCCTCCAACGTCAGCGCGGTGCACGAGCTCATCCCCGTGGGGCAGATGGACCGGAGCCTCTCGTTCCTGCCCTGGGCGCACTCGTTCGGGCAGACCGGCGAGCTGCACCTCTTCTTCTCCATCGGCGCGTCGATGGCCATCTGCGAGGCGGTCGACAAGATCCTCGACAACCTGGCCGAGGTGCAGCCCACCATTCTCCTCAGCGTGCCGCGCATCTTCAACCGCATCTACACCGCGGTGCAGGCGCAGATCGCCAGCAAGCCCAAGCCGGTGCAGGAGCTCGTGAAGGCCGCGCTCAAGATCACCGCCAAGGAGCGCACCGGCGAGCGCCTCAAGCTCCACGAGCTCGCGCTGCTCGAGCTGGTCGACAAGGTCGTCTTCGAGAAGGTGCGCGCCCGCTTCGGGGGCAAGCTGAAGTACGCCGTCAGCGGCGGCGCGGCGCTCTCGCGCGACGTGGCGGAGTTCATCGACAGCCTCGGGATCACCATCTACGAGGGCTACGGGCTCACCGAGACCAGCCCCATCGCCTCGGTCAACCTCCCCGGCGCCCGCAAGATCGGCAGCGTGGGGCGCCCCATCCCGGGCGTGCGCATCGACATCGACGACGCGACCGGCGAGCGCAAGCCGGCCGAGGGCAACAAGCCCGCGCGCTTCGAGGGCGAGGTCGTCATCCACGGGCACAACGTCATGAAGGGGTACCTCAAGCGCCCCGAGGAGAACGCGGCGGTCTTCACGCCGGACGGCGGCTTCCGCACCGGCGACCTGGGGTACATCGACGCGCAGGGCTTCCTCTTCATCAGCGGGCGCATCAAGGAGCAGTACAAGCTCGAGAACGGCAAGTACGTGGTCCCCACGCCCCTCGAGGAGGCCATCAAGCTCAGCCCCTACGTGGCGAACGCGATGGTGTACGGCGACAACAAGCCGTTCAACGTGGCCCTGGTGGTCGCGAGCGTGCCGGCGCTGAAGAAGTGGGCGCAGGACAACACCATCGCCCTGCCCGACGGCGCCGACGCCATCCTGAAGGACGACCGCGTGCGCGCCCTGTTCAAGCAGGAGATCGAGAAGTACGGCGCTGCCTTCAAGGGGTTCGAGTCGATCCAGGACTTTGCCCTCATCGCCGACGACTTCACGACCGACAACGGGATGCTGACCCCGAGCCTCAAGCTCAAGCGCCGCAAGGTCATCGAGACCTTCGGCCCGGTGATCGAGTCCCTCTACGCGAAGCGCGCGTCGAAGGGGCAGCCGGCCGCGCGCGCCGCCACGGCCTGAGCTACCGGAGCCCCCGGGTCTCCTCGAGCGCGAGCAGGAGGTCCCCCACCATGCGCCCTCGCTCGCCGATGGCCTCCCGGGTGGCCACGACGGGCAGGGCGCGGGCGATCGCGTCGCGGTAGCCGTCATCGGGCGCCAGCTGCTGCATCCGCGCGAGGAAGCGGATGGCCATCACGTTGTCCTCGAACGGCCTGCGGCGTGCCGCGAAGACGCCGACCGCGTCGGGATCCGGCGTCGACGCGTAGAAGCCGCCCCCCTTCGCGTCGAGCAGCGGTCCCGTGAGCACGGCGGCGAGCTTGCGCGCCGCCTCGAGGTACTCCGGCCTGCGCGTCGCCTCGTAGAGCCTGGCCAGGCCGAACCCGAACGCGGCGTTGTCGGCCAGGTAGAGCACCTTGCCGGACTCGCCCTCGCCGTGGGGACCGTGCAGGACGCCGCCCTGCCCGGCGGCGTGCGTCGCCAGGATCCGCCGGGCCGCCCGCTCGGCCGCCGCGAGGGCGCCGGGATCGTCGCCGGCCTGGGCGAGGGTGACGTAGGCGGCGATGGTCAGGCCGTTCTCCCGTGCGTACTCGTGCGTGTCGACGCGCGGGATCCCGAGGGCGCGCCGCTCGACGTCGCCGAGGGCGTAGTACTGCTGGCCCGGGAGGTAGGGCTTGCCGGCGTCGTGCGCGTTCAGGTCCGCGTCCATCGTCGTGTAGAAGCCGCCCTCCGGCCCGGTCATGAAGCGATCGACGAAGCCGCGCACGGCCTGGGCGGTCCCGAGCCAGGTCGGGTCGCCGGTGAGGGCGTAGGTTGCGGCGTAGTTGTCGATGGCGCCGGCCTGGTACGTCATCAGCTTCTCGTAGTGCGGGTGACGCCAGTCGCCGTCGGTCGAGTACTGGCAGATGCCGCCCCACACGGGATCGACGAGGGCGCGCTGCCGGCCGAGCGAGAAGAGCGCCCGCTGCCTCGCGGTGGAATCACCGGCGCGGGCGCGGGAGAGCTCCCACGCGTTGTTCCAGGCCAGCGGCACCTTCTGGGGGCGGCCCCAGCTGCCCTCGCGCGGGTCCCAGTAGTCGTCCAGCTCCTTCTGCGTCCACGCAGCCACCGCCGTGAGCTCGGCCTCCCCCAGCGGTTTCGCCTCCGCCTCCGCCGCTCCGTCCACTCCTCCATCGCCTCCGGACGCGCTGCTCGACGCCACGACGGCCTGGAGGATCTCCAGGAACTTCTCGGGCGCGAGGTAGCCCCGGTATTTGCCGAGCTCCCGGCCGTCGGCGGTCATCAGCACGGTCGCCGGCCAGCCCCACGCGCCGTACCGCTCCTCGAAGTCGGGCCGCGCGTCGACGTCGACCTTGACGGCCACGAAGTGGGCGTCGAGGAGCCTGCGGACCTCGGGGTCGTGGTAGGTCGTGGCCTCCATCACGTGGCACCAGTGGCACCACTCGGCCGCGCCATCGATGACCACGAAGCGCCCCTCGGCACGGGCGCGCGCGAACGTGGCCGGCTCCAGCGTCGCCCAGGCGAGCGGTCCCTTCGGTGCGCCGCTCGGTCCTGCCTCGCCGGCCGGGGAAGGGGAGGACGCGGCCGGAACGCCAGGATGGGCGCAGGCCGCGGAGCCGATGGCCAGGGCGGAAAGAAGCAGCCAGGGCGTTCGCATCGGGGGTCGGGGAGAGGTACGTCCCGGCAGCGGGAATGGTTCCAGATCAAGGTCCAGGCAGAAAAAGCTGGCGTGGCGGGCCGTAGTTCGACCATTGTCCGCCCCGTCTTCGAGGAAGGAATTGCCATGCGTCACACCGGCCTCGGCCTCGCGCTCGTCGCGTGCGCCCAGCTCACGCTCCTGTCCAGCCCCGCGCTCGCCGACAACACGGCAGCGAAGGCCTCCACCACACCCACCGAGAGCACCCCCGCTTCGTCGTCGTCCGACAGCGGCAAGACGAAGACGGGATGGATCGTCCTCGGCATCGGCGGCGCGTTGACGGTGGCCGGCATCGTCCTCGACATCGTGGGGACCACCCAGGGCAGCGTGTCCGGCACCGGCGGCCTGGGCGACAACGGAACCACGTCGAACGCCAAGACGAACTTCTACTGGGGCGGGACCGCGCTCATCATCGCCGGCATCGTCACGGGGGTCGTCGGCGGCTCGATGATCATGAACACCACGAAGGCAACGCCGCCCCCCGAGGACGACGCCCGCATCGACGGCGTGACGAAGACGGTGCAGGCGGCTTACCAGAGCGCGCCGGGCTTCACGGTGCCCGTTCTCGGCACCACCTTCTAGGGCGCCCTTCCCCGGCACGGCGCCGGCTAGGCAAGACACATCAGCCGGCGCCAGTCGATCATGCTCACGTCGCGCTCCGCGGCGCGGTACTCGATGGTGCGCCGCATCCCGCACGCATCGCCGCCGATCTGCAGCGGGACTGGCCGCGAGAACGTCATCCGGACGTGCGTCGCGAGCCAGTCGTACATGCCCGGCATCGGATGGTCCCCCCGCCACAGGCCCGGGATGGACGCGACCGCCCCCAGCGCCCCGCGCGAGTAGGCGCGCACGCTGATGAACCCTGGCATCCGCTCGGCGAAGGGGAACGCGCGGAAGTGGTACCCGAACTCCGGGCACGTCCCGACCGCGGTGATCCCCACCAGCCCGTCGTAGAGCACCGCGCCGTGGCCGATCCCCTCCATGAGCCGCGGAGCGCGGTCGGGCCCGATCCCGAACACCGCGTCCCCCAGGTTCTCGATCACGACGTGCGGGTTGCCGTGCACCGTGACCCTCGGCACCGTGCGGAGCATCGTGGCGGTGAGGTAGCCGTAGACGCTCTTGGAGAAGTGGCGTCCAGGCCCCTTGCTGGCCTCGAGCTGCCTCCTGTAGTCGTCGAGGATCATCGCGTCCCAGCCCGTGCCGGCGAAGTGCGCCAGCGTGCCGTCCACGTCGACCAGGCCGCAGCGCCGCGAGGGCAACACCGCCGTCGCGCCAGCGAGGAGCGCGAGGCAGCGATACAGCTTCGGCGCACCGAGGGCGTGCGCCCAGCCGTTGCCTGTCCCCAGGGGGAGGATGCCCATCATGGGCAGCGCCTGTCCCTCCGGCTTGACGCGGGCGAGGGCGTTGACGAGGGCCACCGCCGTGCCGTCCCCGCCCGCCGCGAGCACCGCGCGCATCGGGGGCAGGGTCCGCAGCCAGGCGTCCACCTCCTCGGCCGTGCGGGTGAGCCGGACCTTGGCCCCGGGCAGGGCGCGCGCGATCTGCGCCGCGACGCGACGGCCCCCCCGCTTCGCGTTGGCGTTGACCAGGATGGCGAGCCCGGCGCCGTCCGCGGGTGACGTCAAAGCGCGCTCTCCAGGACGCGACGTACCTCCGTCATCAGCTCGTCGCGTCCTGGCTTGCCTCGCGCGGCGTAGGGCGCCGCATCGATCTTCGGATGGATGGTCACCCGGACGTGAACCCCGGGGTGGGAGCGCAGGGCGTCGGGGGGCAGCGCCTCGCGGGTTCCTCGCAGCGTCACCGGCAGGATGGGGAGGCGCGCCTCGAGCGCCAGGTAGAACGCGCCCTTCTTGAACGGCAGCATCTCCCCCGTCCGGCTGCGCGTGCCCTCCGGCGCGATCCACACGTGCGTCCCGCTCGCGAGCAGGTCGCGCGCGCTCTGGAGGCTACGGATCGCGGCGTGGCGGTTGCCGCGGTCGATGGAGATGAAGCCCCCGGCCCTCAGCGCCTTGCCGAAGATGGGCACGCGGAAGAGCTCCTCCTTGGTGATCATCCGGATGTTCGAGCCGATGACCTCGAACAGGACGGGGATGTCGTAGTGCGACTGGTGGTTGCTCATCACCAGGTAGGTCTCGCCCGGCTGCATGTTCTCGCGGCCGACCACCTCGAGGTCGAAGCCGACGTTCTGGACGATGTTGTGTCCCCACCGCTGGAGGCGGGCGTCGGACACCTCCTTCGTCACCCGGCCCCGGAGGGCGTCGAACACCGTGGGGACGCTGATGGCCAGCGTCTCGTAGACGTTCTTGAGGGACACGACGAGGGACTTCTCGTCCCCTCGCCCGGCCCCGGGCTCCGCCGCTGGCACCATGCTCCGATGCGTCAGGTATCACATCTCGACCGGTCGTCGCGAGGGCGCGATGCGTCGCCGGAACACAAGAGAAACATGCGCGCGCCGGCCCTTGCTATCGGTGATTGCCCTCCGTAGCATGGCAATGCTTCTGGCACCGATTCCCCGCGGATTTCGCGTGTTTCGAGTGCATGTGCAGCTGTTTGCCTACACGCAGTTCTTGTCTCTCCTTTTGTCTCTGCTCGAGCCGGCGTCGAGACCTCCGCAAGGTGATGGATGAGCGCGAAGACGATCAAGAGCGCCCTCGGGCTGCTTCAGGACGATCCAGACCACTCCCAGGCATGGGATCAGCTACGGGCCGAGGTCGCGGGCGATCACGGCATGAGCCCGGAGGAGCTCGCGAAGCTCCTGGAGGCGGCACGCCAGGCCCACCAGGGTCGTCGCGAGACCGACGCCGTGGGGCGCATGCTGGCCGTGGAGGCCATTGCGGCCCGGGGTGGTCCCCGCGAGGGGGATCTGGTCGCGGAGCTGGCCCGCGTCCGTGACGAGGAGCTGCTCGACGACGCGGGGGCCCGCGAGGCGTACGAGCGCCTGACTGCCCTTCGCCCGGGCGACGCCGCCGCTGCGGAAGCGGTGGAGCGCTCCGACGCCAAGCGCAGCAAGTGGCGCGACCTCGTGGAGCGCTATGTGCAGGAAGCCCAGAACGCCCCGGAGCCCGCGTTCCGGAGCTCGCTGCTGGTGAGCGCCGCCGAGATCGCCTACCGCTTCGGCCGTTCGCCCGGGGACCCGGAGGCGGACGCTCGCATCGAGCACCTCCTGCGCGACGCCCTGGCCGTGGACCACAAGAACCGGCGCGCGGAGATGCTCCTCGAGCGGCTCCTGCGCGACGCGGGGCGGTGGGAGGACCTGGCGAAGGATCTCGAGCTCTTTGCCCAGGAGAGCAGCCAGAAGGAAGAGAAGATCGCCGCGTGGCTGAGGCTCGCGCGCGTCTTCACGAAGAAGACCAAGACGCCGGAGCGCGCGGCGGCGGCGTACGAGCACGTCCTCGATCTGGTGCCCGGCCACCCGGAGGCGACGGGCTTCCTGGCCGACTACTTCACCTCGCACGAGATGTGGGAGCACCTCGTCTCGCTCTACGAGGGCCAGCTCGGCGTCGGAGCGCTGCGCGGCAAGGAGGAGGAGCTCGGCGCGACCCTGCAGATCGCCATGGTGCACTGGCGCGTGCGGGGCAAGCCCGCGGCGGCGGAGCCCTGGTTCGAGCGGGTTCGCAAGCTCGAGCCCGCGCACCCCGGCATGCTCTCGTTCTTCCGCGAGTGGTGCAGCGGCCGCGGGGAGACCGCGCGGCTCGCGACCATCCTGACCGAGGCGCAGCGCGCCATGAGCGAGGGTCCGGATCGGACGGCCATCGTGGCGGAGATCGCGCGGCTCGCGGAGGAGGGCGCCAACGCGCAGAAGGCCATCGAGCAGTGGCGCGCCATCTTCCGGCAGGATCCCAAGAACAAGGACGCGCGCGACGCGCTCAAGCGGCTGTACCGGCAGACGGCGAGCTGGAACGCGCTGACCGATCTCCTCCGGCAGGAGCTGGACAAGCTCCCCGCAGACGACCGCGCCGGGCGGCTCGCGCTCCTGCGCGACATCGGCGGGATCTACCGGGAGCACGTGAAGAGCGACTCCGCGCTGGTCACGGTGCTCACGCAGATCGTGCAGCTCGACCCGGAGGACCTCTCCAGCGTGCGCGAGCTGGTCCGCGTGTACGAGGCGCTGCAGCGCTGGCGCGATCTGCTGACGATGCAGGTGCGGCAGGCCGAGCTCGAGCCCGAGCCCACGGTGAAGGCCGAGCTGTGCCGCGCCATCGCGCGCCGGTGGCTCGACCAGTTCTCCAATGTGCAGAACGCCGTCGAAGCCTACGAGAAGCTGCACGCGGTGGACCCGCAAGACCGCGAGGCCATCGACCGGCTGAAGGAGCTCTACGTCAAGCGCCGGGCCTACAAGTCCCTCTTCGACCTGCTGTCGCAGGAGGCCGACGCGATGGCGCCGGGAGCGCAGCGCCGCGAGCTCTGGACGGAGATGGCCAAGCTCGCCGCGGAGCGCCTCGACATGGGCTCGCAGGCGGTGGCGCTCTACAAGCGCGTGCTCGACGAGGAACCGTCGTCCTCGGGGGCGCTGGACGCGCTCGAGAAACAGGCGGAGAGGGACAAGGATTTCGCGACGGTGGCCGAGGTGCTCGAGCGCCGCGCGTCGGTCGCTCCCGACGACGCCACCCGCCTCAACGTGCTGCAGAAGCTCGGGACCATCTACTCCGACCGCCTGCACGATCACGCCAAGGCCATGAACGCCTGGCAGCGCGTGCTGGCGATCCAGCCGGCGCACGCCAAGGCGCTGCGTGTCCTCCGCGACAGCCACCTGGCCATCGGCGACTACGACGGGCTCACCGAGCTCTACGCGCAGAACAACGACTGGGAGGGGCTGGTCGAGGTCCTCTCGGGGGCGGCTGACAAGGCGACCGATCCGCAGGTCAAGATCGATCTCAGCTTCCGCTGCGCCGCCATCTACACCGATCAGCTCGGCGTGCCCGAGCGCGCCTTCCGCGCCTACGAACGCATCCTGTCCGTCCGGGCCGACGACGCACGCGCAGCCACCGCGCTCGTGCCGCTCTACGAGAAGGAAGAGAAGTGGGGCAGGCTGCCCTCCCTCTACGAGATCCTGGTCGGGCACGCCGAGGACGTCGACACCAAGCTCGCGCTGCTGGAGAAGCTGGTCGAGGTCACCGGTCATCAGCTGCAGGACCGCGCCACCGCGTTCACCTGGGCGCGCAAGGCCTTCGAGCTGGCCCCCTCGCGCGAGGGTGGGCTCGAGGCGTTCGAGGCGGCGGCGCGCGCCGCTGCCCAGTGGGCGGGCTTCGTCGAGGCCATCAACGCACGGCTGGCCGCGATCGAAGGCTCGGGCGAGGGGACCCGCTCGGGCAAGAAGAAGAAGAAGAACAGGGAGCCCGGGACCAACGGTCGCCGGGAGGAGATGCGCGTCCTGCGGGCCAAGCTCGCCGAGGTGTACGCGCGGGAGATGGGGCGCGTCGACGAGGCCGTGGCCACGTACCGCTCGCTGGTGGAGGAGGACGAGAGCGACGAGCTCGCCGTCCAGACGCTCGACCGCATCCTCCGGGAGTCGGACCGCCGCGACGACCTGCGCTGGCTCTTCGATCTGCGCGTGGAGCGGGCGAACACGGCCCTGAAGCTGGAGCTCCTGAGCGACTGGGCCATCCTCGAGGAGGAGGCCTTCGGCGCGCCGGAGCGCGCAGTGGCGCTGTACCGGCGGATGCTGGAGATCGTTCCGCAGCACGGAGGGGCGCTGCGCGCGCTCGCCAGGTTGTTGAGGGCGCAGGGTGACGCGCAGGGCGCCGTCGAGGTGATCGCGCTCGACCGCGATCAGCGCGAGGGGGCGGACCGCGCGGCCCGGGAGATCGAGCTGGCCCGGCTCCTGGTCGATCCTCTGCACAAGTACCTGGAGGCGCTGCAGGCCTGCGAGCGCGCCCTCGTGCTCACGCCGAACGATCCGGGCGCCATCGAGGTGGTCGAGCAGCTCCTGCCCGTGCCGGAGACCCGCGCGCGAGCGGCGCACATCCTCGAGCACGCCTACGACGAGACCGGCGCTGCGAAGCGCCAGGCCGACGTCCTCGAGGTGCTCATCGCCACGACGGCCGCGCACGACGATCGCATGGCGCTCTACGGCCGCCTGGCCGACGTGTACGAGTCCAAGATGGACGACGCGCGCGCCGCGTTCGACGTGGTCGCCCGCGCCGCCGGCGAGTTCCCCGCCGAGCTCGCGCTCTGGGACCGGCTGTCCCTGCTGGCGTCGAAGACCGGACGTGCGCAGGCGTTCGTGGATGCCATCGTCGCGGTGGTCCCGCCCGAGGGCGGGACGGGGCTACCCGAGAGGGTCGAGCTCGATCTGGCCGAGCGCGCCGCGACGCTGCTCGACGAGAAGCTGGGCGACGTCGACCGCGCCCGTCCGTACCTGGAGCGGATGCTCGCTCGCCAGCCGAACAACGAGCGTGCGTTCCTTCGCCTGAAGCAGATCCTGACCACGCGCGAGCAGTGGGCCGATCTGGCCGCCCTCTACGAGCGCGTCGTGGCCGCGACGCCCGAGGCCTCGCGCCGCGCAGAGCTCCTGGCCGAGGTGGCCCTGGTCGCGGAGGAGATCACCGGCGATCGGGTGGGTGCCATCGGGTACTACGAGCGCATCCTCGAGCTCGACCCGGTGTACGAGCAGGCCATCCGCGCCCTCGACGCGCTGTACGCGGCCGAGCAGCGGTGGGACCGGCTGGCGCAGCTGCTGGAGCGCAGGCTGCAGGCCGCGGTGGGGGAGGAGAAGCTCGATCTGCAGCAGCGGCTGGGAACGCTGCTGTTCACGAGGATCGGCGATGCCTCGAGCGCCCTTTCGTACCTCGAGCAGGTGCTGCGCGAGCGGCCGGCGGCCGGCGAGGCACGGCAGCTCGTCGAGAGGATCCTCGACGTGGCGGAGCTGCGCCCGCGCGCGGCGATCGTCCTCGAGGCCGTGTACACGGAGCGCGACGAGGTGCCGGACCTGGTGCGTGTCCTCGAGATCCACCTGGAGTTCGCCACCGGGGTCGGCGAGCGACGGGACCTGCTACGCCGCGTGGCCGAGCTCCGCGACGAGCGGCTGCGAGACGACGCGGGCGCGTTCGACGCCTTCGCGCGCCTGCTCCCGCTCGATCCGGACGACGCGCGCGCGCGTCACCGCATGCTGGAAATCTCGCGTCGCCTCAACGCACACGAGCGGGCGGCCGGGGTGCTGACGGCGGCGGCCGCCGCGGCGGCAGCTCCGGTGCCGCGCGCCGAGATTCTCACCGACCTGGCGCACCTCTACGAGGCGCAGCTCGACGACGTCACGCGGGCGGACGGCGTGTACCGGCAGGTGCTGCAGCTGGCGCCGGAGGACGCGTCCATCGCCCTGCCGGCGTGCCGAGCCCTCGAGCGCATCTACGCCACGGCGGGCGACAACCGGCAGCTCTGCGACATCCTGCGCATCGAGGTGAAGCTGGAGGACGACGCCGAGGCGCGCCGTGAGCTGCGGGGGCGTCTGGGCGAGCTGTGCGAGACCGTGCTCGACGATCCGCGCGGCGCCATCGACGCCTGGCGCGCCCGCCTCGAGGACGATCCGGGCGACGTGCAGGCCCTGTCGGCGCTCGACCGCCTGTACGAGAAGACACAGAGCTGGCGCGAGCTGGTCGAGGTGCTCCGCGCCCGCGAGCGCCTGGTGGAGGACCGCGCGGCACGCAGGACGCTGATGGTGCGGGTGGCGACGACCCTCTCCGAGAAGCTGACCGACGTCACCGAGGCCATCCTGGCGTACCGCACGGTGATCGACGACTTCGGTGCCGACCGGGCGTCGCTCTCGTCGCTGGCAACCCTGTACGAGCTCGCCGATCGCTGGCAGGACCTCGCCGACACGCTGGAGGCAGATCTCGCCCTCATCGAGTCGGCCCCGGACAAGCTCTCGATCCTGTCCCGGCTGGGCGAGGTGAGGCAGCGGAGGCTCGGTGACGTGGCGGGGGCGATCGAGGCCTATCGCCAGGCGCTGACGCTGGATCCGACCCACGTCGCTTGCCGCAGCGCACTCGAGGCCCTGCTCGACAACGTCGACGCGCGGCGCGAGGCCGCGGCGATCCTGCGGCCGCTGTACGAGGCGGACGGTCTGCACCCCAAGCTCCTGCGGGTGCTGGAGATCGAGGCGGAGTACGCGGGGTCGGTCTCGGAGAAGCTCGCCAACATCGCCCAGGCCGCGCAGGTGGCCGAGGGGCCGCTGGGCGACGGCGTGCTCGCGCTCTCGTACGCGGCGCGCGGCCTGCGCGAGGCCGTCGCGGAGCCGGAGCTGACACAGTGGCTCGAGAGGGTCGAGCGGCTGGCGGCAGCAACGGGACGGCACGCGGAGCTGGTGGAGCTACTGCGCTCCGTGGTCGCGGACATCCTCGATGGCGATCTGCAGCTGGAGGTCACGCTGCGCATCGCGGAGATAGCCCGGACCCGCCTGGGGGACCCGGCGATGGCGCAGCAGCATTACGTCCGCGCCCTGCAGCTGCGCAGCGACGACCGGCGCGCGCTGGTGGCGCTCGAGTCGCTGTACGAGGAGACGGGCGACCACGTGGCGTTGCTCGACGTGGTGAAGCGCCGCGCCGAGTCGGCCGAGGACGAGGCCGAGCGCAAGCAGCTCCTCTTCAAGCAGGCGCGCCTGTCCGACGAGAAGCTGGGCGACGCCCGCGGGGCGATCGCTGTCTACGAGCAGATCCTCGACCTCGGCCTCGACCCTGAGGCGGTGGCGGCGCTGGAGCGGCTGTACGCACAGGCCGAGCGCTGGGAGGACCTGGTGTCGCTCTACGAGCGGCAGATCGGCGCGCCGGGCGTGCCCAGCGACCGCAAGGCCGCGCTCCATCACGCCCTCGGCAACGTCCTCGAGCGGAGGATGAAGGACAGCGACCGCGCCTTCGACGAATACGCGGCGGCGCTCGCCATCGATCCGCAGCACCCGGCCACGGTAGCCTCCCTCGAGGCGCTCATGGCCGCGCGCGAGCACGGCGCCAGGCCAGCGGAGATGCTGGAGCCCGTGTACCTGGCGCGGCTCGACTGGCGCCGCGTGATGGCGACGCTCGAGGCGCGGCTCGACTCGAGCCAGGACCCCGAAGAGCGGCGGCTGCTTTTGCGGCGCCTCGCGAAGATGCACGAGGAGCAGGAGGAGAACTACTCCGCCGCGCTGGAGACCACGGCCAAGCTCCTCGGTGAGGACTCCACCGACGAGAGCACGTGGGCCGAGCTCGAGCGACTGGCGCGCGTCGCCAACGCCGAGTCGCGCCTGGCGGAGATCTTCGCCGCCGAGCTGGAGAAGATCACGGCGGACGAGCCGGCCACCGCGCGTCTCGCGCAGCGCACCGGGGAGCTCTTCGAGCAGCGCAAGGACATCGATCGCGCGCTGGCCTTCTACCGTCGCGCCCACGCCTTCGATCCCGAGGCCAAGAACGGGACCTTCGAGGCCATCGACCGGTTGCTGCGCGAGGCGGGCCGGCCGAAGGACCGCGTACAGCTGTTCCGCGAGGCGCTGGACTACAAGAACGACCCGGCCGAGAGGCTCGCGGCGCTCCACACCATCGCCCTCATCGAGGAGTCCGAGCTCCACGACGACACGGCGGCGATCGAGACCTACCGGGCGACCCTGGAGGTCGACGACGAGGACGTCCAGGGCCTCGAGGCGCTCTCTCGCCTGTACGCGCGCACCAAGCGCTGGCGCGACCTCGCCGACATGACCAGGCGCCGGGCCGAGCAGACCGCGCTGCCGGAGGACGAGGCGCGTTTCCGAATGGACCTGGCCAAGCTACTGCTGCAGCAGCTGGAGGAGCCCCATGCGGGCATCGACGAGCTGCAGGTGGTGGTGGAGCTGTCTCCGCCAAGCGCGGGTGGGCCGGGGGCCGAGGCCGTGCGCGTGCTCGAGGAGCTGCTGCAGGCGCCCGAGCACAAGGCGCGCATCGTCGACATCCTGCGCCCGATCTACGAGCGCGCGGACGACTGGCGGCACCTGGTCGAGGTCAACGGCGAGCGACTTGCGCTCGCCACGGACGACGGGGAGCGCATCACCATCCTCCGGGAGACGGCCGAGCTGTGGGAGAAACGCGGCGGCGATCGCAACAAGGCGTTCGATGCCATGCGCGAGGCCTGGACGCGGGATCCCGAGGATGGCGACGCTCGCGAGCAGCTGGACCGGCTCGCAGGGGCGACCCTGCGCTGGGATGATCTGGCGGCCGCCTACGAGACCGCCATCGCCAAGACCGATGGGCTGACCAAGCGCGAGCTGCTGGCCGCGCTTGCGCAGCTGCACGACAAGCGGCGCGACGATCCGCGGCGCGCGCTCGATGCGTGGGACCGCCTGTTCGCCCTGGACGAGACCGAGCTGCAGCCGCTCGAGGAGATGGATGGGCTGGCGACGCTGCTGAGCGACTGGACGACGCTCGTGCGCGTCCTGACGCGCAAGGCCGAGCTCGTGCCGGACGACGAGACGCGCGCGAGCACCTGGCGCCGCGTGGGCGAGGCCAAGCGCGACATGCTCGACGACCTGCAGGGCGCCATCGAGGCGTACGAGCGGGCGCTGGAGCTGGAGCCCACCAGCGCCTTCACCCTGGACAACCTCATCGCGCTCTACGAGCAGAAGAACGACGCGGCGCGGCTGGTCGACCTCTACCGCCGTCGGGTCGAGCTCTGCACGGAGGACGACGAGGGGCTCAAGTTCCAGCTCCTGGTCGACGCCGCCGGGCGGTTCGAGACCGACCTGTCCGATCGTCGCGAGGCCATCGAATCGCTGGTGCAGGCGCTCGCAGTCCGCCCGGGCGACACCGACGTGCTCAGGAGGCTCGACGGCCTCTACACCCAGGAGCGCCTGTGGCCCGAGCTGCTGGAGAACCTGAAGCTCCAGGCGGGTGCGGCCACCGACGATGGCGCCCGGAGAGCGCTGAAGAAGCGCATCGCGGCGCTCTATGCGGTGGAGCTGCAGGATCCGCAGGCGGCGCTCGAGGCGTACCGCGAGGTGCTCGACTCGGGGTTCGACGCCGAGGCAGCTGCAGCGATCCGGGGCATCGGGGAGACACACGACGAGCTGCGGGGGGATGCCGCCGATGCATTGGAGCCGGTGCTCAGGACGGCGGGCCGGCACGAAGAGCTGGCGGCAGTCCTCGAGCTGCGACTCAGGTCGCAGTCCGAGGCGGCCGACAGGGCGCGGACGCTGCGGGCGCTGGCCGAGGTGGCGGAGACGTCGCTGGGCGACGCGGATCGGGCGCAGTCGGCGCTGCTGCGGGCGCTGGCGGAGGAGCCGCAGGACGCGGCGCTCCATGCGGACATCGAGCGGCTGGCGGAGCGCGCCGGGGTGGAGGGATGGAGACGCTACGCCGACGCCCTCCAGGAGCGTGCGGCGGCCGTGTTCGACGCCAGCGGGGCGGCGGACCTGTTCGTGCGGCTGGGGAAGACCAGCGAGGAGAAGCTCGACGACGCCGCCCGTGCTGCGAAGGCCTACGTCTCGGCGGCCGAGCGCATGGGGGACGAGCCGGGCGTGCTGAGCGCGCTGGACCGCCTCTTTGCGCGCCTAGGTGACACGCGCGCCCTCGCCGACGTGCTCGAGCGTCGCATCAACGTGGAGTCGCAGGCCAGCGTTCAGGCCGACCTTCTCCACCGCCTCGCCAGCCTGCAGATCGACGAGTTCAAGGAGAAGTCACAGGGCCTGGCTACGCTCCGGCAGGCGCTGGAGCGGGTGGCGGACCACGGGCCGAGCCGCGCCGCGCTGGAGAAGTTGCTGGAGGACGACGCGCTCTTCGACGACGCCTTCGACGCGCTCGAGGCCGTCCTGCGGACGCTCGGCCTGAACGAGGACCTCGCGAAGCTCTACGAGCGCCGCGTCACGCGGGCGCACGCGACCCGCGATCGCACACGCGCCAGGCTCGACCTGGCGCGCGTCCTGGAGGAGCGGGTAGGGGACCGTGGCCGGGCCCAGCGCGCCGTCGAGGCGGCGGTCGCGGAGGACCCGTCCGACGACGAGACCCTCCTGGAGCTCGAGCGGCTGGCCAGCGCGAACAGCGCCTGGGCGGAGGCGGCCGACGCGCTGGGCAGCGCGCTCGAAGCGGCGCGCGAGATGCCGGCGAGCAGCCGGACCGATCTCTGGGTGCGCCTCGCGGGCTGGCGGCGCGACAAGCTCCACGACTCCCTGCGAGCTGAGGAGGCCTTCTCGAAGGCGCTGGCCATCGACCCCGAGAACGTCGACGTGCTGCGCTCGCTGGAAGACATCCGCAGGGCCCCTGGCCGCGAGCGCGAGCTGGTCGACACCTTGCGGACGCGGGCGCGTCTCGAGGGCGACCTCACGACCAAGCGTGAGCTGCTCCGCGAGGCGAAGGCCCTCGCCGAAGGGACGGTGGGCGACCGCGAGCTGGCGGAGGCCGTGCTGCGGGACCTGGTGGCCGAAGACGAGGGCGACCTGTGGGCCCTGGAGGAGCTGACGAAGCTCCGGGGCACGGCCGGGGACGACGCGGAGGTCGTGCGGCTGCTGCTCCGCCGCGCCGAGCTCACGGTCGATGGCGGCGAGGCGCTCGCGCTCAAGCACGAAGCCGCCCGCGTGGTGAAGGACAAGCTGAACGACGCGGCGCGGGCGACCACGCTGTACGAGGAGATCCTGGAGTCGGAGCCCACGGACGCCCCGGCGGCGACTGCGCTGCGCCAGCTCTACGCCGACGCCCAGCGCTACAAGGACCTGGCGAAGCTGCTCGCGCGCCTGGTGGACGTCGCGACGACGCAGGATCTCCGGGCGGCGCTGAGGCTCGAGCTCGCCGCGCTCCAGAGGGAGCGGTTCGCGGCGCTGGACGACGCCATCGAGACCCTGCGCGGCATCCTCGACGAGGACCCGGCACACGCGGAAGCAGTGCTGCGTTTGTCGGAACTGTACGAGCAGACCGGGCGCGACGCAGAGCTGGCGGACCTCCTGAAGAGCCAGCTGGACGCAGCACGGGACCGGGGCGACGTGGACAGCGAGCTGTCGCTGCTCGTGCGCCTGGGCGAGGTGCAGGAGGGGCGGCTCGGGGACCTGACTGCCGCCCAGGAGACCTACGAGCAGGTGCTGTCGCGCGATCCCGAGCATCGAGGCGGCCTCGAGGCCGTCGCGCGGATGAGCGAGAAGCGCGAGGACTGGGAGCGCGCTGCCGCAGTGCTGAAGAGGCTGGTGGAGCAGGCGACCGACGCCCACGGTGTGCCCTGGGCGCTTCGTCTGGCGGAGGCACGCGAGAAGCTGGGCGACGCCGCCGGCGCGGAGGAAGCCCTCCAGCAGGGGCTGAAGCTGGAACCCGGGAACACCGACCTGCGCGGCATGCTGCGCGTCCGGTACGAGAAGGCCGAGAAGTGGGCAGACCTGGCGGCGCTCCTCGTGGGCGATGCGGACATCATCGCCGCAGCCCACCCCGACGCGAAGGTGACCGAGGCGGTCGTGCCCAAGGGCAGCTCGATCGCGCCGCGGCAGGTTGCGGGCTCCGTGCCGCCGCCTCCCGTCATACCCCAGGCCATCGCCGACCAGCTCAAGCTGCTCCGGCAGGCCGCGGACATTCACCTGACCCGGCGCAAGCACCCCGAGGACGCAGTCCCCATCCTCGAGCGCGCTGCGCAGCTCGTGCCCCACGATCGCGAGCTCCTGCTCGCGCTGTGCGATGCGTACAACGCGTCGCAGCGCGGGCGTGAAGCCGCACAGGTGCTGGAGAAGGTCATCGCCTCGTTCGGCAATCGCCGCACGAAGGAGCTGGCGCTCTACCACCACCGCCTTGCGCGGGCGCTCTCGCAGCTGGGAGACAAGGACGTGGCGCTGACCCAGCTCGACATGGCCTTCAAGATCGACCCGGGCTCGGTCACCGTGCTTCGCGACCTCGGGGTCCTGGCTTTCGAGACCAACGACCTCGACCGGGCGCAGAAGACCTTCCGGGCGCTGCTCCTGCAGCGGCTGGAGCCAGGGTCGGGCATCTCCAAGGGCGAGGTCTTCTACTACCTGGGTGAGATCAGCGCCAAGCAGGGTGACCGCGCGAAGGCCGTGCAGATGTTCGAGCGCGCCATCGAGAACGATCCCGCCCTCGAGCGCGCACGAGCAAAGCTCTCGGAGCTGAAGGGGTGACGTCGAGGTCGGCGGAGCTGGGGCGAGCCGTCTTCGGGTTCGCCCTGGGGCTCATCGCGCGTCTATGGCTCGCCACGCTGCGCGTGAACGTGGTGGCGCATCCCGGGCTGGCTCGCGTGCACGACCGCCCATGGGTGCTGGCGTTCTGGCACGGGACGCAGTGGCCGCTCCTCGCGTGGCGCCGGCGGCGGACGACGGTCGTGCTGGTCAGCCTATCGCGCGACGGGGCGATGCAGGCACGGGCGCTGTCCCTGCAGGGCCTGCGCGTCGTCCGCGGGTCGAGCTCGCGGGGCGGAGCGCGCGGCCTCGCGCAGCTCGTGCGGGCGATGAAACGTGAGTCCGCCGACGCCGCGTTCGCCGTCGACGGGCCGAGAGGGCCGCTGGGCGTGGTCAAAGGAGGCCTCCTCGTCGCCGCCCGGGCGACGGGTGCGGTGGTGGTGCCGCTGACGGGCCTGGTCCGGCGGGGCCTGCTGCTGCGGCGCACGTGGGACAGGTTCACCCTGGCGTGGCCCTTCACTCGGGTCGATGTCGTGCTGGGAGCGCCCATCGACCCGGGCGAGCGTGCGGACGCCCGGGAGGCCGTGGAGCGGTCGCTCGTGGAGCTCAACGCGGCGGTCGCCCCGTGACCGGGCGCGTCGTCTCCATCGACGGGGCCCTCCTCGACCCGGCCCGGGCCACGGTCAGCGTCTATGACCGCGGCTTCCTCTACGGGGACGCGGTGTTCGAGGTCTTTCGCACGTACGGCGGCCGCCCCTTCGCCCTCGACGACCACCTCGCGCGCCTCCGTCGCTCGGCCGAGCGCGTGTACATCGAGCTGCCCGTGGACGATGCAACGCTCGAGGGCGAGATCGGCGCCGCCATCGCCGCGGCGAGCGGCGGCGTCGAGGACCGGCGCGAGTGGTACCTGCGGGTCATCGTCACCCGGGGCAGCGGCCCTCTCTCGCTCGATCCCGACACCGCCACCCACCCGCTTCGCGTCATCCTGGTCGAGCCCGTGGTGCCGCCCGCCCGGGACGCATATGCACGGGGCATCGCCCTCGCCACCGCAACCACGAGACGCGCCACCGACGGCACCACCGCGGCCGGTGCCAAGGTCACCAATTACCTGGCCAGCCTCCTCGCGCTGCGCGAGGCCCACGCCCGCGGCGCGCAGGAGGCGCTCGTGGTCGACGCCGCAGGGCGCGTCATCGAGGGCGGTACGTCCAACGTCTTCGTGGTCAAGGCAGGGCGCGTCGCCACCCCGCCGGAATCGGCGGGGATCCTCGCCGGCATCACCCGCGCGCACCTCTTCCAGGTCGCGCGCGCAGGCGGCATGCCGGTGGAAGAGCGCGAGCTCACGCTCGACGACGTCTACGGCGCCGACGAGGTCTTCATCACCTCCAGCATCCGCGAGCTGCTGCCCGTCGTGCGCGTCGACGGCCGCGTCATCGGCGCCGGCGTGCCGGGCCCCATCGCCCGGTCCCTCCACCGCGGGTTCCGCGAGGCCGTGGGCATGGGCGACCGCCCGATGCCGTGGGAGTGACGCGCTGCGGTCCTACCCTGGCCGGACGGCGACGGCGTCGATCTCCACCCTGGCGCCGCGCGGGAGCGCCGACACCTGCACGGTCGCGCGCGCTGGATAGGGCGTCTTCAGGTAACTGCCGTAGGCGGCGTTGACCTCGGCGAAGTGCCCCAGGTCGACCAGATAGATGGTGGTCCGCACGACGTCGTCGAACCCGCACCCCGCGGCGGCGAGCACCGCGCGCAGGTTCTCCATCACACGGCGCGTCTGCGCCGTGATGTCCCCCTCGACCAGCTGCCCGGTCGCGGGGTCGAGCGGGATCTGCCCGCTGAGGAACACGAACGCCCCCGCCCGGACGGCCTGCGAGTACGGTCCGATGGCGGCGGGTGCGTCGGCGGTCGCGATGGCTTGCTTGGTGTCGGTCATGGCCGCATCAGTCTACAACCGCTGCCGCCCCGCGAGCGCGCGGCCCATGGTGATGGGATCGGCGAACTCCAGGTCGCCCCCGTGGGGCACGCCGCTCGCGATGCGGGTCACCGCCACCCCCAGCGGCCCCAGCTCGCGCCGCAGCAGCAGCGCCGTCGCCTCGCCGTCCACGCTCGGCGGCGTCGCCACGATGACCTCGGTCACCCCGTCGGTGCGTATGCGCTCCACCAGCTTCGCCAGCGGCAGATCCTCCGGACCGATGCCCTCCAGCGGCGAGAGCAGCTTGCCCATCACGAAGTAGCGCCCGCGCATCGACCCCGCGCGCTCGATGGCCATCAGATCGTGCACCCGCGCGACCACGCACAGCGTCCTCGCGTCGCGCTTGCCGTCGCTGCAGACCTCGCAGACGGCGCGGCCGTCGCGGATCTCTGCGATGTTCCCGCACCGCTCGCAGGGTCCCAGCTCGTCGCGCAGCGTCCCCAGCTCGGCGCCCAGGTCGCGCGCGAGCGCCTCGTCGGCGGTGAGCAGCCACAGCACGTAGCGCTGCGCCGTCTTCTCCCCGACGCCGGGGAGGCGCGACAGTAGCTTCACCAGGCGCTGGACCTTGGGGCTCACGCGCGTGGGCTGCCAGCTCAGGTCATCCCCGGGATCTTCACCCCGCCGGTGATCTTCTCCAGCTCGGCCTCCATCTGCTTGTCCGCCTGCTCGATGGCCTGCGTCAGCGCCGCGCACACGCCGTCCAGCACGAGGTCCGTGTCCTCGGACTTCAGCGTCTCCTTGTCGACCTCGATGCGCTTGACCGCGCGGCCGAGCGTGACCGTCACCTTCACCTTGCCGCCCAGACCCTCGAGCGTCAGCTCCTTGTCCTTCAGCTCGCTCTTGGCCTGCTCGATCTTGCGCTGCATGCGCGCCGCCTGGCGCATCAGCTCGTTCATACCGCCACGGAATTGCATGCTCGTCTCTTAGCTCAACCCTCGCCCGGAGGCAGCTTCACGTCGCGCACCTGGGCGCCGAAGAGGCGGACCGCCTCCCGCACCAGCGGATGCCCCTCGACCAGGGCCCGTGCCTTCGCCAGCTCGGCCGCGCGGTGCTCGGAGTCGAGCGCCGCGATGGTCTTGGTCGCCTCGGTGGCGCGCGCCGAGAGGTCCAGCGCCACCTGCGTGGGCGCGCCGAAGTGGCCGCGGATCTCGCGGGTGAGCTCCTCGAGCGCGTCGGGCTCGCTGGCCCGCGCGGCGAGGAAGGCCGCGCTCGGCTCGAAGCCGATGACGAAGCGCGTCGCCGTCGTTTCCATGGCGATCGCGTGCTCGAGGACCGAGGCCAGGGAAGGCCGGCGCGCGCGGATCCGCTCGAGAATCGTCCGCCACACGGCCAGGTCCGGGGCGGGCGAAGCCGGAGAAGGCGGCTGGGCCGCGAGCGCGAGGGTGGGTGCGGGCGCCGGTTGCGGGGGCGGCGGAGGCGGAGGAGGAGCGGCGACCGGGGCGACGGCGGACACGGGGGCCGGAGAGGGCGTCACTGCCTGCAGGGCGAGCGCCCCGTGGGTGCGCGTCGAGGTCGGGCCCGGCACGACGGAAGGGGAGACCACCGACGCATGCGTCGCGTGGGTGCGCCCGCCTCCACCTCCACCGCCTCCTCCGCGCGGTGCGGGTCCGGGCGGCGGCGCGCCCCCGAGGCGGCGCTCGAGATCCCCCACCCGCGACAGCAGCTCGTCGAGCGGCAGCAGGGGCGGCCTGCGCGCCAGGCGCACGAGCGCCATCTCCAGCGCCATGCGCGGCTGACCGCTGCGCACCACGTCGTCGAACGCGCGCGAGAAGCCCTGGAAGAGCCGGGACAGATCGTCCGGCTCCGCCCGCCCCGCCAGCTCCATCACCTCGCGCGACTCCTCGTCGGCGAGATCCAGCAGCTCGCGCAGCCCGGGACCCTCGCCCGAGACCTGGCCCGCGCACACCTTGGCCACCACCAGGTTGCGCAGGTGACGCAGCACGTCCTTCGTCACGTGCGCCAGATCGAACCCCTGCTGCGCCAGGCGCTCGACCACCCCGAGGCACGCGGCGGCCTGCCCGTCGACCAGCGCCGTCGCCAGCTCGTGCAGGATCTTCCGGTCGGCCACGCCCAGCACGCGCGCCACGTCGGCGCCGCTGAGCTTCGTCCCGCTGAAGGCGATGACCTGGTCGAGGAGGCTCATCGCGTCGCGCATCGAGCCCGCCGCCTCGCGCGCGAGCACCTGCACCGCGCTCTGGTCCGCCTCGATGCTCTCCTGCGCCAGCACCTCGTCGAGGCGCTTGGCGATGGCCTGGGTGGGGATGAGCTTGAAGTCGTAGCGCTGGCAGCGCGAGAGGATGGTGACCGGGACCTTGTGCACCTCGGTCGTCGCGAAGATGAACTTCACGTGCGGCGGCGGCTCCTCCAGCGTCTTCAGGAAGGCGTTCCACGCCGCCGTCGAGAGCATGTGCACCTCGTCGACGATGTAGATCTTGAAGCGGTCGCGCGCGGGGCGGAAGGTCATCCCTTCCTGCAGGCGCCGCACCTCGTCGACGCCGTTGTAGCTGGCGCCGTCGATCTCCTGCACGTCGAGGTCGTTGCCCGCGGTGATCTCCGTACAAGGCGCGCACTGGTTGCAGGGCTTCGCCGTCGGGCCGGTAGCCTTGCCGTCGGGACCGACACAGCTCAGGCACTTGGCGAGCAGGCGCGCGCTCGTGGTCTTGCCCACGCCGCGGACGCCAGTGAAGAGGAAGGCGTGCGCGATGCGCCCGGTGGCGATGGCGTTGGCCAGGGTGCGGGCGACGTGGTCCTGCCCGACCAGGTCCTCGAAGGTCTGCGGGCGGTACTTGCGGGCGAGGACGAGGTAGCTCACGACCCCGACCGCTTACAACGCGCGGCGCCCGGGCGCTACAGTGCCCGGGGCGCGCGCCGTCCGTCCGTCTCAGGCGGTGTGGATGACGGCCTCGATGTTGTGCCCGTCGGGATCGAGGACGAAGGCGCCGTAGTAGTTCGGGTGGTACTCCTTGCGCTCCCCCGGCTTGCCGTTGTCCCTCCCGCCGGCGGCCATGGCCGCGGCGTGGAACGCGTCCACCTCGGCGCGGGTCCGTGCGGCGAAGCTGACGTGGACCGGCGTGATGTGCAGGAGGTGCTCCGCCCTCTGGAAGCTCGTCGCGCCCTCGCCCACCCAGAAGTCCGGCTTGCCCCCGCGTCCGAAGCCTGCGGCCTTGCCGTACTCCATGACGAGGGTGATGCCGAGCGGCGCGAGGGCCTTCTCGTAGAAGGCCTTCGAGCGCGCGTAGTCCGTGACGTTGATGCCGATGTGATCGAGGATCCCCATGGGGCATGGCCTACCGCTTCTGGTGGCGTGGGTCGACGGTGGTCTGCTCGCCGGTGGCAGACGGCCCGGTCCCGTGCAGAACTGTGCCCATGACCACGGACCGTGACCCTATGTCCAAACAACCCTGGGTCGTGCTCCCGCCCGGAGCCCGCGCCTTCGAGGAGTTCTATGACCGCAAGGCGCTCTGGCCCGTGGAGAGCCTCGCACGGCGAGAGGCGCTGCGGTCGCCCCGGCCAGCCGCCACACCTAGCCCGCCGTCTTCAGCTCCTTCACCAGCTCGGGCACGGCGACGAAGAGATCGGCCACCAGGCCGTAGTCGGCGATCTGGAAGATGGGGGCGTCGGCGTCCTTGTTGATGGCGACGATGTACTTCGACCCCTTCATCCCCGCGATGTGCTGGATGGCGCCCGAGATGCCCACGGCGAAGTAGAGCTGGGGCGCGACCGTGCGCCCGGTCTGGCCGACCTGGAGCTCTGCGGCGCAGTACCCGGCGTCGCACGCGGCGCGGCTCGCGCCGATGGCGGCCCCGAGGGCATCGGCCAGCGGCTCGAGCACCTGCTTGAACTGCTCCTTGAGGGCGCGCCCGCCGGACACGACCACGCGCGCCTCGCCCAGGTCGGGGCGCTCGCTCTTGCCGACCTCCAGCTTGAGGAACTCGACGCGGGCCGCTGCGGCGTCGTCGGGCGCCTTGGCGAACGTCTCCACCGGGCTGGCGCCGCCAGCCGGCTCGGCCGGCGTGAACTCGGTCTGCCGCACGCTGACCACGTGGACCGGCGTCGCGACCTCGAGCCACCCGAGCGCGTTGCCCGAGTACTGCGGGCGCCGGTACGAGCGCTTGCCCCCGTCGACCTTCACGCGATCAATGTCGGGCGCGTACCCCGCGCCCAGCTTGGCGGCCAGGCGCGGCGCGAGATCCTTCCCGAACCCGGTGGACGTCACGACCACGGTGTCCCAGCCTCCGTCCTTCACGGCCTTGGCCACGGTCGGGGCGAACCGCTCGGCGGTGTAGCTCGCCAGGCTCGCGTCGTCGGTGACGAGCACCTTCTGCGCCCCGAAGCCCGTGAGCTCCTTGGCCGCGCCGGCGGCGCCCGCGCCCACCACCAGGATGGCGAATGGCCCACCGACCTGCTTCGCGAAGGTGATCGCGCTGTGGGTCGACTTCTTGACCTTGCCCTCGCCCAGCTCTGCGACAACCAGTGTGCCGGCCATCAGATCACCTTCGCTTCCGTCTTGAGCTTGCCCACGAGCTCCTTCACGTCTTTCACCTTCACACCGGCGGCGCGCTTGGGCGGCAGCTCGGCGGCGCCGTAGCGGACCTTGAGCGCTGCCTCCTGCACCAGGTCGGCGAGCTTCATCTCGGCCAGCGGCTTCTTCTTGGCGGCCATGATGGCCATCAGCGCCGCGAAGCGCACCCCGTCGGGGTAGGCGTGGGTCGCGGCGGTGTGCTTGGACTGCACGCTCTTGGGGTGGATGATCTTGTCGAGCACGGTGACGACCGCGGGCAGCGTGACCCGCACCTGCGCCGTCGCGCCCTCGATCTCCCGGCCGATCACGAGGGCCTTGTCGTCCTCGCTCTTGATGGCGCCGGCAAACGTCGCCTGGGGCCACCCGAGGTACTCGGCCAGCATCTGACCTACCTCGTTCGACTCGCTCTCGGACTGCTGGTAGCCGAGGAGCACGAGGTCCGGCTTCTCCTTGTCGACCACGGCCTTGAGGCCGCGCGCGACGAGGTCGCCGTCGAGGGCATCGTCGGTCGCGTCGACGCGGATGGCCCGGTCGGCGCCCGTGCCGAGCATCGCCCGGAGCATCTGCTCGGCGTCCTTCGGCCCGAACGTGACCACCACGACCTCCCCGAGGCGGGCCTTGGTGTTGGCGCCGTTCTCCGTGAGCCGCAGGGCAGTCTCCAGCGCGTAGTCATCGTACGGGCTGGCCTTGGGCTCGAGGCCCGTGGTGTCGATCTTGCCCTGAGCGGAGAGCTTGATCTTGTTCAGGTTGTCGGGGTCAGCGACCCGCTTGACGGCGACGAGGATCTTCACCGGTCATGCCTCCGAGTGAATGGCGATTCAGTCGACAAAGTCGATAGAGGGTGAGGGGGCCGCTGTCAACCGGGTCCAGCATGGAAATGGCGTGCGCGGCCGCGCGAGGTTTGCGCGCAGCCGGTCGACGATCGTCGGGAAACGGCGCTAAGGTCCCCGCGTGCCCCTCACCACGGATTTTCTGGTCATCGGCAGCGGTGTGGCCGGGCTGACGTTCGCGCTCGAGGCGTCGGCTCACGGCGACGTCCTGCTCGTCACCAAGCGCAGCGCCGACGAGTCGAACACCAAGTACGCGCAGGGGGGCATCGCCGCGGTGCTCAGCGCGGTCGACTCCTTCGATGCCCACATCGCCGATACCCTCACCGCGGGGGCAGGGCTCTGTCACCAGCGCACGGTCGAGATCGCGGTCGAGGAGGGGCCCGCCCGTGTCCGCGCGCTGCAGGACATCGGCGCCCGCTTCGATCTCGCCGAGGGCGCGAACCGCCGCGACGCCGATCTCGACCTGCACCTCGAGGGCGGGCACAGCGCGCGTCGCGTGGCGCACGCGGCGGACATGACGGGCCGGGAGGTCGAGCGGGCGCTGCTCGAGGCGGTCAAGGCCAGCCCGCGCGTGCGCATCCTCGAGGACCACTGCGCCGTCGACCTGATCACGCTCGCCAAGTACGGGGGGCCCGAGGTCTGCGCCGGGGCCTACGTGCTCGACGAGAACAGCGGCCAGGTCGTGACCCTCCTCGCGCGCGCGGTCGTGCTCGCCAGCGGGGGGGCCGGCAAGGTCTACCTCTACACGACCAACCCGGACGTCGCGACGGGCGACGGCGTGGCCATGGCGTACCGCGCGGGGGCCGAGATCGCGAACCTGGAATTCTACCAGTTTCACCCCACCTGCCTGTACCACCCGCAGGCGCGGCGCTTCCTCCTCACCGAGGCCATGCGCGGGGAGGGGGCGGTGCTCCGGCGCGTCGACGGCAGCGCGTTCATGAAGGAGCACGATCCGCGCGGCGATCTGGCGCCGCGCGACGTCGTCGCCCGCGCCGTGGACTTCGAGATGAAGAAGACCGGCGCCGAGCACGTCCTGCTCGACATCACCGACAAGAAGCCGGAGTTCGTGCGCGAGCGCTTCCCCAACATCTACGAGGAGTGCCTGCGCTGGGGCATCGACATCACCCGGCAGCCCATCCCGGTCGTGCCGGCGGCGCACTTCATGTGCGGCGGGGTGACGACGAACTTCGAGGGGCGCACGACCATCCCGGGTCTGTGGGCCATCGGCGAGTGCGCGTGCACCGGCCTGCACGGCGCGAACCGCCTGGCCTCCAACTCGCTGCTCGAGGGGCTGGTCTTCGGCCACCGCGCGGCCGAGGCGCTCAGGGACATCGACCGCAGCAAGCCCTGGCCAGAGGTGCCCGAGTGGGAGGTGGGCGGCGCCACGCCCAGCGACGAGGCGGTCATCATCACCCAGAACTGGGACGAGCTGCGCAGGCTCATGTGGAACTACGTCGGCATCGTGCGCTCGAACACGCGCCTGCGCCGCGCGGCCCGGCGCATCGCCCTGCTGCAGGAGGAGATCGCCGAGTACTACTGGAAGCACACGCTGACGCGTGACCTGCTCGAGCTGCGCAACATCGCCTGCGTGGCCCAGCTCGTCGTCGAGTGCGCGGCGAGCCGGCGGGAGAGCCGCGGGCTCCACTTCACCATCGACTACCCCGAGACCGATCCCAAGCTGGCGCGCGACACGGTGCTCAAGCGCGGCGTGCCGGCGCATGGCCGCTAGCCCCGACTCGCAGCGGACCGACCGCCCCATGACCCCGCTGCTGGCGGGCATGTGGACGCTCGCGCTCATCTTCCTCCAGATCCTGTGCGTCTCGATGACGGAGTCTGCCCGGCCGGGGGCGGCCGACGACCTGGTGAGCCAGACCGCGTGCGTGGTGCTGGCGACCTCGCTGGTGATCTTCGCGATGGTGCGCCTCCACGCGCGGGAGGTCTCGCTCCGCACCACCCTCGGCGTGGCGCCGGTCGCGCCGCTTCACCTCATCCTGTCCATCGCGGCCGGCGCGGGGCTCTACCCGCTGCTGTCGACGGCGGACGACTGGGTCGTGCACCGCTGGCCGTACTCGCCCGAGGAACAGCAGAGCCTGGAGCACCTCTTCACCGCTCCGACCCTCGCCTCGCGGGTCGTCCTGGTCCTGGCGGCCTTCGTCGCCCTGCCCCTGGCGCGCGAGCTCTTCTTCCGCGGCATCGTCTTCGGGGAGGTCCTGCGCACGAGGGGCGTCGGCGTGGCGATGGTCGTCAGCGCGGTCTTCTTCACCGCGTCGAACTTCGAGTGGCGCACGATCCCGACGACCCTGATGCTGGGGCTCGCCCTCGCGCGGCTGCGCGACCGGACGGGGACGGTGCTGGCCTCCGCGGCCGCGCACCTGGCGTTCTACGCGGTGCCGAGCGTCCTGCTCCTGAAGGGCTGGGACATGAACACCGACTTCGTCTTCGCCACGCGGTGGATCGTGGGCGGCGCGGTGATCGCCCTGCTGGCCCTCGTGGCGGTGGGCGCGGGCAGGGGAGAGGAAGAGGAGTGAGAGCGGGTCAGCTCTGGCCCGAGCCGAACAGCGGCTCGACCAGGGCGAAGCGGACGCTGGGGGCGAGGCGGTAGCGCGTCCTGCCGTACTCGCCCGCGTCCCGGACGCGCTCGATGGCGGCAGGGTCGCCGAGGAGATCGCGGACACGGGAGATGAGCACGCGCACCCGGTGCTCGGCGTCGGCGCTCTCCGGCCCGGGGCCGCCCGCGGCGCGGAGGATCTCGTCGGCGCTCAGCCCTTCGCGCGCCCGGCGCAGGAGCTGCACCACCAGCGGCTCGAGGGCGCGGCGCCGCTCGAGGGAGACCTCGCGGTCGTGCACGCGCAGGTGGTGGGCGAGGGTGTCGACCACCAGCGTCGCCCCCTCGCAGGCGCGGGCCATGTCGGCGACGGGGACCCGCGTGACGCCCATCGGCGTCGTCACGTAGATGAGCGTCTCGCCCTCCGACGGCTCGGGCATGGAGTCCAGGTCGTCCGACGACGGCGGGACGCTGATGCGCGCGGCCGACTGGCGCACCGACGGCGGCGGAGCGGCGGCCAGCCCCGCGGTCGCCGCGTTCACCAGCGCCAGCATGCGCTCGGAGTAGCGGACCACCCGGCTGTCGCCGCTGCGCAGCGCGAGCTGCCACAGCGAGAGGGACGCCATCCGGTCGGGGAACACCCAGCCGTGCTTCTCGCCCGAGAGCGCCGCGCGCTCCACCGCAGCCCGCGCCGTCGCCTCGTCCCCCAGCGCGAGGGCGGACCGCCCGACGACCAGGTTCAGCGAGCCGGTGACGAACGCCTCGGGCAGCTTCTCGGCGTGCGTCGCCGCGTGGTCCAGCGCCTCGCGGATCTGCCCGCACGACTCCAGCGTGCGCGCCCGGGTGGCCACGAGATCCTGCTCGTCGATGGCGTCGACCACCGCGAGGTCGGCCCGCAGCTTCTCCGCCTTGCCCAGCCACTGCCGTGCCGCCTGCGCGCGCCCCAGCATCGCCAGCGCCCAGGTGCGGTGCTCGGCCAGCTGGTAGCGGAGCATGGGGTGGTCGATCTCCCCGAGCACCACCAGCGCCTCGTCGATGGCGTGCAGGGCCGCGAGCGGCCGGTCCGCCGCGATCTCCACGATGGCCAGGACGTCGTGCGCGTCGGCGTGGCGCCACCCCGCCGCGAGCTCGCGCGCGATGCCGATGGCCTGCGTGGCGTGGTATCGCCCCTCGTCGAACCGCCCGATGCTGCCCAGCGCGATGGCCAGGTTGCCGTGGGAGCTCATCGACGCGGTGCCCCGCGCCGGTGCGCGGGCCAGGGCCGTGGCGTAGTGCTTGGCGGCCGTGCGCGGGTCGGCCAGGCGCATCGAGAGGTGCCCGAGCGTCATCGCCACGGGGGCGCGCCAGGCTCCGTCCTCCAGGCGCTCGGCCACGTGCTCGGCCAGGCGCAGCGCGTTCGACGCGTTGGCCACCCGGTTCAGCTTCAGCTCGAGCTGCGCCTGCGTGAGGTGCATGTCGAGCTGCTCGCGCAGGCCCGTTCCCTTGGGCGCGGCCGAGAGCGCCCGCGAGGCGAGCCGGAGCTCGGCCTCGGCGTGGTCGCCGCGTCCGTCGATGGTGGCGAGGACGGCGCGCTCGATGGCGAGCCGCGCGGCGTCGAGCGGGTTCCACGAGGCGGGGGCGCTGGGGAGCGAGGCGGCGAGGTCCCGCGCGCGATCGACGCGCCCCGTCTCGCGATAGGCCCGCAGCAGGCGCACGGCCAGCGTGGGATCGGTCCGCGAGCGGCCCGAGAGCACGCCCTCGATCCACGACGCGATGAACGGCGCCTCGTCCGCCGCTGCGAGGCGATCGAGGAGCTGGGAGCACGCCGTGACCGAGACACCATCCGCGCCGGGCAGGGAAGGAGGGGGGACGGAGCGTCTCGAGTCGGGCATCGAGGCCGAGCCGGGCGCAGGCGGCACCGAAGGTCTCTGAGACGGAATGGACGGCGGCGGAGGCACGCTCGGCCTGAGACCCAGTTGGGATGGCGAACGTGAGGGAGGGGGCCCTCCGCCTCCGCGAGACGTCGAGTCGGACGCCAGAGTGGGGGGCGGTACGAAAGCGCGCCGCGCCATTGAGAAAAAGGATACCGCGAATCGCCCCGGGAGTCTTCTCTACTGCAAACTGCTACTCTCCAGCTGCCCCGAGGGCCCACTCGCAAGGGCTCGTGGGGATCGCATGCAGCCGCCCCCCGTCCACCACGCCCAGCCACCCCGGCCGCCGCAGCCCGGCGAGGTCCTGCTCGGGAAGTACCGCGTCGAGCGCGTCATCGGCATGGGCGGCATGGGAGCCGTCGTGGCGGCGCGCCACCTCCAGCTCGAGGAGCGGGTCGCCATCAAGTTCCTGCTGCCGCAGATGCTGGAGAACGAGGAGGTGGTGCAGCGCTTCCTCCGCGAGGCCCGCGCGGCCATCCGCATCCGCAGCGAGCACTGCGTGAGGGTGCTGGACGTGGGGACGCTCGAGACGGGCGCCCCCTACATGGTCATGGAGTACCTGGAGGGCCAGGATCTCTCCGCCGTCGTCGACCAGCATCGCCCGCTGCCCATCGCCGACGTCATCGACTGGGTGCTGCAGGCAGGCGAGGCGCTGGCAGAAGCGCACGCCCTCGGCATCGTCCATCGCGACCTCAAGCCCGCCAACCTCTTCTTGACGCGCCGCGCCGACGGGACGCCCGCGGTGAAGGTGCTCGACTTCGGCATCTCCAAGCAGGCCACGAGCGGAATGGATGCGGGGGTGACCAAGACGCAGGCCGTACTGGGCTCGCCCCGGTACATGTCGCCCGAGCAGATGCGCTCGACCAGGGACGTGGACGCCCGGGCCGACGTGTGGGCGCTGGGCGCGGTCGTCCACGAGCTCGTCGCCGGCGAGCCGCCCTTCGACGCCGAAACCATGACCGCCCTGTGCGCCGCCATCCTGCAGGATCCGCCGCGCTCGCTGCGTGCGCTGCGGCCCGACGCCCCTCCCCAGCTCGAGGCGGCCATCTGCGGGGCGCTCGAGAAGGACAGGGACCGTCGCTACGCCAACGTCGCGCAGTTCGCCGCCGCGCTGGCGCCCTTCGGGTCGGCGACCTCGCGTGCGTCGGCAGAGCGCATCGCACGCGTCCTCGGGGTCCCGATGGCGGCGGCGTACACCACGTCGCCCACCAACCCCCGGCCCGTTCAGCCACCGGCAGCGATGGCGGGGACGACGGGGGGCTCGAGCTCGATCACCTCGGACGTCGCGCGGCGATCCGGTGGCGGGGCCGCGATCGCGGCGGGCGTGCTCGCGCTGCTGGCCGTCACGGGCGGGACGATAGGACTGGTCGTGTGGAAGCACCGGGCGACCGAGGGAGCCCCCGCGCCCAGCGCCGTCGCGGCTTCGCCGCCGGCGTCCACCGTGGCGGCCGCTCCTCCCGCAGCGCCCGAGTCGTCTGCGCCCGTCGTCCTCGCGGAGCCCACGCCCTCCGCCGCGCCCTCTGCCTCGGCTCCTCCGGTGACCACGGCGACCTCCCCGCCTGCCACGCCCGTGCCGCGTCGTCCTCCGGCGGGCACACCCGGAACACCGGGCGCGCCGCGTCCCCCCAGGCTCCCCACCAACAACAATCCCTTCGGAGACGACCGCAGAGGATGAACCGAGCAAGCCTCCTCGTGGCGGCCGCCCTGGCCGCAGGCACGGTCGCCGTGCCCGCCCGCCTCGCCGTCGCCCAGACCACGCCGCAGGACCAGGCCGTCGCCCAGTCGCTGTACGACGAGGCGAAGAAGCTCATGATGGCGGGCGAGTGGGCCAGCGCGTGCCCCAAGCTCGAGGAGAGCCAGCGGCTCGATCCCACGCCGGTCGCCGAGTTCTACCTCGCCGACTGCTACGAGCACACCGGGCGGACGGCGAGCGCGTGGACCACGTTTCTCGACCTGGCCGCGAGCGAGCACAAGAACGGCGGGCCCAAGTCCGCCGAGCGCGAGAAGGTCGCGCGCGACCGCGCCCGGAGCCTCGAGCCCAAGCTGACGCAGCTGGTCATCGACGTGCCGGCGGCGGTCCGCGTGGCCGGGCTCGTCGTCAAGCGCGACGGCGGGGTGGTGAGGGAAGGGCAGTGGGGCGCGCAGGTGGCCGTCGATCCGGGCAAGCACACGCTCGAGGCCAGCGCGCCCGGAAAGAAGACGTGGACGACGACGGAGGACGTGCAGGGCGCGGGCGCCACCGTCACCATCCGGGTGGAGGCGCTGGCCGACGCCCCGGTCGAGGTCCCTCCTCCGCCGGCCACGCCCCTGTCCTCGCCGGCGACGCCGAGCGCTGCACCCGCGAGCGAGGGCAGCGCGGCCTCCCCGCTGAAGACCGTGGGTCTGGTGGTGGGCGGCGTCGGCGTGGCGGGGCTGGTCGCGGGCGGCATCTTCGGCGTCATCGCCATCTCCAAGAACTCCAGCGCCAACAGCGGCCACTGCGGGGGCAGCTTCGGGGGCGCCAACGAGTGCGACGCCACCGGCGTCAGCCTGCGGAGCGACGCGGTCAACGCCGGCAACGTCTCCACCATCGCGCTCATCGCGGGCGGCGTCCTGGCGGCGGGTGGCGCGACGATGTGGCTCGTCGCTCCCGGCGGCCACGTCCAGGCGGCCCCCGCCGTGGGCACCAGCGGCGGCGGCTTCATCGTACGCGGCAACTTCTAGCGGCGCTTTTCCTCCCCTGCGGGCTGTCGCGGCGGGCGTGCCTTTCGGCTAAGGTGCGCGCGCCCCATGCAGACGCTCGCCTCATCGCCGTCCGCCCCGGTGGGGTTCCTGCGCGAGGACGGCTCGGTCGACGCCGCGCACGCCGCGGTGCTGTCCGACGAGCTGGCGGTCGCCCTCTACGAGCACATGGTGCTGACCCGCGCGGTCGACGGGCGCCTGGTCGAGCTGCAGCGCGAGGGGGCCATCGCGTCCCACGCCAGCGCGCGCGGGGAAGAGGCGGCGATCGTGGGCGCCGCCGCCGCCATGCACGATCACGACTGGATCTTCCCGAGCTCGCGCGAGCTCGGCGCCGCGCTCTGGCGCGGGATGCCCCTGGTCGCCTACGCGCACCACGCCTTCGGCACGGCGCGCGACCCCGGCCGCGGGCGCAACGCGCCGGACCCGCCGTTCTGGAAGGCCGCTCGCGTGGCGAGCGTCTCGCCGCTCACCGGCACGCAGATCCCGCACGCCGTGGGCGCCGCCTGGGCCGCGCGCATCGAGAAGGCCGACGTGGCGGCGCTGGTCTTCTTCGGCGAGGGCGCCACCAGCAGCGGCGACTTCCACAACGGGCTCAACTTCGCGGGCGTGACGCGCGCGCCGGTGGTGGCCGTGTGCCGCAACAACGGGTGGGCGACGAGCACGCCCGCGTCCCGGCAGACGGGCAGCGTCGGCTTCGCGATCAAGGCCGTGGCGTACGGGCTGCGCGGGGTGCGCGTCGACGGCGCGGACGTCGTGGCCGTGCTCAGCGTGGTGCGCGAGGCGCGCGCGCGGGCGGCTGCGGGGCTGGGCGGGACGCTGATCGAGGCGGTCGTGCCGAGGACCGAGGGGACCGGGCCCGCAGAGGCGACGGACCCGGTGGCGCGCACGCGACGGCACCTCGAGACGCGCGGTCTGTGGGACGCTGCGCGCGAGCAGCGGCTCGCGGCCGAGGTCCACGCCGACGTGGAGCGGGCCATCGCCGAGGCCGCCGCCGCCGAGAAGCCCGCCCGCGAGACGATGTTCGACGACGTCTACGCGGAGCTGCCGTGGCACCTGAAGGAGCAGAGGGGACCCGCGCGATGACGCAGATGAACATGGTCCAGGCCATCAACGACGGGCTGCGGCACGAGATGCGGCGCGATCCGCGCGTGATCGTGCTGGGCGAGGACGTCGGCAAGGTGGGCGGTGTCTTCCGCGTGACGCAGGGGCTGTGGGACGAGTTCGGCGACGACCGCGTGGTCGACACCCCGCTGTCCGAGGGGGGCATCGTCGGGACGGCCATCGGCATGGCCCTGTACGGGCTGCTGCCGGTGCCGGAGATCCAGTTCTCCGACTTCATCTACCCGGCGTACGACCAGATCGTGAGCGAGCTGGCCAAGCTCCGGTGGCGCTCGGGCGGCGAGTACCCGGCGAAGATGGTGCTGCGCACGCCCGTCGGCGGCGGCATCCGCGGCGGCCTCTATCACTCGCAGTCGCCCGAGTCGCTCTTCATCCACGTGGCCGGGCTCAAGGTGGTTTGCCCCAGCAACCCGCACGACGCCAAGGGCCTGCTGCTCGCGTCCATCCGCGACCCCGATCCGGTGCTCTTCTTCGAGCCCAAGCGCATCTACCGCGCCTCCAAGGGCGAGGTGCCCGAGGGCGACTACACCGTGCCGCTGGGCAAGGCGGCCGTGATCCGCCCCGGCAAGGACGTCACGGTGCTCGCGTGGGGCGCCATGCTCTACGAGGCCATCGCCGCCGCCGACGAGGCGCGCAAGCACGGCGTCGAGTGCGAGATCGTCGACCTGCGGACGCTCTGGCCGGTGGACATCGAGACGGTGATCGAGAGCGTGGAGAAGACCGGGCGGGTGGTGGTGGTGCACGAGGCGCCGAAGACCTGCGGCTTCGGGGCGGAGCTCATCGCGCTGGTCAACGAGAAGGCGTTCCTGCACCTCGAGGCGCCGCCCGCCCGGGTCTGCGGCTACGACACGCCGTTCCCCTACACGCTGGAGATGGATTACCTGCCGCTGGCGCACCGCATCCTGCCGGTGGTCCTGGCGACGGCGAAGTACTGAATGACCCTTGTAAGACCCTGGGAGAGCTGAGATGGCGCGCTGGGAATTCAAGCTTCCGGACATCGGCGAGGGAGTCACCGAGGGGGAGATCGTGGCCTGGCTGGTCAAGCCGGGCGACGCGGTGAAGGAAGACCAGCCGATGATCGAGGTGATGACCGACAAGGCGACGGTCACCATCACGGCGCCCAAGTCCGGCACGGTGGTGGAGACGCGCGGCAAGGTCGGCGAGATCGTGGCCGTGCACTCGGTCCTGCTGGTGTTCGAGCTGGGCGACGGCGCCGCGGCGACCGCCACGCCGGCGCACGGCAAGAACGGCCACGCCCCGCGCGAGGTCAAGGACGACGGGCCGGCCGCGACCGCGGTCGGCGACATCAAGGAGAGCTTGCCGGGCATGGGCGGCGCGAGCTCGAGCGCGAGCGCCGGCGGAGGCGCCGTGCAGGGCTACTTCAACGAGAAGCCCCTCGCGACCCCGGCGACCCGCAAGCTCGCGCGCGACATGAGCGTCGACCTCCGCCAGGTCCCCCCCAGCGGCCCCCAGGGCCGGGTGACGAAGAGCGACGTGGAGGGCTTCAAGCGCCTCCCCTCGACCTCGACCTCGACCTCGACCTCGACCCCGACCTCGACCTCGACCCCCACCCACGCCCCCGTTCACATCCCCCACGGTCCCCTCGAGGAGCGCATCCCGTTCGCCGGCATGCGCCGCAAGATCAGCCAGCGGATGGCGCAGTCGAAGCACACGGCTGCCCACTTCACCTTCGTCGAGGAGTGCGACGTGACGGCCCTCAAGGCCCTCCGCGCGCGCCTGCGCGGGCCGGCCGAGGCGCAGGGGGTGAAGCTCAGCTTCCTGCCGTTCATCGTGAAGGCCACCGTGCTGGCGCTGAAGAAGCACCCCTGGCTCAACACCGCGCTCGACGAGTCGACCAACGAGCTCGTCTTCCGGAAGTACTTCCACATCGGCATCGCCGCCGCGACCGACGCGGGCCTCATGGTCCCGGTGGTGAAGGACGCCGACCGCAAGAGCCTCCTCGACATCGCCCGCGACATCGACCGCCTCTCGGCCGACGCCCGCGCCGGCAAGGCGAAGCTCGAGGACCTGCAGGGATCGACCTTCACCATCACCTCGCTGGGCGCCCAGGGCGGCCTCTTCGCCACGCCCATCATCAACTTCCCCGAGGTCGCCATCCTGGGCGTGCACCAGATGAAGACGAAGCCGGTCGTGAAGGACGGGCAGATCGTCATCGGCGACGTGATGCTGCTCTCCCTCTCGTTCGACCACCGCATCGTCGACGGCCACGTCGGCGCGGCCTTCGCCTACGAGATCATCGGGTACCTCGAGAACCCCGACCGCCTCTGGCTGGAGATGGCGTAGCGCGGCGTTGCGGGCCCCCGATGCGCGCCTTGATGGCCCTCGTCGAGCGTGACCGCCACCTCGTGCGCAGCGCGGAGCTCTCCGCCGTCGCGCCCGACGTGCTCGCCGCGGCGCGCCGGTGCGGCATCCTGCGGGCCGACGATCCGGGGCTCGAGGACCTCTCGGCGACGGATCTGGCGCGGGTCCTGCGCGCGCTCTACGGCCTGTCGGGGCGAGGGCGCCCGGTGCCGCCCGTCTTCGCCGCCGCCGCGACGACGCTCGGCTGGATGGGCACCGGCCGCGGCGCGCGCGAGGTCCTGCTCTGCGCGCGCCCGGCGACCGGCCTCGCCCGCGCGCTCCAGCGCAAGCGTCCCACGCTCGTCCTCGTGCCCTGCGCGCGGCACCTGACGCCGCTGCTTCGCGAGCGCCACGCGCCGGGCGGGCGCGTCGAGCTGGAGGCGCTGGAAGAGGCCCTCGTCGTGCTGGACGGACGGCTGGTCCGCCGGGCGGCGATCGCACCGGACGCGCCGGAGCTCGAGCCGTCGCCCGCCTCCTTGCCGCCGGGCCGGTCCTCGTCGACTCCGCCCGCGCTCCTGCTGCGCGGGCTCGCGAAGCGCTGGAGCGAGATGCGCCTCTGCCTGCTCGACCGCACGACGGTGCGCATCGACGCCGGCGGGCGCTGCGTCCGGTGCACGCACGTCGACTTCGGGATGGCGCACGCCCGCACGCGCCGGCCCACGCTGGCGTGGGAGGTCGTCGAGGAGGTCTGCCAGCGCGGGGGCTACTTCAAGACGAGCCGCCTCGGCAACGCGGACGCGACCAAGAAGCTCGTCAGCCGCGTGAGCCGCGATCTGCAGGAGCTCTTCGGCATCGACGGCTCGCCGTTCCACCGCTACCGGACCGACTGCGGCTGGAAGTCACGCTTCGAGGCCCGCCCGGATCTGCCCGACGATCTGCCTCTGTGACATTGGGGCACGATCAACGCAAGAAATAGGCCGCAAGGCACCGTTTTGTCCTACATGCCGGTATGTGCAGGAAGAGACGTGTGTTTTGTGTGCGCCGCGGAGTCCGTCCGGCGGGATCGCCACCCGACCGAAAGAGGACAAGAAGGACATGTCACCATAGAGGGGTAGAAGGCGCGATCGAGAGCTCCGCATCGCTCGCCCTCGAGACTCCGTCGCGGAGAGGGACGCGTTCCCTGCCTGCGAGCCTTCGCCGGCCATCGCGGCTGGAGCGTCCGGCGGGCGCGAACGAGCGTGCGCCGCTCGCCCACGATCGACAGAAGACAGCGATGAACCGACAGAAGACAGCGATGAACCGTCAGCCGCTCGCTGACGTTTCCCGGCGAGCAACTGGGAATCCAGAAAGTGACTTCTGCAATCGCTGGCCGCTCTTTCCGGAGCGTCGGCTGCACGTTCTGGATTCATCGCCGCTCGTGATGCTTCGAGAAAGTACGGCGGACGATTCCGGGACGTCCGCGAGGAGTCCACGGCTGCTCTTTCTGGATCGAGAAAGAACGACCGGCAGTCCTTCGCGAGCGGCGAACGATTGAAAATGTCTCCCTGACGATTCTTCGCGAGCAGCCAGCGGTTCTTCGCCGCTCTTTCACGACCCGAAAAGTACGGCGGACGATCCGAGATGTCTCGCCATCCATCGAGAATCGCTGGCTGACGATTCGAAATGGCTCGCTCACGATTCTCGGCTGTCTTTTCACGACTTCCCGAGAGCAGCAGAGCTTCCTTCGCCTCGGATTCGCCGAGGTTCTTCGAACGAGACGCACCGACCAGGAACGAGGAGGGCATCGTCATGAGCACCGCCAACAAGTCGATTCATCGCGCGACCATCTCGCTGGACGTCCCGACCAGGATCGCCGACGTCATTCTCTACGCGAACAACATCGTGCAGAAGATGACCAGCAACCCGAGCTTCCCCGCGCCCACGCCGACCATCGCCGCGCTCACCGCGGCGGTCGACGACCTGCACGCGGCAGAGACCGCAACGCTCTCGCGCGCCAGGGGAACCGCCACCGTGCGCAACGACAAGCGCACGGTCCTCGTGTCGCTGCTCCAGCAGCTGCGGGGCTACGTGCAGTCGGTCGCGGACGCCACGCCCGAGAGCGGCGCGGCGATCATCCAGAGCGCGGGCCTGGCCGTGCGCAAGATCACCGCGCCCGGCAAGCGAGCCTTCGCGGCCAGGGCCGGGGCGCTCGCCGGCTCGGCGATCGTGACCGCCGCGGTGGCGGGTCCGCGGTCGGCCTACGAGTGGCAGTACAGCACCGACGGCGGCAAGACCTGGGTGTCCGCGCCGACGACCACGCAGAGCAAGACCACGATCGCCGGGCTGCCCCCGGGCACGACGGTGCAGTTCCGGTACCTGGCGGTCACGCCGAAGGGCGGCCAGGGAGACTGGAGCCAGCCGGTGTCGGCGCTGGTGAAGTAGCCGCGTCGAAAGAGGGGTCCGGGGAGCGCCGAGCCGTCGCGGCGCTCCCCGGCGCTCCTGCCCGCACCGCGCGAACCCGCCCCCTACGGCGTCGTGCAGTCGTCCGGCTGGATGCTGGCGTCGCCGCACGGGCCCGGCTTGATGGTGGTGGACACCACGTCGCCCATCATGGCCGGATCGGCGGTGAAGCCGAAGGCGATCGACAGGGCGTCGCACGCGCTGCCCTTGTTGTCGTTGGTGGGGTCGGTGGCGATGTCGGCCGCGGTGCAGATCTGCTCCTTGATGTTGCCGTAGAGCGTCGAGCCCGGGCAGATCGACTGACCCGCGAGCGTCAGCGACTGCGCTGCCGCCAGCACGCTGGACACGTTCCAGCGCCCGGCCACCTGGCCGTTGGTCAGGTGGAAGGTGCCGTCCCCGGCGGGCTCGAGCTGCGCGGTGATGACCCCGCCGGTGAGCGCGATGGTGATGGCGCCGGTCGACGCGGTCCCCAGCGACAGCGGGAAGTTGACCTGCATGACGAGCGTGCCGTTGCT